>Ga0070698_100007888_pt1 | contig 11521 bp, 8 predicted proteins | sample KBSK1502metaG_FD_65477 | JGI IMG/M metagenome (GOLD analysis project Ga0070698, IMG submission 65477) | Corn, switchgrass and miscanthus rhizosphere microbial communities from Kellogg Biological Station, Michigan, USA - KBS K1-50-2 metaG | ecosystem: Host-associated > Plants > Roots >...
GGCTTCACCCAAAGCCGCGCAGAGCCGATCGGGGGAGGGCGCGGAGCTCGCGTACAGTGCCTGCATCCGGGCGCACGGGGTACCGAATTTCCCCGACCCCAGGGCCCAGGGCGGTTACGCCCGCAGCGCTCTAAACGCGATCGGCGGCCAGAACTCGCCCCAGCTCCTGTCGGCCCAGAAGCACTGCCACGCGCAGGCAGTCGCCGCCGGGTTCGTGCACACCCCGGCCCAGATCCGGCAGCACATCCAGCAGGAGATGGCGGAATCGGCCTGCATGCGCAAGCACGGCGTGCCGGACATGCCCGATCCGAACGCGCAGGGCCAGATAATATTTCCGCCCGGCGGCCCCAACCCGAGCCAGCCGCAATTCCAGGCTGCGCAGAAGAAATGCGCGTACCTCAATCCCTGACGTGGGCCCGACCTGGCGGTGCTGTCCTCGTTGAACAGCCCGGCCGGTCATCCCGGCCGGCATTGCCCATCGCGCCATCGGGGTAACGTGCCGGGCTCGATGCCGGTGGCCTCGACGTCGATGTGGTGTTCCTGAACCAGCCGGGCGGTGCTGGGGGCCGGTTGGCTGTGCCGAGGCCCGGCGGTGTCAACTGCTGGAGGTCTCCGCAGCCTCCTGCTGCTCGACGAGTTCGCCCTCAATCATGATCTGGATCTCCTCACTGACGACGAGTCTGCCATCCAGAATCATGCTGAAACTCAGGCCAAAGTCCTTCCTGTTGATCTTGCTAGTGGCGCTGTAGGCGATCCGGTGTCCCATCATCCCAGGGTCGTTGAACTCCCCGTACTTCATCACTTGGAGGGACACCGGGCGGGTGTTGCCCTTGATGGTCAGGTCCCCGGTCAGCGTATAGCGGTCCGGCCCGGACGGCTCGACGCTGGTGCTCTTGAACGTGATCACCGGGAACTTTTCCACCTCGAGGAAGTTCGACGAGCGGAGGTCATTGTCCCTGATCCCGTTGTTGGTACGGATGCTGGCAGTGGAGATGGTCACCTCTACCGATGCCGCCTCCGGTTGGTCCGGGTCGATATCGGCGGTCGCGCTGACCTCGTCAAAGTAACCCCGCACCGTCATCATTCCCAGGTGCTTGGCGGAGAACTCGACCTGCGTGTGGTACGGGTCGAGCTGCCAGTTGCCCATGGAGGACCTCCTTTGCCTCGCGTCACCAGTCTGGACGCGGCGCCGAACGGGCTACCGCCAGTCGTGATCGTAGTTCGAACTCGGCTGAAGCGCGCTATTTTGTGAGCTTACCGTCCATATCGGCTCGCCTTTGCTCACCGCTGATCCCCCGATAGCACCGCCAACAGCACGACCCAATCAGCAGCTTGGTGTTTCGATCCCGCAACGCCGCATGGTTGTCGGCAACGCGGGCCGGCTGACCGCAGCCACCGCCCATCCCCAATGGCCGGCCGCCGCCGCTGCGACCGGGCCGACACACAGAGGATGGGCGGCAGGCGGCTCCCGGCATCCGCCAGGGGATCGCGGCTCTGGGAGCGGATCGGACGGCGCGAAGCCGAGGTCGAGGCGATATGGCGCCCGGCAAACAGCACAGTTGGGCATTCAAGCCGGAAAAAAGGACCTCGGCCGGCTTAGATGTCTGGGTTCATGCGGCCGGCCGCGATGTTGTCCGTGCCGGGGGTTTCGCCGGGGGAACGCCTGGGCCCCTGCCACGCCGGAACCGCCCGGGGGAAGTTGCGGTCACCATCTCCGGACGGCGCCGGTCACGCCACCGTGACTATCGGACGCCAGGACTCAGGGCAGTACGCCAATCAGTGGACACAACCGCCGGGCCCTGCGCCGGGGGCGAGCCTTGGAGCGGCTGCCCGAGCCCTGAAGTGTTTACGGTCCCGTCTTTCCTGTCAGCTCGGCGTATAGCCGGATGTACTGTGCGGTGACGGTGTCGATCCCGCAGAACGCGCGCAGTTCGGTGAAATTCTCGTCGGTCCACCTCTTCTCCAGGTTGTGGTCCTTGAGTAGTGCGATGGCACTCTGCACGGCTCCGTCGAGGACGTCACGACGGAGTTGACGTAGCCCTGGGAACTCGTTCAGCCGTCTGAGCTGCTCCGTGTCCCCAAGCGAGATGTAATGCGGAATATGATTACGGACGAACCGCTTGAACACTGGATATTCGAGGACGGCCAAGGGCCGTTTCGCCCAGACCGCTTCGATCGCCTGATTGCCGAATCCTTCGTGCTCAGGGGGGTAGCAGACAAGGTCCGCCGCCTGGTAGGTGCCATAGAAGGGATAGCGATCTAGGTCGCCATACTGGAATCGCCGATCGGGGACGACGATGTTTCCCCCGTAGACCAGCTTGATCTTGCAGTGCCGGGCGTACGCCAGAAGCCTTTCGAAGTACTCCCGGTTGTCCTCAAGATCCTCACCCTGGGGCAGCAGAAGCACGACGCTGCTGTTCGCGCTGAACCGCCGCCGGTTCAGCCCCAAGCCCTCGGGCGCGCTCTCCAGGGCGGTGCGTTCGCGATTCAGCCCGGCGACGAACTGGATGGCTAGCTCGATCGCCTTATTGATCGCGATTCTGGCCGGCATCGCCACCACCAGGTCGTCGGCGCCCACCGGTCTGGGATCACCGGCAAGCACTTGGAGCTTGCTGCGGAAGGCGAGCTCGTCGATGGGCGGGACGTCCCGATCGAAATCGAACCCGTCAGGAACGACAGTGCCCTCGAGGCCCTTCCTCGCCTGCAACGCCTCCGCGGCGAGAGGGTTGATGAGCACGTGCCGCGCATTGGGCAGGGACGGACACATGATCCGATCCATCAAGTCGCTGACTTGCCGGTGCGGTGTCAGGAAGTTCCTGGCGTTAGGGCCTTCCCAGTAGATGTCGTGGTGCTGCATGAGGAAACCGATATCGGGCCGTTCAACCGCAAGGCTGTACAAAGCCAGCGTGGCCGGGAGGTTGTACGGCAGTGACATCAGGTTGCGGATGTGCAGCAATGGGATCTGGCGTGCGTCCACGTAATCCTCGACCCGTCGCCGGATGACCTTGGCACGCTCGGTGATCTCATCGACGAGGGCGGCGCCGTCCGACACCGGCGAAGACGCCCCGGGGGCCGGGGAGAAGATCCGCTTACGCAGCCCGATTGCATCGGGCGACTGGTAAGAGAGCTCTGGCAGCCTCAATCCTTCAGCGTGCGACGGCACGTCACACGCACAGGACAGGACACGCCAGCCCCTCGCGCTGAGTGCCTTCGAGAGCTCCTGGGACTGGAGCGACACCCCATCAGTGCCGAACAGCTTGAAATGTATCTCCAGTGTCCTCTTCGAGGCGGCCCCACCACCGGCCGCGACCCCGGCGGGCTGCCCCTCCTCCGTGGTTGCCTCGTGCACCGTCCGGGCGGCCCGCTGCCTTGGCCGCGCCGGATACTGCCGTGGTGCCCGGCCGTTCCTGATTGCCATGGTCCTCCCGAAGAATGGCGCGTCCATACACCAGCACACTAAATGGCAACTCAAGCCGGCAAGAGTTCCCCCAGCGGATGCCGGTGGCGTCCGGATGCCAGCAGGCCCGCTACCGCCCAGGCGGCGAAGCCGCAGACCGCGCGGCCAGCAGACCATGCAGGCGTGGCAACATAGCGCCGGCGCCAGAGCGCAAGCGCCAGGCCGGCGCCCGCGTCCACTATCGACCTGCGCGCCGTCTGCCACCGCAAGGACGAGCGCATCCGCGCCCATGTCCAACTCTGCTGGCCTTGCGGTGGCGTCGGCCTGTCCCCGGGCGCCGGCCGGTGCCCGGGCCTCCCTGACGGGGACGCCGGCGTCGTCCCTTCCAGATGTCCCTGGCCGGTAGTTAGGCGCTACGGCGCTGCAGCCCAGGCTCATTCGGTGCTTCCGCGGTTTCCTCTGCATGCGGAACCGGGCGCTGGCCCATCCTCCGCAGGGTTGGCAGGACAGTGAGCGAGACGGGCATCGGCAGCAATAGGGCCAGCACCCGGTAGGCGAACACGCCTACGACCGCGACCGCGAGCGGCGCGCCGCTGGCCCAGATAGTCAGGGGCAGTACCAGGGCTAGGACGCCAGCGCCGGCCAGCGGCCCGGTACGGCGGGTGAACACCATCCCGGTCGCGAAGCCGACGAACAGCGCGGCGGCGTTCATCTGCAAGCCGAACGCCGCGAGCCCTGCCCAAGTGGCGAAGGCGTCCGCGGCCCAGAACAGCGCCATGCCCCACAGTGCCGACCCCCATTGCAGGGGGTGCGCGAAGAGCGCCCGGATGATGTGGATCGAGTCCAGGAAGATACCGAGCTTGCCCCGCCAGCCGGTCCGGTCATGGAACCGGCCGCGGTACCGCTCCGCGACCCAGAAGGCGATCAGGAACCCGGGAACCGGCAGGACCGCCCATGGAAGGGCGAAGTTGGGCGGCGGTTTGCTGAGCCCGGACGCGAGCACGGCGATTGCCGTAACGCAGCCGCCGATCGCGAGCACGCCGTGCTCCATGCCAGCGAGGCCAGCGGCCCGTGCCTTGGCCTCGCCCTCGTCTGCCCCCGCAGCCTGCAGCGCGTACTGGTCGAGTGGGCCTCCACCATGGGCGAGAAATCCGCCGAAGCCCGCGGCTACTACGGCGCACATCTTCCGCCAGGACAGCGTGGGCCCGCCCTCGACGCGGAAGATCCCCTGGTAGGCGTAGTAATAGCCGGCGAAAGAGATGAGCAAGGCGCCGGAAAGCGCGATCAGCCATACCCAATCGAAGTTGCCCAGCACGGCACGCACTTTGGAAAAGCCCGCCACGTAGGCCAAGCCGGCTCCGGCTGCCAGTTCCAGCACTGTGGCCGCGCCGACGAGCAGGGCAAGTGCGCCTCCGCGGCGCTCCAGATGAGTGGCTGATAGCCGTGGCAGCGATCTTCGCATGAGACATCCCCCTCCAAACGCCATACCGCTGCCCGGTGACTGCCGAATCATGCGCGCACGGTGATGCGGCCCGTCCCCGGCCAGCACGCATAGGCCTCGAGCACTGCATGGAGCCGTTCGCCATCGCTGTCGGCAAGGTCGCGATTTCGGCGAGATGCGGGCACGGAATTCTCGCACCAGGGCGGGGTGAGCATAGATCCGCCGGAGTTGGTCAGCGCTGTTGTGCTCAGCAGGGGTGCCCATGCAATTGAGGAGGGAGGACGGACATGCCCTTCGATGTCGTCAGAACGCTCGGGGCACGCCACGGCGAGAGCTTGGCGCTGCATGACCGGTTCATGAACCGCCAGCTCGCCCGCGCGCTCAGGACCGTGGGATTTTCGACCGCAATTACGCGCAGCGCGCTGCTATCTCTACGACGACACTGGGCAGCGGTACCTGGACTTCCTGTCCAGGTTCCTGGCCGTGCTTGACACCTGCGGCGTCGACCGGTTCGTCCCATCGTCAACGCGCACGCCGGATGGGTCGTGCGCGACCCAGGAACTGGGCCAGCGGCCCAAAACTAGCTGCGCGGCCGCGGCCGTCCCCGCGCCCGCGCCCGCCCGATCACCCAATCGGTGTTGTCCGCCTCCAGCTCGCAGCTCCAGCCCAGGGCACCGAGACGGGCTTTGAGCTGCGGCGGGTCCACAAAGACCTTTACCACACGATGCACCGTGCCATCTGGCAGGCGCCGCTCGGCAACCTCCGGATCGGCTGTGGCTTGCTCCTTCCAAGCCTGGCAGGCGTGCTCATCGACGAAGATCACCTGGCCAGGCGCGGCCAGCGCCCGGCGCAGAATACCGAAGAAGCCGGCCACGCGCGACGACGGGACGTGCGACAGCCAGAACGCGAAGAAGATCAGCTGGTAGCGGCGGTCTGGCACCCAGCGCAGAACGTCAGCGCACACGAATCTCACCGAGGCGGCGCAGCGCCGGCGGGCGATGACAAGCGCCTCGGGCGAGGCGTCGATGGCGGTCAGGTCACCCGTCCGGCGAGCCAGCGCCTCAGTCCACATGCCCGTCCCGCAGGCCAGTTCCAGCGTGGGCACGCCCGCGGGCAGCGTGGAGGTTATCCGGGTGATCCGTTCACGAGCCACCGCCAGCGACGGGTATGCGCTGGCGTCGTACCCCGCGGCCCGCCGCCGGTAGTACAAGATCTGCTCGTCGATCACGCGGTCGCTCACATGGCCATCCTCCACCGCCCGTGTCACGGGGAGGACAGCCGCGCTTCGTGCGGCTTCCCCCGATGATCGCGCTGCGGACTGGGGCGCCACACAGCCAGCCCCTATCCGATAGCCAATAGCGGATCCCCTACGCGATGGTCTCGGAGCTAGATGAGTGATTTCATGTCGAGAAGCTCTGACCGGCTCCGCTCACCAGGTGAAGGGCCACGACAGGCGCGGCCCGCGACACCAGGAGACCACCATGCCGAAGTACCTGCTCCTCAAGCACTACCGCGGCGGCCCGGCGCCGCACCGTCCCGTGCCCCCGATGGACCAGTGGGCCCCCGAGGACGTGGAGGCGCACATGGCCTTCCTCAGGCACGTCAGCGAGCTGCTCGAGGAGAACGGCGAGTACGTCGACGCGCAGGCGCTCACGCCGGCGCGCACCTGGGTGCGCTACGGCGGCCCGGACGCCGCGCCCGTCAGCACCGACGGCCCGCTGCCCGAGACCAGCGATCTCGTGGCGGGCTGGTACATGATCGACGTCGAGTCGCACGAGCGCGCGGTCGAGCTCGCGGCCTACGTCTCCTCCGAGCCCGGCCCGGGCGGGGAGCCGCTGTATGAGTGGATCGACGTCCGGGAGGTCATGTCCGAGGCGCCGTCGGACGACTGACCCGGCGTGATCGACGAGCCGGTGCGACGGCGGGACGAGGGCGCGCTGCGCGCCCTCGTCCCGCGGGTGCTCGCGGGCCTGGTCCGGCGGGGCGAGGCCTTCGACGCCGCCGAGGACGCGCTGCAGGAGGCGCTGCTGGAGGCGCTGCGGGTGTGGCCCGGGCACCTGCCGCGCGACCCGCGCGCGTGGCTGACGACGGTCGCGACCCGGCGGCTCGTCGACGCCCGCCGCAGCGAGGCCGCCCGTCACCGCCGCGAGGAGGCGACGTACGCGGAGCCGCGGCCCGCCGCCACCGAGGAGGGCGACGACACCCTCTTCCTGCTCTTCTGCTGCTGCCACCCCGACCTCACGCCCGCCTCCCAGGTGGCATTGACCCTGCGCGCCGTCGGCGGCCTCACCACCCGCGAGATCGCCGACGCCTTCTACGTGCCGGAGGCGACGATGGCGCAGCGGATCAGCCGGGCCAAGCGGACCCTGCGGGGACGCCGCCTGGACCAGCCCGGCGACCTCGCCGTCGTGCTGCGCGTGCTCTACCTCGTCTACACGGCCGGCCACGCGGGCCGGGTCGACCTGGCCGGCGAGGCGATCCGGCTCGCCCGCCAGCTCACCCTCGCCACCGAGGAACCGGAGGCGCGCGGGCTGCTCGCGCTGATGCTCCTCAACCACGCCCGCCTCCCGGCGCGACTCGACCCCGAGGGCCGGATCGTCACGCTCGACCGGCAGGACCGCGGGCTGTGGGACAGGCGCGAGATCGCCGAGGGCGTGCGCGTCCTGCAGTCGGCGCTGGCCGTTCAGCGCCCCGGCCGCTACCAGGTCGAGGCCGCCATCGCCGCCCTGCACGACGACGCGGCAAGCGCTGAGGAGACCGACTGGCCGCAGATCCTCGCCTGGTACGACGACCTCGTCGCCCTCACCGACGACCCGGTGCGCCAGGACCCCGCCGCGGTGCTCGGGCGCGCGGTCGCGGTCGGCCACGTCCTCGGCGCCGCCGCCGGGCTGCGCGAGACCGACCGGCTGCGCGAGGTGATCGGCGAGCGGCACCGCTGGCACGCCGTCCGCGGCCACCTGCACGAGCTGGGCGGCGACCTGCCCGCCGCCGCCGCGGCGTACGCCGCGGCCGCCCGCCGGGCCACGAACGTCGCCGAGCGCGACCACCTAGTCCGCCAGGCCGCCCGCGCGCGGGGGCGCCGAGCTATGTAGGAACAGTCGTCTCACTGAGCGTCCTCCATAGGCTCGCGTACCCAGCTATGACCCGATTGAGCCGGGCAACTCATCGCTGGTCTCTTCAGACCAATGAGCGGCGCGTTCCCGCCAGCCGATCGGCAACCGAGAGACGCTGTAGCTGGGGCAGTCGTGTCGCTACAGCCGAGCGCATGACGATCCAGCGCATGGAGCACGTGGGCATCGTGGCCGACGACCTCGCGGCCGCGACGGCGTTCTTCGTCGAGCTCGGACTCAAGCTGCAGGGCGAGGGGCCGGTCGAGGGCGGCTGGGTGGACCGCGTGGTGGGGCTCGAGGGCGTCCGGGGCAGAGATCCAGCGCCCGCAGACCCGGCCCGCCGCTCGGCCGCCTCGGCGAGGTAGCGGTCCCCGCGTGCGACTGCGCTGAAGGCGAAGGCGAGGGCGATGGCGGCGGTGAGACCGCCGATGACGGCGTAGACGCCTGTGACACTCCCGCTCAGGTTGATGGCTGCCGCCCCGGCGAGCGACCCGAGGGGGATGGCCGACCAGGCCAGGACCTGGGCGACGCTTACCACCCGCCCGTAGAGCTGGGGCGGGACGATCGCCTGGCGCAGGGCGACGGTGTTGATGTTGAACAACATGCCAAAGCCCGATGACGCCGCCCACAGGACCAGTGCGGCCGCGTAGGAGCCGGCGAGGGCCATGGCGGTCGTGGTCAACCCGGCGAGGACGAGGGCGCCGAGGGCGGTGACGGCGAAGGAGACACGCTGGCGGATCGGCCCGGCAACGAGACTGACCGCGACGATGCCGGCGGCACCAGCGGCATAGAGGAAGCCGATCTCGGAGTTGGTGGCTTGCAGGGCGCGTCGAGCAAAGAGGACGAGCTGGGAGTTGGCCGTCGTGGCGACGAGGTTGATTAGGGCCATCATGATCGAGATGGAGCGCAGTACCGGGTTGGACCACACATAGGCCAAGCCCTCCCGCACGTCGGCGAGTAGGGCCCGGATCGCTGAGCCGGCGGGGCGCCTGGCCGGCGTGGCGGCGTTGAAGCTGCAGCGGATTAGGGCCAGGCAGCCCGACGAGACGAGAAAGGAGCCGGCGTCCACGAACAGGAGGTCGGCTACAGGCACGAAAGCCACGAGCGTGCCGGCGAGCCCGGGGCCGAGGATCTGACCGGCGTTGTTTGTCGCCATGATGCGGGCGTTGGCCGTGACCAGTTCCTGCTCGCCGACGAGCGAGGGGATGGCCGCGAACTCCCCGCAGTCGAAGATGATCCCGAGCGTCGACTGCACGAAGGTCACGGCATAGATGTCCGCGACCCGCAGCAACCCGCCGATCGCCAGGACGGGGATCACGGCGATCACGAGCGCCTGGGCGATGTCGCTGCCCAGCATGAGACGCTTGCGGTCGAACCGGTCGACGACCGCGCCGAGCAGGAGACCGAACAGCAAGTAGGGCACGAACTCCGCGGCGGTGGTCAACGCCAGGTTCGTGGCAGAGTGAGTCAGCTTGAACACCAGTAGCGGCAAGGCGAAGGTGGTGAACGAGCCGCCCAGTTGGGAGAGGGCCTGCCCGCTGAAGTAGAACCAGAAGTCCCGCCCCAGCCGAGCCCGCCCGCCTGCCGGGGCTTTCTGGGTACGACGCTCGTTGCCCATCCGGACAAACTGTACTTCCTGGGCGGCCAGCACGAGCGAGACCGGAGCAGGGCTCAGCTGCCCGGCTATACCGAGGACCTCGGCTAGGCGCCGCCCGGTGACTGATCCCTCCGGGACTCCCGGAATGCTGCCATCAGCCACCGCCGACCGGCGGCCCTGACTCTCCTGATGAGCACGGCGCGCGGCAGAACTGACTCTATGGGGGCCGGGCGTGAGGCCAGCCCCCATAGAGTCAGTTCTGTTTGGTCAGGTTTGTCGGCGGGCCGCTCTCACCGGGGCATGAGCGGGCCTTCGGTGGGCATCGTCGCTGGACTAGCCATAGGCCGGTCTGCCGTCATGGGCAAACCACCCACCGGCGATCGCACACATCCCGCCGGATGAGGGCACTGTGGTGTCAGATGCTCCAGAGCGCCTGGGTTGGAGACAGGCGTGCGGCGCGGATGGCTGGGAGGAGCCCGGCCAGGGCGCCTATGAGCAGGGCGGCGGCCAGGCCGCCGGCCCAGGCCTGGGGCGGGATGACGACGGTCTCGCCGTGGACGCGGGCGTAGGCGGCGGTGGCGGCGGCACCGGCGATGACACCGATGACGCCGCCGGCCAGGGACAGCAGGACCGCCTCGGCCAGGAACTGGGCGCGGATCTGGCCGCGGGTGGCGCCCAGCGCCCGGGCCGTCCAGGTACTCGAGCTGGGCGCGGACCGACATCTCGGCGAAACCCCAGAAGGCGCGGTCGACGTCACCGCGTCCGGACCGCTTGTGCTCGCCGCTGCGCTCATGGCCCCGTTGGCGGAGTCCGGCGTGCAGCTGACCTGCAACCGCCGGGTACTGCCGCGCGCTGGTGCCGTGGTGCGGTAGCCGAGCTCTGGCAGCCTCAGCGGCATGGGCGGCGCACCTGGCGCTCCGGGAGCTACGGGTTTACACAGTTGACAGCCATCCAGCCTGGCTGCAGCCTGGTGGTTGACACCACTGTTAACCATCGCCTCCCTGGGAGGACCGGATGCACGGAATGCGCGGGCCGCGGCCCGTCACCACGACGGAGGCCGATCAGAATCCGGCGGCACCTGGGACGCCTGACCGCGAGCGCCGGCCGTTGTTGCTGATGATTGTGCTCTGCGTGGCCCAGTTCATGGTCATCCTGGATGCCACCGTGGTGAACGTGGCGCTGCCGTCCATCGCCAGGTCGCTCAGCTTCGCCGCGGGGGGTTTGCAGTGGGTCGTCACCGCCTACGTCCTGGCGAGCGGCGGCCTGGTGCTGCTCGGCGGCCGGGCCGCGGACGTGGCGGGCAGGCGCCGGATCTTCCTCGCCGGCCTGGCGTTGTTCACGGCTGCGTCGCTGGCCAGCGGCATCGCGCCGGCCGCGGGCGCGCTGATCGCCGCCAGGGCTGGCCAGGGGCTCGGCGCTGCGCTGCTCACGCCCGCGGCGCTGTCCATCATCACGACCGGCTACGCGGGTGCGCAGCGGGCGACCGCGCTTGGCGTGTGGGGCGCGATCGGCGGGGCCGGCGCTGCCGTCGGCGTGCTAGCCGGCGGGATCTTGACGACTTGGCTTGGCTGGCGTTCGGTGTTCCTGGTGAACGTGCCCGTCGGTGTCGTGGCCGGCTTGCTGAGCCTGCGCCTGGTGCCGCGGCATGGGCCGCGGCGCCGCTTCGTCCGCGAGCTCGACTTGCCTGGCGCGGCGCTGGCGGTGGCGGGGCTGGTGATGCTCGCCTACACGCTCGCGGGCGCGCCCGCACACGGCTGGGGATCGGCCCGGACGCTGCTGCTGCTGGCCCTGGCCCTGGCCCTGCTGGCCGGGTTCGCCGCGGTCGAGCGGTCGGCGCGGCGGCCGCTGGTGCCCGCGGAGCTGTGGCGAGCCCGCTCGCTGGTCGCCGGCGTGCTGGTCATGTTCGGCGCCACCGGGATCCTGGTCGGCACGTTCTTCCTGAACTCGCTGTACCTGCAGGACGTGCAGCGCGCCTC
>Ga0070698_100007889_pt1 | contig 11521 bp, 13 predicted proteins | sample KBSK1502metaG_FD_65477 | JGI IMG/M metagenome (GOLD analysis project Ga0070698, IMG submission 65477) | Corn, switchgrass and miscanthus rhizosphere microbial communities from Kellogg Biological Station, Michigan, USA - KBS K1-50-2 metaG | ecosystem: Host-associated > Plants > Roots >...
GCGCTCGCACCACTCGGAGCGGCTGGACGCGGGCGAGGTGATGGTGGCGCAGTTCACGGAGCTGACGGCGGCGATCAAGATCCGGGGCCGGGCGGAGATCCTGACCGACGTGGGCCGGGTGGAGTCAGGAAGCTAGCCACCTCTAGAATCGTTGGCCTACGGCACGCCCACGTAGCTCAGGCGGTAGAGCATTTCCTTGGTAAGGAAAAGGTCCCCGGTTCGAATCCGGGCGTGGGCTCCACGACGCTCAGCCAGGGCGGCCCACCGTAACCACGATGACCGCCTGTCTCAGGCCTTCCTTCGAGGTGATTGGCTTCGGTCGTTAAGGCTTGGGTTGCGTGCTTTTAGTCCAGCGCCTTCCGCTTCGTCGTTTGTGCTCGTCCATTAAGTCCGCAAACTGGCCCCATTTCAATGTGATCTTGGTCTTTGCCATGCGCGGCCACCAGTCCACAGAACCGCTACTGAGGTGAAGTTCACCGATCTTTTCTTTCCTCGGCCCGTGAACAACGAACACTATGTCTTGGAGATTCAAACCCAGCTCCGGTATCCGCACCTTCACTCTCGACACGATATTTCCTCCTGCGGTCGTGGCGTCAATGATCAAGATCAAGCGTGTTGAGCGTTGTAGCTCTAGGTCACCCCGGCTTGGTTTGGCGCAATGGTAACGCTGGAGTATTTAGTGTGGCCGGCGCCGTACCCCTGGATATACGCGCCCTCAATTACAACGGGGGCTCGGTTGACGCGTAGCCTCACCGCCCAGGGCTTCCCTGGTGTCGGCGGGTAGATTAGGACAGAGCCGCGAAGACCGAGCTCCTTGTCCTCGAACGGAAATGTGACTTTGGCTTGACGTGGCATTCGGCACCTCCTTAGTACCTACACCGGATCTGCGATCCAGCCACCTGGGTTCGGAACTATATAGCGCCTTAAAAGCTGGGCTAATCTGCGCTGTAGCCGTCCGGCTCGACCAATCGTGCCCGCCACACTCAAGGCGGAGAAGCGAGAAGCGGGAGAGCGTTCGGCGCCCTCCCGCAATGCGGACTTATGCCGACGCCGTGATCGCAACAGGTGGCGACAGCCAGCTCGGATCCTTAATCGCCCAGTCGACAATCGCGTCGCGCAACGCCTTGAGGTCTTGCCGACGAGCACGAGGAGCCGACGCTCCAGCGACGAAAATGTCGTCGGGGACGTACTTGACCCAAATGCTGTTGGAATCGACCGGAGCTGACGTATGCGGTGCCAGTTTAGCGAAGAACTCGGCCACGTCCTCCTCCTCAAATTTTTGCACTTCAGTCAGCTGGTAGTAGACCCCGGCCAGCACCCGCAGCACCGTCGTCGAGCCAAGCAAACTTATTTTTCGTAGTTCTTCTGCAGTCATCTCGTTGTCGGCTACCTTTGCGAGCGAAGGGAATCCGCTTAGCAACGCATCGAGGAAGTTATTGCTTCGCTGGACCAGCGCATCCTCGCGTAGCTCGTCTTCAAGTCGTCGACCAATCCGGCCTTCTATTCCTACCGCCAGCGTCCTTACTATCTCGGCGACATGCTTAGCGCCCACCAGGTTTGGATTGTTCCGCCCCATTCGATCTTGCTCCTGGTCCACGCGGCCGCGCAGCAGAGAATGTTTCATCACGTCTTCGAGGGACCGGTTGACCACCTTTCTTGAGTCGAATCTTGCCCTGACCGACGATGTGATTCCGAGGGCGTTCTCTGCAATATCGAAGAACATCTGCTTGTAGGCGACGCCGTCATCCTCGACGTATATCTGAATCGTGGTCCGTTCGCGGTCAAACCGCTCCCTCTGTTCAAGGAGAACTTTAATTTGACGCTCGAATTCTGCGATGACCGCTGGTAGCGCTTCGGAGCGCTTTGCTGCTGCCAGTTGACTTCGGTACTTTTCCAGGTCGGACGTAATCCCTTGAATAGCGAGGTGGATTCCAAGGATGCGATGCTGGCCATCGAGAATTCTGAGATCAGAGCTTGCCATCCGAGGGAAGCTGATGATTCCGAACTGCGTGCCAGCGATCTCCTGCGTTACTTCGAACTTAAAAACGTCGGGAGCTCGCAAGACCAAGGCTGGCGCTACCCAGTCCTTTTGCTCCCGGATGTATTCCGAAAACGCTCGGGCGTGCGACTCTTTAATTCGACGGTTCCCCTCGGTAGGCTGCAGAGGATTTGGGGCCGGCAGAAGACCGGCTATCTGGATGAGCGACAGATCAACGGCGTAAACGAGCCGATGACCCTGCTGATACCGGGTGGCAAAAAGACGGACGTCCGGGTCATAGCCGGTCAGGGTCGCGGCTGAAGTGGGCGAGGTCATGGTTTCCTCCTGGGGTAATTTTGTTGTGTGCATCTAAATCTTATTGTGACAGTTAAATCCTTAACTGTCAAGATAGCTACCTAATGCGAGTAAGCTCTAAGGACCAGCTTGATGCCGAGGTACCGGTCTGGTACCGTGATATCATTGCCGAGGTGGTCGAACAACCCCAGGAGAAGGAGAGACAAGTCAGGGTTCCAATCGGCTTTCCGGTCAATCAGTACGAATGGTTGCGCGAAACTGCCTTTCGAACCCGAACGACGATGGCCGAGGTCGTTCGACTAGCCCTTGCCGAGTACAAGGATCGAATTGACCCGCAGCTCTCGTTGCCAATCTCGGGGCCGTAGGACTCGGTCGAACACTTGTACGATACGGGTATGTCAAGTCTATTCGTGGAGCGAAAAGCTCGCGGCGCCTTCTTTACGCCACCGGTTCTCGCCAACTTCCTTGCGAAGTGGGCGATTCATGACAATCCGGCAGCCCGCGTCCTTGACCCCACGTGTGGCGAAGGCGTTTTTCTGCTGGCTGCGGCACGCGAGTTATACAAGCTCGGCGCTACCGAAGAGTGCCTCAACGATCAAGTCTATGGAGTAGATCTCCACCAAGGCTCCCTGGCAGAGACGGCAACGCAGCTTGAAAGTGAGGGTCTGGACGCTCATGTAGTCGCTGCCGACTTCTTCGAGCTCGCACCACCTAGCGAACTGTTCCCATCAATAGGTTCGTTTGATGCCGTAGTGGGGAACCCACCCTTTGTTCGCTACCAGCAACACATCGGAGAGCCTCGACGGATCTCGGCGAAGGCGGCCCTCCGCCAGGGTGTGCGCCTCTCCGGGTTAGCCTCGTCATGGGCGGCGCTGCTGGTTCATGCGGGTTCGTTCTTGGCTCCCCAAGGTCGCCTTGCGATGGTGATGCCAGCAGAACTGCTGAGTGTTGGCTACGCCGAGCCCGTGCGTCAATGGCTGCGTCGACGGTTCGCTGCGGTGAAATTGGTTTTCTTTGAGCGGCATCAGTTTCCCGACGCATTGGAAAATGTCGTGCTCCTTTTAACTCAGGGGACCGGAGGTTGTGATGCCTTCTCCCTTTACTACGTAGAAGATGGTGAGGATCTGAACCGGATTCAGCCGTTTGACGAGTACGCCGTAGCTCTGTCCGGCGACGGCAAGTGGACCGATCTCATGCTGAGTATCCCCGAGCGGAAGATATTCAAGTCGATCGCGGCCAAGCACTTTGTCGGGCTTGCCGAATACGGCTCGCCGGAGCTGGGAACCGTCACCGGAGCGAACTCGTTCTTTACCCTTAACGAGAAAACGCGTCGCGAGTTCGGACTAGTCCCCGAAATTCAAGTAGCAAAAATCTGCCCGCCGGGAACCCGCCACCTTCGCGGCCTGACCTTCACACGTCGCGACTGGCAGGACCTATCTGATGCTGGCGAACCTGTGTGGTTGCTATATCCCGCGCCAGACGACCGCAGCGAAGCTCTTCTTCAATACCTCGCGACAGGGTTGGAAAAAGGTGTCCCTGACGCCTATAAGTGTCAGGTGCGGTCGCTGTGGTGGCGGCCGCCGATTGTTCCGACGCCGGATCTCTTCTTCACGTATATGAGCCACCGCTACCCACGCATGATTACGAACACCGCGGGGGTTAACTTCGTGAACTCGATGCATGGCGTTCGCCTGGCTAAGGCCGTTCCAAGCATCGCGCGCTTGGCATTGCCCGTGCTCGCGATGAACTCGGTCACCATGCTAGGCGCCGAGATGTATGGGCGGTCTTATGGTGGCGGCATCCTCAAAATGGAGCCCCGCGAGGCGGCTAGGCTGCCTCTGCCATGTCCGAGTGACCTCGTCAGAGCTTGGCAGACCCTTCGCCACGAGGTCCGGCGCTTTGACTCTTCCATACGTCGCGGCGAATGGTCCGCGGTTGTCGAGAGAGTCGACAAAGTCCTGCTCCGTGACGTTCTTAAACTCTCCGATCCGGAGGTGAGCGCTATCTCCACGGCTCTCAACACTCTGCGCCGGCGACGCATCAGCCGCAATCTGCCCTCGGCTGAGACCTTGCCTGGTGCCTAAGGCCCCATTCTCATTTCCTGAATTCAGAACGCTCCTTGATCGTGTCGAAGCTGAACGAATTCAAACGTTCGCAAACATTGAGGCCGACTTCCTGCATTCGATGAGCGCGTTCGATCGTCGTGTTGTGTTGGGCGAAATCTCATCCGGCGAGAATCAAAACAAGGGCCTGTTTTTCAACGAGCTGATAGCTCGTCTAGTTGAGCGCTGCTCGAGCTTCGGCGTGGCCCAGCGTGGCAAGAGGCCGGGCATCCTTACTGAACAGGTTGATGTCGATTTGTGCTTTCCTCAGGACAGGCACGCTAGGCCCGCTGTGATCGCCGAAGTAAAGATGGCGGGTACACCCAAGCATCCCCGCAGCCCGAAGCAGGGCTGGCTGGGTCGACCGGCTAGTGCTGACGTGGACAAACGGATTCGGGAGATCGCACTCAACGTTATCGATCTAAAGCTTGCCGATGCGCAGGGCAGCACTACCGCGATCGGAGATATAACGTCGTGGATCCAAAGAACTCGGCCGGCTTTCTTCGCGATATTTGGGCTGCGAGTCATTGACGACAATGATCTCCGCAAAGTCATGGCGCGTTTCCAGCACTTAGCCAACACCTACGCAAACGGAGTTGGACTGGCGCTTTATGGGCCTACTGACACGAACACGAACGCGGGTTTAGTTACCTACCGTGCAATCAAGTCACCCGGTGGAATGTCAATCGACGATGCCGTGAAACGAATGTGCCGCCTCATCAAGAGCTCGGCCGCGGAGCCCCAAGAAGGAGTTCCCGCCGTCCCAAATGCACATCTCTAAGCAATAGCCAGCCGTGGGCCGATGGCAAGGTCGGCGATCACGTCGGAGACGTCGCGGGTAAGGATCTCCAAAGTGGCGCGGACATACTGAAGGATGTCCGACGCGTCTAGGGAGTGGTCTTCCTCAAGTCGTTGATAGGCCGTGGCGTAAGCGTATTCCTGCGCGGCCGCCTCGAAGGCGAGCATCCTGAAAAGCGGAGTGTCGCCATCCTTATGTGCAGCGGCGAGCTCTGGATGATCGAGATTGACAAGAATGGTGAGTTGGCTTTCGAGGTAACTACAGCGGGTCGCCTCAATGCCGGCGTTGTGGAAGTCGATCTTGAAACCTCCCCGGCTACGCCGGGGCTTGGGCTCGTCCGGCGAGGTCACTGGTTCTCCGCGCCCTTCGCCCAACGGATCGCGCACTCGAACCTGAGGGGTTGATTCAGCCGGAGGAACCACAACCTGGGGCACGATTGCGGGAGGTTGTTGCGCGCGGTTGTCGGATGGCGGGATGTCGTAGCCGGCGAAGCCATCGCCGGTCCGGACCAGGTCACCCGCCTCATCAGGCGTGACACTGTCCGAACGGATTCCGACCTCTCCCTGTTTGTTCCTGGTCTTGCGGAACTCCCCTTGGTAGTGGCGGTTGAGGACCGCTTCCATCCTGGTAGCGGCATTTCGGAGCGCTGCGTCCTGTGCTCGGCGCCGCTGGTCGCGCTCGTCTTCCGCAAGTTCGCCGACGACTTCGGCCAGACACTCTCGGAGCCAGATTGCCAGCGGCCCGGCGGTGGCGTTGTGCTCATTCAGCGTCAGGTCGCGTGAGTCGGTGTACGGCCCTGGCGTGGTGTTGTCGCGCTCCAGTGCGGGCACTTCGCAATAGCCGAAAAGCCGAGTCGCGTAGTCGCCCTGGGTGTTAATCTGCGCGACCGGAAAGTCGTTAGCAGTGACGATGACGCCGCGGATACCTTCGTCGACCGGGGTGACGATCGCTGCGCTGATCGTGCACGTCACGTCAGGACCGATCACAAGGGCGATGGCAGAGTCGTCTTTAGAGTCAAATAGCCAAGTGCGCTTTGCGGCAGGTTCCACCATCGTCGCTTTGGTCCCGAACACGGTAACGGTGTGGATGTTGAGATGCCGACCGAGGCGGCGTTGGAGTTCGCCGATGATCTTTTTCTCGTCTGCAGCCTTGTCGAGCCCGTCGATGATGATGGTCGTTCCGTTCGAGTCCGTTGTCGGGCTGCCGTCCTCCAGGACCTCGGGCTTGGGCTTGCGCTTGTTCTTGACAGCATCTTCTAGTTCACCTTTCTCGAGGCGGACGACCCACTTCTTACCGTTCCGGCAGGTCTCAACCTGAAGCGAGGTGCCGATGCCGAAGGCGGCGGCCTTGCCAGTACCGAAGCGGCCGCGCGTGGTGCGGCCCCGACGCCGGTCTTCGTTTTCGGCGTGCATATAGAAGAACCGTCGGAGATCGTCGCCGTCCATGCCGCGGGCGTCGTCGGCGATGACGATGCGGGTGTGGCTGTACGCGCGCCGCTTGCTAATCGTCACGTTGACGGCTTGCCCTTCGTTCCGAGCGTCGATTGAGTTCGTCGTGTACTCGGCGATGACCTTGGGCACGCTGCCGAAGGAACTGGCCGTACTGAGCACGTCGCGGCCCACATTGGACTCCATCTCCAAGCCGTCAAGAGACTTCATGAGTTTCCTTTCCCTGCAGGCGGGCCTTGTAGTTGTGGCCGAAGGTGGCGTGGAGGTAAGTCGCGGTAGCTAGGAGCTTGGGGTCGTCGCGAACCAGGTTTTCCACCGCCTGTCGATTGGCCAGGTACTTTCGATCTGGCATGTATTGGTTGACGTTGAAAAATGCGAGGAAGTCGTACACGGTGATATCAGTGAATTGGTTGGCGGCGTGTTTGACGGCAGCATCGCTGCTGCGGAGCTGCTCGAGTCGCCTGGAGGCCGCAGATTCCTGGCCGCCCCGTTCGCGACGGTTCTCCATTCGACCGGCGCGGCCGTTTTGTTCTATGAACTGCCTGACGACCTCGTGGTAGCTGGTGGACCGGTTGACCCCAGATGCAGTGAGCATCCAGCCCTCCTTCTTCGAACCAGTCACGAGCTTGTCGTTCTTCTTTGCGGCTCGCAGAGTGACATCGACCGCGTCGAGGTCGGGATACTGCTGGTGACGTGGCCAAGAGAAGCGCGCCGCGACTGCGGTCCAGGCGGCCTCTGCAATCTCCTCAATATCGATCGGTCGATCGCCACCGCCAAGCTCGGACAAGACGACCAGAACGATGTCGGTGTTGGTGACAGTCGCGTCAGGAGCGCCGCGTACAGCTCGGATCGTCGTTGCTTCGGTCATGCCGCAACCGACGGGTAGACGCGGTCGAGGAGGACGCGCACCTCCTCGCTGATCCCTGGCCGGATATCGCCTGCAGCCTCGAGCTTGGCAATGTCGTCGATTGCCGCAAGTCTGGTGTCCAGTGCTTTGATACGGGCCTGAAGGGCGAGCTGTGGCCGATTGTTGCCGACCTCGTGGACGAGGCGGCGCAACGTCTCCTCCGGCATAGCGACGCCAAGCTTGACCCTGAGCAGCTCGGTCAGATCGCGCTGGTTCTGCCGGCGATTGAGGACATCACCGTCGGCTACGACAACACCATCCCATTCGGGGTTCGAGCGGGACCAGTTGATCTCAGCGAAGACGCGGCGGATTGTCGACGCCCAGGCATCGGGGATACGCTGGACGGCTGCGTGGCCGGCAGCGCCGATGGCCCGCATAGTAACTGCGTGGCTGCAGATGGTGTCTTCGCGGACCTGCGGGCTGGTGGTTCGTCCTGCGGTTACCTCAACCCACGGGGAAAGGGATTCGGCTACAACCTGCCAGAAGGCGATCGCCAAGTCGACCCTTTCGGTGAAGTTTTCCTCGGTGACCTCACCGAGCAGTTCCTTCGTCGCATCGTGGAGTGAGCCAAGAGTAATGAGGGCTGGGGACCTCTTAGCCAGGGAGGCATGTTCCTTGTCGACGCGGCCGTCGAACGCGGCCACGGATGAGACCAGAGTCATGGTGATATTCGAGAGCCGGTCACGGTGGTCGTAGAGGATGTTGAGGCTCTTGGTGGTGGCCTGGGCCGTGCGGTTCAGGTCGCTGAACATCTGCTGGGCTCGGTCGTGATTCTCGAAAGGGAAAAGGACGACCGAGATCGTGTCCTCGCCGATGCTTGGGTCCTCGTCGAGCGCGGCCGCAATGCCGGCTCGACGATGCTGGCCGTCATTGATGAGCAAATCGGCTTCCATAGGGAGGTTCAGGATCCCGATATCTGAGCCTTTCTCCAAAGGTTCGAAGAGGCCCTCCTCGTCGACACCGTCCGGGAGTTGATAGCTAGCGGTAATGCTGCTGAACACGTAGCTGTCCGGGTTTTGGATCAGGTAGTCGCGAATGGCCGGAATACGTAGCTTGTTGAGAACCCGCTGAGCCCGCTCCTCGGGCTCGAGGGCGGCGTAGTTCTGGAACTCAAAAAACCGAGGGACGGTCTTGAGCTTCATGCTTAGCGTGAAGTAGATTCGGCCGCCCATGCGACCTCGAATTGCGGGTACTTTGATGAGCGTTTGCATGTTACTCCTTTGGGGGCCATCGATAATGTATGCAATACAAACACATTGGGCCTACAATTGCAAGTGGCATACATTTCTGCTCGGACTACTCACATCGACATCAGACGTGGGAACTAGGCGCATCTCTGCCCTCCCATAGATGAGGCGGAGCGGAGCACTACGAACCAATCGTCGGGAGCATGTGGCAAGGTGGGCCGACCTAGGGGACAAGGAGGGGTGGACCCGTGATGGTTCCACTAGGCTGATGTCCCATCGAGGTATGTCAGACACGAGTGGATTGAGCCCATTTCGACGGCATTCGTTTCGAATTCCCGAGGGTGCTGATCGGGTTATTAGCGTTCGGCCGCGTTGGCTCGGCACTCAGGGCGACCTAGCTGCCGCGTACATGGTCGTGCGCATTTGGTACGACGGTCGAGTAGAGGAGATGGCCGGACCGGTGAGTCGCTCAGATGCATTGACCGAAGCTGGCAAGGCAGCCTCCGCCGAGCGTACGGTGGTGATGCGGGCCCCTGACGAGGAGTCATTGCCCGGCGAGGCGCCACTCTTTGGAGACGTGCCAGGTGTTGCCCCAGGGAAGGCTTTTCATCGGAGAGTCGACCTCCAACGTGCCGGCGTTTTTCGGAGCCCTCAACAAGGAATCGATTTCACGTCGGAGGGCGCCCTAGCGATTGTCTTCTCAGGCGGTTACGTAGATGACGAGTGGTCTGATAACGATCCTTGGTATACGGGCCAGGGAGGACAGGACATGATTGGTGGACGCCAGGTTCGTGACCAGGAGCTCGTGCGGGGTAATTTGGCGCTAATGCGAAACCTCCGCACAGGTTTGCCGGTGCGGGTCATACGCAAGGTCGTACGCCAAGATGGCGACTACGACTTCTTGTACGAGGGCTTGTTTCACGTGGTGGATCACATGTTCAGCCCGGGTCGCGACGGCCCGAACGTGTACCGATTCAAATTGCGGCGTGCAGGCACCTAGGGGGTACAGCTCTGACAGTGGAGGCGCTTCGAGTAGAAGCCGCCCGTGGACTTGTCGCTTGGTCGAAACCTCGGATGCTAAGGCTTGATCGGGAGGCTGGCGGCTTTCCAGGCTTCGAATCCGCCGATGACATCGGTAGCGTTGAGTAGGCCGATGTCTTGAAGCGAGGCGGCAGCGAGGCTTGAGGAATAGCCCTCGGCGCAGACCACTATCACCCTGACCTGGTGGTCTTTGGCCTGCTCGAGGCGCGATGGGGAAGTGGGGTCGAGACGCCACTCGAGAACCGTGCGATCGATCGCGACCACGCCCGGTATTTCGCCCTCCACAGCTCGACCAGATTCCGTACGAATGTCGACCACAAGCGCGCCTTGGGCGAGTTCGGCAGCAGCTTGCTCTGGTGTGACTCTTGCGAGCCTCCGGCGGGCTCGCTCCACAATTTCGTCGATCGTGGGGGGCATTAGGGCTTCTTGCCGCCTCGAATCCACCGCTCGAAGAGATCGACTTGCTCCGACGGCCATTCGCCATCGCACGGCATCGAGCCGGAACGCAGCCGCCCGAGGATTCGGTCCGCGACCGTACTCACGTCCTCGAAAGACGTCAGATCGAAGTGGCGCGACATCGACCGAACGTCCTTCTCGCGAAACAGCGGCCGGATGTCCGCGGCGAATGAGACCGCTCCCTCGGCGCTCATGCCGGCATCTTTTCGCCACCCTGTGCCAGCATCCACCCTTGCCTCGTCATGAAACCGCTCAAGCCCATGATCACTACCCCGTTGACGATGTGCAGGGCTGAGATGACCTGCACACCCGTGTGCGCGAGGATGAATTGGAGAATCATCAACACGACCAGGGCGCCATTGAACATGAGCATCTGCCGCGGCACTCGCGCCGCGAACGCGAGACCAAGGCCGATCAGGATTGCAATCCCGATCAAATCGCCTACCAGCAGATGCGCATCGAAGCCCTTCAGGCCATTGAAGGCGAACACCCCATACCCCGCCAGGTAGAGCTGCAGCACGATCAAAGCCGTAACAAAGGTCAACCACCCCGCATAGATCCGTCGCAACATCGACTACTCCTCCTTCCCGACGTGTTGATTCGGCAACGGTCGGTGACCCAGGTGTTCCGCCAGCGCCAGCGCTTCGCTCACCGAGTCGGCTGATCGCTGCAGCGCATCCCGATCATGCGTCGAATAGCTCACACCACCGCGACGGCTCCCCAACACAAGCCGGCCCAGATGCCGGCCTTCATGGACAAGCTGCACTTCGACGCCAGCCCCATTCACCTGACCGCGACTGTAAACCGGATTCGACGCCGGCTTCAAATACAGCGACGCGCCGCGCGCCTCGAAGGCCACGACCGCCTCATCCACCAGCCGGCACGCGACTCGGTGCACATCCATGACCGACACCACAGCGTCCACATCCTGCCGGAACTGGTCCAGCAAGGCAGTTGCATTGACACGCCGGAGCCGACGGTCGACCTGCCGCTGCAGCCAGTCCTTGACGGGGCCGAAGGCGACGACGACGACGAACGCCGTCAGCACATACGCGGCATCGGATTTCTGACCAGACGTCGAGATGAACAGACGCTGCACAAAAGTGACGACCGCCGCATACAGCGCGCCGAGGATTGCCGTGGCGCCCGCATAGACGATCGTGCGGTTGATGAGCAGATCGATGTCGTACAGGCGATAGCGCAGGATCGCGATCCCAACCGCCACCGGCACTGTCGAGTAGGCGAGTATGAGCGGCGTCAGAGCCAGGTACAGGGGCTGACCGAGAAA
>Ga0070698_100007890_pt1 | contig 11521 bp, 9 predicted proteins | sample KBSK1502metaG_FD_65477 | JGI IMG/M metagenome (GOLD analysis project Ga0070698, IMG submission 65477) | Corn, switchgrass and miscanthus rhizosphere microbial communities from Kellogg Biological Station, Michigan, USA - KBS K1-50-2 metaG | ecosystem: Host-associated > Plants > Roots >...
AGGTTGACGGTGCCGCTTGTGCCGGCCGCTTCCTGCACCAGGTAGTACTGTCCGGGCTGCAGCGTCAGGTTCGTCAGGTTCGTGCGCTGCCATGTCGTTCCCGCGGCGGACGCGTACTGCACCGACCACCCCGTCAGATCGACCTGCGATCCTCCGCGGTTATGCAGCTCGATGAAATCGTTCCTGAGCGTGGCGCCGGCGTTGCCGCCGCCGCCGTAGATCTGGCTGATGACAACGCCGCTCGAAATCCCCGCCAGCGGGGCAGGTGTGAACGCGACGTACGCAAGGAGGGCAGCGAGCGCAAGAATTCGGCGCAGTCCGGGCATCAGGGTCTCCGTTGTCGGTTTTTCAGGGAACGAGGGCGCCAGTCTATGATGGCGGGCGCGACCTCGCAAGGATCAGAAGGGAATAACGATGTCCGGATCGGAAGGGAACAGCGTGTCGGCGTTCCGTACTGTCGCTTTCGTAATCGCGGTCCTCGCCGCGGCGCCGGTCAGAAGTCAACCTGCCGCGGACATTGATGCCTATTATTCGGATCTCCAGGCCCTGTACCAGGACATTCATCGCAATCCCGAGCTCGCGTTCCAGGAAGTGCAGACCGGGGCAAAGCTGGCCGCGCGCCTCAGGATGCTCGGCTACGAGGTGACGACCGGTGTCGGCCGGACCGGCATCGTCGGTCTTCTGAGGAACGGCGCCGGGCCGACCGTGATGCTGCGGACCGAGCTCGATGCGCTGCCGGTTGCCGAGAAGACGGGCGCTTCCTTCGCGAGCATGGTGGTGACGAAGAACCTGGCCGGCGCGACGGTCCCGGTGATGCACGCGTGCGGCCACGACCTTCACATGACTGCGTGGATGGGCACCGCGAGGTGGATGGAGGAACACAGGCAGCAGTGGCACGGCACGCTGATGCTGGTCGGCCAGCCGGCTGAGGAGACGACCGGCGGCGCCGACGCGATGCTGAAGGACGGCTTGTTCCAGCGGTTCCCGAAGCCGGATTACGTCATCGGGCTCCATGACGACGACACGATGCCGGCCGGCACGATCGGGTTTCATCCCGGACCGTTTCGCGCGATGTCGATCTCGCCGACGGTGACGATGTACGGGCGCGGCGGCCACGGCGCGATGCCGTACAACACGATCGATCCGGTCGTGATGGCGGCACGCACGGTGACGGCGCTGCAGACGATCGTGTCGCGCGAGAACAACCCGATGGACCCGGTCGTGCTGACGATCGGCACGATCCACGGCGGCACACAGGCGAACGTCATCCCCGACGAGGTGACGCTCGGCCTGAACATCCGCACCTACAGCGACGACACGCAGAAGCGGGTCCTCGCCGCGGTCGCACGCATCGTCAAGGCAGAAGCCGCCGCCTCAGGGGCGCCGCGCGAGCCGGCGATCACGAACCCCGAGCCGGGCCACGTCGTCGTGAACGATCCCGCGCTGACCAGGCGCGTTGCCGCGGCGCTGCAGAAGGCGATCGGTACGCAGACCGTCGTCGAGATGCCAGCCAAGATGACCTCGGAGGATTTCGCGGAGTACGGCCGCGCGGGCGTTCCGGCGGTGCTGCTGCACATCGGCGCGGTGAACCCGGCCAGGCTGGCGGAGGCGCGCCGGACCGGCGTCCCGGTGCCGGCGCCGCACTCGCCGGAGTGGCTGCCCGACCTCGAGCCGACGCTGAAGGCGGCGGTGCGCGGCGAAACGGTCGCGCTGCTGGATCTGTTCAACAATAAATAGGTGAACGCCGATCCCCACAAGCCGCTGCGCGACGACGTGCGGCTGCTGGGGGAACTGCTCGGCGAGACGCTGCGCGCGCACGGCGGCGAAGGGCTGTTCGACACCGTCGAGCGCGTCCGGTCGCTCTCGAAAGCCGCACGCGCCGGCGGCGACGCGCAATTCAACGAGCTCGCCTCGCTGCTCGCGAAGCTTCCAGTCGACGCGGCGACGCCGCTGGCCCGCGCGTTCGCGCACTTCCTCAACCTCGCCAACGTCGCCGAGCAGCACCATCGCATTCGCCGCCGCCGCGCCTACCTGGCCGATCCCCGTTCGCGGCCGCAGGCCGGCTCCTGCCAGGAGACGTTCGAGCGCCTGGTGGCCGCCGGGATCTCGCGCGATGCCCTGTTCGACGCGCTCTGCACGCTCCGCATCGAGCTCGTGCTCACGGCGCACCCCACCGAGGTGTCGCGCCGCACGCTGATCCACAAGTACAACCGCATCGCGGCGCTGCTGGCGGAGCGCGATCACGTGGACCTCACGGTTCCGGAGCGCGAAGAGGTGACCGACGCGCTCCGCCGCGAAATCGTGTCGGCCTGGGAGACCGACGAGGTCCGGCACGACCGTCCCTCGCCGCTCGACGAAGTGCGCGGCGGCCTGATCGTGTTCGAGCAGAGCCTGTGGTTCGCGGTTCCGGCGTTCCTCCGGGGCGTCGATGCGGCGCTGCGCCGCGTTACCGGACGCGGCCTGCCGCTCGAGGTGGCGCCGATCCGGTTCGGTTCCTGGATTGGCGGCGATCGTGACGGCAACCCGAACGTTACACCGGAAGTGACGCGCCGGGCGTGCCTGCTCGCCCGGTGGCAGGCCGCGGATCTCTACCTCGGCGAGGTCAACGAGCTTCGCGACGAGCTGTCGATGTCGCGCGGCTCACCGGAGCTGGCCGCGGCGACCGGCAACGCGCACGAACCGTATCGCGCGCTGCTGCGCGACGTGCGCACCCGCCTGCTGGCGACGCGCGACTGGGTTGAATCGGCCCTGGGAAAGGACGTTCCGCCGCCGGACGAGGCGTACCTCGACGCCGAATCGCTCGCGGAGCCGCTGCGGCTCTGCTATCGCTCGCTGGTGGCAGCCGGCGACGAGGTGATCGCGGGCGGCCGGCTTGCGGACCTGCTGCGCCGCGTCGCCACCTTCGGCGTGACGCTCGCGCGGCTCGACATCCGACAGGAATCCGATCGCCACACCGGGGCGCTCGCGGCCATCACCCGCGCGCGCGGGCTCGGCTCGTATGCCGAGTGGGACGAACCGCGCCGCGTGGAATTCCTGGCGGGCGAGATGCGCGAAGGCCACGCCTTTCCTCGAGCCCTCACGTCCCACGATGACGAGGTCGCGGACGTGCTCGACACCTTCCGGATGATCGCCCGCATCCCGCACGAGTCGCTTGGCGCCTACGTGATCACCATGACACGCCAGGCATCCGACATCCTCGCCGTGGCGGTGTTGCAGCGGGGCGCCGGTGTCGAGGGTCCGCTGCGCGTGGTGCCGCTGTTTGAAACCGCCGATGACCTGCGGCGCGCGCCCGACGTGATGGCGCGCGTCCTCGAGGTCGACGCCTACAGGGCCTTCGTCGAGAGCTTGCCTGGCCGACGTGTCCGACGTAGCGCAACGCGCGGAGTCGGAAGCGACGAAGCCGCGAAGGCGGGGCAGGAGGTCATGGTTGGCTACTCCGACTCATCGAAGGACGTCGGACGCCTCAGCGCGTTCTGGGAGCTCTACAAGGCGCAGGAGACCATCGTCGACGCATGCACGCGAGGCGGGGTGGACGTCACGCTGTTCCACGGGCGCGGCGGCAGCGTCGGCCGCGGCGGCGGTCCGACGTACCTCGCGCTCCGGTCGCAGCCGAGCGGATCGATCGACGGCACCATTCGCGTCACCGAACAGGGCGAGATGATCCAGGCGCTCTTCGGACTGCCGGGCATCGCGACGCGGACGATGGAGGTGTACACGAGCGGGACGCTGGACGCGTGGCTGACGCCGGCGCCGGCGCCGCCCGCCGAGTGGCGCGCGTGCATGGATCGGCTCTCGGCCGACGGCGCGCGCACGTATCGCAGCTACGTGTTCGACAACCCGTCGTTCATCGAGTACTTCCGGACGGCCACGCCGCTGCCGGAGCTCGAGCACGTCAACATCGGCAGCCGGCCGGCGCGGCGGAAAGCCGATGGGGGCATCGCGACGCTGCGCGCGATTCCGTGGCAGTTTTCGTGGACGCAGACACGCCTGATCCTCGGCGCGTGGCTCGGCACCGAAGAAGCGCTGGAGCGGGCCGCGCAGCGCGGCGAGCTCGAGCTGCTGCGGCGGATGTATCGCGAGTGGCCGCACTTCCGCTCGATCATGGACCTGACCGCGATGGTGCTCGCGAAGACGGACGCGCGGATTGCCGCCGAGTACGAGCGCCGCCTGGCGACCGAGCGGCTGTGTCCGCTGGGGGAGGACCTGCGCGGCCGGCTGGAGCGCGCGGTCCGCGCCACGCTCGAAGTCACAGACCACCGCGAGCTGCTCCAGGAGAACCCGGTGCTGCAGCGTTCGATCGACGTGCGCAATCCGTACGTCGATCCGATCAATCTCGTGCAGATCGAAGTGCTGCGCCGGTTGCGCCTGGGCCGACTTAAAGGTCCGCCCCTACGACAAGACAACCACGCCGACGAGCGGCTCCGCGACGCGTTCGTGGTGACCGTCAACGGGATCGCGGCGGGGATGCGGAACGCGGGATAGCGACCTTCGCACCGCGCTCGCGCAGCAGCTCGCCGAGCAGCGACCGGTGGCACCGCCACGGGTTCTCGCAGTAGCAGCCAATCGAGAAGTTCGTCTGTGTGCCGAGCGCGGCCAGCAGCTCGATCACCCGCTGCGCCTCGGGGCGCCGCATCTCGCGCAGGTATTTCTTGCTGAAGGCCGCCCACCGCGCGTCGGTCCACGGCCTGGCCTGTGCGTAGGCGACGAGCTCGCGCGTCGGCGAGACCTCCGGCAGCCAGACGTCGAAGAAATTCCGCTTCGCGTAGTCTCCCTTCTTCACGCCCCGCGGCAGCAGCCTCACGGTTCCGATGCGAAGTCCCTCGCCGCGCGCCCGCGGCGTGCCGAGACGAACAACGCGTACGGCCATGTCACCCCTCCCTCAGCTCGATTTCGGATCCCGGATCCCGGATCCGGGCCTGGAGTCCCCCTCGCGGCCGTCGCGCGTCGCGGATTCCACCTCGCGGATGATGTCGGCCGTCACATCGTCGGGAAGCCGCGCGCCGTCGATGCGGCAGTAAGTGGAGCGCTCGCCGTAGTAGCGCACGAGCGGTTCCGTCTGCTCGCGGTACACCTTCAGCCGGTTGAGCACGACCTGCTCGCGATCGTCCGCGCGCGGCACGAGCGGTCCGCCGCAGTCGTGGCAGACCTCGCCCTCGCCCGTCGCGTTGGTGCCGCACTCGGCGCAGACCATGCGCGAGGCGAGCCGCCGGATGACCTCGGCCTCGGTCAGCACGATGTCGATGATGACGAGCGGCGACCGGGCGGCCACGATCCGATCGAGCGACTGCGCCTGTGGAATCGTCCGGGGATAGCCGTCGAGCAGGAAGCCTCCTCCCGTGTCAGGCTGCGCGAGACGCTCGGTGACGACGCGCGTGATCACCTCGTCGTCGATGAGGCCGCCGCTCTCCATGATGGCGGCGACTTCGCGGCCGAGCGGCGTTCCCGCCTGCACCGCGTCGCGGAGCATCGCGCCGGTCGAGATGTGCGGAATGTTCCATGTCCTGCGCAGCTGGCGTGCCTGCGTGCCCTTGCCGGCGCCCGGAGGGCCGAGCATCACCAAGTTCAGCTCCATCGACGTGTTGAAATTGTATATTCCCGAAGATGGCTGCGCCCGCACGATGGCGTCGCTTCCGCACGCTCGAACGCCGCGAGCTGATGCTGTTGATGCTCGGTATCGGTGTGTGCCTGCTGCTCTGGGGGTTCCTCGCGCTCGCATCGGAAGTGATGGAAGGCGACACCACGACGCTCGATACGCGGATCCTTGTCGCCCTGCGCAAATCTGACGACCCCTCACGGCCGATCGGCCCGTCGTGGGTGGAAAATTCGCTGCTGGATCTGACCGCGATCGGCGGGCCGACCGTGCTCGGGCTCGTGGTCGTCGCGGTCGTCGGCTTCCTGGTGCTGCAGACGCGCTATCACACGGCGATCGTCGTGCTCGCGACGGCCGCCAGCGGCGAGCTCGTGAACTACGTGCTCAAGAATGTGTTCCTGCGGCCGCGCCCAGACGTGGTCCCGCATCTGCGCAACGTCACGACGTCGAGCTTCCCGAGCGGACATGCGATGGAGTCGGCGATCATCTATCTCACGCTCGGCGCCATGCTGATGCGGCTCTCGGAGCGCCGAATCACCAAGGTGTACTCGATGGGGATCGCCATCGCCCTGACGCTGCTCGTCGGTATCAGCCGCGTGTACCTCGGCGTGCACTACCCGACGGACGTCATCGCTGGCTGGATGTTCGGCTTCTTCTGGGCGTCGCTCTGCTGGATCGTCGCGAAGCGGTTCGAGCGCGAGACCGGCGTCGAGCAGGAGCGCCAGAAGGCGGAATAGGCAACCTCAGCTGGTGCTGCATTATTTCCGCCCCGATGAGCTTTGGGAGTACCTAATTGGTTCTATACTTCGAACTGAAGTGCGCGTCCGGATCGTTCGGCCTTCCGTCGGCATCATGGACGGTGTGAGCCTCAGTCATCTCATACCCGGGGCAAGCTATGACATCCCGTCGGAGCTCGGGTACTGGCTGATCAGCCGCGGCGTCGCCGAGTACGTGACGGAGACGTCGGATGGCGTCGTTATGCCGCTCGACAACTCGCTCGCCCTCGAGCAGCTGACACAGGGCGTCAGCGTCCTCCCGCCGATTGCCACCGCCGACGATGAGTCCACCGCTCGCCGGCGTCCGCGACGCAAGAAACGGTAGAGCAGCCGCGCGCCAGCGCTCCCGGCATCATCAGCGAATGCCGATCAGCGGCCAATACGCGAACACCAGCAGCAGCAGCAGCGCGCACTGCACGATCGTCAGCAGCAGGCCGAGCCGGAAGAGGTCGCGGCTGCCGAAGTAGCCGTACGACATCCCCACGATCAGCACGCCCGACTGATACGCGAACAGCTTCCCGCCTGCGCCGAAGGTCCAGATCATGCCGACGAGTAGCGGATCCATTCCGTGGCTCTTCGCAAAGTTCATCAGGACCGGAATGGACGTTCCCAGCATCGAGATCTCGCTCGCCAGGAAGATGTGATACGCGAAAGCGGTCCAGTACAGGACCAGCGTCGACTGCAGGAGGCTGCCGAGCATCGGCTCCATCCACGAGAGCAGCACATCGGTAAGGAGGTCGAGCGCCTTGGTCTGCACGAGGACCTCGCCCATGCTCACGGCCGCCGCGACGAAGAACACCGGCAGGTAGTTCACCCGCCTCATGTCCTCGACCGTCAGCACGCCGATTCCCGGCAGGACGGCGGCCAGGCCGACGCCGAGGCCGATGATTGACGGCGAGATGTGGTGGAGAAAGTCCGTCATCCAGAGGCCGATTGCCAGCGCGATCAGCAGCGCGGCGCGCGTGCTCTCCGCAGTCCAGCCGCCCATCTGCCGGATTTCCCGTTCGAGGTAGGCCGTCTCATCGCTCGTGAACGCGTCTTTTTCCGGCGGGTAGAGCCACAACGTGAGGCGCCAGGCGATGAGAATCGTGATGATGTCGCACGGAAGGTACGCGAAGAACCATCGGCTCCACAGCACCTCGACGCCGCCGACGCGCTCGATGGCGCCGCGCGCGGTAATCGACGCCGCCCCCGCGATGATCATCTTGTCGAAGATGCCCGCGGCGTAGGTGATGATGAGAAACATCGCCCGGCCGATGTTGCTGCCCGGACCGACGCCGAACGCCTCGACGAGGCCGAGCGCAACCGCCGACATGACGACGACGCGCGCGATGCCGGACGGGATGACGAAGGTCAGCAGGAAGTCGGTGATGATGAGCCCGAGCAGGATGCGCGCGTAGGTCTTGCCGACGCGCTGCATGACGAGGAACGCAATCCTGCGCGCCAGGCCGGTCTTGGTCGCCATCGCGCCGAACAGCGCCGCGCCGAAGAGGAACCACGGCGTGTCGGTGGCGAAGCCGCTGAAGGCGACGCCGAAGGGCACGATGCCGAGAGCCCAAAAGAGGTAGCAGCCGATGAACCCGGCGAGCGCGTACTCGACCGCCTCGGTGATCCACGCCGTAATCATGAACGACGCGATCGCGAGCACGTGCTTCGTCCGCTCGTCGATGGCGAGCGGCGCGAACCACAACAGGAGCGGCACCGCCACGCAGAGAACGCGGCCGGCGATCACGCGCAGCGGGACGTCGGAGTGAAACACCCGCGCGGCGGCCGGCGCCGCGACGACGGGAGGCATCCCGGTTTCGGGGGTGTGCATGTGGTGGCGAGGATATCAAAGGCCGGTGATCTTGGGACACAATGTGGCCCCTATGGCATCAGCCTACGTGGCCGTTCACGCCGATCGGCATCTGGACGCCGCCGCCGACATGCGGCGGCGCATCAAGGCGATCTTCATCGGGTCGATCGGCAACCTCGTCGAGTGGTACGACTTCTACGCGTACGCGGCCTTCGCGCTCTATTTTGCGGGGTCGTTCTTCCCCGGGAGCGATCCGGTCGTCCAGCAGTTGAACGCCGCCGTGCTCTTCGCGGGCGGTTTCATCGTCCGCCCGATTGGCGGATGGCTGTTCGGCCACATGGCCGACCGCTACGGACGCCGCAGAGCCCTCATGGCGTCCGTGCTGCTCATGTGCTTTGGCTCGCTGCTGATTGCCGTCACGCCCACCTACGCCTCGATTGGTCTCATGGCGCCGGTGATGCTCGGCATCGCGCGCATCGTCCAGGGCCTCAGCCTCGGCGGCGAGTACGGCACGAGCGCGACGTACCTCAGTGAAGTCGCGGACGAAGAACATCGCGGTTTCTATTCGAGCTTCCAGTACGTGACGCTCATCGGCGGCCAGCTGTGCGCCATCGTGGTGCTGCTGCTGCTGCAACAGGTCTTTCTGACGCCCGATCAGCTGAGGGCGTGGGGATGGCGCATCCCGTTTTTCGTCGGCGCGGCGCTCGCGCTCACGGCGCTCGCCATGCGCCGCAACCTGCACGAGACCGACGAATTCAGGGCGGCGCAGGCGACGCCCGCCGCGAAGAACGCGTCCGTGCGTACGCTCACGCAGCACCCGCGCGAGGTCCTGCTCGTCGTCGGCCTGACGATGGGCGGGACGACGGCCTTCTACACCTACACGACCTACATGCAGAAGTTCCTGAAGCTGTCGGTCGGGCTGACGGACATGCAGACGACGGTCGTGACCGGCGCGTCGCTGGTGTTCGCGCTCATCCTGCAGCCGGTCTACGGCGCGCTCTCCGACCGGATTGGCCGGAAGCCGCTCCTGATCTGGTTCGGCGTGATGGGCGCGCTGCTGACGATCCCGCTCCTCGACGCCCTGCAGATGACGAAGAGCGGCCTGACGGCGTTCCTGCTGATCTGCGGCGCGTGGCTGATCGTCGCGGGCTACACGTCGATCAACGCGGTGGTCAAGGCCGAGCTGTTCCCGACGCACATCCGCGCGCTCGGCGTCGGCCTCCCGTACGCGGTGACGGTGTCAATCTTCGGCGGGACCGCCGAATCGATCGCGCTCTGGTTCAAGTCGATCGGCCACGAACGGTGGTTCTACTACTACCTCACCGCGGTGATCGCGGTGTCGCTCATCGTCTATGTGGCGATGCGTGACACGAAGCGTCATTCGGCGATCCGGAGCGCTGCCTGACGAGTTGCCCCGGTCTACGTAAGGCGGGGCAGACCAGCGGCACGAACTGGTCTGCCCGCCCGCGACGCGACCGAGGACTGGGCTCGATCGCCGCGCGTCAATAGGTCGAGGCGGCCGGCACCGCGACCATGTCGGGAGTCGTTCCCGAAGCTTCCCCACGGCCGAGAGCCGTCAGGCCGCCGTCGTGGATGTAGGCTTCCTCGCCGTGCTGCGTGACGTCGAGACCTTCCATCTCGTCGGCGTTCGCCGCGCGGATCGGCATCACGAGGTTGATCGCCTTCAGCAGGACGAAGCTCATGGCGGCGCTGTAGAACAGGGCGGCCATCACCGCGGCGAGCTGCACCAGCAGCTGGCGCGGGTTGCCATACAGCGCGCCGTCGGCCACGGTGTTCAGGGCCTTCTCCGCGAACACGCCGGTCAGCAGCGCGCCGACCGTTCCGCCGACGCCGTGCGCCGCGAGCACGTCGAGCGAGTCGTCCAGCGACGTCCTGGCGCGAATCTGCAGCGTGAGGTAGCTCGGAATCGCCGCGATGCCGCCGAGCAGGAGCGCGCTCATCGGGCTGATGAACCCGGCCGCAGGCGTGATCGCGACGAGGCCGACGACGATCGCCGTCGCCGCGCCGACCGCGGTGGCCTTGCCCGTGCGCATCACGTCGATGAACGTCCAGACGACCAGCGTCGCCGCCGGCGCCAGCATCGTGGTGATGAACGCGAGGCCGGCAATCGGGCTGGCCGCGAGCGCGCTGCCGGCGTTGAACCCGAACCAGCCGAACCAGAGCAGGCCTGCGCCGAGCAGCACGAACGGCACGTTGTGCGGCAGCAGCGAGGACGACGGGTACTCGGCGCGCTTGCCGAGGACGAGGGCCGCGACGACAGCGGCAGCCGCGGCGTTGACGTGCACGACGGTGCCGCCGGCGAAGTCGAGCGCGCCCCACTGCGCGAGCCAGCCGCCGCCCCACACCCAGTGCGCGATCGGCGCGTACACCGCGAGGACCCACAGCGTGATGAACGTCACGTAGGCCGAGAACCGCATCCGCTCCACGATCGATCCCGAGATCAGCGCGGCGGTGATGATCGCGAAGGTGCCCTGGAAGCCCATGAAGAGGACGTGCGGGATCGTCCCCTTGGCCTCGAGGCCGACGCCGCGGAGGAACGCGTTCGAGAGGTCGCCGATGAGCGCGTTGCCGCCGGTGAACGCCAGCGTGTATCCGAGCAGCGCCCACGCCACGGCGACGAATCCGAGCGAGATGAAACTCATCATCATCGTGTTGAGCGCGTTTTTCGAGCGGACCAGCCCGCCGTAGAAGAAGGCGAGCGCAGGTGTCATGAGCAGTACCAGGGCCGTGGACACGAGCATCCACGCGGTATCGGCTTGATTCATATTTGACCCTCCAGTCAGGTCGGCGAACGATGCCGTTCGGTGACGGGTGCCGTAACAAGATCCCGGCCAGCGTCGAACCGGGCGGCACGTCACCGAGATCCGCGGTTTTCCTCGGAGAATCTGCGCGGACGCCTGCGATCGGGCGCCGATCGGGCTGCGCGGGCGATCGGACGTTTTTGTTGGAGGCGATTTTCTCCAGGACAATTTAGACGGAGTCTCGCGCGGCGCCGCCACCGTGCGCCGCAGGCGAGCACGCGCCGGCGAGGATGCAAAGGTCGCGCAGCGGCGCGTTCTCGGCGCCGGCGCGCCTTCACCGGCGGCGGGACAACATTTCTGTAGATATCGCGATTTGAAGCCGCTGTTTTTGTTGGATATCGCCGCGCGGCATCACGTGCGCATAAAAATTTTCTAACGATCGCGCATCCGACTCGCGCGGCATGTCGTTTGTAACCGCGCCACGCATCGTGTTCCGCCGCTTCACCGCATCGCTGCTGATCGCGCTCGTCGCGCTGCCGTTCACGGCGCCGTTCTCGACGTGCGATCTGTCGATGCTCCTGTCGGTCGGCTCACCGGC
>Ga0070698_100007891_pt1 | contig 11521 bp, 11 predicted proteins | sample KBSK1502metaG_FD_65477 | JGI IMG/M metagenome (GOLD analysis project Ga0070698, IMG submission 65477) | Corn, switchgrass and miscanthus rhizosphere microbial communities from Kellogg Biological Station, Michigan, USA - KBS K1-50-2 metaG | ecosystem: Host-associated > Plants > Roots >...
CATGCTGATCCTCGCGCGCACGCGCATGAAGCGGCCCGGCGGCGGCTATGCGCGCACGTTCGTCACGCAGATGGAGCAGGTGATGGGCACCTGCCTCGACCGCGGGATCAAGGTGGTGACCAACGCGGGCGGGCTCGATCCGGACGGCTGCGCGGCCGCGGTAGCGCAGGTCGCGGAGAAGCTCGGACTGCACCCGGTGATCGCGTACGTGCGAGGCGACGACCTGTTGCCGCGCATGGGCGAGCTGATCGCCGCGAACCAGCTCACCCACTTCGAGACCGGCGAGCCGATCAAGGACGCGTCCGCGTTCCTGACCGCGAACGCCTACTTCGGCGGTTGGGGCATCGCCGACGCGCTCGCGCGCGGCGCGGACATCGTGATCACGGGCCGCGTCACCGATGCCGCGGTCGTGTGCGGACCCGCCGCGTGGCACCACGGCTGGTCGCGCAGCGACTGGGATGCGCTCGCGGGCGCCGTCGCCGCGGGTCACGTGATCGAGTGCGGCACGCAGGCCACCGGCGGCAACTACTCCTTCTTCACGGAAGTGAAGGGGATGGAGCGCACGGGATTCCCGTGGGCCGAGATCGCGGCGGACGGATCCTCGGTGATCGGCAAGCACGACGGCACCGGCGGCGAGGTCTCGATCGGCACCGTCACGTCGCAGCTGCTCTACGAGATCGGCGGGCCGGAGTACTTCGGTCCCGACGTCACGACGCGCTTCGACACGATCTCGCTCGAGCAGATCGCGCCCGACCGCGTGCGCATGTTCGGGATCCGCGGCGAGCCGCCGCCGGCGACGCTCAAGGTGTGCATCAACCGACCGGGCGGCTTCCGCAACGACATGAGCGTGTGTCTCACCGGTCTCGACGTCGAGGCGAAGGCGAAGCTGATCGAGGACGCGTTCTGGCTCGCCTGCCCGTACCGGCCCGAGGACTTCGCGCGCGTCACCACGCGCCTCTCGCGCACCGACAAGCCCGACCCGCAGAGCAACGAGCAGGCGGTGGCGATCCTCAAGATCAGCGTGAAGGACCCCGACGCTGAGAAGGTCGGGCGCGCGTTCTCGAACGCCGTGACCGAGCTCGGGCTCGCGACGATCCCGGGCTTCTTCGGCGTCGGCGGCGGTCCCGGCGAGGGGCGACCCTTTGGCGTGTACGAGCCCGCGTGCGTGCCCGCGGCGGTAGTCGCGCAGCAGGTCGCGATCCTCGGCGGGGACACGCGCGAGGTGTCGTCGGTGATCCCGCGGCCGGCCGTCTCGGTGTCGGCCACGGCCGGCCCGACCGCGAGTGCGCCGAGCGGCGCCGCGGTGCGCGCGGCCCTCGGCCGCGTCGTCGGCGCGCGGTCGGGCGACAAGGGTGGCAACGCGAACCTCGGCGTGTTCGCGCGCAGCGACGCCGCGTGGGCGTGGCTCGACGCGTTCCTCACCACCGAGCGGCTGCGCGAGCTGCTGCCCGAAGTGTCGGCGTTCGCGGTCGACCGCTATCGCCTCCCCGCGCTGCGCTCGCTCAACTTCGTGATCCACGGCCTGCTCGAGGAGGGCGTCGCCGCGTCGACGCGCCAGGATCCGCAGGCGAAGAGCCTCGGCGAGTGGCTGCGCGCGCGCGTGGTCGACGTGCCGCAGGCGCTGCTCGCTTGAGCGCGCAGGCCGCGCCCGCGATCGCGCGCGTGAGCGCACCGCGGCCGCTCCTCGCCGCGGAGGTCGAGCGCGCGCTCAGCGACCGCCAGCGCGAGATCCTCGACGCGCTCGAGGCGCTCGCGATGCAGGACGGCTTCGCCGAGCTCACGATGGCGCAGCTCGCCGCGCGCGTGAACTGCTCGCTGCGCACGCTCTACGCGCTCGCGCCGCGCAAGGACGCGCTGCTCTTGATGGTGATCGACCGCCGGCTGCACCGGATCGGCCGCGCCGCGATGGCCGCGATCGAGCCCGGGATGGATGCGCTCACTGCGCTGCGCGCCTATCTCGAAGCCGCGACGACCGCGGTCGCGCCGACCACCGAGGCGTTCGCGCGCAAGCTCGCGACCGTTCCGGGTGCGGAGGATCTCACCCGCGCCCACGCGAACTACGTCACTGCGGTGACCGAGCGCCTGCTCGAGCGCGCCGTGGCCGAGCGCCAGATCGAGCCTGTCGACACCGGCGCGCTCGCGCTCGTGCTCGGCGGCATGGGCGCCTTCTTCTCGCGCCCGAATGTACTGCGGCGCCTTCAGGCTTCGCCGAAGGCGACCTCGGACGCGATCCTCGCGATCGTGCTGCGCGGCCTCGCGCGCACGCCGTCGGACTGATCGCGCCCGCTCAGTACTTCTTGGTCTTCGCCGTGACGACCTTGCCGCCCATGTCGGTGCAGTCCTTGGCGGTCGGGACCTCCTTGGTCTCGGTCTTCCCGTTCTTGATGATCTCGCATTTCACGTGGTGCTTCGCAGCGACGCTTGCGTGCGGGGCCGCGAGAAATGCGGCCATCACCGGCGCAGCCGCGAGCACGATCCAACGACGGTTCCTTGCCATATCTGCGCTCCTTCTTCCCTCGAGGGATTCGATCCGATTCGGAGCAAGAGACGTGCCACGTCTGGAATGCGCTCTGCTGCGTTGGCGCGGTCTTCCTCGTGTAATCCCTACATCCGGAGTGGGATCGGATTCAGGGCCCGATCGCGAATCCACATTGCGGCTGCACGTCTCCGTTCGCCAGCCCGAACCCGCATCCACATCCCGTCGTCTGCACGTCTTCGTGCACGAACTCGACCGCGCCGATCGGGGCGGATACGACGACGATCTCGACCGGATTGACGACCACCGTGAGGCATCCGCAACTTCCATTCGGAATCCGCTCGGTGTGGAGCACGCCGACCTCTACCGCGCGGCCCGGATGCCGTTCGATCGCATCGATCTGGATCCCGAAGCACGAGCTCGGCTGCGGACCTGCGATCGATGCGATCACGGTGTCGTGTCGGAAGTCGATTTGCGGACAGCTGGACGGCCCCGGCAGCACGATCGCGGCCGACCAGAACGCACACCACGACTCCTGGTCGCGAAATACGTAGTCGCCAGCTGCCGTGGTGTGGCTCTGCAGGAGGTCACCTGTCGTGATCACCCCGAGGTACTCATAGAGGGACTGGAACTCGAGCGGACGGCTCCTCGCGTAGGAGGCTCGCGGCGCCGTCAACAGGAGAGCGAGCAGCATCAGCGGAAAGAGGCTCAGGCTACGCACGATCTTCTCCCGTCCCACTTCACGCTGGATTATGCGTGCCTCGAACGCTTCTCGACAAGCGCCAAGTAGTTCCGGAATCGAATCGTTAGGTTCCAACCTAGCGGTCGCCCAATCCGGCCGGCCGTTGCGCGAGACCGTCGGTGATCTCGAACCAGGGGCTCTTCGAGGCGACGTGGATGTGCGCGGTCGGCCGCAAACCCGGGTCGCCGGCGACGGTGCCGCCGCGAATCGAGCGGATCTGCGGCGTCGCCTCCGCGGCGCTGTAGATCGGCGATCCGCAGCGCGAGCAGAAATAGCGCCGCTTGCCCGGGGACGACTCGAACGACGCGAGCGCCTGCGCGCCCGCGGTCAGCGCGAACGTCTCGGTGCGCACGAGCAGGTTGGTCGCGAACGAGGCGCCGCTGGCGTGGCGGCACTGCGCGCAGTGGCAGTGGTACATCGCGAGCGGCGCGCCATCGATGCGGTAGCGCACCGCGCCGCACAGACAGTGGCCCTCGATCGCCGTCACGCGAGCACTGCAACGAATTGGCGGGTGTTCATGCCGCACGCTCAATCGCTTCCCCGAATGGTTCCATCCGAGTCGAGATCGGGCTGGTAGGGGTCGTAGTTCTGGGTGAAGCAGAGCGCGATCGGAAAGCCGCGCGGATCACTCGACCGGCGCTCGGCCAGGCGATTCTCCCGGATCTTGGCGCTCGCCACGGCGTCGATCCCAGCCCACGCCGACGCCGGATCTCTCGCACTCAGCACCTCGATGTCCCGGATCGCACCGCGATCGTCGACGGCGAAGGTCACGACGACTCTTCCGATCTCGTAGTCTCGCTTCTCGGGCCGCCCGAACGATCGGATCAGGTCGTAACCCGGCTGTCGCTTGCCGCAGTCGCGCAGCGAGAGCGCGCGGTCGGCATCGTCCGTCTCTTCATCGGTGAAATAGCGGTCGGCGAACCGATAGTACGCATCCGCCTCCGTCTGCCGGCCGAGAGCGCGCAGAATCCCGATGTGCAGCTCGACGAGCTCGGGACCCGGGACCATGGCGCCCCACGCGATCTCCTGTTCGGTCAACCGGACCGCATCTTCGTGGCGTCCCTCCTGGTGGAGCTGTTCGGCCCTGCGAACCCTCCACGACGGGCCGGGATTCGTTGCACACGCGGCGGTGGCGAGCGCCGCGGTCGACACGAGCACGACCCGCAGCGGAATGCGCGCGCGGTGTGCAGTGGAGCGTTCGGGCATGGCGACCCGGCCATGCTAACGGCCGCGCTCGGCGCGGTAGAGCGAAATCGAGCCGGTCGGCGTGGCGATCACCGCGGTCTCGGACACGCGTGCGAATCCCACCTTCTCCATCAGCTCGGGCAGCACGCCGAGCGCGTTGGGCTCGGTGTTGGCGAAGCCGTCACCCGCCTGGACCACGCGAAACAGCTTGCGCATCAAGGGGGTACGCTGGAGCCCATAATCCGCCACGTGAAGCTCGCCGCCCGGCACGAGCGCGGCGCACATCGCGGCGAGGCCCGCGGCCTTCTCCTCGAGCGGCACCTGGTGGAACACGAGGCTCGAGATGATCTTGTTCACGGCGCGGTCGCGCAGCAGATCCGCCGCGTCACGCGCATAGCCGCGCGTGAGCCCGGCCAGGATGCGCGCGTTGGCGAGCTTGCGCCGCGCGCGGTGCAGCACGTCCGGGTCCGGATCGATCCCGATCAACGTGACACCCGGCGCGGCACGGCCGATCTTCACCAGCTGCGTGCCCGTGCCGCAGCCGACGTCGGCGATCACGTCGCCCTCGCGCGGCGCGAGCTGGGCGAGCAGCGCGCGGCGCCAACGCCAGGCGCGCGCGAGCACGACGACGAGCGCGTCGTAGAGCCACAGCTGCGGCGCCGCGGGGACGTAGTCGCGCTCGCTGTCCGCAACCATTACCTAGATCGCCTCCCGGATCCGCCAGGATAGTCGCGCCCAAGGCGTCGCGGGGAACGGCTCCACGATCACCTGAAGCTGGCCGCTGGCGTGCGCCGTACAGGTGAAGACATAGCTCGACGCGACCGCGAACGGCAGCCGGAACGTCTGGCCCGGCATCATCAGGGTCGGTCCGAAGATCTGCGGCACGTCGTCGTGATTCTCGAGCACGAGCACGTCGCGCACGCCGACCGTGAGCCGGATCTCGCTCGGCAGGATCTCGACCGGATCGCCCGACATGCGCCGCGCCCAGGTGCCCTTCGGGATCGCGAAGATCTCGTCGCGCGACCCGGACTCGATCGGCGCGAACGCGAGCCACCCGCACGCCGCCAGCGCGGCAGCGGCGAGCGACGCCGCGGCCCGGCGCATCACGGCGCGAGCAGGATCAGGAGATCGTGCACGTAGGCGTCGGCCGAGCTGCCGTACGGCATCAGCGCGCGCAGCCGCCCGGCGCGGTCGATCAGGTAGGTGTACGACGAATGGCTGAACCCATAGCTGTCGCCCCGGACGATCCGCTGCGCGGCGATCCCGTAGTCGTTGCGCACCGCCTCCAGCACGTTGGCGCTGCCCGTGCCGCCGACGAAGCTCGCGTCGAAGCTCTTCAGGTAGTTGCGCAGGCGCTCGGGGTCGTCGCGCTCGGGATCCACCGTCACATAGACGACCTGCACCTCTCCGCCGCGCTCGCCGAGCTTCTTGTGCGCCGATGCGAGCGTGGCGAGCGTGGTCGGGCACACGTCCGGGCACGTCGTGAAGCCGAAGCCGAGCACCACCACCTTGCCGCGGAAGCGCGAGAGCACGAGCTCTCCGCCGTCGGACCCGCGCAGCGCGAAGTCCGGCGCCATGCGCGGCGGATCGAAGACACCGGCCGTGAGCTGCGGGGAGTCCGCGGCGCTCGCCGCTGCCGCGCACAGCACGAGCAGCGTCGCTCGCAGACTAGATCGGGATCGCGGCCGGCCTTGCATCGCTCGCGAAGCTCTCGTCGAGGTAGTGATCGTACGCAACCGGCCGCGCGATCGTCCCCGCGGCGATCGAGAGCTGCATCAGCTCCTCGAACTCCGCCCGGATCATGCGCAGGTCGCCGTAGGTCACGCGATCGGTCGGGTTCTCCATCACGAAGCGCAGCACGTTCGGGTCCTGATTGAAGTAGTTCGCGCCGGCCGCGATCGCGACCGCCTTGTCGCGGTTGCCCTGCGCGCCATCGAGCCAGACGCCCGCGCCGAGCACGTGATCGACGAGATCCTGCACCAGCGGGCGGTTCTCCGCGATCAGCTCTTCGCGCACGGTGAGCACGCAGCAGATGTAGTTGCGCCACTCGTCGCGCGTCATGCGCAGCGGCACGGCATAGCCCGCGCGCTGGGCGGCCGCGCCGAACGGCTCCCCGGTGCAATAGGCGTCCACCGCGTTGGCGTAGAGCGCGGCGGGCATGTCCGGCGGCGGCATCTCGACGATCTGGATCTGGTCGGGTGTCATCTGTTCGCGCGCGAGCATCTTGCGCAGGAACAGGAAGTCGACCGCGAAGCGGCTCGGGATCGCGATCCGCTTGCCCTCGAGCTGGCGGAAGTGCTCCACGCCGGAGTCGCTGCGCACCATGATCACCGCGCCCGAGCGGTGCCCGAGCGAGACGATCTTCACCGGGATCTTCTTGTCGGACAGGTCCATCACGAGCGGCGCGAGCATGAACGCAGCCGAGATCCGCCCGGCCATCAGCGATTCCTTGATCTCGGGCCAGCCGCTGAACTTCTGGTACGAGAACGCGAAGCGCGGCGCGCCCGGCGCTGCGCTTCGATTGCTGATCGCCCGAGCCTCGCACGCCACGGGCAGCGTGAGATTGCAGGTCACCGGCAGGCCGCCGACGATGAGCGGAGCGTCTCCGCTCGCCGCGCGCGAACACGAGAGCGCCCCGAGCGAGAGCGCCGCGGCGGCTCCCCCGCGCAATACGTCGCGGCGGCTGAAGAGCGTCGCGGATCTCGTCATGAGAGGGGCAGACGATAGAGCTTCGCCGCGTTCGCGCGCATCACCATCGCCGCGATCTCCTCGGCGCGCGCGCGGGAGATCTCGCTTTCACGCATCATTCCGGTGAGCGCCATTGCGAGCGCGCGCCGCGCCGTGCTCGTGCCGAGCGCCGCGGTCACGTCCCATCCGATGCCGGGGCCGAACGCCGCGGCGTCGGTGCCGAACAGCACCTTCTCGGGATACTGCTCCAGCCATCCGCGCAGGACGCGCGCAAGCGTCGCCGGCGGGTAGATCAAGACCATCGCGGAGAAGTCGACATAGACGTTCGGCTTCCAGAGCAGCGATCCGGCGCGCGCCGCGGCGCCGCCCCCTCCGTGCACTATCACGAAGTTCGTGCCGCGCAGCGCCGGGTCGTCGAGGGCCGACTCCAGCAGCCACGGATCGGACTCCGAGGCGCGATAGAACGCACCCGCGCCTTCGAACGAGTGGACGTGGACGGCCATCCCGAGGCTTCCCGCCTCGTGTGCAATCGCGCGGAACAGAAAGTCCTCGAGCGCCTTGTACTCGGCATGCGATGGCGCGCCGCCGCGGACGTAGCGCGCGTAGACGCGGCTCGCGGCTTCGCGCGGCGCATCGGCGAAGTCGAGCGATCGCAGGTAGGCCGCCTCGAACTTCACGGCGACGCAACCGCCCGCGCGCTGGCGCTGGAGCGTCGGCGTGATCACGCCTTTCAGATATCCGTCGAGCGTCGCGGGGAGCGCGGCGAGGCGCAGGTCCGCGAGGTAACGCCGGAGCAGCTTCTCCTCGTACGGATAGAGCGCCTGGCGATCGGGGCTCGCGGCCGCCTCGGCGCGAGTCGACAGCGGCAGGAGCAGCGCGTCGACGTAGGAGACCCATTGAAACCGCGGCGGCGAGAGCCCCGGACCCATCGCGACGCGGTTCGCGAACATCACCTCGGTGCCGATCCGGTCGAGCACCCACTCGGGAAATGCCGCGCCGTGTTCCGCGCGCGCGCGAGCCGCGACCTCGCCGAGCGCTTCCAGGTCGTTGCGACCGGCAATCGCCGCCTCGCCGTAGACTGCGCGATAGGCGGCGACCCATTCCGGGTTCTCGGGACGCAGCCGCGCGGGCAGATCGAACGGCGGCAGCGCGTCGATCGGCAGCGCGTCGTAGTCGGCGTCGGCGGGGTCGATCGAGTTCACGTGGGTGTGGTTGTCGACCGCGCGCAGCCCGTCGATGTACGACGCGAGCACCGGATCGACGTCGGGCGCGCGCGCGGCGTCGTCGGAGCGAGAATGCGCGCAGCCCGCCGCGACCGCGATCGCCGCCACGAGCAGCCCGATCGCTCGCGAGCGGATCACCCGAGCCGCGGCCGCCAGAACGCCGACTCCGCGGCGAACGGCGCGTGGATCAGCGCCGGCTCGCGGTCGAACTCGAGCGTCGCCCGCTCGCGCGTGTCGTAGGCGCGCCACTCGGGCAGCTTCGCGTGACCAGGCGCTCCGCTGTGCGCGAACGCGATCCACGCATCGCGCATGCGCCGCGACAGGCGCTGCGCAGAGGGCGAAACGCCGAGCGTGCGGCGAAGGATCCCGTCGCGCAGCGTGCCGAACACGAACGGCAGCTCCATGCCGTGTCCCGAGCCGAGCCGGCCGCCGACGAGCGGCGGACGCCACGAGAACAAATAGCGCCACACCGGGACGCCGAGCTCGGCGAGCGCATCGGCGGCGCGCTGCGCCGGGTGGTGGAAGACGCGGTCGCTCATCACCGCTTCCCAGAGCCGCGCCGGGGAGCGCCGACCGCGCCGCGCAGCGCGATACACCTCGAGCGCCGCGTCCGCCTCGCCCTCGCTGCCGAGCTGACGCGCCAGGCGCCGGCGCACCTCCGCCTCCGCGAGGTTGCGGTTGCGCGGATCGAAGAGCGTGAACAGGCGCCACTCGTCCCGGTTGCTGCCGATCATCGTCGGCACGCGTGCCACCTCGCCGCGGTCGAGCGCTTCGAGCGCGGTGCTCTTCAGCACGTCGCCGTCGGCGCTCGGCTGCCACGGCAGGAGGCCTTGCCCGATCCCGACCTGCATCGCGGCGATCTGCTGCGCGCGCTGGATCTCCGAGTTGCGCGCCCGGCGCAGCGCCTCGGCGTCGTGGACGCCGAGCCCGAGCGCGCCGAGGAACGATTCCGCGACGCGCGCGGCGACCGCCTCGCTCGCGACGTGGTGCATCGCGCCGCTCTGCAGGATCGCGCGGTGGAACAGCCCGTGCGCCCCGGGCGCCGCGAGCAGCGTGCCCACGCTCATCCCGCCCGCCGACTCGCCGAAGATCGTGACGTTTCCGGGATCGCCGCCGAACCCGGAGATGTTCTCGCGCACCCACTCGAGCGCGCGGATCTGATCGCGGATGCCGAGGTTCGCGTCGATGCCGCGCGCGCGCAGCTCGGGGTGATTGAGGAAGCCGAGCGCGCCGAGCCGGTAGTTGATCGTCACCACCACGACGTCGCCACGCCGCGCGAGCCGCGCGCCGTGGTAGAGGAAGGTCGCGCCCGTGCCCATCACGAACGCGCCGCCGTGGATCCAGACCATCACCGGGCGGCGTCCGCTGTCGGCCGCGGGCGTCCAGACGTTCAGCGTCAGGCAGTCCTGCGATTGGCGATCGGTCGGAACACCGATCAGGCTGCGCACGAACCGCACCTGCGGCACGAACTGCGGCGCCGCCGCGCCGAACCCGGTGGCCGCACGCACGCCCGACCAGGGATCGGGCGGCTCGGGAGCGCGAAACGCGCGGTCGTGGACCGGCGGCCGCGCGTACGGGATGCCGCGGAACACGATCGCGCCGCGGTCGTGCGCACCGCGTAGCCGGCCCGAGGCGATCTCCGCGAGGGTGTCCATTGCGGGAGAGTGCGCGCGCCGCGGCGAGACCGCAATCGTCGCGATCGCCGCCTAGTGCGTCGGCCGCGCGCCGTCTTGCCGATCACCCGCTACGTTTCGCGCGCGATGACCCCGCGCGCGCGGCTCGCTTTCGCGGCGATCGGTCTGGCCCAGGGCCTCGTTTTCTGGCTCGCGCACGAGCATTGGCCGGCGACCGCTGAGGGCCGCGCGCTGGTGATCGCCGCGGTGTTCTTCGCCGCAGTCGCGGGCCTCACCGCGCAGCTGTGCTGGACCGGGCGCGATCACCGGCGCCTGGCTTCGCTCGCGCTCACCGTCGCCGCGCCGTTCGCGCTGATCGCCGCGTGGGTCTGGGCGCAGGTGCCCGTGGAGGGCGCCGCGTTCGCCGGCGACGACGCGCGGTTCTACAGCTGGGTCCCCACGGCATTCGTGTGCCTGTACGTGCTGATGCCGTTCGCGCAGATCTACCAGCGCGACGGCCGGCTCGCCTTCCCCTACCCCGATCTGTTCTTCCACGCGTGGACCAACGTGTTCGTCGGCGCGCTCGGGCAGATCTATCTCGCGGTCTTCGGCGCGCTGCTCCAGCTCTGGGGCGGCCTGTTCGACTTGATTGGAATCCATTGGTTCTCAACGCTCTTCCACTCGGATTGGTTCTATTACTCGAGCTATCCGGCGGTGTTCGGCTTCGGGCTCTGGACCGGGCGCGCCAACGCGCGTTTCGCGGACGCGGGGCGCAGCGCGGTGCTCGCGGTGTTCCGCTTCCTGATGCCGCTGCTCGCGGTGATCCAGCTGATCTTCCTCGCCGCGCTGCCGTTCACCGGCCTCACCGCGCTGTGGTCGACCGGCCACGCGTCCGCGCTGCTGCTCGGCCTCGCGGCGTTCGTGGTCCTGTTCGTGAACGCGGTGTTCGAGGACGGCGAGGCGGCGGCCGCCTATCTACCGGCGCTGCGCCGGCTCAGCGAAGCCTCGCTCGCCGCCCTGCCGCTCGTGCTCGCGATCTCCGCTTACGCACTCTGGCTGCGCGTGGGGCAATACGGACTCTCGCCCGAGCGCATCTACGCGATCGTGTTCTGCGCGGTCGGCAGCGTATTCGCAATTGGCTATGCGAGCGCGCTGTTCCGGGCGCGCGGCCCGTGGCTCGGGGGGATCCGGCGCATCAACGTCGCGCTCTCGCTGGTGGTCGTCGCGATCGGCTTCGCGCTGCACACGCCGCTCGGCGACCCGCTGCTCTGGAGCGCGCGCAACCAGGCCGCGCGGCTGCTCGCGCGCCGCGTCGCGCCCGCGGACTTCGACTTCGCGAGCCTGCGCTTCCACCTGGGGCACGCCGGCGATGCCGCGCTCGCGCAGCTCGCCGCGGCCGCGGATCACCCCGAGCACGAGGCGATCGCCGAGGGCATCCGCGCGGCGCGCGAGGCCAGCCACTACGAGCTCAAGCCCGCGCTCGACCACCGGATCCGCGACGAGGACGTGCGCGTGATCGGCTCGCTCGCGACCGTGCCCGAGGGCTTCACCGCGTTCCTCGGCGGCCTGACCGACGCGAGTCTGCGCGGCCAAT
>Ga0070698_100007892_pt1 | contig 11521 bp, 7 predicted proteins | sample KBSK1502metaG_FD_65477 | JGI IMG/M metagenome (GOLD analysis project Ga0070698, IMG submission 65477) | Corn, switchgrass and miscanthus rhizosphere microbial communities from Kellogg Biological Station, Michigan, USA - KBS K1-50-2 metaG | ecosystem: Host-associated > Plants > Roots >...
GATGCCATGCAGCCGGATGAAGCGGTACAACTGCTCTCCTTTCGCCTGCAAGCAGGGCCGTTCACTGCCACTGATATGGAGAAGCAGCGCGCGCTCGTGGCGCGGTTGGGGAAATGGGCATTGTTACTGAAACTGGCAAACGGTGTGCTGCGCGATCGTGTGGGTCGAGGGGAAGCGCTGACCAATGCGCTGGTTTACCTCAACAAGGCGCTGGATAGACGCGGCCTGACGGCATTTGACGCGGAGAACGCGCAGGACAGAAATGCGGCGGTAAGCGCGACCTTACGTGTCAGTTTCGAATTATTGCATGCAGAGCAATACGCTCGCTACCAGGAGTTAGCGGTCTTTCCCGAGGATGTGGATATCCCACTGGCAACCCTGCAAAAGCTGTGGGGTGCGACGGGTGGACTGGATGACTTCGGTACAGAGGAGTTATGCCAGACGTTGTACCGGCACTCCTTGCTCCTCAACTTCGACCTGGCGACACGCACGATTCGCCTGCACGACGTGATCCATGGATACTTGCAACAAGCAGTGGGAGCCGCGCTACCTGCCCTGGATGCGCACCTGCTGGATGCCTACGCCCTCACGCGTTGGGCGGAGCTGCCTGAGGATGAACCCTATCTGTGGGATCATCTCGCAGACCACCTCGCCGCCGCCGGACGACTAGCAGAGCTAGCTGCCACCGTGAAGGATCTGCGCTATCTGGCACACAAAACACTCGCGCGCACTGCTTACGCGACTGAGGCTGACCTGGCGTTCGCTGAGCAACGGGTGCCCTCCGATGTGCCACTACGTCTACTCAAGCGCAACTTCGCCAACATGGGCCATCTGCTCATCAGCTGTACTACATTTAACGAATTTGCTGCCACCCTCTACAGCCGACTCGTGCATCTGCAAGAACTCTCGGACCTGTGCCAGGCATTCGAGCAGGACATTCCTCGCCCATACCTGGCAAGCTGGCACTTGCTGCCAGACCTGCCAGACCCGGCACTGATTCGCACGCTGCGCGGGCATACGAATGTGGTGACTGGGTGTGCGATCAGCCCGGCAGGAGACTTCATCGTGTCGGCCTCGGATGACCAGACGCTCAAGATGTGGGATGCGCACACGGGGAAGGAACGCCGCACGCTGCGCGGACATACGCGTGCGGTGTATGGGTGTGCGATCAGCCTGGCAGGAGATATCATCGTGTCGGCCTCGGATGACCAGACGCTCAAGGTGTGGGATGCGCACACGGGGAAGGAACGGCGCACGCTGCGCGGGCATATAGGTGGGGTGAAAGGGTGTGCGATCAGCCCGGCAGGAGACTTCATCGTGTCGGCCTCGTCTGACCAGACGCTCAAGGTGTGGGATGTGCATACGGGGGAGGAGCAGCGCACATTGCGCGGGCATACGAATGTGGTGACTGGGTGTGCGATCAGCCCGGCAGGAGACTTCATCGTGTCGGCCTCGGATGACGAGACGCTCAAGATGTGGGATGTGCATACGAGGGAGGAGCAGCGCACGCTGCGCGGGCACACGAATATGGTGACTGGGTGTGCGATCAGCCCAACGGGAGACACTATCGTGTCGGCCTCCTGGGACCAGACACTCAAGGTGTGGGATGTGCACACGGGGAAGGAGCGGCGCACGCTGCGCGGGCTTATGTATGCGGTGAATGAATGTGCGATCAGCCCATCAGGAGACTTCATCGTGTCGGCCTCGGATGACCAGACGCTCAAGGTGTGGGATGCGCACGCGGGCGAGGAACGGCGCACGCTGCGCGGGCATATAGGTGAGGTGAAAGGGTGTGCGATCGGCCCGGCAGGAGATATCATCGTGTCGGCCTCGGATGACCAGACGCTCAAGGTGTGGGATGTGCACGCGGGGGAGGAGCGGCACACATTGCGCGGGCATACGAATTATGTGCGTGGGTGTGCGATCAGCCCAACGGGAGACACCATCGTGTCGGCCTCGTCTGACCGGACGCTCAAGGTGTGGGATGTGCACACGGGGGAGGAACGGCGCACGCTGCGCGGGCATATGGATTGGGTGAATGGGTGTGCATTCAGCCCGGCGGGAGACTATATCGTGTCGGCTTCTGATGATCAGACACTCAAAGTGTGGGATGTGCGCACGGGAGAGGAGCGGCACACATTGCGCGGGCATACGGATCTAGTGAAAGGGTGTGCGATCAGCCTGGCAGGAGACTTCATCGTGTCGGCCTCTTGGGACCAGACGCTCAAGGTGTGGGATGCGCGCACGGGAGCATGTCTGAGTACCCTGTATGTGAATGGTCGGCTCCTTGCCTGTGCTTTTCATCCTGATGGGGAGCATATTGTTGCGGCGGGGACGGGAGGCGTGTATTTTTTGCGGTGGGTGAGGTAAAGAGCTGGGGCTTTGACGTCTCTGCTCTCAATAACTGTCTGCTGAGAGAAGGATGCGCTGGGTTATATACCCAGCACATTTTTGCTGCCTCGAAGCATAGCGTACCATTGTAAAGGAACAGTGATTTTCGGTATACGTTCATGTTTGTTGAACACGCAAATTATATTGATCATGTCATCGAAGGCGAGATTCGGTTCACCATCCTTACATTGGAATCAAGCAAAAAGGACAGTCCAAAGGTCCCCATCCGTTCAAACATGAATGACAATAAAATAACTATGCTGCAACTAGGAAGCCAATGGAGCAGTAGCACATTTCGACAGTCTGTGCAGGAAGAAGGTGATATAATTTCCATTTCTGCATATACTAAACGTCCGTTTTTTATAAGCAGATTTTGGTGATAAAAATGTTTGAGCCCTAACTATTGGAGATATGGAGAAACGGCACTTCTATTTACCTAGATTTAGCCCAAATAGCTTGAAAGTAGCCTGTTGTTAGATGAGCTATTCAAAATATGAACGATATTGGAAGGCCAAATCAAAAGCGGTCCAAGAGGTTGTCACCTTTCAGATCTATACTGGCCCTAATAATTTAGACGCAGGAAGAGGTTGAAATAAGATATACTCAAGCAGGATGAGTGAGCCCTTTAACGGGCGGAGGTGTTGCCCACAGGGAAACATTTGGATAACGATGTAAGGGGGAAGCGGCGTGCGTTGAGCAGCGGCACTGCTTGAGGTACGAAGCCCGCGGACAATGTATCGAACATTTGGAACCGACCAGAGAAGAATCGAGCTACCCCTGCGACCTATGTTGACGAGAGGAACCTGCGACTGAAGCGTCGTGACTTGAGACAAGTGAAAACGGTTGAGACACTTGACCAAATGGTAAAGGTGTGATGCCTCATCTTCTTCATCAGAAGAGGAGGGTTCTCCCAGGAGACACCCGGCGTACAGCAGGCACCTACGGGTTGCGAGAACACTGCCGAGCGGAACTGGGGAACTCTGCAACTGCTGAACCTCGTCATAGGGCGCGAAAATGCCAGCGTGCAGGACAGAGGGCGGAGGCAGCGTCGGAATCAAATGCCGCGCTGTAATGGCGCGGACAAGGTGAAGGTCTGCCAGGAAAGCGATGGCCTCAAATAGGCTTTGAGATCGGAAAACGCCAGGAGTAGTGAGTTCATGTTCCCCGACACAGCGGGGTGCACACGCAACGGGTTGTGCCGTGCTCATGAGCGTGTCGCTAGAGAGCCAAAAGAAGAGCAAAAGCGAGTATGGAAAGCCGTGTGCGGTGAAAGTTGCATGCAGGATTTGAAAGGAGGGAAAGGCCGTGAGGCCCCACCTATCCTTACGAAAACAGGATACTGCCGCGCTCAAAGCGCGAGTTGTTCAAGAACTCTTGAAAGAAGAGAAAACGCTGGAACAAATTGCCAGCGAATATGAAGTCCACCCGACACAACTCTGCGAATTGGCAAGCAGCCGCTTTGAGAAACAGGACAGCACGACAGAACTGAAAAGAGCGCATGAGCTGAGGTTCAGGCCGAACTCATGGGGATTTGGCAGCAACCCAGCAAACAGGAGGCCGTGGTCCAATTGGAGGCCTTCAAAGCCAAATATTGCAAACACTATCCCGAAGTGGTGAGAAGCCCGGCCGAAGAGGAAGAGAAAACCTTTACGTTTTACGAGTTTCCTGCTGCCATGCACCGACATATTCAAACCACCAACGCCATCGAAAGCCTGTTCAATAATGTGGGCAATGCACCGATCAGATCGATGTGTTCACAACGGAGACCAGTTGCTTGGCCATTGTCTGGGCGACCATTCAGGATATCCGCTTAGACAAAATCTCGCTGGAATGAAGCTCAAGAGCTGAGAACGTCTGATGAGGAAGCAACCAAACATGAAGAGTGGTTCAGGTGGAGATGTATTTTTGTGCTTTTTCCGGTCTGTTCTCCTCACTGCTTGAGCTTTTTTCTGCTCTCAAGGCATGGTTTCTGGCAAGCATGCTGCTGACTTCACGGTCAGCTTGATAGTTTCCTGTCCATTCATGCGCATACGTTAGCCAAGTACGTTTCCATGCTTTCTTGCTCCACACCGCTAAACAACATTCGAGATGGCATCCTTATTTTCGCCGATTTTTCTGTCTTGACTACGAAGGCTACCTTCTTGTTCTTGAGTTGTCCACAAAAGTGTTTCAAGGCTGTCAATGACATTATCACAGCTCTATATTATAATGAATCGAAAATTATACCGCCGAGATACGAATAGTGCCATTCTCATATTTGGTCCTGATCTTGGCGACAGAGTTCGTGAATCAGTTGAAAGGGTGGGCCTATGCATTGAAACGTTCTCGTAATCGAGAGGATAAAAAAGAGGTTTGTGTGTTTAGTCTAGTCAATTTAACGTCACTGATTTCTTATATATTGATATTGCAAATACTGGAAAAAGTGGCAGGCTTATGATATAATTTATCGGGTAAACAACTTCGCAACAAATACAATATATTTCTAACATCCAAAGAACCTCAACTCCAGCGTTCATCTAATTTAAGTAGTCACCGTAGGATGGACACTTGTAGGACTCTACTTAGCCGCAACTGCGGACTGACTTTCGCCAATGTCTTTCAAGAAGTGATACAGAATAATACCATGTTGGTCCTTAGGCTGATTTCCCTCTCGGAACTAGTCTGAACAGCAGTGCCTTGGACCTCATATGGGAATAATGGATCTTTGCTGAGGGTATTCACAACCACCTATAGGAAATGGAAAAGAAGGGCGGCATGTCCTTTCCCTCACTCAAGCAGGTGGAGGACGCTACTGCCAGTTCCGTTGACGTAAGTAACTATTCGCCTTTGTCCAGTAGGCGGATGTTGCCAAGGAGTCACGAACATGCCTAAAAAACCATCTAACAAGGATACAGTGGTCGAACCCCTGCAGCCCTATTTCGTGCAGGTAGTAGCGGAGTTCGATCCAAACACCAAGCTCAAGGTTGAGAGTGCAAGCAATCCCTTGCCTGATGGAACTCTAGGAGACATCGGGCTAGCCGCACGGGTGGAAGGCCCGGCCGAATTTCCGAAGACGATCCTGATCCAGCCTTTTGACTCAGCCTCACTGAGAGGTATCGACCCGATTTCGGTGCGCGTTTTTCGTTGGGATAAGGCAGCTCGTTCACTGCAACCAGTCTGGGATTCCGGTATCAATGTAGGACAGGGCTTTATTTGGGCAAAGATTCGTCAACCGGGGGTTCTTGTTCCGATTGGACATCCTCGTGATAGGCTGCTCTATGGACTGCTCAGAACTCTCGCCCGGCAGAGGCGGTACGCGGACCTGAAGACATCTGATGAAATGAAGGCTTTCACGATGCGCCTTCTGGCACCATTTCTAGAGACTCCTCGAGAAGAGTTGGAAGACGTGCGTCTACAGTTAACCGTTCTGGAGGTACAGACGGGCGTTGGCCAATTTACGCAGAACGATCTCAAGTTTGGTCGCGGATACAGCCTACTCGCCTTCCCATTGCCACATGACGAATCTCTTGAACGCTTCCAAGAACGTCTAAGGAAGCTGGAACCGCCACCAGATGGGTTGCCTGAAGAACAGCTTTTCTTTAGTCCCGAGGTATTGTTAGAACCAGAACCACTGTTAACTTCTACCCAGGACCCGATTCCACGTCCGATTCCATTTCCATCTCCGTTCCCCATACCAGACTTCCCAGACCCGTTCGTTTCTCTTGACTGGCCAATGTACCACCACGATGTGTTGCATACGGGCCAAGCTCATGGTAGCAATATCAGCAGCAGGACCGTAGGAAGATTGAGACCGCTTCATGACATATCCCTTGATGGTGGCGAGGTTGTTAGTATTCCCTCGATTGTGCAGGGCAAGGTCTATGTTGGCACAAGGAACAAACCTGGTGGGGGAGGCACCCTTTATAAAATCGACCTTGCTACGGGCGCAAGGGAACGTTCATTTGACGTTCCGTTAAACTTGACTGCAACAGTCTGGGGATCAGGTATTGGTGGGTCGCCAGCCATCGACGATGGCAATGTCTATTTCACATCGCTCGACGGCATTGTCTATTGCGTTGACGCAGCAACACTTACACAAGTGAAATGGACCACCCTCTTACAGTTCACCGACATATTCCATATCCAACCCGTCGATAACACCCTTCCTCCTGTGGCGTGTTGGACTTCACCACTGGTTGTCAACGGGAAAGTGTATGTTGGTGTGGGTTTAGGGGAGGGTGCAAGGGGCCCGCATGAGGCAGCTTTCGGCTTCGTCTATTGCCTGGATGCCAGCAATGGCGTCGTCAAGTGGTTCTTCTGTACCAACAAGTTTAGTGATGTTCCAAACAATAGCCACAATGATATCCCACACTCCCTGTTCCATGCAGAGCCGGCGCCCAGCGATCCTTTCACGCGCCATAGGAGCGATCCTCCATTCCGTGGTGCCTCGGTCTGGTCCTCGTGTGCCTATGACCCTGATCTGAACCAGATTTATGTGGGAACCGGTAATCCAAGTCCAGATCATCCACTTCCTAATGAGCCTTATTCTAGCGGGGTCCTGGCGCTTGACGCTGATACTGGTCAGTTCCGAAGTTTTTTCCAACCGTCCCCATCGGACAGCTACAAGCCAGATGACCTCGACGTAGACAATCCAGGCAGCCCCATGCTCTTTCGACGGAACGGAAAATTCGCGATCGCCATTGGCAACAAAAACGGGTCTTTCTCCCTCCTGGATCCGAGTACCGTTGACGCGAATGGCCATATGATGAGGTTCGCGCATCGACAACTACTGCCGTACCCGAACAATAACCCAGCACAACCATTGCCAAACGTTGATCCTCACAGGGAGGAACCGGAGAATAAGTCTGGTGTGTTCGGCACGGCCGCGATTGCTGGAGATCGACTGTTCGTTGGTTTAGGTGGCCATAGTCAAGCCATTGATACGGCAACAACACCGTTTGTACGTGCCCTTGACCTGAACTCGAGTACTCTGTCGGATGCATGGCCAACAGTAACAGGAACAGACGGTGTCTCGCGGTACACCGCCTCTGTCACCCCCCTTCCCGGTGGACAGCCGACGGGTCCGATGTACCTCACACCTGGAGAGGTCGGTCTCAGTTCTCCAGCGGTGGCAGAAGGAGTTGTCTTTGTCTCGACAAGCAAACCTGGATTGTACGCTTTCGATATCGAGACCGGTCTCTGCCTTTGGACTGCTGACAATCTTGGCCCATCGACACTCCAAACGTATATCCTGGGACCTGCAATCTTTGGCGACTATGTCGTCATAGGTGCTGGAAATATGTTACACATTTATTGGTTGTACTGTCCTCCTAATGCGATATGTAGTGGAGTTCCGACCCAATAACAGAGAAAAGAGGAAGGCTCGTAGACACTCCAATAGCTCTTCCTGATGTTGTGAGAACGTTCTATGATTGCTGATGAGAATAGTACTACTATGGAATTGGTGGCGGAAGGCTTTTCCTTCCCAACCAGCCTGACCTTCGATGAGGCAGGCGTGGCGTATCTTGCAGAGTCGGGGCTTCCTTTCGGGGGTGCTCCGCTAGGGGGTCGTATCTGGCGAATCGCACCTGATGGCAATCGCTGGCTCTTGGCAGACGGACTACGACCACCGGTCAATGGCCTGACCTTCCATAAGGGAGGTCTCTACATTTCCGAAGGTGGTCATCCGGGACGTATCAGCCGCCTTGATCCTGACGGGCAGATAACAGTCATCCTGGACAACTTGCCTGGCCCGGGCAATTACCACACGAATATGGTGGCCTTCGGGCCAGATGACAAGCTGTATTTCAGCCAGGGAGCAATGACCAATACTGGTATTGTCGGTCTGGATGCCTACGAATTAGGCTGGTTGCGCCGCCTGCCCCATGCGCATGATATACCTGGCTATGCTATTGTTCTTACGGGCGTCAATATCGAAACGGACAATCCACTGCAGAACAAGCAAGGGGCGCGGGTCCGAACGGGAGCCTTTGTACCTTTCGGCACACACACTGAGGCAGGGCAGCGTATCCTAACCCAACTGCCTTGTACAGCTGGGGTGATGCGGTGCAACCCCGATGGATCTGACCTGGAATTAGTCGCCTGGGGACTGCGCAACGCCTATGGCATCGCCTTCCTGCCTGACGGCCGACTGCTCGCCACCGACCAGGGGGCAGACGATCGAGGGAGCCGTCCTGTGGGCAATGTACCAGACATGCTTTTCGAGGTACGCCATGGCGCATGGTACGGATGGCCTGATTTTATCGGCGGTGATCCGATCACAGATGAGCAGTACCGGCCGATGCGGGGACCAGCACCGACGTTCGTACTCTCAAATCATCACGAGTTACCACCTCCCGAGCGTCCACTCCTGCGCTTTCCTCCGCACGCGGCAGCGGTGAAATTCGACGTGATGCCCGCATCTCTACCGCATTGGGCCGGGCAGATCTGTGTTGCACTCTTCGGTGACGAGGTCCCGATGACTGCACCTGTTGGCCCTCGTAGGGGGCGAGCTGTGGCACGCATCGACCCGACTGATTGGAGTCTGCACCATGTTGTGGCAGATCCGCTTGCACGACCGATTGATGTCCGCTTCAATCTTGCTGACGAGTCACTCTACATTCTCGACTTTGGGCAATTCGAGATGCATGCTGAGCACGGCGTCATGGCCCAAGCAAGAAGTGGTAAACTCTGGCGGCTCAGACTGCATATTTCTACTCGATATACTTGACTTTTGCTCTTTCCTGAAGATTTAGGAGCTACTTCAACAGATGCAAAAAGCTGTGTGTCCCTAGAGCCTGTTAGGGACTCGATATCAAAAACATGGTAGAATGGGTTGCATGACGACCCGAAAACCCTTTCCAGGCGACATGAGCGATGAAGAATAGGCGTTTGTCGCTCCCTACTTGACCCTGTTGCCTGAAGATGTCAGTTCGCTTACTTATAAACAGGTGTTTGAATCACCGATGAGTTAACCCTTAAACTTTGAGGTCACCACAAATCTGGGACAAGGTCAGAGAGGGATCAGCCAAGGAGGTAGCATATGACTCGGAAAGTCGTGCACATGCCGAACAGCACCCATAAGATATGCCAACTCACGGGTGAGTTCGATCGACAGCGCCAACAGCCCACAATCAATCTGACCGAATCACGCTTCGGATTGGTAGGTACAGACCTGGGCGCATCTTTCGAACACAACGGGCGGATCTATTTCCTGTTCGGTGATACTATCTCAACTCCGACCAGCGCCGAAGCTCCAGCGTTTAGAACCTCGATGTCAAGCGATAGCATCGCTTACACAGAAAGTACCGATCCGGAACAGTGTCTACAGCTCTGCTTCATTACCGCCCCAGATGGGGCATACCTTTCACCGAAAGTGCAAGTACCTGGCGACCCAATCACGTACATCTCATTAAAGCAAGTTGAGGTTCCCATTGGCGGTTTTAGTGCCAATGGTGAGATGTATGTTTTCTTCACTACCGATCACAAACAAGACCCTCTGTGTACAGAGAGAGATTTGATGGGCCGTTCGGTTCTAGCACGGTTGGACGATGAGGGCCAGAACCTCTTCACCTACCTCTACAAAGTCTCATGCCTCGACAATGTCTCGTGCCTCGACAACGCTCAGCTCAAGACTAAGCGCCCAGACGACTCTCGACTATATTCGGGAGGGAAATTCATCAACATCTCGCCGGTTGTCGTAAACAACTTCGACATCCCTGGACTACCCGAGACTACAGGGCAAGGGCTGCTGCTTTGGGGGAGCGGTGTCTTCCGGCAGAGCGATCCGTACCTAGCCTACATTGCGCTCAGTGCGGTTGAAGACGGTAGAGCACTGCGCTACTTCGCGGGTATTGAGGCAGGCTCGCGTCGGCCGGTCTGGAGTAAACACCAATCAAACGCCTTGGCACTCTTCCACCACCCTGTTATCGGCGAGCTATCAGTCAGCTGGAATCCGTTTCTTCGGAAGTGGCTTATGCTCTACAACGCGGGAGAGCCACGCGGGATCAACTTCCGCACGGCGGATCGACCGTGGGGACCCTGGTCACCGACTGCTCTGCTCTTCGATCCGTGGGCTGATGGTGGCTACTGCCCCCAGAACGTTGGCGGTTTCATGCATGTCAATTGGGACTTCCGCGTTTGTGACTCGGTACACGACCCCGGGCGTGAGAGAGGCGGAGGAAACTGGGGCGGGGAATATGGGCCGTATGTAATCTCCAGATATACCGCTGGTGGGATGGAGGATACGACAATCTACTTCGTCATGTCCACTTGGAATCCGTACAACACGGTGCTCATGAAATCCACCCTGCAACTTGATGCTGATGAACTCTCTGTACAATTTGCCGGGAATCCGACGCTCATTCAGAGCCGATTCGGACAGAAGGGAGATTTTGAGGTCGTGGTTCCTTTCGCTGGCGATGACCTTGCACACTTTTGGCGCAACAACGATATCGAGCCTCCGAATACTCTGGCATGGAGTTGGCCTATTTCCTTTGGCAAGAGTGTCGACCCAATCAATGACATACTACATATCGGTCAAATTGACGCGGTGTCGCTTATCCAGAGCAACTTCCGCAATCCCGACTACTCTATCTCCAACTACTCCGATTACTTCGGCAATCTCGAAGTGGTCGCCAGAATGGGGAACAAGCTCAAGTTCTTCTGGTGGGATCCCGTTGGGTGGCACGGCCCCTATCCTGTCTTCGTCGATGGTCTTGAGGTAACAGGTGTTTCTGGAAACCCGACGCTCATTCAGAGCCGATTTGGAACCATGGGAAACTTTGAACTCGTGGTTCCGCTCGCGTCTGGCGGCCTTGGACACTTCTTCCGAGACAATGATGCTGTGGGACTGCCTTGGAAAAGAGCCCAGGTTCCATTCGGCATGGATGTAGGCCAGGTTGACGCGGTGTCGCTTATCCAGAGCAACTTCCACGCCACATCGGACGGCCGTGGCAATTTGGAGCTAGTTGCGAGGATTGGGGATCGCTTAGCATTCTTCTTTAAGGAGGACATTCGATCATCCCAGTGGAAAAGAGCTAATGACATCACCGTTGACGGAGTTTCTGTGATCGGCATTTCTGGAAACCCGACGCTCATTCAGAGCCGATTTGGAACCATGGGAAACTTTGAACTCGTGGTTCCGCTCGCG
>Ga0070698_100007893_pt1 | contig 11520 bp, 16 predicted proteins | sample KBSK1502metaG_FD_65477 | JGI IMG/M metagenome (GOLD analysis project Ga0070698, IMG submission 65477) | Corn, switchgrass and miscanthus rhizosphere microbial communities from Kellogg Biological Station, Michigan, USA - KBS K1-50-2 metaG | ecosystem: Host-associated > Plants > Roots >...
CCGTAGTCGACGCGCTTGACCACGCCCGACACGATCTCCCCGACGCGATCCTTGAATTCCTCGTACTGGCGCTTGCGCTCGCTCTCACGCATACGCTGCGTGATGACCTGCTTGGCGGTCTGGGCGGCGACGCGGCCGAAATCGATCGGCGGCAGCTCATCCGTCAAGAAGTCGCCGACCTGCGCCTCGGGATTGCGGCGCTGCGCTTCGACCAGCGGCACCTGCGTGTTCTCGTTCTCGACCGGGTCGGCCACCTGCATGTAGCGCAGCAGCTTGATCTCGCCCGTCTTGCGGTCGATCTCGGCGCGGATGTCGTGCTCCAGCCCGTACTTGGCGCGGCCGGCCTTCTGGATGGCCTGTTCCATCGCCTCGAGCACTTCCTCGCGCTCGATGCCCTTTTCGCGGGCGACCATGTCGGCCACCTGCAGCATCTCCAGGCGCGGGATATCGGCAGTCGTTGCCATGTTTCTGTTCCTCTCTTCGATTCGTCTAAATGGGCAATTCGTCTAATGGGCCTGGCTGCCCTGCTGGGCGAGCCGGTGTTCTTCGATCAATGCATCCGTCATCTCGAGCTTGGCCCTGGAGACGGCCGACAGCGGCACCTCGGCCTCCTTGCCGTCCTCGAGGCGCAGCTTCACGAGGTCGCCTTCGAGCCCCAGCAGCGTGCCCTTGAAGCGGCGGCGTCCTTCGACCGGCTCGGCGGTCTCCAGCCGGGCGATGTGACCTGCCCAGCGGGCGAAATCCTTGGGCCTGGTCAGCGGCCGGTCGATGCCGGGCGAGCTCACTTCCAAAGTGTAGGAACCCGGCATCGGATCCTCGACGTCGAGCACCGCCGACAGCGCGCGCGACAGCACCGCGCAGGCCTCGACATCCATCGCCCGGCCATCGGCCGGTTCGATCATGATCTGCAACGTGCCGCCTTTGCTCATGGCGACGCGCACAAGCTCGTAGCCCATGCCGACGATGGTCGGGGCGACGATGTCTTCTATGCGACGCAATAGTTCGGTCACGCGGTGTGCTACTCGACGTTTTGGGCCGGCGGGCGTGCCACAAATGAAAAGAGCGGGTTTTTGGCCCACTCTTTTTCTTTGGTTCGTCCCGCGAACCCCATGAGGATGGCGGGGATATAGGCGTCCGGCCGCCAACTGGCAAGAGAATCCGGCACTTTAGGCGATCGATCTGGCGACCCGGGAATAAGCAAGCACCACTGAGGGGGTTTTGGTTATTTAGATAATCCTCGAAATAGATGTGAAATCTTGCCTAACGGCGCCGCAACCGCAGAAAGACAGGCTTGCCGGCTAACATTTTCTGCTCATAGCGCGTCGCCGGCCAGTCGGCCGGCCGGTCGCGCCAGTCCGCCGGTCCTTCGGCCAGCCATTCGAAGGCCGGGTGGGTACCGGCATGCTCGACCATCCACGGCAAGTAGCTCGGATCGTCGGTCGCGAGCCGGAGTTCCGCGCCGGGGATCATCAGGCCGGCCAGCGCATCGAGAGTCTCGCGCTGCACGAAGCGCCGCTTGTGATGGCGGGTCTTGGGCCACGGATCGGGGAACAGCACGAAGACCCGCGATAGCGAACCGGCCGGCAGGGCGGCCATCACCAAGCGGGCATCGTCGGTGAACAGCCGCACGTTCGTCAGCCCGGCGCGCTCGATGTGCGCCAGACACTTGGCGACGCCGTTGAGATAGGGCTCGCAGCCGATCAGCCCGACGCCAGGATTCTGCTCGGCCTGCCAAACCAGGTGCTCGCCTGCGCCGAAGCCGACTTCGAGCCAAACGCCATCAGGCGGCAAGCTTCCGCCGAACGCCTTGGCGAGATCGATCTTGGCGGGCGCGACAGGCAGCGCGAGCGCGAGGCAGGGCAGCAGCGTCTCGAGTAGCGATTGCTGCCCGACCCGCAATTTCTTGCCCCGCCGACGACCATGCAGCGTCCGCCGACGGGCTTCGACCATTGTCGCCTTACATCACCACGTCGACCAGGTACGGGCCTTTTTGCGACATGGCGTAGGTGAGCTGCTTGGTGAGCTCTTCGAGATTGTGCGCCTTGCCGCCGGGCACGCCCATGCTCTTGGACATCAGCGCGAAGTCGAGCGTGGGACGATCGAGGGTCAGCATGTCGATGGCGCGCGGGCCGGGGTTGGCCGCGCCGACATCGGCGAGCTGGCTGTAGAGGATGTTGTAGGAGCGGTTGGAAAAGATCATGACGCAGACGTCGAGGTTCTCGCGCGCCATCGTCCATAGCGACTGGATGGTGTACATCGCGCTGCCGTCGCCGATCATGGCGATCACCTTGCGGTCGGGACAGGCGATTGCGGCGCCGACCGCGACCGGCCCGCCGAAGCCGATCGAGCCGCCCATGTTGTTCAGCCAGTCGTGCGGCGGGGCGCCGGCGCTGAACGGGAAGAAGCCGCGGCCCGTCGTGACCGATTCGTCGACCACGATCGCGCCCTCGGGCATGGTGGCGCCGAGCGCCTGGCCCAGTCCCTCGAGCGTGAACTTGCCGGTCGGGCGATCGGGCCGGCTGGGCTGGGCGACGCCCGCCGGCTTTTCGTTCAAGGCGCCGAGTTCGGCAGCGAGCGCCTCGAGCGAGCCCAGCGGATCGCCGTCGACCGGGCAGAGCGTGGTGATCTCGCAATCCTCCGGCGACAGCACGCTCGGCTTGCCGGGATAGGCGAAGAAGGCATAGGGCGCCTTGGCGCCGCACAGCACCATCTGCTTGGTGCCCTTGAGCTGCGCCTGGGCGTTCTCGATCACGAAGTGCAGGCGCAGCACCGGCACGCGGCCGGCACCGCGCTCGATGCGCGCCGTGCCGCCTGCGCCTTGCACCTTGCAACCGGTCTTGGCGGCGATCTTGCCGGCAAGCTCGAGGCCCCTGGCGCGCAACGCCCGGCCGCCGATGAACAGCATCGCCGACTGGCCGCTTTTCAGCGCCTTGGCGGCGGCGACGACGGCCTCGTTGGCAGGCTTCTGCGGTTGCGGCGTCTCCGGCGTCTCGGCCGCGCCCTCGGCCTCGGTCCACGCCGTGTCGGCCGGCAGGATCAAGGTGGCGATCTGGCCCGGCGCCACGCGCGCGGCTTGAATCGCCGCGGCGCCATCCCTGGCCACGGTCTTGGCGGTCGGCGACGTCTTGACCCAGTGCGAGAACGGCCGCGCGATGCCTTCGATGTCGGCGGTGAGCGGCGTGTCGTACTTGATGTGATAGAGCGCGTGCTCGCCCACGATGTTGACGATGCCCGAGCCCGCCTTCTTGGCGTTGTGCAGGTTGGCCGCCGCATTGGCGAGGCCGGGACCGAGATGCAGCAGCGTCGAGGCCGGCTTGTCGGTCATGCGGTAGTAGCCGTCAGCGGCGCCGCTGCACACGCCTTCGAACAGGCCGAGCACGCAGCGCATGCCTTCGACGCGATCGAGGGCGCCGACGAAATGCATCTCCGACGTGCCGGGATTGGCAAAACAGACTTCGACGCCGCCCTTGACCAGGGTCCTGACCAGACTCTCCGCTCCGTTCATTGACGCCCCCGAACCCTGAAAAGTGATAAGAAAGGGTGCACCCTAGGATGTTGATGCCGGCCAAACCATTGCGATTGCTCGCGAATCCATGGCGAATTCCGGCAAGCGACGTTCTTGCTTTATTCTCAACGGATTATTCAGTATACTTGAACCAATAATTTCAGAACGAAAGTCATTACCCATGAGCCATTCGGTCCCCTCCGAGAGCTCGGTCATCGACACGACATTCCTCGTCGGCACCGACCTCGTCGAATTCGATCATCGCGACCTGCCGATCTACCAGACAGCCGAAGCCCGCTGGGATTGCTTCGACGAGCAGCCGTACGGCGTGCCGCTCGATCGCCTGTTCGGCGAGCCGGGCGATGTCCACATCGATGGCGCCATGCGCGAGCCGCCGCAGGACATTGCCGCCTTAGGCCACGACCCGCTGGTGGTTCTCGCCTCGCTGTCCGATGGCCTGATCCTTCCGGGGTCCGAACCGCCGGCGGCGCCCGAGACCTCCGTCCACATCCAGCCCGAGGCAGCGACGAACTTCGATTTCGGCGCCGACGCCCACACCGTCGTCCATCTTCACGACGGCTGGAGCTGGGACATGGCTGGCGCCGACTGGATGTTCGGCGCCTAGGCGGAGTCGCCGAGCTCGAGCTGGACCAGGTTCACCCAGTAGGCCGCGCCGGTCGTCAGGATCTCGTCGTTGAAGTCGTAGAGCGGCGAGTGCACGTTGTGGCAGCCGCCCTCCTCGGTGCCGCCGTTGCCGATCATGATGTAGGCACCGGGCTTCTTCTCCAACATGAAGGCGAAGTCCTCAGCGCCGGAGATCGGCGGCGTGTTGGGCTCGACATTCTCGCGGCCGACCGTCAGCGCCGCCGCCTCGACCGCCAGCGAGGTCTGCTCGACGGCGTTGATCAGGGCGGGATAGCGCCGGAAATACTTGCTTTCCGCCGCGCAGCCGCCGGCCTGCGCGATGCCCGCCGCCAGCTCCGCCAAGCGGCGCTCCAGCAGCGCCCGCACGGCTGGAGAGAAGCTGCGCGCGGTCCCGCTGACCAGCACCTCCGACGGGATGACATTGGTCGAGCCGGCGTTTCCGCCCGCGATATGGCCGACGCTCAGCACCGCCGCCTGGCTGGGCGGCACGTTGCGTCCGATGATGCCCTGCATCGCCACGATGAACTGCGCGGCGACGTAGGTCGGATCGGTGCCGCGATCGGGCATGGCGCCGTGGCCGCCGGTGCCCTTGAAGGTGACCTGCCAACTGTCGGAGGAAGCCAGCATGGCGCCAGAGCGGATGGCGAAGCGGCCCGCCCCGATGCCCGGCATGTTGTGCATGCCGTAGACGGCGTCGCAGTTGAACTGGTCGAACAGGCCTTCCTCGATCATCACCCGCGCGCCGCCGAGCCCTTCCTCGGCGGGCTGGAAGATGAAATGCACGGTGCCGGCGAAATCGGGCGACGCCGCAAGATGCTTGGCCGCGCCCAGCAGCATCGTCGTGTGGCCGTCATGGCCGCAGGCATGCATCTTGTTGGCGTTCACCGACGCATACTCGAACTCGTTCTTCTCCTGCAAGTGGAGCGCATCCATGTCGGCGCGCAGGCCGATCGTCTTCTGGCCCGGCCGGTTGCCCTTCAGGGTGCCGACGACGCCGGTCTTGGCCAGCCCGCGATGGATTTCGATGCCCCAGGATTGGAGCTTGTCGGCCACGATCTGCGAGGTCCGCTGCTCTTCGAAGGCGGTCTCGGGATGGCGGTGGATGTCGCGGCGGATGTCAGTGAGGCCGGCGTGGTCGGCCGCCAGACGATCGGGCGTGAAGCGGGTCATGAGGGTCCTTCCTTTGCGGCCGAGACTAGCCGCTCAGCGGAGTACACGTCGAGCGAAGCGGCACATTCGCATCCAGGCGTGGGGTTGGCCTTGCCTCAAATCCGTCAAAATGGGTGACAATTGTCACCCATTGCTGGTAGGTAGCTGGCATGAAAACCGTGACGATCCGGGACTTCCGCACGCGGCCTCGCGCCGTTCGTGAGGCGCTAGCGCGGAAAGAAGACGCCGTGTTGACCGCCAACGGGAAGCCCGTTGCGATCATGCTTCCGGTAAGCGCTGAGACTTTCGATGCGGCGCTCGACCTGGTGCATCGAATGCGGGCGATACGCACGGTCAGCGAAATTCGCCTGCGCGCCGCGCGAACGGGCGTCGACAAGCTGACCATGGCCCAGATCGACAAGATAATCGCCAAGAGCCGTCGAGAACGTCGCGCGCGTACGAAGCGGACCGGCCGCGCTTGATACGCGTGGTTCTGGACACGAATGTCGTCGTCTCGGGACTGTTGTCGCCCAGCGGACCTCCGGGCCAGATCATCGACCTGCTGACACATCGGCTGATCCAGATCGTCTACAGCGACGAGATCCTCGTCGAGTACGCTCACGTCTTGCGGCGCCGCGAGCTGAAGATCCTGCCCGATGCCGTCGACGCGCTTCTCGAGGAAATCCAAGGGCGCGGGACGAGCGTCGCGATTGAACGATGGACGGTGGCCGTTCCTGACGCTAGCGACTCGATTTTCCTGGCGACTGCCTCGGCCGGCCAAGCGACGGTGATCACCGGCAACTTGCGTCATTACCCGCCGAGCGTCAGGCTTAACGTGGAAGTGGTGTCACCGCGCACGTTTGTCGACCGGTACACAATAAACACCGTGCCGCTTCGCAAGCGTCTCGAAGATTGAATGAGGTCGTTGGCCTCGCCGCCAACCATCGAAGCACCTGTCCCTTGAACGACACCTGGGCTAGACTGCGGGCCGGTCCGCAGTGGGTCGCAGAGAAGGGAACTTCACATTGACTTACAGACTGTGGTGGACCGTCGGTTACACCTGCACGACGGAGCGGCAGTTTCTCGCCGCCAAGGCCCGTCTGGTCCCGGCCGTCTACGAGATGCTGGACGACGCGCTGCGCCGGGCCGCGCAAGTCGGCCGGGCGGGCGGTGTGGCGTGGCTGATCGAGGGCGACGACAAGACGCGGCTCGAGCGCGGCCAGGTCGAACAGACGTTGCGCAAGCGCAGCCAGGAACTGGACCCGCCGGCGCCGCAGACCGATCGCCCCAAGCGATATAGGGAGATGTAGCCATGCAGCTGACGGCGGTTCTTAATCCGGCCGCAGAAGGCGGATACATCGCAAATAATCCAGAAACCGGCACGACCTCTCAAGGGGAGACGATCGAGGAGGCCTTGGCCAATCTGCGTGAGGCCACCGAGCTCTATCTTGAGGAATTCCCTTTGCCGTCGAGCGGCAGGCCGCTCTTTACGACCTTCGAGGTCGCCGTGAATGCCTAGCCTGCCGAGCGTTTCGGGGCGCGAGGCAATTCGCGCCCTCGAAAAGCTCGGTTTCGTCATCAAGCGACAGCGTGGCAGCCATGTCATCCTGCGACGCGGATCGACCGGATGCGAAGCCGGCGTTTCGGCTGACGAATTCGTCGCTGCGCTGAAATAGCCGCCAAGGATTGCCAGGACTGCAAGGATTGCCAGGACTGGACGGGGTAGCGCCGCCCCGCCCGGCGCGCTAAACCCGCGCCGCCATGCTCCTGTTTCCCGCCATCGATCTCAAGGACGGCAAGTGCGTGCGGCTGCTGCGCGGCGACATGGCGCGCGCCACGGTGTTCAACGACAGTCCCGCCGCCCAGGCCAAGGCCTTCGCTAATGCCGGCTGCGAATGGCTGCACCTGGTCGATCTCAACGGCGCGGTCGAGGGCCATCCGGTGAACCGCGCGGCGGTCGAGAGCGTCCTCAAGGAAGTGGCGGTGCCGGCGCAGCTGGGCGGCGGCATCCGCACCATCGAGAGCATCGCCCAATGGATCGATTCAGGCGTCAAGCGGGTGATCCTGGGCACCGTCGCGCTCAAGGAGCCGGGCCTGGTGAAGGCGGCCTGCCGGCAATGGCCGGGCCAGGTCGCGGTCGGCATCGACGCCCGCGACGGTATCGTGGCGGTCGACGGCTGGACCAAGCAGAGCACGGTGCGCGCGCTCGACCTGGCGTTGCGCTTCGAGGACGCCGGCGTGTCGGCCATCATCTACACCGACATCGACCGCGACGGCGCCCTGGGTGGCGTCAATGTCGACGCCACCATCACCTTGGCCCAGCACCTCACCACGCCAGTGATCGCCTCGGGCGGCGTGAGCTCGCTCGACGACCTGCGCGAACTGCGGCCGGCCGAGCAGTACGGCATCATCGGCGCGATCGTCGGCCGCGCGCTCTACGATGGCCGGGTCACCGTGCCGGACGCCATCCGCGTCCTGAAAGGCGACTAGGCCGGTGCTGAAGGTCCGCATCATCCCCTGTCTCGACGTGCATGACGGCCGCGTGGTCAAGGGCGTGCAGTTCGTCGACCTGCGCGACGCCGGCGACCCGGTCGAGCAGGCGCGCGTCTACGACGCCGCCGGCGCCGACGAGCTCACCTTCCTCGACATCACGGCGAGCCACGAGAACCGCGACACCATCCTCGACGTGGTGGCGCGCACGGCCGAGCAGTGCTTCATGCCGCTCACCGTGGGCGGCGGCGTGCGCGCGCTCTCCGACATCCGCCGCCTGCTGCTGGCCGGCGCCGACAAGGTCTCGATCAATTCCGCGGCCGTCGCGCGGCCCGATTTCGTGCGCGAGGCGGCCGAGAAATACGGCGACCAGTGTATCGTGGTGGCGATCGACGCCCGCCAGACGGCGCCCGGCAAATGGGAGGTCTTCACCCATGGCGGGCGCAAGGGCACGGGGCTGGACGCCGTCACCTGGGCACGCCGCATGACCGATTCGGGCGCCGGCGAGATCCTGCTCACCTCGATGGACCGCGACGGCACCAAGTCGGGCTTCGACCTCGCGCTGACCCGCGCGGTGTCGGATGCCGTGCCGGTGCCGGTCGTCGCCTCGGGCGGCGTCGGCACGCTCGATCACCTGGTCGAGGGCGTGATCCGGGGCGGCGCCTCGGCGGTGCTCGCCGCCTCGATCTTCCATTTCGGCGAATTCACCATCGCCCAGGCCAAGGAGCGGCTGGCCCAAGCCGGCGTCCCGATACGACAAATCTCGCGCGCGGCGTGATTTTGGCGTAAAATGACAAAAGCGCCCGGCCAAGAGGCGCGTGTCGATCGCCCGTTTCCTTGGGCGGCGGAGTTCCCCCTGAATGGCCAAGCACAAGAAAGCTAAAAAGGCGCACAAAAAGAAGCGCCAGAACGGTCTTGCAAGCATCGACGAGCACGTGCTCGACCGGCTCTATTCCGTGATCGACAGTCGCAAGGGCGCCGATCCCGACACGTCCTACACCGCCCGCCTGTTCAGCCGCGGCCGCCAGCAGATCGCCAAGAAGCTGGGCGAGGAGGCCGTCGAAGCGCTGATCGAAGGCATCCGCGGCAATCGGGCCGGGCTGATCGGCGAAAGCGCCGACGTGCTTTATCACCTCCTGACCCTGTGGGCCGCGACCGGCGTGAAGCCCCAGGCGGTCTGGGGCGAGCTGTCCCGCCGCGAGGGCCTGTCGGGCATCGCCGAAAAGGCCGCGCGCAAGCGCAGGTGACGGCCAAAGGTGACAACGAAGTTGTCATCGCCGGCGGAGTAACCTCCGCCCTGACGCGAAGCGAAGGTATTATCGCGGCCTCAAAGGCCCCTCGCCCTTCGGGGTGACAGCCGAGTTCGGAGCTCCCATGGCCGCCTACGATCGCAACAACGTCTTCGCGCGCATCCTGCGCGGCGAGCTGCCGTGCAAGAAGGTCCATGAGGACGCCTTTGCGCTGGCCTTCCACGACATCCATCCGCTGGCGCCGGTGCATGTCCTGGTGATTCCCAAGGGCGAATACGTCTCCCAGGCCGATTTCTGCGCCACCGCGCCAGCCGAGCTGGTGGTGGGCTTCTGGCGCGCCGTGGCCAAGGTCGCGCACGACCTCGGGCTCGAGCCGCAAGGCTATCGCATCGTCGCCAATCACGGCCCCAATGGCGGCCAACTCGTCTTCCACTTTCATGTCCATGTGTTCGGCGGCCGACAGATGAGCCATCGCATGGGCAACATGCCGCGGCCTGGCGACAAGGAATGATCCCTCGCCGCGTCCTGCTGGCGGCGGGCCTCCTCGCGCCCGTGACGGCGCGCGCCCAAACCGGGGGCAAGGGCTTTTATGACAGCGGCACCAAGCAGCGCGCCGTGCGCTTCGCCGGCAGCGACGGCGCGAGCCTGGCGGGCACCCTGCTGTTGCCGATCAAAAGCGAGCTCGGGCGGGTGCCGGGGATCGTGCTGGTGGCCGGCAGCGGGCCAACCGACCGCGACGGCAACAACTCGCTGGTTCCCGAACGCATCGATCTCCTGAAGCAGCTCGCCGAATTGCTGGCCGGGGCGGGCATCGCCACCTTGCGCTACGACAAGCGTGGCATCGGCGGCTCCACGCCGCGACCGCGCGGTGCACTGCAGGAACAGGAGCGCTTCTTCGCCTGGGACAATTTCGTGGGCGACCTGGTGGCCGCGCACGGCGAGCTGATCAGGCATGACGAGATCAAGCCCTACGCCACCGCCCTGCTCGGCCACAGCGAAGGCGGCCTTTTGGCGCTCGCCGCCGTGCCGGAGATCACCAAGAACCGACCACACGGCCTGGCGCTGACGGCGACGCCCGGCCGGCCGATACGCGACATCTTGCGCGCCCAGATTGCCCGCAACGCACCCCAACTTCTCGACGGCGTCGAACGCACCATGGCCACCATCCAGGCCAGCGGCCATGTACCGGCCGATCTGCCGCGCGAGCTGGAGGTGGTGTTTCCGGCCTATGCCGGTCCGTTCCTGCGGCGGCTGCTGTCGTTCGACCCGGCGCAAGCGCTGCTTGGGCTCGATCTGCCTTGCCTGGTCGTGCAGGGCGCGGCCGACCGCCAGGTGGTGCCGATGGAGGACGTGCAGCCGCTGATCGACGCCTTGGGCAAGCGCGGCGCGCCGGGCGAAGCGGTGGTCATTCCCGGGGTCAGCCACAATCTCAAGCTGATGCCGTGGCCCGCCGATACCGGCTTCGGTGGACCGATCGCGCCTGCCGTCGCCGCCAAGCTCACGGACTGGCTGGTCCCATTGCTGGGTGCTTGATCGCTCACCGAAGGGGGCCGATCATCGCGCCGACAACGGAGGAAGCAGCATGGCCGTGACGGTGCGCGCGCTCACCCCTTCAGTGGGCGCGGAGATTTCCGGCGTCGATCTCAGGGGCTTGAGCGACTCTGATTTTGCTGCCGTCGAGCGCGCCTGGACGACCCATTCGATGATCCTGCTGCGCGGCCAGACGCTCAGCGACGACGATCTCCTCTCTTTCAGCAGGCGCTTCGGCGAACTCGATCCGCCGCCCAACCAGGAGCGCGGCCGCATCAGCCCGCCGGGCTATCCCGACATCTATGTCGTGTCCAACGTGCTCGATGCCAAAGGCGATCCGATCGGCGCGCTGGGCGCGGGCGAGGCGGTCTGGCACACCGACATGAGCTATCTCGACCGGCCGCCCGACGCCTCCATGCTCTATTCCCTGGAGATCCCCGAAAGCGGCGGCAACACCTGGTTCTGCGGCATGCAGGCCGCCTGCGATGCACTGCCTGCCGAGCTCAGGCGCCGGATCGAGGGACGGCGCATCAAGCACGACGGCACCTACAATTCGGGCGGCTATCTGCGCCAGGGCGTGACGCCGACCGACGATCCCCTGGCCGCGCCCGGCGCCTGGCATCCGGCGATCCTGCGCCATCCGGCCAACGGCCGCGCCACGCTCTATCTCGGCCGCCGGCGCAATTCCCATGTCGAAGGCTATACGCGCGAAGAGTCCGACCGGCTCCTCGAAGCGCTATGGGCGCACGCCACCCAGCCGCAGTTCGTCTACCAGCATGCCTGGAAGCTGGGCGACCTCGTGATGTGGGACAACCGTTCGACCATGCATCGGCGCGATCCGTTCGACGGCACGGCGCGGCGCATCATGCATCGCACCCAGATCAAGGGCAGCCACAGGCCCGCGGCGTTCGGGACGGCCTTCGCGGCCTGAACCAGCAACCGGAGGAAACA
>Ga0070698_100007894_pt1 | contig 11519 bp, 9 predicted proteins | sample KBSK1502metaG_FD_65477 | JGI IMG/M metagenome (GOLD analysis project Ga0070698, IMG submission 65477) | Corn, switchgrass and miscanthus rhizosphere microbial communities from Kellogg Biological Station, Michigan, USA - KBS K1-50-2 metaG | ecosystem: Host-associated > Plants > Roots >...
TCAGCATGGGTGTAAGCTCCTTTATCGAGGAAATTGGTACTGCTTGGTCGCATACCAACTTACACCCTCTTCTTTTTTACACACAGACTTTTACATCACCACCTCGACCGTCATGTCTCCTCGAACAATAAACCAAAGGCAACTCGAATGAGAAAATGATCCAACGCCGAAGAAAACCCATTGGGTTCGGGTCATATGATGATATTCTTCACCGTCCAACTCTCATCGATGATCTGAAACTTCTTAACTCGGTCGATGAAAAACAGAAAGCCGCTCAGAGGTCCTATCTCGCCCAATGTACTTCCGGCTAAGTCGCCAGTTCAGCCGCGGCTATCCATAAATAACTATAGCCTGACCACGGTTGATTCCGTTGCTATAGCTTTGGACGCCGGTGACGCAGTAACCGCGGTTAGTCTGGTGCACAAAGGGAGTCAGTATCAGCGCGCGCCTGACAATGAGCTTTTTGACGTCGCGCTAATCTATCAGAAATTTGGTTATCTGCCTGCTGCTCGGCTTTACTTGACGGAGTTGCAAAAGCGGTCGTTGGATCCTGAACTTGAGGCTAGAGTAAAACTCGTCGATATTAAAGTGTTAAGTCAGGAGCGTCGTTATAAGGAACTTCTTAGCAAAGCAATGGAGGTAGAACAATCGCTGCGAGGAACTGGGCAGGAAAAATTGATAAGGCCACTGGAGTCTAGAAAGGCAGTTTCCTATGCTATTATCGGCCTTAAGCCTGAAAGCATTGCCAGCTTCGGTAGAGCACAGTCAATCGCCGAAAAGTTTGGGGATAAGCATGAGCTTGTTACCGTAGATTGTTTGCGAGCCATCGCTGAATACTTTCGAGGCATACCTAACCAAGAACGTTCTCCGGTAGAACGGCTTGATGAAATTCAACAGTGCTACCTTACAATTCCGCTGAATAGAAATTCCTGGCAGGCTAATAGTTTCAAATCGGCGTTACAAGCTCTCTTTGCCGAAGCCGCGATTCTGGTGTGTGATCGCAGCGGAATTTGCGACGGTTGGATCAAACTCACTGCCGCGCACCTGCTTAATTCAACCAGATCCAGCGCCACGCCTCAAGCCGAGGGCTATGCAGAACTCTTGGCAATGATGACGGATCGCGAACGAGAACCCGTAGAGATGGCCATGCTTACTGATCGGGAGGCTCGAGAGAAGTTTCAGCACAAGTGGCTTGCAAATAACAGCTATCTAAAGGATGTCGTATACATACTCAAGCTTTTCGAAGAAGGAATCCCGGTTGAGGAGAAATGGTCGCAGATGCGCTCCCTTTTCAATCAGCTTTCTGAGCGTTATGGCGTACGTCCCACCGCGACAGTTCCGGCTCAGGGGCCTTCTGTAAGTGAGATGTTACGTCAGATTTCGGAGACCACGACAAAAATTCAAACACTCCAGACTCAGACCTTAGAAGCGATCGATAGTTCTCGAGATGCGATCGTGTCAAGAATCGAAAGCAATTTCCGCGATCTAGCATTTGCATTGCTGTCCCGGCTAAATCCACAACAGCTTCAAACAACGGAGGCTATTGTGCAGAGTATCGATAAGAATCGTTTGTCCGTCAAAGAACAGTCGGATCTTCTAAATGCGATCAAGAATGGTGCGCAGGAATTGAAGTCCAAAGGTTTGCTGTTAGGAGAAGCTAATCAGGTGTCTAAAGATGTAGAAAGACTTAAGCCAGTGTGGAATTCGCATGATTTGGCGACCGCCGGCAAACTAAAGCTCTCGATACCATTGGTCCCAATGATCTTAAGTTATGAAGCTGAGCTAAGCGTCAGTGTAAAGCAATCCCTAAGTACTATCTGGCGACGATTCTTTAAGGGTAAGCAATTAATGCTCTGATAGCTGGGATGAGTCGTTGTTTAGGTGAACTAAAACAGCTGGGCTAGGGTATCCTCCAAATGAAAGACATTTCTTCGTCAACAGCGAAACCTCCTGCCCGGAAAATACATCTGCGATGAACATACGACCAGCACGGGAACACGTTGTCATGGTAACAGGCGGCCTTGGTTTCATCGGTAGTAATCTTGTCAACCGACTTGCTTCTCGAGATGATGTCGCAAGAGTAATCGTAGTTGATGCTTGCATGAATCCCGCAGTGAGCCTCGCTGATCTTGTTCTCCGACGATCCCCGAAAATCGAAATACAAACCGTTGACATCGTTGACGAGGAGACGCTCCTGAACATCGCGAAAGGTTGCGACGTCATCTTCCACCTCGCAGCAGAGACCCATGTCCAGCGGTCTATAGTCCAACCTCGGCCGTTCGTCCTTACTAACATGATGGGAACTTTTTCAATACTCGAGGTAACGCGGCGATTGGGCTGTCGGCTAATACATGCTTCTACCTCAGAGGTGTACGGAGAGGTTATGGACGATGACATCGACGAAAACAGTCCGTTGCGCGCCTGTTCACCGTACGCGGCCACGAAGTTAGCCGCCGATCATCTGGTTTTTTCTTATGTGGAGACGCATAATATCGAGGCGACGATCATTCGAATGTTTAATGCTTATGGTCCCGGACAGCACTTTGAAAAGGTTGTGCCTATGTTTATATGTTCTGCTTTGTGCAGATTACCACTACCTATACAGGGGAATGGAAGTGCGGTGAGAGATTGGACCTATGTCGATGACGTCTGTGTGCGGCTCGAACGTCTCTTAACCTCGAAATTGCCCTTTGTCATTTGCAATTCGGGTTCGGGTAATGCGATAAGTGTGCGCCATCTGGCCGGACATATCTCGAAACTAGCAGGCGTGTCAGATGCTGAAATAGTTCATTTTCCCGAGCGCCCTGGCCACGTCCGACATCAAACGGCAGACGTTAGTAGAGCCAATCAGTATCTCGGCCAAATCCGAATTCCGTTCGACCAGGGACTGGTTTTAACTTTTAATTGGTATCGCGATAGCATTGATCGATGGCGTCCCCTCTTCGTTAAGATCAGAACTGCGCTCCTAAATGAAATGCAAGGCTGGATCGGCGGCGTTAAATGAACGCGTGAGTTGCGAGCATTGTTGTAACGCAAGATCTGGGTCGCTTGGACGGGGGTAAATTTTTTGGCCAGGACCGTCTACGCAACAATGGATCTGCAAAGCCTATCGTCGAAGGCGATGCTGGATTTGGATTTCGAATTAAGACAAGAGCACCGCCAGTTTGTCTTAGACACACTCGCTCAGAACGATTTGCTCCCGGCACTTCGGGGTTCTTGGAGATACGGTGATTTTCATTTATCTCGCGTTGACGGATTTAGCCTAAGTGATTTGGATTTGGTTATACCCGGCCTATCACCCGCTTCTCGCAAAATGATCCAATACAAACTGCAGAAGGATCTGGCTCGGTTGTTTCCCCTGAAGGTTTCAATCCACTCGGCAGATTCATTGCTGACGATGAGTCTCGCGGATTCTTTCATCCTTAATATTGGCGAATTCATAGCTAAGACTCGCATGGTTAAGATCGGCGATGCTTCATACGACCATACTGTGGCTAAGATTTCGCTACTGCTGCTGAGAACGTATCCGGAAGAGCGCTACAGCGAGGTAGCTTGTCGGATCGGGACACTCGAAGCCCTGTCTGCACTAGCGGTAAAATTAGGCGGGGAAACCAAGTTTTCTTCAGACGCGGCCACGCAGCTTTTGAAGTCCCCATCGGCTGCCAGCTCGATCGCCTTGGAGTTTCTCGAGCGCTGTGTGCTCGAGCCTGCGGGCGAAGATTTCGTGAAGTCTCTTCGGAACCGACTCAACCTATGTGCAAGTATTCAACCATGGCTCCGGCAGTACCTCATTAGAAAGATGAAGATCGGTTAAATGAGACTATTCCTAGGGACCAACTTTGGACATAGCGCAGCAGTCGCGGTGATGTCACAGGAAGGCGAGATTCTCTTTGCCGTCGAAGAGGGTCGCCTGATAAATGAGAAGGACTCAAGCCGCTTTCCTGTGCAGGCACTTAAACTGATGGCAGAAGCTATTGACGGAACGGTTGATACCTGGGCAGAGGGATGGAATCAACGCGGACGATTGTTGCATAAGGGCCTCCTGACAACCATGCGTTATGGCTTGCGCGACCCCTCGTACTTTCGGGATCGGCTCTTAAAAGAGAGTAAACGTTACGTCTCCGGGCTGAGCCATTTTCTCTCTCGTTCTAGCGAGTTTGGGCGCGTTGTTCACGTAGGACACCATTTGGCCCACGCGTACAGCCTTTTGCCTGCAGGCTTGCCCGCGAGCTCCATTATCCTAGTCAGCGATACGACGGCTGAAGAAAACTCGATTTCCTCCTACTATTTTTCGGGCCGGGAAATGAGACATATCGTTTCATCACCCTTCCCACATTCGATAGGAGCGGTTTTTCATCAACTTGCTTACCACCTTGGCTTTCGTGGGCGCACCGGCCCTGGGAAACTGATGGCGCTCTCAGCATTCGGAGCACCTCGTTTTCTAGATTCTTTGAGACAATTGAGTTCTGTCAGGAACGGCGTTTTTCAAATTGATCTTCCTCGATTCCCGGCCTGGAGGCGCCGCCGCAGTTGGCTTTCCTATGCCGATCACGCACCGGTACACCTACGAAAGTCCATTCGCCTTGCCTGGCAATGCCCGGAGAAAGGCGTTGATCTTGCTGCCTCGGCTCAGGTCTGGTTAACGCAGACAACATGGGAGTGCATTAGACAATCTTTGCTCATAGCAAAGCGGAATTTCGGAGTTGATATAGGTCATCTCGGGTTAGCAGGTGGGGTCGCATTGAATTGCCAGGCAAACGGAGAGTTTGCTTCACGGATCGAGGAACTGGGGTTGGATACGCTGACAGTGAGTCCATGGTCGGATGATTCTGGAACAGCGATAGGCGCTGCTGCTTGGGCCGTTGCTCGAAAGGGTTTGATCGAGCGGATAAATCTTTCGCGGCCGTTTCTAGGTCCTCGTGTGGCTGATGAAAAGATAGTTCCCCAAGATACAGACGTTCGAGCCGCAACCAAGCGTCTAGCAAGAGGTGACGTTATTGCGCTGGCCAGTGGCCGGCTTGAATTTGGCCCGCGCGCCTTAGGTGGCCGCTGTCTTCTGGCTGATCCTCGTCGGGACGATTCTCGGCAAAAACTCAATTGCATGAAGTCCCGGCCAGAGTTCATGCCGTGCGCTCCAGTTGCGCTGGAAGAGGATTGCGCTCTCTACTTCAAGGGTAAAGCGTCGAGATACATGACTTGGACAGTCGAGGCCACTGAGCGCGCGCTGAGGGAGATACCCGCGGCCGTACACCGGAGCGGTCATGCCAGAGTGCAGCTCTTAAGGAGGGGCGATTCTCCCTTGCTCGAACGGGTTTTGCGTGAATTCAAACGCGAGACCAACTGCGGTGTTTTGCTGCTCACATCGCTAAATGGTCGGAATGAGCCGATGCCCTCTGATTTTAAAGACGCACGCCGAATCGCTCGCAAACTTAACGCTCGAGGAATTCTCTCGGACTTTGGATGGGAGAATTGGGGCTAAGCGCTGCCCAAAGCGCTTAGGAGCAATTAGGCGGAACGGAAATGGCGGCTGGGCGTTCCGTTGGTGGCTTGGGTGCTGTACTTTCAACAACCCTCGAAGCGTCTCTTGGAAATATGTGCACTCCTCGTTTGCAGCGAACACCAGGCGAACGCGAACTCCCAATGCTGCAGGTGAAACCAGATTCCAATATTCTGGCTTGAGGATAGTTTCAGACTTCAAATTTCATCTTTGCCAATAAATATTGCCGTAACCACGGGCTAAAAGATTCGCATCGATTGACGCGGCAAACAATATCAGCACAGTAGGCAGGTCCCGGATTTGAGAGGATACAGCGACAAAGAAACTCCCGCGCTAGATCCTCGCCAAAGGACTCGATCAGCCGCCTAGCGCTATCAACTGACAAGACCGACTCTACCCCTAATTTAACAGCGAAGGCGTGTTGTGCATCCATGGTGCCAATTCGCTCCGAAATTGCCTGATAGCTCTCATTCACATTCAACCTCAGCAACAGCAGAACGGTTTTGGCTCGCCAGTAATTTGTGTGTTCTGAGTCAAACCCATGAAAATCCACTTTGGAAAGATATTCGCCGATTTTCAGAACCCTGGCGTCTTCGAGTGTCACCGAAGCTAACTCATCCTCCCGATGAGCGGAAACCGGGAGTGGAAACCCCACATTAAGCAGAACCATCGATATCATTTCTCGCTTTGCATCTAGTGTGGGCTCCTCCCAACTGCCGGCGAGGTCAACATCGCTAAAAGACTTCCCGCTTGATTCGGCGAAGTGGAAATCACCTCGGGCCCACGATCCTCGCAGGCTTTCAAGTCCCCCCGCCGCAGAGACGCTTCCGCGCACTAATGCGCTAACCTGCCTACGTCGACTCAAATACTCCGTTAGAGCTCCCATGGTAAGGCGATCTCCCCAACTATACTGTCAACGCCCTTAAGACCAACACTGGTTAAGGGACAACGTACGCGTCCGTTCGCACCAAGATTCCAGAACTCATCTGTAACGCCCTTACAAGGAGCATGCGGGATTGAATCGAGAGTCCAACGAGCCAGTCGATCCGCTAGATCATCCTCGTGAACGTTTCCAACTCTGTGTTCCTCCTCAAAGGCCGTAAAGCAGCATGTAAATACATCTCCATCAGGCACCACCGACCATAGTCGTCGATTGTTCAAAAGGCAGCTGGCTCGCCCTTCAACCTCCCAATCCTCCTGCGCAAACGGGGAATTCATCGTGAGGATCTCGAACTGCTCTCGGCGGTCAGACCGTAGCTTCCGCCTCAATGCCGATAAGTCGCCTGGCCATGTTTCCCATGAATAATTCATCTCGACCGTCGCCCTGCCATCAGGCTGTAGCGGAAGCAGTCGTACCCGACGCACGCCTTTGCTTTCCGCAACATCGAGAAAATCACCAATGTGATCGATCGAGTCGGGAGTAATCAATACGCTTACACCGATCATATATCCTTTTCGGGTAAACTTGCCGACTGTCTCAACGAGTTCGCACAGGGGGAGACTTTGGCCACGACTCACAGACTGATGAACCGCTTCGGTTGGCCCGTAGACGCTTAGCCAGCACATATCAAGGTACCGCAGGGTGTTTTCAAGTTGATCTCGCCGAATTAAACTTATGCCGTTCGTAATCAATCGGGCCCTTAGTCCGCGCTGAGCGACTTCCCTCACCATGAGGCCAAACTTGGGATGAATAGTTGGCTCTCCACCCGCCAGGCTTACGTCTTCAATTCCCAGTTGACAGCAGAGATTCAATGCCAGATCAAATGTCTCCAACGGCATTGCGGGCCCGCTACCCGGTTCCGCCCAGACATAACAATGTCTGCATGAGAGATTGCAACGTTCCGTGAGAAATAGGAGAACTGAGTTTTGGGGCATAAGTTTAGTTTAACAATGTCGCTGAACCAAGAGATCGTGACAAGCCCACTCCCAAATAGGTTCGGTCATCGCGCATTTTTGATGCTTCTTAGAATCAAATCTCATTGGCCTACTCCGAAATACCTTCTGTTCCAAGTGCCCAATGTATTGAGCAAGCCACGCAACGCCGGTTCGACTTCAGCGCCTGAGTCCGTCAACTGCCGTTGCAGTCTTGTATTCTCGGCAACTAGCGCTATTGCCTCTTTATTAAGCGCTTCACCTTTAACCTCTCCCAATGACAAATGACGAGCGAGTTCTCTTACGTGCAGGGGCGCCGGTTCTGAACTCAGCCAGCCCAAAATGGCCTCGTATTTAGGAGGGTCGATTACTAGACCTGAGTTTGAAGGATCAAACTTACCTAATGCGTCGCCAATCATCAAATCCGGCGTAAATATGGTTGCCACCTGCATCAAATTCAGTTTTTTCAGTACACCGACGAGGGCAGCATGTCGTTGCCACTTCAAGATTAAACAGCGTCTCGTCTCGCGAACCGTCCAAATCATGAACTGTAGCCACTCCTCCGTGATGATGTTGCCGCGTAGTCCAAGCGCATGGTTGGCGGAGCGCAGATGAGCCCTCACTGCGTCGTCAAATCCCAGGGACTGAGCGTACTCCGTGTATTGCAATTTCAACGGACTCAGTTCGGAGTACCACGTTATTGAAACGTCATCGCGAAGGACCGACCTGATCGTCTTCTCGATGTTGAGTCTGTCCTCCGTGCTAGCGGAATCGCGGAATTCAGTTAAGAGAATATGCGGGATGAGATCGAGATCCATCAGTTTTCGCAAGAGCAGGAGGTGATGGAAGTCAACCCAGTGAATGTGATCATGCCTAGTTTCCCAATGGTAGAATACCGGTGGGAGATCTTCCAAAGAATGTAGCGCGTTTGACAGAGACTGATGATCGAGTGGCTCAGCAAGATACGGCGCGAGTGTCATTTCAATTCTTTTGGACAATTCGAGAACACGTTCAAGATATTCCGGAAGGCTTGCGTCCCGCCGCACATAAAGTTTCGTTTCCTGCAACAGTTTCAAAAGAACGATCGCGGCGTTTAGCGCAGCCGGCTTCCGACATTTGTTGAGGGCGCCTTTGTGTCTCGCGTTATCGGACACTCCCTTGACCACCAGGAAGCCGGGTTTGGGAAGTATGTCCGTCCATTGGCACGCCGCTCCAATTCCGGCAGCCTCTTGTTCGCAACCTAGAATCTTACCGTTGATCGCCTTGATGGCCTCTCTACTAGAGGAGTCAGGATCGTCAATAAGCTTTTCTCCCGACGCGAGATAACCCGTGCGGATCCGATACCCGCCGAGTAGGGTTGTGTTGTTCCTAAGAGAGCGCTGAACATAAAGGGGAAATTCTTCGGCTGTATGGATGGGATCGGGCCTGGCCTGCCGGCTCTGAGGACCAACCATCTTTCTTCGTCGCTTGCCTCTCCTTCTATTCAGCGCTCTGGCTTCTTTGGCTGGCTCATAGTAAAAGACGTAATCACCAACTATGACATCCCGCAATTTAACGTCCCCTGATTCAGTAAAACCTCCAGCAATGCCGAAGGAAACAATGTAGCGAGGCTTCCATTGAATTAAGAGTTCAGTCGCCCTTACTCCCGAGCGCAGAACGCCCGCGCGAGGCAATTGCAAGACTCGAACGTACAGTTTTTCGTCCTTTCCCTTGACCTCATAATCATAAAACTCGGAAGGCCGATGAGGTTGATTGGAATCCTCGCCGAACACCTCCCGAAGGGCCTCGACTTCTAAATCGAGGGGGGCGAGGACTAGGAAATCGATTTGGCCGAAGTCTCTCACGTATATTTAGGATTGCTCGCAAATGAAAGATTAAGGCAATTCCCAAGTTTCGGAAGAAAGCAAGCACTTTGCATTTTTGTTCAACCCAGTCGCTCTTGCTTTGATGGTCTAGACTCTGGGACCAAGCTAGTCGATTTATGAGAACTACTGTCCTCTTTTCCAGCCAGCGAAACCTGTATTGAACTCAAGGATTGATCCGGTCTCACAAACAGGGATCGCTGAATGCAAGGTTTAGACCTAAAGACGTTCGCATTATTAGGCAGATTGCTAGCTTTTGTCTAGAGACTCTCACCGCCGGCGCCTTGAGTTAACGTGTTATAGTCAACAACTAAATCAAATACTTGGGCTAGGAGCGAAGAATCAGCGATCTATGTCTGGAAAATTGCAAATAATTCCGCTTGGCGGTGTTGGCGAATTTGGTCTGAATATGATGCTCATCCGTTGTGATGGTGAGGCGATCATTGTCGACGCCGGGATGGGCTTTCCCGAGGACGAGCCGGGAATCAACATTGTCATTCCGGATTTCTCGGTCGTAGATAAATACCGCGATGAAATAGTAGCGCTCTTCCTCACTCATGGTCATGAGGATCACATCGGTGCGGTTCCGTTCTTACTCAAGGAAATTGATCTCCCTATTTACGGCACGCGCCTTACGCTGGCCAGGGTTGAGAACAAATTGGTCGAGCATGGACTACTGAAAACGACTGTTCTTCATCCGATCGACAAACCAGAAACCATCACCCTAAAAGCCTTTGAAGTCGACTTCATCAACGTGTCGCATAGTTTGAACTGTTCTACCGCGATAGCCATACGAACTCCCGTTGGAGTGCTCATTCATTCTGGCGACTTTAAGATCGACTACACCCCCGTTCTCGGCGAGTCCACAGACCTTAAGGCGATTGGTAAGTATGGAGACTCGGGTGTGTTGGCATTGTTATCAGACTCGACCAACGCGGAATGGGCGGGCTTCACGCCCTCTGAACGCGCAGTGATTCCCGAGCTAACAAAGCTTTTCGAAGACGCGATGGGCCGCATAATTCTAACCTGCTTTACCACTTCAACTCATAGAATTCAGATAGTGCTCGATCTCGCTCAAGAATTCGGGCGAAAAGTCTTGCTGCTGGGTCGAAGCATGGTACAGAATATCGAAACCACCAGCAGTCTCCGTCTTCTGGACATCCCGGATGGCATCCTGGTCAGTGTTGGCGAGGCCAAGAAGCTACCTGCAGAGCGTTTGGTGATGCTCGTCGCGGGCTCTCAAGGGGAGCCTCGCTCGGCGATGACCAGAATTGCCACCGACCAACACAAAGGAATTTCTGTAGGTCCAGGTGATCTGGTCATTCATTCAGCGCGCGTGATTCCGGGAAAGGAGCGAGCGATCTCTCGGTTAATCTCGCATTGTTATCGCCGAGGCGCGCGGGTGGTTGATAAGTCGATCGCACCTGTCCACGTGTCCGGGCATGCGTCCCAGGAAGAATTGGCGATTATGATTCGGACTACGAAGCCCAGATTCCTGATTCCGATTCACGGCGAGCATCGGCAGCTTTATCGGCACAAGGAATTCGCCGAGACGCTCGACATTGTCGACCCTGAAAACATTATCCTTTTCGAAAACGGCGACGTCCTGGAAATCGACGAGACTGGAGCGCGCATCATCGGTAAAGAGACAGTTGGACGCACATTCATAGACAGCTCGTTCGGCGAAGTCGAAGGCATGGTCGTTCGAGATCGCCGCCATCTTTCATATGATGGAGTGGTTGTTTGTATTGTTGCGATAAATCCGACTTCAGGAGCTCTGGACTCCGACCCGGAGATTGTCAGTCGCGGTTTCGTCGACGCGGAAGAAGGAGCCGAATTCATGTTAGCTTTGAAGCAAGTGGTTGAGGCAGCGGTGGAAGGGGCGAGCCATGAGCAGAGGATTGACTCCGCAGTTATGCAGGAAGAAATTCGGTTAGCCCTGAAACGCTTTATCAAGAAGAAAACCGGCCGCCAGCCAATGATCATTCCGGTAATTCTGGATGTATAGTTCAAGCGTGAGTCCATAACCGAGGGACCGCAATGATAGGTAGGATGCTGCTGGGAATAGCCTTGATCTTCCTGTGTTCTTCACTGGAACCTCTCGCTCAATCCCCCGAATTCAAAGAACCCTGGAAGAATCCGAGAGTCGCTCTCGCGATTGATCCCTACGAAGGCAACCACATCGATTGGGACAAACTGGCGACCGACCCGCGCGTAGTGGCGATTATCCATAGAGCCACGATTGGAGATCGCGTCGACCGGAAGTACGCTGAGCGCCGGGATGAAGC
>Ga0070698_100007895_pt1 | contig 11519 bp, 13 predicted proteins | sample KBSK1502metaG_FD_65477 | JGI IMG/M metagenome (GOLD analysis project Ga0070698, IMG submission 65477) | Corn, switchgrass and miscanthus rhizosphere microbial communities from Kellogg Biological Station, Michigan, USA - KBS K1-50-2 metaG | ecosystem: Host-associated > Plants > Roots >...
CCCCTCCGGACCCGGCGCTTGCTTAGATACCGAGCAGCGCCTCGACGTTGCGGTGGGCGATCTTCTCCTTGTCCACCAGACTGAGCGGGACGGCGTCGAAGAAGGCCCGAGCCTCCTGATTGTCCGAAAAGGGGTAGTCGACCGAGAAGATGATGCGGTCGGCGCCGAGCACCATGAGGGCGCACAGTAGCGGCGGGAACGTGAAATACCCGCTGGTGGTAACGAAGATGTTCGTCAGGAAGTAGTCGCTGATGCGCCGCTGCAGGTGACCCGTTGCCCTGGCCATCACGTCTTCGGCGCGGGCCAGGTTGTAGGGAATGGCCTCACCCATGTGACCGATGATCAGCCGCAGGCCGGGGAACCGGTCGAACACGCCGGACAGGACGAGTCTGAGGGTGTGCATGCCGGCGTCGACGTGCCATCCCCATCCGGGGGCCGAAAGCATCATCGCTATCGGTGGCGGGAGGTCGCGGTAGTAGGCGTCGAAGACCGCCCGGGGCGGGTAGGTCGGGTGCAGGTAAATGGGGACGCCAAGCGCCTCGGCCGCTTCAAGGATGGGCCAGTAGTCCTTGTGATCGAGAAACTGGCCGTTGGTGTGCCCGTGGATCATCGCGCCCTTGAAGCCGTACTCCCGCACGACCCGCTCGAGCTCGACCACCGATGCCCCCGGATCGGGCGTTGGCAGGGTGGCGAAGCCATAGAAGCGATCGGGATGCCGGGCGATGGCCGCAGCGAGATGGTCGTTGACCTTCCTGGCCAGCTCTACCGAACGGCTCGGCTCGAAGTACTGCACCGAGGTGGTCGATGACGAGAGCACCTGGACGTCGATGCCGGCGGCGTCCATGCTGGCCAGCCGCCCGTCATCCAGGTCGTAGAGGATCGGGCCCGCAGGGTTGATCCGGCCCCCCTGCTCCGGCGCGGTCTCAACCTCGGGCAGGTTGAAGTGCTCCTCGATGGCGATCAGTCGCATGACTTCCCCTTTGGCATCGGCAGCGCGCGCTGCGCGCACCGCACCTGGTGAATCGGCGCGGCGTCTTCTGGCCCTAGAGCGCCGGGCTGACCACGAGAGGACTCCTGCCCTGGCACACGAGACAACGCGCTGACCAGCACGTTTGTGGGGCAGCAGTCGAGGCTCATCACATCGATGAGCAAACTGTGCACAGTTTCGGATGGTAGCACCCGGCCGGGTGCGGCGCCACCGGAGACGTTCAGCGCTGCCGTGACGCCCGCGCTTGGCCAGGGCGCCCACACCCCACCAGGGCTCCCACATTCAACCAGGGGCTCCCACATTCAACCAGGGCTCCTACACCCCATCGGGGCGCCCACACTCAACCGGAGTGCTGGTCCGCGCTGAGCCGGCGGTAACCGCCGGCGTAGTAGAGCAGCGGCCTGCCGCCGGGCCGCGGCTCGCTGACGCCGATGACCTGCCCGACCACGATGCTGTGGTCGCCGCCGTCGTGGACGGCCGTGGTGCGGCATTCCATTGCCGCGAGCGCATCGTCCAGGATCGGCGCACCGGTCGCCGGTCCCGGATGGTGTGGCTGCGCGTCAAGCTGGCCTTCGAGCGGGCGGCCTCGGGTGGCAAGCCATCGCGCGGTCTTTTCTGACCCCTCGTCCAGGATGGAGACCGCCCAGCTGCCTGCGGCCAGTACCGCGTCGTGGAAACGAGCGATCTTCTCCGCGCAGAACAGCACGAGCAGCGGATCCAGCGAAACCGTGGTGAACGCGCTGACCGTCATCGCGTGATCGAGACCGTCGAGGCTTGTGGCCACCACCACGATGCCCGTCGGGAGCCGGCCGGCCGCACGGCGGAAGGCGCTGGCGTCGACGCTGGTCACGATCCGGCCGGCCATCCCAGCAGGCCGCCATGGTCGCTCCACGCGGCGCGGCCGATGCCAAGCACGGCGCGGCCGATGCCAAGCACGGCGCGGCCGATGCCAAGCACGGCGCGGGCGATGCAACGCACGGTGCCTGTGACCACCGCGACGCGCCCTGTCAAGCCGGCGCCACGCTCTGGCCTGCCGCCCTGTCCGTAGCCAGCCGCCGCATCGCGCTCAGCGTGGCGGCCACGGCCTTGAGGTAGTCGCCGGTCATGGAATCGGCATACTCCTGCTCGGCGGGAGTGCCGCCCTCGACGCCGGCGACCACCAGCGCGAAACTGAACCGGAGGCGCAGGTCGTCGTCCGGGCCCTCGATCTCGTTCGCGATGGTGCCCAGCACGGGCCCCGCGATCCGGGTAAACACCACCCGGTGCGGGGCTTCCAGCGTGATCCGCTCGGTGAAACGCTGGCCGCGGAAGTCGATGTCGCGGTCGAAGCTGGTATCGCCGTGCCGGGCGGTGACCTCGCACAAGGTCATGCTGGGCACGAACGGCAGCGCGTTGTTGGCCTTGAGCACCAGGCCGTCCCAGACGGCGGCCCGGTCCAGGTGCGGCTCGCCCGGCGCGTTGACCGGCAGCCGGTGCGTTACGAAGATCATGATGTGCCTCCCGCTGCGTCGATCACGGTGTTCTCAAGGGTGCCCAGCCCGTCGATGGTCGTGCGGACGACATCGCCGGCGCGCAGGAACAGCCCGCGCCCGGCCCCCACTCCGGAGGGGGTCCCCGTCGGGATCACGTCACCGGGCTCGAGCGTGACGACCTCGCTTGCGGCCGAGACCAGCTCCGCGACCGTACAGACCATGTCAGACGTGCACTCGTCCTGCTGCAGCTCGCCGTTCACCCACAGGCGCAGCCGCAGATCCTGCGGATCGGGCACGTGGAACGCGGGCGTGATGCCCGGCCCGAGCGGGAGGGAGCTGTCCATCGACTTGGCGGCGAACCAGTCGTAGACGAAGGCGTCGGCCGGCACCGCCTGTCGCCTGTGATACCCCCGGGCGGTCACGTCGTTGGCCACGCAGTAGCCCGCCACGTGGGCGAGCGCGTCCGCGGGCGGTATATCCCGGCCGCCGATGCCGATGACGACCGCGAGTTCGGCCTCCCAGTCGTAGCGCGCCCTCTCCGGGGAGCGGACGATGATCGGGTCCCGAGGGCCGATGACCGTCGTGGTCGGGGGCTTGAGAAAGAAAAACGGCCGCCAGCCCTGGGCGGGGAACTCGCCGCCCATCTCCTTGACATGACGGCGGTAGTTGACGCCGGCGCAGACCACCTTGCGCGGCCACCGCAGCGGAGACAGGAGCACGTCGTAATCGACGACGGGGGCGTCGTCGATCTCCAGGCCACGCAGGACGCCCTCGGCCAGCTTCCAGTCCGACACGAGCTCCAGCATGGTGGCCCAGCGCTTGAGCTCCATCGGCGCGACGAGCTTCCCGTCCTCGCGCAGCACCGCCACGCCGACGATTCCGTTGTGCTGGTAGGTAGCCAGAGACCAGGTCATGAGGGCTCCCCCGGGCTGAATGCGGACGCGCCTGAAACCTGGTCGTGGACACACGCATCCGCCGACGCCACTAGGCCCGGGCCGTTCACGCGACAAAGTGTATCCAGTTTTAGCTAGGCTTTCAAGTGCTCGCTTGCGACGCTGGAAGGGCTAGCCGGTTCCGCAGACACCGGCAACGGCCTCCCGGCCGCTCCGGGACGGGCAGGCCGGTCGAGAGCCGGGTGGCCGTGACGCCGTTCGAAGGTATGGTCCAGCCTGCTATTTGCCGGCGTGAGTCCTTGTGCCAGCCGAGCCGGGTGTGGCAGTCACCGCCGGACTGAATGTGACGGTACCCGCGTGCCAGCTCTGGCGGTCATCGCGCTGCAGATCACGGTGGAAGCGCGCGCCACGTCAGGCTGGCCGGCGTGCGGGACGGCCGGCGTCACCGCGTGGCGCTTCCGGTCCTGGCCGGCTGCAGCTGGGCCTGAGAACTGACACGGCTGACCGGGCCGAGCCACATGTCGATGGAGCCGACCTCGCCCGGGTCGAAGGTACGGGGCATCCAGGCCGAGTCGTCCTCGATGCGGCGCACGCCGAAGGAATACTCGTAGGTGAACCCTTCCGGGCCGAGGAAATACACGAAGATCGCCGTGGACTGGGGATGACGCCCTGGGCCCATCTCGATCTCGACGCCGTGCTCGACCAGGAAATGCCAGTTACGGAACACGTCGTCGATGGAGGCCACCTGGAAGTTCATGTGGCACAGACCGGGTCCGTCACCCCGGAAAACGGCGAGCTTGTGGTGCACCGGGTCAATCCGCATGAGACACGCGGCGTCCCCGATCCAGTCCGACACCCGGGCGTTGAAGCGCGTGCTCCAGAACCGGTAGGCCTCCCGCACATCGGGTGCGTCCAGGCAAAGGTGGCCGAACTCGGTGATCCCGGCCGGCCGGGTGAAAGCCACCGGCCGGGTGATGGTCTCCTGCTGGCTCACCAGCTCGACGCGGTTCCCGAACGGATCGTCGAACCCGATGAACTCGCGGACCCGGCGGGACCGTGACTCCTCGGCCGAGCCGCGGTGCACCGTGATGCCGGCGCGCTCGAGCTCGGTCTCGGCCGCGGCGAGCGCGTCCGAGTCACCCGCGCAGAAGCCGGACGAGATGACCCCGGACGGCCCCTCGACCAGCGCGAGGCAGTGGTGCCGGTGGTCGGCGCGCAGGTGGGTGACGCCGGGCTCGGTGGGCGCGGCCAGCTCCAGGCCGACGATCTCGGTGGCGAACCTGGTGGCGGCGTCCAGGTCGGTAACGCCGGACCGGACGTACGCGATGTCGGTGATGGTGATCATGGGCTCACCTCGGGCGTAGACCTGACATAAGTGTATCCCGCGATGCTCTGGCTGCACCTGTCCGCCGGCCTGGCCTGCGACTCCAAGATGTGTGTACAGTTTATCGGGCGCGCGTAGCCGCGGTGATAGAGAAGCGGCTGATCCTCACCTCGGATACGAGGCAGTCGAGGCGTACAGCCGACCAGGCGCCGAGCGAGAGAGCGCTGGACTTCGCCGTCGGCTACACCGCGCGCGACGGAGGAGATGAGCATGGCGGACCGAGATGGCTCTATCGCCTCGAAGGAGCGGCTCGAACTCGCCGCTTCTTCGGGGCGCCGCGTCCGCGGACTGCTCGCCAGGCCGCACAGTCGCGTCGCCGGAATCCAGCTGGCTGGGTGGGTTCCGAAGGCGTCGTCAAGCAAGCGCTACCGCGTCGTCCTCGACGCCGACGTCCAGGTACCCCTGCCCGACGGGACCATCCTGCGCGGCGATCTGTACCGGCCGGAGGCAACTGGAGCGTTCCCGACGCTGCTCGCCTGGTCGTGCTACCCGAAGGACTTCCAGCACACGGGCATCCCGATGCCGATCAATGAGGCTGGTCCGGTGACGAACCTCGTGGCACGCGGCTATTGCCACTTCAACGTGAACGCGCGGGGCACCGGCCAGTCCGGAGGCGAGTTCAAAGGGCTGCTGTCACCTCAGGAGCAGCGGGACGTCGCCGACACGATCGAGTGGACAGCGCGGCAGGGCTGGTGCGACGGCAACGTCGGCATGATCGGCATGAGCTACTTTGCGCTCATCCAGTATCTTGCGGCCGCGCAGCAGCCTCCCCATCTGCGCGCGATCTTCCCCTATCTGGGGTGGACCGACCTCTACCGTCACGCCATCTACCATGGCGGCGCGCCCCAGACCGATTTCCTGAGCTCATTCTTCTCGGGTGCCGGCACGTGGGCCAACAAGCGGCTCGCCCCCCGCATGCGCCACGCGATGAGCTACGGGCTCGACCGCGCCTGGTTCCAGTGGCTGTGCAAGCAGGTGTTCTTGCGGCTCGATGACGCGGGAATGGTTAAGCGAATGCGCCCGTCGGAGTTGTGGGTGCGGCATTTCGTGGCGCTCCTGTTCGATGAGCGTGAGGACGGCCCGTTCTACCGGGAGCGTTCCGCGTCGGCGAGCCTCGCCCGCGTTCAGGTCCCCGTGCTGATCGGGACGAACTGGGGCAACCCGGCGCTGCACACGCGTGGCGCGTTCGAGGCCTGGCGCCGCCTCACCTCGCCGAAGCTGCTCTTCGTCGGCCCGCCCACGGTGCGCTGGCCCTGGCAGGACTACCAGCAGGAGCTGCTCGCCTGGTACGACCATCATCTGAAGGGGCTCGATACCGGGGTCGACGCGCTTCCGCCCGTCCGTTACTGGCTCCAGGGGGCCGACCGGTGGCGCGAGGCGACGGACTGGCCGGTACCGGGGACCGAAGCGCTCCGCTTGCAGCTCGCCGCGCGCGGCACCGACCCGACCGGCGAGCACCTTCTCGCCCGAGGCACTGCAGCCGACCAGGCCGAGCTGTCGTTCCTCGCAATTCCCCACGGGATGCGTTACCCGCCCGCGCTGGAGCGCTACGAGACCCAGGTTCTCCGCTACGCGACCGATGCATTCGAGGCTGACACCGAAGTTGCCGGCCCGATCACCCTTCATCTGCGGCTCGCCGCGACCGCCCTGGACACCCACGTCGTCGCCCGGGTCAGCGACCTCGCGCCCGACGGAAAGCTCCATCGGAAGCTGTCCTGGGGCTGGCTCCAGGCCACTCACCGCAGGGTCGATCCCGCGTGGACCAGCGGCGACGAGATCGCTCACGACCATACGGCGCCGGTACCTCTCGTCCCTGGTCAGCCGGTCGAGCTCGACATCTCCCTGATCCCCACCGCCAACCTGTTCCGGACCGGCCACCGGCTGCTCCTCGAGATCGGGAGCCGGGCCGACATCCTCGGCGCCACCATGTTCGAGGGCATCGCGTACTACGCTCAGCTGGCTCCCCCGTACCCGAGCCGTAACACGCTGTTTCATGGCCCAGACGGGGGCTTCCTGGAGATACGGGTACGCGGCGACTGAACGCCCCGCCCGCGATCCCCGGCTATTCCTCATTCGTCCTGGACCCGCGAGAATGGGCACGACTGGATCCACTCGAGCCGGGAGGGTCTGTTAACGAGACGGCGGTCATCACCGAGGCCCTGGCCGTGGCCATCCGGGCCGGCGTGCCCCTGGTCCTGTGGGGAAGTCCAGGCACCGGCAAGACATCGGTCGTCCGCGCCCTGGCCGAGGATCTCGATTGGCCGCTGGAGGTCGTGATCGGCTCCATCAGGGAGCCAGCCGACTTCGCCGGACTGCCCGTCGTCGTCAACGGCGGGGTACGCATGGCGCCGCCAGCGTGGGCGACGAGGCTGGCCGACAGGGGTGTCGGGCTGCTGTTCTTGGACGAGCTGACCACCGCACCGCCCGCTGTCCAGGCCGCCATGCTGCGAGTGGTACTCGAGCGGGTGGTCGGTGACCTGGCGCTGCCCGCGGGAGTGCGGGTCGTGGCGGCCGCCAATCCCCCCGAAGAGGCGGCCGAAGGGTGGGAGCTGGCGCCGGCGCTGGCCAACCGCCTCGTCCACCTCGACTGGCCGGTCGATGCGCAAGCGGTCGCCAAGGGGCTGGCGGTCGGCTTTCCGGCACCCAGCCTGCTTTTGTCCGAGGATGCCTCGCTGACCCATCAGGTCGCAGCCCGGGCGGCGGTTGCCGCATTCCTGCAGGTACGGCCGTCCCTTGTGCTGCAGGTCCCCAAGGTCGCTGCCTTGTCGAGCCGCGGCTGGCCGAGCCCGCGGAGCTGGGAGGCCGTCGCCGTTCTCCTCGCCGCGTGCGAGGCGTCACGGGCCGGGGAAGAGGCCCGCGCGGCCCTGGTGACCGGCGCCGTCGGCGAAGGACCGGCAGTCGAGTTCCTGTCGTGGCTGGCAAACGCCGACCTCCCCGATCCGGAGGCCGTGCTGGCGGACCCGGACGGCTTCGTGCTTCCGGAACGGAGCGATCGCGCTTTCGCGGCGCTGACCGCCGTGGCGTCCGTGGCGGTGGCGAGAGGCGACGCCGAGTCCTGGACCGCCGCCTGGCGCGTGGTCGCCAAGGCGGCTGGCGCCGCGGCCGACGTCGCGGCGCTGGTCGCCCGCACGCTGGCCGGCGCTCGCCCGGCCGGCGCGGACCTGCCGGAGGAAGTGCTGGCGCTGGCGCCCGTCCTGCGTGCGGCCGGCCTGATACGGGAGAAAAGGTAGGCGGCGGTGCCTGCGTCCGGGCTCGGCGACCTCACGGCGGAACTGCGCCAGCGGTGGGCAGCTAGCCGCATCTGGGCGGCCCGGCAGGCGCCCTACCTGGCGACGGCCCTGCTCGCCCTCGAGCCGGTGGTCGTCGAGGACGACGACGCCGCGGGACGGGACCTGTCCGGCTTCCCGGCCGACCCCACCTGGCACGTGTACGTCCACCCCGCGGTGCTCGACGTGACCGACGTACCGACGCTCGGCTTCTGGCTGGTGCACCAGGTCTCCCATCTCCTGCGCCACCACGCGGATCGCTACCCGGTGGCTGGCGAGGACGAGCAGAGCCCGCCTGCCGGTTCACGGACCCCGCGGCAGCGGCGCTGGAACATCGCCAGCGACGCCGAGGTCAATGACGACCTTTGCGCCGGCGAGCTCACGCTGCCCGCTACCGCGCTGACCCCCGGCGACATCCGCTGCCCCACCGGGTGGCTCGCCGAACAGTACTGGGAGGCGCTCGGCGATGATCGGGCCCGGTCATCCCGCGATGGCCGTCGTGGCGCGGGCGCCATCTCGAGCAGCCGCGACTGCGGCAGCGGCTGTGACGGCCGGGCCCGGCCGTGGGATTGCGGGCGCCCGGGACTTAGCGGCATCGCCCAGAAACTGGTCGCGCGCGACGTTGCCCAGCGCATCCGCGAGCACCGCAGGCAGCAAGGTGACGTCCCAGCCGGCTGGCAGCGCTGGGCCGACGACCTGCTCAGCCCGGCAGTGAGTTGGCAGCGGGTCCTGTCCTCGGCGATCCGCAGGGGGGTCGCCGATGTCGCCGGCAGGGTCGACTTCACCTACCGCCGACCGTCCCGGCGCGCGGCAGCCGTCCCGGATGTGGTCCTCCCCAGCCTGCGCCGGCCGATCCCGCAGGTAGCGATGGTGCTCGACACCTCCGGGAGCATGAGCGACCAGATGGTCGGCCAGGCTCTTGCCGAAGTGTCCGGGGTGGTCCACGGCCTCGGGGTCGGCCGTCGCCGGCTGCGGGTTTTGTGCTGCGACGCGACCGCCTACGAGGCACAGCGCATACTGAACGCCCGTGAGGTGCGCCTGCTCGGCGGGGGCGATACGGACATGGGAGCGGGACTGGAGGCGGCAAGCGCCCTCAAACCCCGCCCCGACCTCGTCATCGTCCTCACCGACGGTCACACGCCGTGGCCACCCGCAGCGCCGGGCGGAATGCGCGTGATCGTCGCGCTCCTGGATCCGGCCGGCACCGTCCCCGAGTGGGCGACGGCCGTCATCGTCGAGCCCGCAGCCCCGGCGCCGGTGTCCGGCGGGTAGGGGACAACGGTGGGCACTGGTTTCAAGTGGTACGGGCCAAGAGGCAGCGGCCCCGTCCAGATGCTTGTCGAGGCCGGGGTGCCGCCCCGGCTGCTGCACGGCTACATGGCAAGGCAGTGGTTCGATGAGGAGGCCGTCGGGTGGGCCACTCAGGGGATCGACGCCGCCGAGGCCCCGGTCTGGAAGGCGCTCGGGCTTCATCCGAACGAGGCCGGGCGCCTCGCCCGCCAGGGCGCGACTCTCGCCGCCACAGTGAGCGACTGGTGGCGGACGGGCATCCCCATCGGCGAGGTCGCTGACTGGATCGGCGCCGGCCTGACCCCCGCGGAAGCGTTCCGGCGGCTGCCGGGGCACAGCGCGGCTGCCGCTCGCGTGATGCGCGGTGCACCAGGCAGCGACCCGATTCTGAACGTTGCGGAGGTCAGCGTTCCTCACGGCCACGAGCCGGTGCGGGGGGTCGATCAGGAGGCCGTCGCGTGGGCCACTCAGGGGATCGACGCCGCCGAGGCCCCGGTCTGGAAGGCGCTCGGGCTTCATCCGAACGAGGCCGGGCGCCTCGCCCGCCAGGGCGCGACTCTGGCCGCCACGGTAAGCGACTGGTGGCGGGCGGGCATCCCCATCGGCGAGGTCGCTGACTGGATCGGCGCCGGCCTGACACCCCTGGAAGCGGCAGGTCAGCGGGCTAAAGATATCTCGGCAGAGCATGCCGCGACCCTGAGAGCTCTCCGAGACGACCGTTGAGTGAGGCATCAGTGAACCTCAGTCAATCGCCTCATGCCAGTGTCTTCGAGTCGGATGAGGAACTCGATGAGTTCTTAGCCGACCTGGATGAGTTCCGGGCATCAGCACATCCTTAACCGTGGCGCGGGTACGCCACCAAGTCCCTCACCGCCCCCCGTCCTGCCATCCCAGGCAGTCTGCTCGCGGCTGGATATCGACAGCCTGCGATGCTCTTAAACACTTCCAACTGCCCTGCTCGAGAGGTGGTATTGAATGGTATTGCCGGGGAATCAGGACGGTGACTCGACCGGCAATCCCAGGGCCTTGCCGCCGGCAATCATCCGCTTGTCGTAAGCGACAACAGCCGTCAGGCCCGAACGGAGCGCATGCGCGCTGGCCAGGTGAATAGCATCTAGGCTGCGCAGCTGCGCGCCGCCGATGGTCTCGGCCACTGGAGCGACCTCATCCATGCTGAGCAGGACAACTCCGGACAGCACGACGTGCGCACGGTCCAGCCGATGGGGAGCCTGACGTGAAACGGTCCGCAGCAACTCGATGCGCAGCAACCGCGACGCCACCCGGGCCACTCCCCCGTGCCCGCCCAGCCAGCGCTCCAGGGCCGCTGTTTCGGCTCCCGGCACCACTAGCTTCACGACTGCCGACGTGTCCAGGTAGATCATCAGTACCGTTCGCTGTCGCGTGCCTGCCGCAAGGCTTCGGTGAGCCGGACGTCGCTGTCACGTTCGTCTGGCGGGGTGGGGGGAATCGGCCCCGGATTGACCGCGGGGATTGCCCTGCCCTGCTCAATCAGCTCATCCAACAGCGGGACCCCGGTCATCGGTGCCACCGGCACGATCCGCGCGATCAGGCGGCCGTACTCACTGACCTCGACAGACTCACCCGCCTTGATGCGCTCCAGCACGCGCGCGGTCTGCTGGTTCAGCTCACTGACGGTCACGGTAGTCATGCTCACAATTCTACTACCATCTACTACAACACGCACCCGCGAAGCGGGCTGAAGCGACACGCCTGGGGATATGAGCCGGGAGGCCAGGGTGCCCGCTAGGGATCCCACGGAAGCGAACGCGCTCGTCCCAAGCGGAGGGTATTGGCATGAACGATCCGCCGGTTGCCGTTCCCCACGAGGACACTGATGCCGCGTTCCGGGCCCTATATGCCGAGCACGGGCCGGCCTTGCTGCGACTGACCACCACGTTGACCAGCGGTGATCGCGGTCGCGCTGAGGATCTCGTTCAGGAAACCATGCTGCGGGCCTGGACCCACCGCGACAACCTCGACATCGAGCACCGCTCCCCGCAAGCCTGGCTCATCACGGTTGCCCGGCACCTTGCTGTCGACGCTCACCGTGCCCGGCACTCCCGGCCCCCCGAGGGCAAGCTGGACGAGAACCTTGCGTTCGCCGACAGCCATCCGATCCACGCCCGCGTGGACGAAGTTGGCCTCCGCGCCGCGATCGCCACTCTGCCCGGCCCCCAGCGCCGGGCGCTGACCGAGGTCTATTAC
>Ga0070698_100007896_pt1 | contig 11518 bp, 11 predicted proteins | sample KBSK1502metaG_FD_65477 | JGI IMG/M metagenome (GOLD analysis project Ga0070698, IMG submission 65477) | Corn, switchgrass and miscanthus rhizosphere microbial communities from Kellogg Biological Station, Michigan, USA - KBS K1-50-2 metaG | ecosystem: Host-associated > Plants > Roots >...
TCGCTGGCGATCCAGAACGCCACCATGTACGAGTTCATCGACACGCTTTCGCGGATCGACCCGTTGACCGGTCTGGCCAACCGCCGCGAGTTCGACCGGCTCCTGCTGGCTGAGGTCGCTCGCTCGCGCCAGTCCGGGCAGTCGTTCTCGTTGATCATGGCCGACCTCGATCACTTCAAACAGGTCAACGACCGATTCGGTCACCAGGAGGGAGACCGCGCCCTCCAGCAGATCGGTCGCCTGATCCAATTGGTGCCCAAGCGTGCGACGGATGCGGCCTTCCGGATCGGTGGCGAAGAATTTGCCGTGCTGATGGGAAACACCGATAAGACCGGGGCGGTCGGTCTGTCCGAAACGCTCCGCGGCGTGACCGAAGGCGCCAAATTCCTGCCCACCGGCGAAGCGGTGACGATCAGCCTCGGCGTCGCGACATTCCCTGGCGACGGGGATGACGCGGCCAGCTTGATCGCTGCTGCCGACCGGGCGCTCTACCAGGCCAAGGCCGGCGGCCGCAACCGCGTCAACGCCGCCTGAGCCGCCCTCACCCGCGCCGCCCAATCAGGGCGTCTTAAGAGTTGGACGGCCAGAACGCCGCCACCGTAGACGGACTTATAGGAGGAAACCGTAATGTTCTCGATTCTTGGATCTCACATCCGATTGACGCTCGGGGCGCTGGTCCTCACGGCGGGCGCCATGACGCTGACGGCTGCCAACGCTTCCGCCGATAGCCTCGGTGCGTTCACCTGCACCGACCGGTCTGGAGGTGTCGCCGGCGCCGCTGCAACGGTATACGACGTGCGGGTCGCGCACCACGATGGGTACGACCGGCTGGTCATCGGGTTCCCCACGGCCAATGCGATGCCGGAATATCAGCTGACCCAGCAGGCGACGGCGCAATTCGTCCGTGACGCGAGCGGCCAGCCTGTCGTTCTCAGCGGCTCGGCCGGCATCCGGCTGGTGATTCGGAACGCCGACATCGTCAGCGGCGCGCCGAGCGACATCAAATCCAACTTGCCAGAAATTCGTGAAGTCGCCCAGATTGGCAACTTCGAGCGGGTTGTGAGCTATGGCGTCGGTCTGGCGACGCCGGCGTGCTTTCGCGTTCTCGAGCTCACCGGTCCGACTCGCCTGGTGATCGACGTCCAAACGCCCGTGGATGCGACCGCCCCGTCCGCAAGCACAAGCCCATCGACCGTCGCCAGCCAGCCGGCTACGGCCGCCGATCTGGCGGCGACCAGCCATCCGGCCCAGCCGGCGCAACCGGCAACCTTCCCGATCGTTGCCCTGATCCTCGGGCTGCTCGCGGTGACCAGCGGGCTCACCATCGCCGGCCTTCGCCGATTCAAAAGTAAATGACCCGTTCACGACCCTCGGCGCGTCGATACCATTGGCATGCTCATGGACCCGACCCTCGGCCGCGTCATCGAGCGCTGGCGGGCCGGCGATCGCGACGCCTTCGAGGAGGTGGTGGACCGCTACGGCCTCCAGTTGCTGCGGACGGCCCGTGTGATCCTGCGCGACGAGGCACTTGCGGAAGATGCGATCCAGGAGACATTTCTCAAAGCATGGCAGCGCATCGGTAGTTTGCGTGACGAAGACCCGGGCCCGTGGCTCACACGAATCGCCATGAATGAAAGCATCTCGACTTACCGGCGACGGCATCGCTTCCAGGCGCTCACCGAGCGCTTCGGCCGGCTTGGGAGCAGCAAGCCTGAGGTCTCGAGCGAGGCCCACCTCGACCTGGCGCATGCCCTCGACCGGCTAACGGTCGAGCAACGCTCCGCGGTCGCGCTCCATTACTACCAGGACCTGAGCGTTGAGGAAACGGCGCGGATGCTCAAGGTCCCGCTTGACACCATCAAGTCGCGGTTGAAGACCGCCCTCCGCCGCCTGCGCGAGTTGACCGGTTCGCAGGAGGCCTTCGCATGAGCGACGACTTCGAGAAGAACCTCCGGCAGCACCTGCACAGCGAGGCCGAGGAGACTCGGGAGTTTCCGCGCCGGCTGCGCGGCCGCATCCGCGACGGGATTGCCCCGCGCACGCGCACGGGCATGGCGCCGCAGCTAGCCCTGGCTGGTGCGCTGGTGCTGGTCGCGGTCGCGGTCCTGGCGTTTCGCAACCCCGCGATCGTGAACGTCGTCACAACCAACATCAACAAGATCCTTCAGCCGACCCCATCGCCAACACCGCAGCCGTTCCTCTGCGAGGACCGCTCTGGAGGGACGAGCGGGCTCACCACGCACTTGACGAACATTCGCCCCGGCTCGCACGCCGGCGACGGCTACGACCGGGTGGTGTTCGACTTCAACGGCGGCATCCCCTCGTGGGATCTCACGCGCCAGGAGTCGGCGACGTTCGTCCGCGATGCCAGCGGGCAGAGCGTGACCCTCGACGGCAGCGCCGGGCTAAAGCTGGTGTTCCGCGATACAGACCTGGCCGGCGGCGTTGCCACTGACGTGACGCCGCGCTTTTCAGCGGTCCGTGAGATCGCTCAGCTGGGTAACTTCGAGCGCGTGCTGACCTATGGCATCGGCCTGGCATCGTCGCAGTGCGTTCGCGTGCTGCCGCTCAGCAACCCCGCTCGGCTGGTGATCGACGTGGCCACTACCAGTTCGGCCTCGACAACCGCCGCGCCGACTCCGATCCCGACGGTCTCACCGTCCGGGACCGATCTCGGCCCGTTCAGCTGCCTCGACCACAGTGGTGGGGCGGACACCGGGTTAGCCATGCAGCTGACGTTCGTGCGGGTCGCGCATCAGCCGGGCTACGACCGGATCGTCTTCGAGTTCGCGCCCCAGACTGGCGGCAGCGCGCACCTTCCCGCCTACACCGTCTCGCGCCAGGCATCGGCGCAATTCGTCAAGGATCCAAGCGGTCAGTCGGTGACGCTGCTGGGCTCGTCGGGCCTGCGGATCGTGTTCCATGGGGCGAGCGGCGCCACGAGCTATACCGGCAGTCGCGACCTGACGCCCGGCCTGCCGGTGGTCCAGGAGGTCGAGCAGTTGGGCGACTTCGAGGCGGTCCTGAGTTGGGGCGCTGGCCTGTCGCAGGCATCGTGCCTGCGCACCCTCGAGCTCGCGAATCCGACGCGACTCGCCATCGACGTCCAGACCCCATAAGGAAATCACTCCCCTCATTTCCCTCCCCCTCTGGGGGAGGGCAGGGTGGGGGTACGCGGGGCTATTTCGGCGTCTGCGCTGCGGGCTTGAACGGCGCTCCATGTCCCGGCACGATCAGCGCCGCGACCTCGAGCACCCTGGCCCGGTTGCGATGCAGCGCCGACGGATCCAACGCCAACGGATCGTCCACCGGTCCTTGCGCCGACCACCAGAGATGGGTGAACGCCACGGTGCCCTCGCCGGTCGCAACTAATGTCGTGATGTCCTGGGGCGTGTGGCCTGGAGTCTCGATCAGCCGGATCGACGGACTGAGGGCAAAGCCTTCCGCCGCACGCTCCTGCCATACATCACCCGTATAGATCGCCCAGAAGTCGTGAATGCGCGCCCGGGGAAACAGCGCGGCGCTGAGGGTGTGGTCCGGATGATGGTGCGACAGGATCACATCGGTGATTCGGTCGGGCGAGTCGATCAGTCGCTGGAGCGGGGTCAGGATGGCGGCCGGCTCGGGCACCATCCCGGGATCGATGATGACGCGAATATCGCCGTCTTGCACGAAGCTCACCGTGCTGGCGACCCGCTGGCCAGCGTACCCCGTGAACAGCACCCGAAATGCCGCAGCCATGCCGCGTCCGATTGTAGGTCGAGGCAAATAGCCCCGTTCTCGTAGGGAAGCAAGGCCCGGTCGCGCCGTCTCGTTACATTTGCCGGTGACTCGGCCCCGGCTCTCGCCAACGCGCTCGGCTGTCATTTTCACGGTCAACGCAATCGGGATCTCCTGGTTGTGCTGGCTGCCCCTTGTCGCGTCCAACCACGGGATCGGGATCGTCGCCCCGTCGGTGGGGCCGCTATTCATCGTGCTGGGGACATTCGGCCCCTTCCTCGCCGCGGTTGGGATGGTCTCGCGGAGGTCGGGCTTCCGTGGCCTCGGGGAGTTCCTCGGCCAGGCCTTCCGCTGGAAGGCCGGTCTCCAGTGGTACGCTGCCGCGCTCCTCGCTCCGGCCTTGATCCGGATTGCGGTTCTCTACGTTCACGTTTTGAAAGGCGGCACCGTCCCCGACCTGTCGGATGGAGCCCGTTGGCTCGCCGTCCCTTCGACCTTTTTTCTGGTCCTGCTGATTGGCGGACCGACCGGCGAGGAGTTTGGCTGGCGCGGCTTTCTCCTTCAACGCATCCAGCCGGTCTTCGGATTGCTTGGCGCGTCCATTGTGATCGGCGTGATCTCGACGTTCTGGCATCTGCCGCTTTTTTGGATCCCGGGCACGGCCCAGAGCCACCTGCCCTTCGCGATCTTCGCGGCGCGTACGATGGCGCTTTCGATCATTTCGACCTGGCTCTACAACGGCACCCGTCGGAGCCTGCTATTCGTCCTCCTATTTCATGCCTCGTTGAACACGTGGCCGAATACCGTCTATATCCTCGAGGCGGAGGGCGCGATCGGTCCCTATCTCAGCACGACCATCATTTATTCAGGGTGGGCGCTGCAGTTGCTGATCCTGGGTCTGCTCCGCGGCCGCGGCGACCGCCGTACCCCTGCAGAGACGAAGCCGGCCCTCGCCGCCTGACCCTCAGCCGCGCGAGTGATGGCCTCATTCGCGCGGAGGATTCGCGGCCGGATGGACGTCGTTACCCTTGTAGCCATGGGAACGCGCCCCTCCGGGTGGGGCTGGATTGGGCGGCTGCAGCCGCGCACGTTCGATCGCCTGCTGGTTGGCTTCCTCCTCTCTGTCGGGCTGATCAATGCCATCCTCGACCTTCGGTTCGCCGAGCGCGAACTTCGGTTCCCGTTCGGTTCTCCAACTGGCCTGGCGATCCCCTTCCTTGTCGGCCTTGCCCTGTTGCTGGTGCAAGTCGTTCCGTTGCTCTGGCGACGAAGCCATCCGAGCCTTGTTCTCTTGTTGGTCGCGGCCGCCTTCGCCGCGAGGGTCTTGCTGGGGTTCAACCCGGGCATCGCCGGGTTCGGCCTCCTCGTCGCCATGTACAGCGTTGCCGCCTACGAGGTCAGGGCCCGTCGGCTGTTTTTTCTGGTTGTCGCCGGTGTGGGCTTCGGGGCGGGCTTTGTCGTCTTCGGCGTCACCGGCAACCCCCGGTCGTTTGCCATCACGGTCCCCAGCCTGATTTTTGTTGCCGCCTGGCTGATTGGCGATTACCTTCGTACGCGTCGCGCCTACGTCGCCGAGTTGGAGGAGCGTGCCGCGCGGCTCGAGCGCGAGCGTGACCAGGACCGCCGGCTCGCGGCCGACGAGGAGCGGACGCGCATCGCTCGCGAGCTGCACGACGTGGTCGCCCACGATGTCAGCGTGATCGCGATCCAGGCCGGGGCTGCTCGCGCGGTCCAGTCAACCAGGCCGGAGGCCGCTGCCCAGGCGCTTGGTCTGATCGAAACGACGGCGCGCGAGACGCTCATCGAACTGAATCGGCTGCTGGGCGTTCTACGGAGCGGCAACGGCGCCACTCCCGATCGCAACCCGCAGCCCGGCATCGGCCAGCTGGCCGCCCTGGTCGAGGGGCTGCGCGCCGCCGGGCTCGAGGTCGACGCCCGAGTCGATGGCGAGCCGCGACCCCTACCGCCGGCCGTCGACCTGTCCGCCTACCGAATCGTGCAAGAGGCAACGACCAACGTTCTCAAGCATGCCCGCGCTCGGCGCGTCGATATCCGGGTGCATTACGCGGAAACGATGCTCGGACTCGACATCCGCGACGACGGTGCCGGCAATGAGAGCGATCCGACTTCCTCGTCTGGACACGGGTTGATCGGGATGCGTGAGCGTGTCGCGCTGTTTGGCGGCAAGTTTCACGCCGGACGCAATCGTGCTGGAGGATTCTCCGTCCACGCGCGCCTACCTCTGGATATTCCCCCCGCCGATGCCAGTCAATAATCCCTCCCCCTCGCGGAACTCTCCCTCCCCCGCTGGCGGGGGAGGGTCGGGGTGGGGGCAGGCTGGAGGCCTCAATCATCCCTCCCCCTCGCGGAAGTCTCCCTCCCCCGCTGGCGGGGGAGGGTCGGGGTGGGGGCAGGCTGGGGGCCTCAATCATCCCTCCCCCGCTCGCGGGGGAGGGCAGGGTGGGGGCTCGATCCGCGTGTTGATCGTCGACGACCAGGCGCTGGTCCGCGCTGGGTTTCGAATGATCCTCGAAGCCCAAGCGGATCTCGAGGTCGTGGGCGAGGCCGCCGACGGATCGACGGCGATCGACGCCGTGCGCACGCTGCGTCCGGACGTGGTCCTGATGGACATTCGAATGCCAGGCGTGGACGGCATCGAGGCGACGCGCCGCCTCACCGAAGCCAATGTGCCGAGCAAGATCGTCATCCTCACCACATACGACCTCGATGAGTACGTCTTCGACGCGCTCGCCGCCGGCGCAAGTGGGTTCCTTCTCAAGCACGTCCCACCCGAGGAGCTCGTCCGCGGCGTGCGGGTAGCCGCCAGCGGCGAGGCCCTACTCGCTTCATCGATCACGAAGCGCCTGATCGAGGAATTCGCCAAACATCGGGCGCCGGTCCGCGCCGGCGGAACCGACCTCAATACGCTCACGGACCGCGAGCAAGAGGTAATCCGTCTCCTGGCGCGAGGCCTGTCGAACTCCGAGATCGCCCGCCAGCTGAAGGTTGGCGAAGCCACGGTCAAGACGCACGTCGCCCACGTGCTCGACAAGCTCGGCCTCCGCGACCGCGTCCAGGCGGTGATCTTCGCCTACGAGGTCGGACTGATCAAGCCGGGCGCCGCCTAGCGGCCCTGGTGCTGCCCGGCCGGGGTCATGCGAGCCTCCGGCCGGGCCAGCGAGTCGTTCGGCAGGTCAGGACCCGCAGTAGAGCCAGATCCCGTTGACCTTGATGTTGACAGCGTTGTGGTTCTGATACTCGAGCTGGGAGACCGGCGGCACCACGGGTTGGCCGTTGACGACGAACTCCGCAGCGGTTCCCTGGAAGACGGTGTCGTTGACGATAGTGCCGGTCACCCGGCCCACGATATTGCCACCGGGTTCGAACATCTCGAGCCGGAGGTCGAGCGGGTTCAGCGGCGGCAGGGCGCCAGAGGTGTCGATGCTGACCAGCGCCAGCACACTGTGGCAGCTCGTCGTATCCACTTTGGGGCCGATGGCAGCGCCGGATATCGCCACGATTGTGAAGGCCCCAGAGACTTGGGTGAGAGTACCCAAGCGGACCGTCTTTAGGCGGCCCTGGGAGTCGGTGGGCAGGTTGCCGACCGTAACGGTGTTACCGGCCGGATCGATCTTGATCGCGTTGTTGACCACCACCCCGGGCGTGCCCGAAATGCCAACCGTCCAGGCGCCGCTCTGCTGAGCCGACACCGTGCCTCCGACCGAAGTGGTGCCCTGAAGCGTCACAGGGACGGGCTTGGTGGCGTCATTCACCACCAGGACATCCTTAATCGAGGCGGCGATGGCCGGTGCGGTTGTTCCCAGGAAGATCCCCGCGGCCAGCACCCCGAGCCCGACTCCGGGCAAGATGAATCTTCTGAGTTTTTTCATCTCATGTCTCCTTCTGAATGCCGAAGCTGACAGAATCGGGCCAGCCTTCCCCCGAGCGTGTCACCCATCCTCAGCCTAGACCTCGTCTGGTGAGTGGATCAATGGTCGCTTTAAGCAGTGCGGACCACAGGAGGCGCCCTACCGCGTTGGCCCGCACCAAGGCCGACTCTCCCCCGCCAGGCGGAGCGCGGCTCCCCCGCGAAGTGGACCCAAAAATCGGGCTCGCAGGTGACGACATTGGGGTCCGTTGGCTCTACCGTCAGTCCCATAGATCGTTCCTGAAGGAGATAGCCAATGGCAAGCGAAAACGTCATTACCACCCACAAACTGACCAAGCGGTACGGCCCCGCGATCACGGCCGTCGACAGCCTCGACCTCGAGGTGCACCGCGGCGAGGTCTTCGGATTCCTCGGTCCGAACGGCGCCGGGAAGACGACCACCCTGCGAATGTTGCTGGGCCTGATTCGTCCGACGTCCGGGTCCGCTACCGTCGCGCAGCACCGTCCGGGCGAACCGGCGGGTCTGGCTCAGATCGGTTCGCTCGTCGAGTCGCCGGCGTTTTATCCCTATCTGTCGGGTCGCGAGAACCTCAAGATCATGGCCGACTACGCCGGGCTTCCCCATAAGCGCGTCGACGCGGCACTCGAGGAAGTCGACCTGGCCGACCGGGCGAAGGATCGCTTCGGGACCTACTCCATGGGTATGAAGCAGCGTCTGGCGGTCGCCGCGGCGTTGATCAAGGAACCCGAGCTCATGATCCTCGACGAGCCGACCAACGGCCTCGACCCACAGGGGGTCGTCGAGATGCGCTTGCTGATCCGCCGGTTGGGCAGCGGCAATCGGACCGTCATGCTCTCGAGCCATCTGCTCAACGAGGTGCAGCAGATCAGCGACCGGGTCGCGATCATCCGCAAGGGCAAGCTCGTCGCGCAGGGTACCGTGCACGAGTTGCGCGGCGAGTCGGCGATCGTGGTGCGCGTGACGCCGGTCGATGCGGCGCGGCGGCAGTTGGACCGCATGCTCGGTGCGTCGGCCGTGACGGCCGTCGACGGCACGCTGCGACTCTCGGTCGACCCGAACAGGGCCGCCGATATCAACGAAGCACTCGTCGGCGCCGGCATCAAAGTCAGCGAGTTGCGCGCGGTCGAACGGACTCTTGAGGAAGTCTTCCTCACCCTCACAGGAGAAGCAGCATGATCAACAGCTTTAAGGCGGAATGGCGGAAATTGCGGCAACGACCGGCGGTCTGGGTGCTCGGTGGCATCATGCTGGTCGCCCTCATCCTCTTCGGCTACGCGTTCAACTGGATCCAGCTCTCGTTTCCATCGGCGAAGTTTCACCCCGAGGGCGGACTGACCATCGCCCAGCTGAAGACAGCGCTCTATCCGATCAACTTCGTCAAGAACTCACTGGAGGGGGTCGGCATCGTCGGCAGCATCCTTACCCTGATCCTCGGTGCGCTCGTCGTCGGTTCTGAGTTTGGCTGGGGCACCGTCGCGGCACTGGCCAGCCTGGGTATCGCGCTCGGCGACCACGCGACCATCACGTGGCCTGCGACGATCGACATCCTCAAGGCGCTTGGCGCGACCTGGCTCATCTTCGAGTTCTGGAGCCTCTTCGGCATGACGCTCGCCTTTCTCTTCCGGCAATCGGCGATGGCCATCGGCATCGGCCTGGCATATGTGCTGGCGATCGAGGGCATTCTCTTCCGGCTGCTGGGTGGCTTCGATGCCGCCTGGGTGACGACGGTTGAAAAGTTCTTCCTCGGTCAGAATGCCGCGGCCTTGATCAGGTCCTTCGGCCAGCCGTTCCCCAACCCTGGGCAAGTCGCGCCAATCGTCACGGCCGGCGTCGCCGTGCTGGTGCTTGTCATCTACTCCCTCGTCTTCACCAGTGTGACCTCACTGGTCGTCCGAACTCGCGACGTCAACTGACCCTCCCCGCAGCTCTTTCCTCCCCGCTTGGAGCCTCAAATTTCCCTCCCCCGCTCGCGGGGGAGGGTCAGGGTGGGGGCCCTCGTTACACCATGGATGACTTTCGACGATCGGGCGGCAGACTACCGCTCCCGCGCTACGGTCGCCCTCACAAACGGACGGTGGGAGGAGGCCGAACAGCAGCTTCAAGCGCTTATCGCGATTTCGCCCAATGACTCGATTGCCTGGAACAACCTCGGCGTCGCGCTGGAGCATCTGCACAAGAACCGAGAGGCGGTCGAAGCCTACGCTCGCGCGGCGGCACTTTCGCCTGACAGCCTGCCTGGCCGCAACCTTGTTCGAGAAATGCAACGCTACCTTGGCGGCGCAGCTGCATTGACGCTTTATTGGGTCATCGACATCGCCCTTCGTCTTGTTCCGATGCCTGAAGATGCTCGGACAGCGGCGAGGGTGCTTGTGATCGTCCTGCTAACACTGGGTGCATTTGTCTACTACCAACGCCAACGCGAGCAGTTACCGGATGAGGCCTGGCGAGCTTACAAATCCGAGATGCTTCGGACCCGTCGACTCCGATACGGTGGCCTCGCCTTCGTGTTCATCGGCTTCCTCGTCTTCGCTGTCGTGTTCTTCATCCTGGTCCAGGTTGGGGGAAAGGAGAGCGATGGCACGGTTGTGCTCGTTGCCATGGCGGGCCTATGCTGGCTCATCGTGGCGCGGCTCCTCTGGGCACACGCTATCGCTCCCCGCCTCGAGGATCGGATTCGCTAGCGGCGCACCCTCGCCCCGAAAAAGACAGGCACTTCCGCGTAGACGCGAAAACGAAGGGAGCGGTTGTGCCCGCTCCCTTCCCTTCTTCGACGGCTTCTCGCCGGTCGCTCAGCAGACCTGCGCGACCACTGTACCGGTCCCGGCGTGGCCAGGATTCGGCTGGTAGCCCGGGTTTGTCTTGACGATAACGATGTGCACGGTGTCGCCGGAGATCGTCGATCCGGACTTGGAGATCGAACTCGAGACGATCACCGCCATGAAGGTCGGCAGAGGGCCGGCAGGCGGTGGGGTGCTGTTACCTGGATCGGTCGACCAGCTTGTGCCGCAGGCTGACGCCGGTGGAGTGTCCTCGAAGCCCTTGAAAGAGGCAGGCGCTAAGCCGCCGCTCAGGGTATTCCGCTTCGCCCATTGCGCGCCCCAGAATGTCACAGCGGTGCCCACGGCTGAATTCCCGTCTCCGATCACGAAGCTGCCACTGGCTAAGGTGGCGAAGACCGTGACTTGGCACGAAGTCGTGGCGGTCGAGCCCCCGTCGTCGGTGATCGCGGTCGTGATCGTATAGGGCCCGGGAGCTGCGTACATGTGACTCCCGCTAACGACGAACGGCCCGCCCGTCGGTCCGGTAACTGTGCCGGCCGAGCTGGACGCGTCGCCCCAGCTGATCGTCGCGATGAAGTCGGACGTGGTCCCAAACGAGTTGGCGTCCGTGAGGTTGGCCGTTGGTCCAGTGAAGGACATGGGCGACACGGCCGGCGCGGCGCACATCGCTGCCAGCGCGGCGTCGCCGACAGTCGCCATTGAGGTCGTCGTGGCGGTATTGCTCGGCGTATCGACGTCCGTAATCGTCACCGTGACGGTGTCCGTCCCCTCCTGTGCGTAGGTATGGGTGCCGTTGACCGCAAAGGGACCGCCAGTCGGGCCACTAAGGATTACGGCTTGCCCGTCAGCGGGTGAGCTAAAGCCGTCGCCCCAGTCAATCGTCGCCGAGTATTCGCTTGCAGTCGCGTTGGGGTCGGGGTCGGTAAAGGTGGCGACTGGGCCGCTGAAGCTCTTGCCCTCAATCGCGCTGATGGTGGTGCCGGTGGCCGCGATTGGGAACTCCGGGCAGGGAATCTCATAGGCGGTGAGGTGGTTGGGAGTCCCCGTCGCCGTAGCCGAGTCACCCCAGAGCGCGCATTTCGGAGCGAACGTGACTCGGTCGAAGGT
>Ga0070698_100007897_pt1 | contig 11517 bp, 9 predicted proteins | sample KBSK1502metaG_FD_65477 | JGI IMG/M metagenome (GOLD analysis project Ga0070698, IMG submission 65477) | Corn, switchgrass and miscanthus rhizosphere microbial communities from Kellogg Biological Station, Michigan, USA - KBS K1-50-2 metaG | ecosystem: Host-associated > Plants > Roots >...
GACTCGGCCCTTTTGCCCCCGGAAGACGGACCTCCAAGCGGTCTGATGCCCCTGCTTCTGGATCGGCCGAGACCGTACAACGAACAGGAGATTCGGAGACTTTCGATGGCAGCGCTTTTTTTCCGATCGATGATCGGGGTCTCCGTGAACGCGGATAACGACCTGGAAATCTGGGGAATGGTTGTTTCGGGAACTCGCTGGCTGAGCAGCCTGGCGGGAGGACGCTACCATGGGGCGCCGGAGCCGGATTCGCTTGTAATTCATTCACTCGGGCCGGGCCGGTTGACGATTCATTTCGGGCGGCAACGACTGGCGACGCTCATGGGAGGAATAGTGGAAGCCAGGACGTTTGATCTTTTTGAGTCGAAATGGTTGCAGGGGGTTTTCGCCCAGGTGCGAAGAACTTTCCTGACGGAGGCGTTTGGTGAAAGTACCACCGTGCGGTTTGTGCCCGTGGATATAGATTTCGTGAGAAGGATGTCCTACAATATCATCCTTCGAACGCTTTCGGTTGTGCGGAATGGCCGGCACGGAGGTACGCTCGTCATCATGGATCCGGAAGACGAAGCCTTGTTTCGGCAGTCTGACGACTCGATCCGGTTTAAATATTTGATCGCTGACTCTCCCGCCCGTGGCCGCTACGGACGGATGTTAAGACAGGCGATCATACGCCTTTCGGAACTTGCAGCAGACCAGAATAAACCAAGCGCGGGCTGGTTGGAATACCAAACGCTCGCGGATACAAAGTTGAGCGATCTCGACGAAGCGCTATTCGATTTTGCGCATTTTCTGGCGGATTTGATGGCCGTCGACGGAGCGCTTGTTGTCACCCAAGCTCTGGACCTGATCGGTTTTGGCGCCGAACTTCGTTTTGAAGCCCGGGAACTGAAGAGCGTGCGTCACGCTCTCGATCTGGAGGGGGAGATCTGGGCCAAGGTACCTTTGGAAAACATGGGAACACGACATCGCGCGGTTTACCGATTTTGCACGGGTTATCCGCGGTGCCTGGCGATTGTGGTATCACAGGATGGATCGGTCCAGTTTGTGAAAAATCACAACGGCGAAGTTACTTACTGGAATCAACTATCTTGGTAACGCATACGATCGCGAGCTCTTCGAGCACCGGGGGCTCGAGCAGGTTGCTCGAAAGGCCCGACGAAGGGTGAAAGATGCGGGTTGAAGATAACGGGTCGCGTGGGAGCTGCGAGCAGCTCCCCTCCAAGGGGGATATCAGTTGCTCACGCGAGACCTAGAATCGCCGATTGCCACAAGCGAGCCGCCAAAAAACCGCTGGAGGGGCGTTGCTCGCAACGCCTGGATGTGCTTGTAACGCCCCCAAAGGGGTAAAAGACGCGGCTGTCGATAGCGGGTTTCCCGCGGGAGCTGCAAGGGGTACGTGTGAGAAATTTAGGGAATAACGATTTGCGTACCGCCAAGCTTATAGCAACATATATTTTTTATGTTCGTACATCGCAGGCATCCGCCTCACCATACCATCGTGGATTTGGATAATCGTTCGAATATACTGTTGCTGACCGTTTGCACGAAAAACCGGGCGATCCGTAGCGGAGAAAGTTACGATTCAAAATGGGCGTACGTACGACGAAACCCCGAGCGACACAAACTTGTCCAAAACAGCGATGATTGGCCATTCCAAGGTGAAGTTCACAAGCTTATCTGGCACGATAGATGTTGATGCCGAAAACTTATGAGCGGCTGTTTGTGACGAGAAATTCCGTAATTGAAGACCCCCATGGCGCTGCTCGTAAACCCCGGAATCGGATTGGGGTCAAAGATAGCTTTGTTGCAAATTAGGAAATCCGCGGGAGCTGCGAGCAGCTCCAGGGGTACCGGATGTTCGCTGCTCGACCGCAACTGCCGACGGATTCGGTTACCCTTGCAAGAACGGCAAATCGTTTCCATATTCTCCGCCCAATGAAGCAGGCTCTCATTGCTCTTGAAGACGGCCGCGCATTTTTCGGGGAAAACTTCGGCGCACACGGAACTACGGTTGGCGAGATATGCTTCAATACCTCGATGACGGGGTATCAGGAGGTTCTAACGGATCCGTCCTATCGTGGCCAAATTGTCACGATGACCTACCCTTTGATTGGTAACTACGGGGTGAATAGGTTGGATGAGGAGAGCGCCCAACCCCATGTGCGCGGTTTTGTCGTTGGGGAACTTTCGCCCGTCAGCAGCAACTGGCGAGCTACCGGGTCGCTGGACGAGTATCTGAAGAAATGGAACGTGTGCGGAATTCAAAGCGTCGATACACGTGCGCTGACCAAACATTTGAGGGTCCGGGGCGCCATGCGGGCATGCATCAGCAGCGAGTTGGATGACGCGGACGCCGCTGTGCGGCATGCGGCGAATTCCCGCCAAATGATCGGTTCGGACTACGTTCAAGAAGTCACGACCTCGCAGATCTACGAGTGGGATCCCGAGGACCGGCTAAGCCGTGACTGGACAATCGTCAAGGGTTCGGGCGACCAAGTCGACGCCGTTTCCGAAAATGGCCAGGTATTCAAGCGACTCACACCGGTCAGGCATCGAATCGTCGCCTATGACTATGGCATCAAGTTCAACATTCTGAGAAGGCTGCGCCAGCACGGATTCAAGGTTACGGTTGTTCCGGCCACAACAAAAGCAAAGGATGTTTTGGTAATGAAGCCGGATGGAGTGTTTTTGTCGAATGGTCCAGGTGATCCCGGCGCCCTTCCCCATCTCTACCAGGAATTGAGAGATTTGATAGGAAAGTGTCCGATCTTCGGAATTTGTCTTGGGCATCAACTGCTTGGGCTGGCTTACGGAGGCAAGGAATTCAAACTGAAGTTCGGCCACCGGGGAGGCAATCAACCGGTCAAAGACTTGAGCACTGGAAAGATTTCAATTACGTCGCAAAATCATGGATTTGCAATCGATGCAGATTCTTTGCCCTCAAACGTCGAAGTATCGCATATCAATTTAAACGATCAGACCGTGGAAGGTATACGGCACAAGGAATACCCGGTTTTCAGCGTGCAATATCATCCGGAAGCGTCGCCCGGTCCGCATGATGCCAGTTACTTCTTTGCAAAGTTCAGCAAGTTGATCGACGAACACCGCTCAGGCACGATCCATGGACGTCCCTGAGATCCTCTGTCCCAAGACAAAGACCTGGAATCGATCTGCACTCGATGCGCTCGGCGCTCCCTGGGCTGAATGCGCTCGCCTCTGTTTGGTTGACTCTGTGTCCGGACGAAAACCGATATGGGGCACCGAGGTTCGCCTTGGTTGGGAGGACAACGCGCTCCATGGTCTTTTTCTCTGCCAGGATCCGGATCCCTGGGCGACGAAGACGACGCGGGACGACTCCCTTTGGGAGGAGGAGATCGTCGAAATCCTTATCAATCCCTTTGGCGATTCAATTTCCTATTTTGAAATCGAGATCAACCCATTGAATACGGTCACCGACGTTTTCATTCGGCGGGTCCGCACGGGCCTACGGAAAGAATTTGCTTGGACTTGCGAAGGACTGGCGACCGCCTGCGGCACGTTGGCATACGGCTGGCTAGCAGCGTTTCAAATACCATTTCGAGCTCTGGGCGACTGCCATCCTGCGCGCTCCCCTGTCTGGAGAGTGAACTTCGCGCGGATCGACAGGTCGAAAGAGGAGAAACGTGAATTGACAGCGTGGTCGCCGTCATTCCTGGAGAGTTTTCATGTTCCGGAACGATTTGGGGTCCTGCGTTTCGATGGGGCCTGGTCATGAGTCAGGATCTATTTCCCACGTTCCCCCGAGTGGAAATGTGCGTTTATGTCGGGTTGCGTAGGGTTAATTTGGAGTACTGGAGGCCGTGGGAGAGGATTAGGGAGCACTGAAAGCAGGCAGACCAGCGGACGGCCACCGAATTCACCCCAACAAAATCCCTGCCATGACCGTGCCTAGCACCGCGCAGCCGATTCCAAGCGTGAACCAAATGAAGCGCATGGTGAATTGCCAAATTGCGTCGTCGCTATTGACCCGATCCATGAGTTGATCGCGTCGCTGCCACGCAAGCGCATTCTGTTTGCTGGATGCATCCGCCTTGCTTCGCTTCATACAACCTTGTCTTGGCGATAGAAGTCCCCTTTTGCACCCTGGCCTCGTAGAATATATGCGATAACTGCTTGGGTACGGATGCGGGCCTTTATGAGAATCTTTCAGTGAATCAATTGGCTTCTTCGCAAACCCTTGATTTTCAAGCGGAAGAACGGGATTCTAGTTCCCGGTTCCGCAAGATGGACGCCCTGATTATGTCAGGTACACCCGTACTTGATAAGAAAGCGCCCCGTTGGCCGCGCCGGCGTCGAAAATTCTCTGGCAAGCCGCGAGATTTGTGGGCTGCGGAATCTCATGATCTGCTATACGGCCTAGCGGAAGGGTAGAAACGGATAGAGTCCGCAGGCCAGCAGCCTTGATTTTTAGAACCACAACATAGAAAATTGATCCCGATGCTAGTCAGTGCGTCGATAGATTGAGTGATTCTTTAAGGATAAATTATGGAAGAAAATCGAGATCCCCAAGAAGCGACAGACAGCGCCAAAGGGCCTGTGAAGGCAGCCGCGGACGATTTTAAGGCGGCGGCAAGCGCAAAAGCGGAAGAGATTCGCCGGGCCGCCGAAAAAAAGGCCGAGGAGCTTCGTCAGGCGGCACAAAGCAAGGCACACGAGTTCTCAGGGATGGCAGGAAGCGCATGGACGGATGCACGGTCCAAGGCGAAGACATGGCAGTCGAAAGGAGAAGCTTATGTTCGCGAAAATCCGACAAAGTCCATTTTTATCGCACTTGGTCTTGGATTTTTTGTCGGTCTCATGTTTCGGAAATAGTCCATGGATTCCGATGCTCCCGTCGGGGTTCAGACGTCCAAGCAGTCCTTGAGCGATTCGGTTCGAAACTGGATCGCTGCGTTCATTCATTATTTCGAGCTTAGGCTGCGCCTGATTGGTCTCGAATCGAAAGAGACAGGCATTCATTTATTGGTCCTGGCTCTTCTTTTCGTGGGTACGATCGTATTTTTTGCCGGCGCCCTTGTGATGCTGGTCGTATTTCTGCTGTTCTTGATGATGCAGGTCCTGCACTGGGACTGGGGATGGTGTGCGCTTGCCAGTGCAGTTCTTCTTCTACTGCTGAGCGTTTCTTCGGTCCTGGTTCTTAGATTCCGGATCGTCAGGCCGATTTTTCCCGTTACGCTCGCGGAGTTCAAAAAGGATCGCGAATGGTTGAGCCAAAAGACGAAAAGCAGCGAATAGTTCTCGAACTTTCGCGCACCCGGGTCGAACTAGGTGAGCAATCGCTGCTTGTGCGGCGCAGTCTCGATGTTAACCAGAAGCTTGCAGATTCCGTCAGCCGGCATTCGTGGGCTTGGATGAGCGCGGCTGCCATCTTTGGCTGGATCTTATCGAGACTGCCGGCACGAAAAAAGAAGGTCTATATCCAGTCCACGAGCCCGCAAAAGGAAAAGCGGGGGGGCAGCGGGCTTCTGAGAGGCGTCTGGAACGGCATGTGGTCAATTGCCAGGCCGGTGCTGATTGCGTATCTGACAAAGAAAATTGCACAAAAGGCTAAGATACCTGGGAGCAAGTGGCTTTAGCCCGTCACAAAGCAACTGAACTCCTCGTCTTCCTACCCCTGCGTTTTTCCGCGCCCTCTGCGTGAGGCCACAGCGTTTCGCCGTTCGCCGTTTGGGATCCGGGGACGGGTCCCGTGAGATCAGACTTTTCTACCGAATTTCTTCTCCAGTTCTCCGTAGCCTACCTGGATCATTGTGGGTCTGCCATGTGGACAGCAGAATGGAAGATCGCACGCGAGCAGGTCTCGAATCAGGTTTTCTACCTCCGGCAACCGCAAATCGTCATTTGCTTTGATGGCATGGCGACAGACCGTTTTCGCAATTGACTCCTCGCCCATTCGGAGCCGCGAGGTCGACGTGGTAATGGAACGCAGTTCATCCACTAATTTTCTGATTGCCAGACCGGGATCGTCCGTTGGGAAGAACGGCGGTATGCCGTCGACCTTGAGCGTTGAATCTCCAAAAGGCTCCAGGGCGAAGCCCATCTTTTCCAGTGTAGGCGCGTTCGTCAGGATCCAATCGTAATCTTTTGGTGTTACGCTCACTGTCAAAGGGATAAGAAGCCTTTGGATCGGGACTCCGGCGGACTCCATCTGTTTTCGAAGTCTCTCGAAAAGGATACGTTCGTGGGCGGCGTGCTGATCAACGAGAACAAGTCCGTCCGCGTTTTCCATTAAGATATAGAGCTTGCCAAGGACCCCAAGAATCCTGAAATCGAACGGCGACCTCGAATGCGAGTCCGAACTCGCGGGCGAAGTTCCCTGGAAATTAGATTCATCGCCATCGCCGCGTGCGGATGAAAAGACTGGCGCCGAACGGCCGGCGAGAGAGCCGCTGTGGGTGGGTTCGATCGGCTCGCTATCGAGTGAAGAGCGCTCAACCGTTGGACGCTCGAGAAAAGGCGCCGGGGAAGTACCTTCGGCGTTGAATTCGGACCAGTCGCGCCGGAGGGAGAACTGTTGGCTGGGCGGGATGAGCGCGGGCGTCGTATCGATAATTGGAATTCTCGAGCTCGATTCCAGAGCAACCCGGGCTTTTTCCGGTCGCTGAAAGGCATCGCTCCAGCGTTTCCGGTCCGCCTCAAGTGTTTTTTGAACGGCATTGGCTACTGCCTCTTTGACACCGTCGGGGTCCCGGAAACGAACTTCGCGCTTTGCCGGGTGCACGTTCACATCGACCGCTTCAGGATCCATCTCCAGGAATAGAAACGTCACCGGAAACTGCCCCTTCATGAGAGCGGTGTGATACCCCTCCCGAAGTCCATGTTGGAGCGTGATGTTCTCCACGGGACGACCGTTCACAAATAGTATCTGCTCGGTCCTGGTCGCCCGGCTGATACCCGGCTTACCGATAAATCCGTAGACCGTGATGCCGTTTGCCGTATCCGGCGACACTTCCAGCAACTGTTCAAGGAATTCTCCTCCACGCAGATCTCGAATACGATCCATGAGGGTTGCGGCAGGCGGCGCCTGAAAGACAACATTCTGCTCCCGCATGAATACGAAGCCGACCTGGGGATGCCCGGTCGCTTGAAGGATCAGTTGGTGCTGGATATGACTCGCTTCGGTATTTTCGCTGCGTAGAAACTTGCGGCGGGCGGGCAGATTGTAGAAGAGCGACCTGACTTCGATCTGTGTTCCGGGCGCTTCCCCGGATGACTTTACCAGATCGATCTTGCCTCCGTTGACGAGTACCTCGGTTCCTTCAAGTGCCCCGTGAGACCGGGTTGAAAGACGAAATCGCGAAACGCTTGCGATACTTGGCAGAGCTTCTCCTCGAAATCCCAGCGTCCGGATTTTTGCCAGGTCTCCTCCCGTTCGAATCTTGCTCGTCGCGTGGCGCTCGAGACAAAGTAGCGCGTCGTCGCGATCCATACCGATACCGTTATCGACGATTCGCATCAGCGAGATCCCGCCCCGAGCAATTGCCACCTCGACCCGCGTTGCGCCTGCGTCGACGCTGTTCTCAACGAGTTCTTTCACGACCGACGCCGGTCTTTCGACGACTTCTCCTGCGGCTACCTGACTCGCCACGTCGTCAGCCAACAGTAAAATTCGACCCATGTAAGAGTGTACTCACAAGAAGCAGCTATGAAAGTCCAAGAGAATTTCCTGCCTCACAAGGCATGGACGCCTCTGTTTGACTTTTTTGCGAGCTGCCGGTTAATTCTTAATATCAATGATTACCGTGACGCAATCTGCTTTTCGCCAGCTGCGAGCTCTGATCGCGGAAAATCCTGAATATCGCGATAAAGGGCTCAGGATTTTTGTCGAGACCGGCGGCTGCGCAGGAATGCAGTACGGAATGCAGTTTGACCACGTAAAGCAGGGTGATCATCGCATCGAGCACGAGGGAGTAGAAGTTCTTGTCGATGCCTACAGCGCGGACTTCTTAAAGGGCGCAACGGTTGACTTCGCCGACGGTCTCACTGGAGCCGGCTTTAAAATCACCAATCCGAATGCAGTACGGAGCTGCGGTTGCGGTAGTTCCTTTGAAGTGCCTCGTGAAGGCTAGTGGAAATCATTTCGCCCACTTGCCCATGAAAACGGTCGAGCTTGGACGAGGCAGCAAAAGAGCGCGCCAGCAAAGCGAAACCGATAACCTGTTCGGATGGACCGTCTTCATTCTTTTGATGTGCGGGTTCGCGGTAGCCTGCTGGATCGGCACGTTTTACATATTCACACATCCGGAAGAACCCTTTAACTACCAGATACTGGCAAAGCTGAAGAGGCTTGATCCTCCGAAACGATTTGAGCTGACTGCCGCTCCCGCAGGTGAGTTTCTCACCCCGGACAAACTTCTGACGAAATTCGGTGTGATGACCGCGGGGCAACTGGACGAAGCGAGCAAAAACCTGCTCAGATCGTATCTTCGAAATTACGATCATCAGGTTGGCAAAATTCCGTATGTAACGGGAAAATTTACCGTGTTGGACAGTTTCCCAATGGATCCTAACAAGTTCCTGGATTCTGGGTCTGTGGTTCTTGCGCAGTCGGTTGAGGTGCCGACAATCTACATTGAACACCTTTTTCCGGCCTCGACCGAACACGTGCCTGCCATGCGGCGAACGCTCACCACCGGATTAGGAATTGAGCTTCGACGCTCGTATGATTTGTCGGCGGTGATTCATATTCAGGATCTTGGAAATGCGAGACTTCTGTTCACATGCGTGCCCCTTCTGTACGGTCCTTACGGCACGACTCAGGGCGGTTCCGGGTTCCAATTAGATCCCCCCAGGAATGTGAATGTTAAGGCGGGCTTGCCGTTAATCGGGCAAAAGCAAATTCGCGATGCCGAACAGCGCTTTGCACAGTTTCGCCTCGCAACCGTGGGCCAGGAAACCGCGTCGGCCGACAGCAAGTCGCAATCGAATCTTGTAGGGTCTGAGCCGATGCCAGTGCCTACGGCGACGCCTGCAGTCGCTGCGAAGGGGACTACGAAACCTGGTGTTGCCGCATCAGCAACGCCGGCCACTGAGACTGCCTCGCGGGATCTTACCGCGGCGGCATCGCCCGTGCCGGCGCAATCCGCAACTCGTACCTCAGTTGCGGCGAGCCAACCTTTGCAGCCTTTCCTGACCGCTTCTCCGACACCTGGAACAACAGGACGGGTGGGCGCATGGCAGATATACCGCCCCGGCCAAATGCCGAGAGGACGGCTTATCGGCGTTGATGAGACGGCCAACCTTGTCGACAAAGGGATCGGCAACGAGACCATTTACTTGCGCGGGGCTTTTACAGTAACGGCTGCACGTGATAACCGGGCCATTTTGCGCGCCCGGCAATCATTGACTGATCGCCTCCTCAATCGAGGAAATGCGCGAGTCATCGTTGAATATCCACGCGGCACTGCCACGCCTCGGGAAGGCGAAAGCTTTCAGCGATTTACAGAGCGGCCGTTCCAGATCGTCGATGTGCGCAGAGGAGTTGACGGCCAAATCAATGTTTACGCAAGAGAAGTGACGGCGGGGGAGTGATGGGGGAGAATTGGGGGGAGAATACAGAAGTCAGAAATCAGGAGTTCGGCATCTTCTTCCCTAAAAATTCCATCCCTACTTTCCTAACTCGACACAGAAATCACCTATTGTTCAGGGCGAACGAGCTGCCGGGACGCTCGATTCCATCAATAGGACTAACGCCGAGCGGTCCGCTTGGCTTAGCTCAACTTCGAAAACGGGTTAGTTCTCAACACTCAAGCCGTTGGAGGGGAGTTGCTCGCAACGCCGGGGGCGAGTAAAGATCATTTGCCTGGCTTTGGTGAATTCGCGGGAGTTGCAAGCAATTCCCCTCCAGACGAGCCGTGATCAGTGTTCGTCTTAAGTTCCTCGCACAAGTCTCAGAACCGCAGGTATTTGTGAGCGCTATTTGGCGGAGCAATCCTGAGATCGCCGGAGGGAGAGAGTTGCAGGAGATCAGGAGTGCGAGAGGGGCTTAAACAGCCCAAGAAGGAACAACGGCTTTGGCGAGAGAGACAACAGCTTTCTGTCTTCTGTCTTCTGTCTTCTCCTCCTAATACACATCCCGTTTGTAGCGCTTGGCTTTTTTCATCGCCTCGACGTATTCGGCGGCCGCCTCGGGCGTTTTGCTGCCTTCTTTCTCAACGATTTGATGGAGTGCGACGTCAACGTCTTTGGCCATTCTGGCGGCGTCACCACAAACATAGAAATGAGCTCCTTCCGCCAGCCAAGCGTAGATTTCTCGAGATTTCTCGAGCATCCGGTGCTGTACGTATATTTTGTGGGCTTGGTCTCGAGAGAAGGCTAAATCGAAGCGATTGAGAACCCCGTCTCGCTGCAATGCATCAAATTCTTCCTTGTAGAAGAAATCACAACGGTATCGCTGCTCGCCGAAGAACAGCCAGTTTTTGCCAGGCGCACCCGTCTGTTTGCGTTCATGGAGATAGGCGCGAAAAGGGGCCACACCGGTTCCCGGTCCGACCATGATGATAGGAGTCGACGGATCTTCGGGCAGATGAAATCCTTTCGCCACATGAACGAACATGGGAACCTTGGCGGATTCGGAAATGCGATCCGCAAGATAGGTCGAAGCCACGCCCTCGCGCTCTCGCCCGTGACTCTGATAACGAACGCCTGCGATGATAAAGTGAACCTGGTCAGGGAACGCTTTGATGCTGGAGGCAACCGAGTAAAGGCGCGGTTGCAGCTTGCGAAGGGTCGCGACGAATTCTTCCGGAGTAAATCGGATCGAGGGATGGTCGAGCAGAAAGTCAATTACTTCCAGTCCCCAGAGGTAACGTTCGAGTTCATTCTTTCGATCCGGATGCATTAACCCGTCGAGGACGCCCGCGCCGTGCGATTTCGAGGTGACCGCCTCAAGAAATTGCCTGGAGGGTTGTGTAACGTGGTAGTGCTTCAACAATCCTTCCCGCATGGAAAATGTCACACCCTCTTTGTTCTTGACCGGTTCGTCGCCCGAGAAGTGCAAGGCATGGAGAAGTTCTTCTACCAGTTTTGGATTATTGCGAGGAAACACGCCCATCGAATCGCCGACGTCATAAACCATTCCTGAGTCAGCGAGGGAAAATTCATAATGCCGCGTCTCTTTCTCCGAACCTTCAAAATTGAGTTTCCGATTCACAAGCAGAGTCGCGGGAAACGGGTTTTTGCGCGAATAGGGAGTTGTTGGCGTGGCCATAAAGCCGGGAAAATATTGAGAGAGTTTGGAACGGGTCAAGAGGGATTAGCCTGGAAATTTATGAGCCAAAGCCCTCGCGAAATTTCCAGGCGCTCGAGCCGCTCAGGAAGCAGCTCGGAAGAAATGGGACTTAAATCCAAGCAGAACAGAGTGAATTCTTTCTTCCTCGATTTGTGAGCGAAGCGCGTTAACTGGCACTTCTCAGATCCCCGTGAGAAACGCGCTGGGTACTTTTACGAGCGGATTGACGAGATCCTCGACACTCACTA
>Ga0070698_100007898_pt1 | contig 11517 bp, 6 predicted proteins | sample KBSK1502metaG_FD_65477 | JGI IMG/M metagenome (GOLD analysis project Ga0070698, IMG submission 65477) | Corn, switchgrass and miscanthus rhizosphere microbial communities from Kellogg Biological Station, Michigan, USA - KBS K1-50-2 metaG | ecosystem: Host-associated > Plants > Roots >...
TCGCCCCCTATCTGCTCGTGTTCACGGTCATGATGAACCTGTTGGCGAGTCTCGGCTGGCAGCACCGTGATTGGGTGAGCTACGTGAGCACGCTCGCGTACATGTCGCTCCTGGCCTACTGGAGCTGGATCGCGTGGCGCGCGGCACCGGAGGCGGTCGCGCCGCCGGCCCGGCGCGCGATGGTGGACGCGGCCCCGCAGGCTTCATGAAGTCCACGGTCGCATCCGGTCGCTCATGACCCTCTCCTACTGGATCATGATCGGCGTCTCCGTCGCGAGCTGCCTGCTCGTCCTGTTCCTGATCGGCCGCCGCAACGAGCGCCTGATCCGCCGCGACTGGGAGATCCTGCTCACGCCCAAGGGCGAGAAGGTCTACGACGCCATCGAAGGCCGCGTGCGCGCCGAGATCGACATGGCCGACCTCTCGTTCGAGCATGCGGTCGTGTACCGCGAGCTGGGCACGACCGAGGAGGCGCTGCGCCTGCTCGACGTCGGCTACCGCGTGATCGAGAAGTTCGCGCCCGACATGCTGCGGCTGCTGGCCGCCATGGCGACCTTCTCGCGCATGGTGTCCGCCATCGCGCCCGTGCGGCCGCTGCGTCCGCGCGACTTCCGCCTGGTGCAGGTCGCGAGCCTCGCCTACCTCAACGGCATGCTCCATCAGTTCCTGGTCTCCGCCGCCGAGCGCTATCGCCTCAAGATTTACATCCTCGGCCGCAGCTTCGGCCTCATCACCCGCTTCCTGCTGCGGTCGATCCAGAACCTCGGCAGCCGCACCGCGGACGCCGATCGGGAGTGGGAGCAGATCCAGGCCATACGCGAGGACCTCCAGACCCTCACGGACGAATCGCTCGACAGCCTGCGCGTCCTCCTCACCGCCGTCGCGCGCGAGGACCGGCAGGACCTCCTCCGCCAGATCGCTTCGCGCCCGTAGACGCCGTCCCGCGAGGCCCGTCCCCGCCCTCGCACGTCGCCGGTTTGCATGTCGGTGCAAGAGATTGATTAGTAGCCATTATTTGTATAAGATTACGGCGAGTCCCCGTGTCTCTCTCGCCCGTGCAGACGGCCACCGCTCGCCTCCTCCTCGTCGAGGACCAGGCTGATTTCGCTGCGGTCGTCAGGCTGATGCTGCAGAACAGCGACCGCACGTGGGAGATCTCCGAAGTGGATCGGCTCGCGCCGGCCCTCGAACGCCTGGCCGGGGGAGGCATCGAGGCCGTCCTGCTCGACCTCAGGCTTCCGGACGCCACCGGCTTCGAGGCCGTGGACCGCGTGGTCGCCCTCTACCCCGACATCCCCGTGGTGGTCATGACGTCCTACGACCGCACGCTGGCCGCGGATGCCCTCGGGCGCGGCGCGCAGGACTACATCATCAAGGGCGAGGTGAACCCGACGCTGCTCTCGCGCGCCCTCACCTATGCCCTCATGCGCAAGTCCGCGGAGGTGGCGCTGCGGCGCAGCGACGCGCGGTTCCGCGCGGCGGTGGAGGGGAGCCTGGACGCGGTGGGGATCCTCTCCGCGGTCCGCGACCGGTCCGGCCGCGTGACCGACTTCGTGCTCGCCGACATCAACCGCAACGCGGAGCGTCTGCTCGCGCGGCCTCGCGACGCGGTCGTCTCCCGGCGGCTCAGCGAGCTCTGGCCGGCCGAGGCGGTGGGACCGTTCCTGCAGCGGTCGGTCTCGGTGATGGCCCAGGGGCAGGCGCTGGAGGAAGAGCTCAGCGTCGCCCTGCCCGGGATGGCCCCGCGCTGGTTCCACCACCAGATCGTCCCGCTGGAGGACGGCGTGTCGATCGCGCTGCGCGACACCACCGCGCGCCACGAGAAGGAGGACGACCTCCACCGGCGCGAGGAGCAGCTCCGGCAGTCCCAGAAGATGGAGGCCATCGGCCGCCTGGCCGGCGGCGTGGCCCACGACTTCAACAACCTGCTCACCGTCATCCGCGGCCACGGGGAGCTGGTGCTGCGCCGCCTGGAGGAGGAGCATCCCCTGCGGCGCAACCTGCAGGAGATCGGGCTGGCCGCGGAGCGCGCGTCCGCGCTGACCCACCAGCTCCTGGCCTTCAGCCGCAAGCAGGTCCTCCAGCCGCGCACGCTGGACCTGGCCGAGGTGCTGGACCGCATGGAAACGCTGCTCCAGCGGATGATCGGCGAGGACGTGGAGCTGGTCACGCGGCGCCGCGGCGCCCTGGGCAGCGTGCGCGCCGATCCCGCGCAGATGGAGCAGATCATCGTCAACCTGGCCGTCAACGCCCGCGACGCCATGCCCCAGGGCGGCGTGCTCACCATCGAGCTGGCCAACGCCGAGCTGGACGAGACCTACGCCCGCGCGCATCCGCCCGTCGTGCCCGGGCCGCACGTGGTGCTGTCGGTCACCGACACCGGCCACGGCATGGACCCCGAGACGCAGTCGCGGATCTTCGAGCCCTTCTTCACCACCAAGGGGCCCGGCAAGGGCACGGGACTGGGGCTGGCCACCGTGTACGGCATCGTGAAGCAGAGCGAAGGGTTCATCTGGGTCTACAGCGAGCCCGGCCGCGGCAGTACGTTCAAGATCTACCTCCCCCGCGTCGACCAGCCGCCGGAGCCGCTCTCGCCGCGGGCGGGGCCGGCGGCCGTGCACGGCAGCGAGACGGTGCTGCTCGTGGAGGACGAGCCCTCGCTGCGGTCGCTGCTGCGCGAGCTGCTGGAATCCTTCGGGTACTCGGTGCTGGAGGCGGGCCACGGGGCGGACGCGCTGCGCGTCGCCGCCGAGCACCGGGGGACCATCGACCTCCTGCTCAGCGACATGGTGATGCCGCAGATGACGGGCAACGAGCTGGCGCAGCGGCTGGTGCACCTGCGCCCGGACACGAAGGTGCTGTTCATGTCCGGCTACGCCGCCGGCGTGGCCCCCCAGCACGAGATCCCCAGCGGCGCCCCCTACATCGAGAAGCCGTTCACGGCCGACGCCCTGGCCGGCGCCATCCGCGAGGTCCTGGACCGGAGGCAGTAGCGACGGCGCGTGGTCAGCCGCGCACCAGTTCCAGCAGCTGCGCCAGGGGGATGGCCACCCACTCCGGACGCTGGTCCAGCTCGTAGCCGATCTCGTGCAGCGTGCGCTCGAGCAGGGACGCGGTGAGCGACCCGCGCAGCTCCTCGGGCGTCGCGGGCGCGAAGGGGCTGCCCGCCGCCGTCAGCAGGTACTTGCGCAGGAAGGCCGCGCTCACCCACGACCGCCAGGCGCGCAGCGCCGGCTCCAGGATGGGCAGGTCCTCGGCGCGCACGGCCCCGCTGGACACGCGCCCGGAGAGCGCGTGCGCGGCCACGTAGTGGAACGAGCGCAGCATGCTGGCCACGTCGCGCAGGGGCGAGCGCTTGATGCGGCGCTCGGCCAGCGGGCGGCCGGGCTCGCCCTCGAAGAAGAGGAACACGAAGTCCTTCCCCGTGTAGAGCACGCGGCCCAGGTGGAAGTTTCCGTGGTAGCGGATGCGCTTGGACCGAAGGCGCGTCTCCAGGACCGCGCGCGTCTTCTTGACGATCTCGGCCTCCAGGTCCAGGACCCGCTGGGCGTCGGCCTGCGTGGCCTCGGGCAGCGAGCGGAGCTGCCGGCGCAGCCGTTGCAGCACCGACCGCGCGGAGTTGCGCATCGACTGCACCAGCGAGCGCTGGTAGAGCGCGGAGAAGGGCTCGGGGGCGAAGGCGGCGTCGCTGGGGTCGGAGGCGAGCACCACGTGCATCTCCGCCGTGCGCTGGCCGAGCAGCTCCGCTGTCTGGAGGAACGGGCCGATGGCCTGCCGCACCTCCGGCGGCGGCTCGCGCGAGGCGAGCTCGACCGGTCCCTCCGTCGGCACGGCCAGGGCGGGCGCGCCCGTGAGCGCGCGCTCGGAGTACCGGCCCAGCTCGTCCAGGGTCACCTTCCAGCCGTCCGTCTCGTGCGGCACATAGTCCTGGAGGACGGCGATGGTCGAGAGGCCGCCGCTGGCGCGGTAGGAGATGACACCGCGCACGGGCGGGCAGTGCGCGAAGCCGCGGCCGGCCAGGAAGCGCACCACCTCGAGGTCGGGGTGCTCGTCCTCCGGCCGGCGGATGAGGCGCAGGATGAAGCGCGAGCCGAAGGTCACGGAGGCGTCGCCCTGCTCGACCGTGACCTGACCCGGCGTGCGGTCGGTCTGCAGCCCGCGCGTGCGCCGGATCTGCCGGTCCGACCATCCTTCCAGCTCGCCGATAGCACCCTTGAGGCCCGCCCGCCGCCCCATCACCCCCAGGAGGCCCTCGCAGAACGCGCGGTCCCAGACCGCCTCGTAGAGGACGCCGGGCTCCTCACCCTCGCTGCCGCGCAGCCGGGCCAGCACCGAGTCCGGATGGCGCGCGGCCACCTTCTCGGCCGCCCGTCCCCATGCGGCCGCCACCGGCAGGAGGTAACGCTCGGCCTCGCCCTCCGCGTAGTCGGCCTGCACCAGCGCCAGCGCGGCCCGATCGGTGACGGGGACGACGTCCGCGACCTCCGCCCGCAGCAGCGCGCGCGACTTGCCCCAGAACCACGAGCGCGAGCGCAGGGCGGCGGGCAATACGGGCGAGAGCCGCTCCGGCAGCTCTTCGGCGAAGCGCTCGCCGGTGGTCTCGCTCCAGACCAGCTCCGGCCACGCCTCCGGCGCGGCGGGGACCTGGATCGCCCGCGTGCTGGGCGGCGTCTTCTCGAGCGTGAACCAGAAGAAGCCGTGCGGCCCCAGCGAGACGGGGTAGGGAGCGTCCCCGATGGGGGGAAAGGCGCTGCGGCCGAACATCTCCACGGGATGCAGCCCGCGCAGGGCGGACAGCGACAGCTCCGCGTGCTGCGAGAAGCGCGACAGGTTCGCCAACACCAGGATGCGCTGCTCGCCCCAGGTGCGCAGGAAGGCCAGGATCTTGTTGTTTTCGGGGTAGAGGAACTCGAGGGTGCCGCGGCCGAAGGCCTGGAACTGCTTGCGCAGGCTCAGCGTGCGCTTCATCCACCACAGCAGCGACTGCGGGTTGTCCTGCTGGACCTCGACGTTCACGGCCTCGAAGTGGTACTCGGGGTCGATGATGACGGGGAAGTACAGCCGCTGCGAGTTCGCGCGCGAGAAGCCGGCGTTGCGGTCCGGGCTCCACTGCATGGGCGTGCGCACGCCGTTGCGGTCGCCCAGGTAGAAGTTGTCCCCCATTCCGATCTCGTCGCCGTAGTAGACGACGGGCGTGCCCGGCAGCGAGAGCAGCAGCGCGTTCATCAGCTCGATCTTGCGGCGGCTGTTCCCCAGCAGCGGGGCCAGCCGCCGGCGGATCCCGAGGTTGATGCGGGCCTGCGTGTCCTGCGCGTACGCGCGGTACATGTAGTCCCGCTCCTCGTCCGTCACCATCTCGAGGGTCAGCTCGTCGTGGTTGCGCAGGAACAGCACCCATTGGCAGTTCTCCGGGATGGGGGGCGTCTGCTCCAGCATGTCCACGACGGGGAAGCGGTCCTCGGTCTGGATGGCCATGAACATGCGCGGCATGAGCGGGAAGTGGAAGGCGGTGTGGCACTCGTCGCCCTTGCCGAAATAGGCGACGGCGTCCTCGGGCCACTGGTTGGCCTCCGCCAGCAGCATCTTGCCCTGGTACTTGCCGTCGATGTGCGCGCGCAGGTCCTTGAGGGCCTGGTGCGTCTCGGGCAGGTTCTCGCAGTTGGTGCCCTCGCGCTCGAACAGGTAGGGCACCGCGTCCAGGCGCAGCCCGTCCACGCCCACGTCGCCCAGCCAGAAGTCCACCACCTGGAACATGGTCTTGCGCACCTGCGGGTTGTCCCAGTTGAGGTCGGGCTGGTGCGAGTAGAACCGGTGCCAGTAATAGGCGGAGGCGACCGGGTCCCACGTCCAGTTCGAGTGCTCGAAGTCCTTGAAGATGATCCGCGCCTCCTTGTAGCGCTCGGGGGTGTCGCTCCAGACGTAGAAGTCGCGGGCGGGGCTGCCGGGCGGCGACCGCCGCGCGCGCTGGAACCACGGATGCTGGTCGGAGGTGTGGTTGAGGACCAGCTCCGTGATCACGCGCAGGCCGCGTTCGTGCGCCGCGCGCAGGAAGCGCTTGAAGTCGCGCAGGGTGCCGTAGGAGGGATGGACGTCGAGGTAGTCGGCGGTGTCGTAGCCGTCATCCTTGAGCGGCGAGGGATAGAAGGGCAGCAGCCAGATGGTGGTGATGCCCAGGTCCTGCAGGTAGTCGAGCTTGCGCGCGAGGCCGGAGAAATCGCCGATGCCGTCCGCGTTCGAGTCCAGGAAGGCGCGGACATGCACCTCGTAGATGATGGCGTCCTTGTACCAGAGGATGTCATGCAGGAGGTCCGGGGGCATCTGGGTGATTATCCGTTTGCACGCCCGCCGGCGGAGGCGGGGCGTGCATAAGCCGTCGTGGGGTTACAGGGCGCCCGGCGCTTCCACCCGCGCCACCCGCACGAAGGCTTCCGCCGCCGCCACACCCACCTCGCGGCCGCGGAAGGTCTCCATGATCTCCACGTGCTGGCGGAGGATCTCGTCCCCGTGCTGGCTGCCATGGGCGAGCAGGGCCCCCTTCTTCTTGTCGCGCCGCGCGGTCACGTCCACGTAATCGGTGGGGGCGAAGCCCATCGTCTGGTGGCCGGTGTTCACCTCGAAGAAGTAGAGCGCGAAGCGACGCCGCGCCGAGAGCCAGGCGCGGAAGGCGAGCAGCGAGGCCGCCTGATGGTCGGGGTGCGTGTCCAGTGGCCAGTGGGTGAACACGATGTCGGGGCGCTCCGCCTCCAGCAGCCGCGCCACCTCGGCCGCGCGCGCCGGGCTCACCTCCGTCTCGCCGTCGACCTGGCCGGCGAAGACGGCGCGCGCGCCCAGGATCCGGCAGGCCTCTGTCGCCTCCCCCGTGCGGATGGCGGCCGCCTCCGACAGGGAGCGGCCCGGGATGCCGCGCTCGCCGCGCGTGAGGTACACGACGGTCGCGCGGTGGCCCAGCTCCGCGTACGCGGCCAGCGTCCCGCCGCAGCCCGTCTCGGGGTCGTCGGGGTGGCCGCCCACGCAGACGATGCGCAGCGGCCGCATCGGCGGCGGCGAGGCCTCGCCGCGCGGCAGGGCGAGCGCGCCCAGGCCGGCCAGCGACCGCGCGACGAACGTGCGCCGGGAGGAGTCGGGGTCCATGGGCGCGATTCTAGCCGCCGCGGTTGCCGGGCGCGCCCGCCGCGAGCTCCGCGTAGAGGTGCGCGTAACGCTCGTCCTCGCGCCGGACGGCGTCGAGCCACGCCGTGAAGGCCGGATCGGCGCGCACGGCGTCGAGCAGGGGATCGATCGCGAAGAAGGGATGGCACGGATATCCGTTGGCGGAGGCCTCGCGCAGCCAGCGTACGGCCTCGCCGGCGTCCCCGAGCAGCGCGTGCACGCAGGCGATGTCGTACTGGACGTGATGGTAGTGGCCGAACGACTTCCGGCTGGCCACCGCCTGCGCCACGTGAGAGTGCGCCCGCCCGGGGTCGCCGCGCCGCGCCGCGATCACCGCCAGAAGGGCGTGGGCGCGTGCAGTGCCCTCGTCCGTCACGGCCATCATCCGGTCGGCCACCGCCGCCGCCCCCTCCACGTCGCCCAGCCGCAGCCGGCTGTGCGCGGCGAGGTTCTGATGCCAGTACGAGGGATTCCTGTTCGCCACGCGGTCCGCGACGTCGCGCGCGGCGGCAAAATCGCCGCGGTGGTAGTGGCACGAGGCCACGTGACCCATGGCCACCAGGTGCCCGGGGCTGAGCGCCAGCGCTCGCTCGAGAGCGCGCTGGGCCTCGTCGATCATCCCGACGTGGAAGAGGATCACCGCCAACCGGACGTGCGCGTCGTCGAGATTGGGGCGCCCGGACAGGGCCGCGAAGAGCTCGCGCATGGCGCCCTCGTGATCGAAGCCGCCCGGCGGGCTCCACAGCAGCCGGGCGCGGAGGTAACGCCCTTCCGGCAGCTCGGGGTCCAGGGCGAGCGCGCGCTCGCACATGGCCTCCGCCCTCACGTACCAGTCGCCCTCCGGCTGGAACTCGAAAGCGATGCGGACGTAGGCGTCGGCCAGACCGGCCCAGGCCAGCGCGAAGCCGGGGTCGGCCTCGCGCGCCTTCTCGAACCAGTCCACGGCGGTGATGCAGTCCGAGAGGCTCTCCCGCCAGAGGGCGAGCTTGCCCTTCAGGTACATCTGGTAGGCGCCGGCGGACGGTGGACGCGGAGGGCGGCTCCCGTGGCGGCGAGGGGCCAGCTCCACCTGGAGCGCTTGCGCGATCCGGCCCGAGACCTCGTCCTGCATCCCGAAGACGTCGGACAGCGAGGTGTCCACCTTGGTTCCCCATATCGGGCGCCCGTCACGGACATCCAGGAGCTGGACGGTGACGCGGACGCGCTCGCCCGCGCGCTGGAAGCTCCCCTCGACCACGGTGTCGACGGCCAGCTCGCGGCCCGCCTCCTGCGGCTCCGGCCCGCCTCCCGCGTACCGCAGCACGGCGGAGGTGGGCCGCACGAGCAGCGATCCCATCCGGGCCAGCTCGGTGATGGTCGCGTCCGCGAGGCCGAGACCCAGGTGATCGTCGTCCGGGTCGGGCGAGAGGTCGCGGAAGGGCAGCACGGCCACCGATGGGAGGGATGTCGCCGAGGCCGTGCGCACCGCCGGGCGGATCGCCACCGGCCGCAGGCGGGGAATTCCGGCGCGCGCGAGCAACGCGTGCCACCGCGGGTCGTCGGCGACTGCCGGCCAGGGATCCACGCCCAGGTTCACCACCCAGGTATTGCGCTCGCGGATCGCTTCCTCCAGCCACGCCAGCGAGCGCTCGCGGTCGCCCAGGGCCGCGGCCACGCGGGCCAGGCACACCGCCGGTACGTGCTCGCGGCCGGCGCGCTCCTCCAGCGAGGCAAGCACCTCCCGCGCCCCCTCGGTGTCTCCCCCGCGCCCCAGCGCCCACCCGACCAGCGACTCGAAGAAGGGCGCGCGCTCGAAGGCCTCCGACGCCCGGCGCGCGGCGGCCAGAGCGGCCTCGTGCCGTCCGCGCCGGCTCTCGGCCAGCGCGAGGTAGAGGAGGATGGGGGGATAGCGTGAGTCCAGCTCCAGGCCGGCCTGCGCGGCCTCGATCGACGCCGCGTCTTCGCCCGCGGCAAAGAGGGCCGTGGACACCAGCGTATGAGCCAGCGGCGAGAGCGGGTCGCGCTCCACCGCCGCGCGCGCCGAGGCCAGCGCCTCCACGTCGCGGTCCTGCAGGCCCAGGACGTGCGCGAGGTAGAGGTGGGCCGGCACGTGGTCCGGCGCCAGCTCCAGCGCGCGCCGCAAGGACGCTTCGGCGCCGGCGAGGTCCCAGTCGAACCAGTCGCGCACGAGCGCGATCGACACCTGCGCTTCCGGGGACCGCGGGTCGAGGGCCAGGGCGCGCTCGGCCGCGCGGCGCGCGCGCGCGAACACCTCCGTCGCGGGCGCCAGCCCGTAGTAGCCCAGCACGCTCAGCGCGTCGGCCAGCCCGGCATGGGCCGGCGCGAAATCGGGATCGCGCGCCAGCGCGGATTCGAAGGCAGTGACGGCCTTGCGCAGCTCGCCCTGGTAGCGCTTGTTCCAGAAGTAGCGCCCCTTGAGGTACAGCTCGTAGGCCTGGACGTCGCGCGGGCGCGCCCGCGGCGGAAGGCCGGCGCCCAGCCGCAGCTTCAGCGCGTCCACCACGCGCAGCGCGATCTCGTCCTGCAGGGCGAAGACGTCGCCCAGCTCGCGGTCGAAGCGCTCGGACCAGACGTGGTAGCCGCTGCCCGCGTCCACGAGCTGCACCGTGATGCGCAGGCGCGTCCCCACGCGGCGCACGCTGCCCTCGACCACGCGCGTGACGCCCAGGCGCTCGCCGATCCGGCGTACGCTCTCCGACCGGCCCTTGAACTGGAAGCTCGACGTGCGCGCGGCCACCTTCAGCCCGCCCACGGAGGCCAGGGCGTGGATCAGCTCCTCGGCCAGGCCGTCGCAGAGGTGCTCCTGGCTGCGGTCGGCGTCCAGGCTCAGGAAGGGCAGGACGGCAACGCTCGCCGGCGCGGCGGTGCCGGCGGGGGAGACGGCGGGGGAGACGGCGGGCGGGGCAGGCGCCGCGCGCGTCCGCTCGCTCAGCGCCTGCTGCAGCTCGCGCGCGCTGGCGAACCGCTGGCGCGGGTCCTTCTCGAGACACTTCCGCGCGATGTCCTCGAGGTACGCGGGCGTATCGGCGGGGAGCAGCGACAGATCGACATCGCGGCCCACGATCGCGGCCAGGGTCTCGACCGGCGAGGGTCCCTCGAACGCGCGGCGGCTGGACAGCATCTCGAACAGCACGGCGCCGAAGGAGAACACGTCGGTGGCGGTGCTGGTGGGCTCTCCGCGCGCCTGTTCCGGCGACATGTAGCCCGCCGTGCCCAGCAGGACGCCCGGCTGGGTCGGAGAGGTCGCGTGATCGGCCACGCCCGGCCAGTCGACGCGCTTGGCGAGGCCGAAGTCGAGGAGCTTGACCCGCCCGTCGCGGGTCAGGAACAGGTTCGCCGGCTTGAGGTCGCGGTGGACGATCCCCTTCTCGTGCGCCGCGGCCAGCCCCGCCGCCATCTGGGCGGCGATGGCGGTCGTCTCCGCGGCGGACAGCGCGCCCTCGCGCTCGAGCCGCTCGCGCAGCGTCTCGCCCTCCAGCAGCTCGGAGACGACGTAGGGCACGGCTCCCTCCGTGCCCACGTCGTAGACGGCGAGGATGTTCGGGTGGTTGAGCGCGCCCGCCGCCCGCGCCTCCTGGTGGAAGCGCCGCAGCCGTCCGGCGTCGGCCAGCGAGGCCGCGGGCAGGACCTTGACCGCGACCTCGCGGCCCAGGCGCGCGTCGCGCGCGCGGTAGACCTCACCCATGCCGCCGGCGGCGATGAGGTCGAGCACCTCGTACGGGCCCACGCGCGCGCCTGGCTCCAGCGTGCGGGCGGGCGGCGGGTCAGCCAGCGTCGCCTCGCCGTCGGCGGGCGAGACCTCGCCGAAGGTGCCCGCGTCGCGGTGCGCGGCGAGCAGCGATTCCACCTCGCGGCGCAGGTCCTGATCGGAGCCGCACGCCGCTTCCAGGAAGCCCTTCCGCTCGCCCGAGTCGCGGTCGAGGGCCGACTGGAACAGCTCGCCGACACGTCGCCAGCGCTCGGGCGTCATCGCAGGCCCTCGGCCAGGTAGAGATCGGACAGCGTGCGCTGGCAGTTGTAGACGTACGACGCGCCGTCGCGCGTGACCAGGACGTCGCCGATGTGCGCGACCTCGGCCAGCAACCCCGCGCGCGCGCGCGGGTCGCGCTGCAGGGCCGCCTCGAACAGCTCGCTCACGCGCGGCCAGCGGTCGCCGGTCATGGCGGCGGGCTCAGCTCTCCGCGCGGGCGGGCTCGCGGCGGGCGGCGGCTCCGCCCAGCCTCCGGAAGAGCCAGGCGCGGGTCAGGCGCCATTCGCGGCTGACCGTCGACTCGGAGACGCCGAGGACGGACGCCGTCTCCTCGAGGTTCAGGCCGGCGAAGAAGCGCAGCTCGACGAGGCGGACCTTGCCGGGGTCGATCGTGGCCA
>Ga0070698_100007900_pt1 | contig 11514 bp, 11 predicted proteins | sample KBSK1502metaG_FD_65477 | JGI IMG/M metagenome (GOLD analysis project Ga0070698, IMG submission 65477) | Corn, switchgrass and miscanthus rhizosphere microbial communities from Kellogg Biological Station, Michigan, USA - KBS K1-50-2 metaG | ecosystem: Host-associated > Plants > Roots >...
GTGCGCATCTTTACCATGTATCGGCAACGCTGGAGTGTGGAGGACAGTTTCAAATGCTTGAAAACCTGCCTGGGCTGGGAAGAGGTGCAACTGCTCGATCTGCGGGGGATCCGCACCCTGGTCGCCTTAGGCTGGGTCGCAGCGGGCTTTTTGTTTGACCTGGGCGTCAGCTTCGACTGGGTCGAGGTGCAACTGCTGGCCAAGCTGGGCGGCTGGGAACCGCATAAAGGCCGCACCCCGGGCAAAATCACGCTCCAGCGTGGTCTGGGACGGCTTTTGGAGATGCTGGCGACACAGGCTATGCTCTCCAGCTATGCCACACAACATCAGGGCCTTCCTCCCAGGATCGCTGCTTTGTTAGAGGGGTGGCTGCCTCCGGGGGATTTATGAGTGGATGTCAGTGTGAATCTCTTGACAAATCCTACCACGACCGGGTATACTCTCCTCTGTAACTACCTAAGTCAATTTAGATGGTTATAGAGGAGTTTTCATCTCTTGTCTGAGTTACTATGACCTCTACATAGGTAAGGAGAGGGCAAGTTACTATGATCAGTGAAGTCATGCCCTACGAGAAGCAGTTTCTGAACGTGTTTGACCGCGCTATGGCGTACGTAGAGACCGGGCAGGGAGACCCGATCGTCTTTCTCCACGGGAACCCGACTTCCTCTTACCTCTGGCGCAATATCCTGCCGTACTTGCAACAGGAAGGCCGCTGTATCGCTCCCGATCTGATTGGGATGGGAGACTCGGAGAAGTTGCCCCAAAGCGGGCCTGGGTCCTACACCTTCCGTGAGCACCGACACTATCTCGATGCCCTGCTCGCAGCACTGGGGGTCGAGCGGAATGTCACGTTCGTCACCCACGATTGGGGCTCAGCTCTTGGCTTTGACTGGGCGAACCGTCACCGGGACGCGGTGCGTGGCATCGCATACATGGAGGCGATTGTGCAGCCAGTCACCTGGGAACAGTGGTCTCCCCAGACACGCTCCTTTTTTGAGCACTTGCGCGGGGCCCAAGGCGAACAGATGATCCTGGAAGAAAATCTCTTCGTCGAGTCTCTGCTCCCACGCCGGATTCTGCGCAAGCTCACAGACGCCGAGATGGAAGAGTATCGCCGTCCGTACCGGGAACCAGGCGAAGGGCGGCGTCCGACCCTCAGCTGGCCGCGGCAATTGCCCATCGCAGGCGAGCGCGCCGAGGTGGTGGAGATTGTGCGCTCCTACGCTGCATGGCTTGCTGCCAGTCCCGTTCCCAAGCTCTTCGTCAATGCGGAGCCGGGGACCATTTCGCTGGACGAGCGGGAGTTCTGCCGAGGCTTTCCCAATCAGACCGAGGTGAGCGTGCGCGGCCTTCACTTCATTCAGGAAGATTCTCCTGACGAGGTCGGTGAGGCGGTGGCCAGGTGGTATAGCTCCCTGCGGGCCGACTAGAGAAAAAACACCCTCAGAGGAGAAACGAGGGAAGCCGACTGCTTTTGGGCCTTCCAGAAGCTAGCCATTTCCAGGCGTGTCGACGCTTGAGCGCAGAACTGAGCGGTATTGCCCAGGGGATGAACGGCTCATGCGAAGGTTCCCCTTCATTTTCGATCCTTCAGCCCAAAATCCTTCGAACCTTCACTCAAATTACCAACCTGGTAGCGAATACTACTCGTGAGGGTTGACCATAAAAGGCATGCCAGCTTCATACTGTCCCTGGGAGTAGCAAGCAAATTCAAAGCTCTGACCCGCAGTAGGCGAGTTAAAAGTGTAATCAAACGTCTTGGTCTGCCCGGGAGCAACACGATCATACATGAACAATGCCGCGTGGTGCATCTCATCCACCGACATATGCTCCTGCATACTCATTCCTCCCACCGGCATCATCAAGAATTGGTGATCCACTTGTCCCGTATTCGTGACAACGAAGTGGTAGGGCATTCTGGCAGTAAAGGTGGTCAGAGAAGATTCGATCTTGTTGTCAGAGAGGGTAACTTGCACTACTTGAGACCCGAAGGGGTTGTTTGACCCTGTTGAGACCCGGAGGGAGTCGAACTACTCCCACAGGCAGCTAGAATCAACGTGAACGAAACCAGGAACAATCCTAAAACGACTCGGTATTTCATACTATATCTCCTTACTCAGGGAGCGACGCACTCCTGAAGTCGCCAGTTGCTCCGGCGTTTGCTCAAAAGTGGTCGTCAAGATGATGCCCAGACAATCTCACTCCTAATTATTGCCCTCGCATATCACGTGCAACATCACAAAACCTGTCAGTGATATCACTATCGACTCACAAAATGCCCGCTAAGCAGACACTGCCCTGGATGGCAATGGATAAACTGCGCTTTTTTTTATCCAGCATTGCTTGCCCTGACGCTCCTCCTTATGGGTGTCCTCGTCCTGTGATGCTGCTGTGATTATGGAAGGAAGGGCTGTGATAGCACTGTGATTTCCTTGCTCTAGAATGCTGTCATACACGAAGAGTTTAGACTTACATTCTTTACTATCGAGAGGAGGGAAACGCCCGTGCAGCGCATTCTGGTGATTGATGATGATCCTGCGGTAACCAGTGTGCTGAAACGCGGCCTGTCCTATGAAGGATTTGCTGTTGATATAGCTAAATCAGGAGTAGAGGGGCTTGCCATCGCACGTGACTGTTCCTCAGACCTGGTGATTCTCGATGTGATGATGCCCGGTCTTAACGGCTTTGAAGTACTGCGGCGCCTGAGGGCTGCTGACGAGCAGCTGCCCGTTCTCATGCTCACAGCAAATGATGCGCCGAACGACGAGGTGCAGGGATTGGCTGCTGGCGCGGATGATTACGTGATTAAGCCTTTCACGTTCGAGATCCTGCTCGCTCGAGTACGCGCCCTGCTGAGAAGACGGCAGGCCGATCGGTCCCCTATTTTACGCTTTGCCGATCTGACCTTAGATACTGACAGCTATGTGGTTTGTCGTGGTCAGCGCGAAGTGTCGCTCACCACCCTCGAATTCAAGCTGCTCCGGGAGTTCCTGACATATCCTCAGCGGGTACTCTCAAAGGATGTCTTGCTTGATCGCGTGTGGGGCTATGATTTCGGCGGAAACGGCAATGTGGTAGAGGTGTATGTGAAGCAACTCCGCCAGAAACTCGAAGCTGGGGGCGAGACCCGTCTGATCCACACGATTCGTAGTGCTGGCTACGTTCTGCGCAAGGAGGTGAGTTAACTCGTGTCGATCCATCTGCGCCTGGCTTTATGCTATGGGAGAGTGTTCGCCGTGATCTTGCTGCTGGTCATGCTGCTGTGCTATGCTGTGCACGCCCGAGGTGAATACGATGATCTGGATCGTACCCTGGTAGTGAGCGCTGGTCATGCCGCTGCTGAGGCTTCTATTGCTCCTTTTGAACCGCATCTGGTGCAGGGGAGAAGCGACCTGGAGATCGCTTTACGCCTGTACAATCCCGGTGGCGTCTTGCTGGAAAGTTCCCTTGGTACCGAGGCACTCCCTGCTATCGAACCGCGTGTCGTGCTTCGGGCACCAGCGAGACCTGCTTTCGACGCTCTCATCCAATTCGTGCCACCCATTATGTCATCTCCAGTCGTTCGTGATCCTGATAGCGCTTTCGGGCTGCTCGCCACATCAGGGCAACGCTGGCGGGTCTATGTCGTCCCCATTCACCGGGATGGAACAATCGCCGGGTACATTGAAGGGCTGACCCCGCTCGGACAATTGGATGCCTCGATACAGGACTTTCGCATCCTCTTACCCGTCCTGTGGTTAACCAGCCTGGTAGTGGCACTCGTCGCAGGGTGGGCAATCGCTGGCAGAGCCCTGCGGCCAATTGCCAGGATGACCCAGACTGCACAAACGATTGCTCTCTCGAAGGATCTTTCACGACGCATTGAATCGCCGACCCGTCTCGACGAACTCGGTCGGCTGGCCAAGACATTCAATGAGATGCTTGAAAGTATCGAAACTGCCTACCATGCTCAACAACGCTTTGTCTCGGATGCTTCACATGAGTTGCGTGCCCCGCTCACTGCGATCCAGGCCAATCTAGAACTGCTCCACCGCCAGAGTACCATGTCAGAGACAGAGCGAGAAGAGGTTCTGACTGAAGTAGAGCGCGAATCTGCCCGTCTGGCTCGTTTGGTAGCTGATCTGCTGATGCTGGCTCGAGCCGACGCTGGCACATCTCTTCATCATCGTCCTGTTGATCTCGACGCAGTCGTCCTGGAAGCGTTTCGTGGAGCTCGCCACCTCTCACAGGGCCAGCAACTCGTTCTCGATTCACTCGAACCTGCTCAGGTTGAAGGGGACGAAGATCGGCTCAAGCAACTCATACTGATCTTGCTGGATAACGCGATCAAGTATACTCCTAGCGATGGGCGAATCACGCTCGGCTTAGGTTGCCAAAACCACAGCGTCGAGATGCTGGTTCGTGACACTGGTATCGGTATCGCACCTGAGGATCTACCGCTGGTCTTCGAACGCTTCTACCGTGCCGATCCGGCGCGAAATCACGACCTGGGAGGCACTGGCCTTGGTCTGCCAATCGCTCGCTGGATTGTTAAACAGCATGATGGTGAGATCATGCTCAAGAGCCAGCCAGGTCAGGGTACAACGGCTATCGTGCGTCTGCCTCTCTACCTTTGTCCGTAGATTCCATTTTTCTCAGGAGTTCATCAGCCTCGCCTCAACTCTGCATCAGCGAAATCTCTGACAATTATCGATAGTGGCATACGTTTTTGATGTGTACGAAACCGGCTAACTAGAAGGAACGCACTATGAAGACCCGGCGTGTCACATTACCCATCGACGATCTAAGTTGTGGAGGGGGTGGTGCGCTTATCGTCGAGCGAGCTCTTGCTCAAACGTCAGGAGTTGTGTATGTCTATGTCAGTCCGGCAACTGAGATGGCATATATTGTGTATAATCCTTCACTGACTGATCCCAACCACCTGATTCAAGTAGTGGAGCACTCCGGCTTCCACGCTGGCACGCCTCGTTTGCGATGAGGTAGGGGCATCGAAGAAAGGAGTTGGAAGATGTCTGTTGCATAAGGACTTCCTTACTGAAGTGAGAGAAGAACAGGAGGACAATATGGACATTCAGATCGTATGGGGTCTGCTGTCAGAAATGCGGCAGTTGCGTCGGCATGAACACTGGACCCGCCAGCAATTGGAGGCACACCAGGCAGAGGCATTACGTCTTCTCCGCGAATATGCCTACGCGCATTCGCCTTTCTACCAACGGTTCCACCACGGGCTGACCGGTGCTCCGCTGCATGAGCTTCCGGTGCTCACGAAAGCGATCATGATGGAACACTTCGATGAACTGGTGACGGACCGTGCCATTCGACTGGAGGAAGTGAAGACGCACATGAGGGACCTTACCGGCGATGAGCGCTTTCTTGGGCGTTACCGGGTCAATGCCACTTCAGGGAGCAGCGGCCACCTCGGAATATTCCTCTTCAATCGTGCCGAGTGGATAACGGTGCTGACCTCGTTTGCGCGCGCACGCGAATGGGGGGGCATCAAGGTAGACCTGACTCACCGCATAAAAACGGCGACGATCGCCTCTACGATCCCCTTTCATATGTCGACGCGGGTCAACGCTACGGTGCGCAGTTGGTGGATGCCGGAACTACGCATGGCGGCGAGCGAGCCGGTAGAAACCATCGTAGAGCGCCTTAATGCCTGGCAACCGGAGGTGCTGATTGCCTATGCCTCCATGGTGCGCATCCTGGCAGATGAGCAGCTTGCGGGACGCCTGCACATCAGACCACGCGCCGTGTTCACCAGCTCTGAAGTGCTGACGGAGCAAACGCGGCGACGCATTGTGCAAGCCTGGGGCGAGCGACTCTTCAACCAGTACGCTGCCACCGAAAGCGGAAGTCTTGCCGCTGAGTGCGACCACCACCGGGGGATGCATCTCATGGAAGATCTCGTGATCGTCGAGGTAGTAGACCAGGACAACCGCCCGGTGCCCCCAGGAGTCTACGGAGACAAACTCCTCATCACTGTTCTCTTCAATCGTACGCAGCCGCTGATCCGCTACGAGTTGAGTGACAGTGTACGCCTGGCGACTGACCCCTGCCCTTCTGGGCACCCCTTCGCGCTGATCGACGATATACAAGGGCGCGTGGAGGACGTTCTCTCCTTTCCGGGTATCGCTGGTGGAATGGTGAACGTCCATCCGCTGGTCTTCAGCCGCATCATGGATACGCTCACGGTAAGTGGATGGCAGGTGATACAAGAGGTCGATAGCCTGCATGTGCTGTTGAGTGGCGTGCGCGGCGAGGTGAGTAATGAGCAGCTCGCAGATACCTTGCGACAGGCGTTGGCGGAGCAAGGGGCCATCGTCTCGCATGTGGAGGTGCAGCGAGTGCCCACCATCCCCAAGACGGCTGCTGGCAAAGCACCCTTAATCAAGTCTAACCTGTCCAATGCATCGCAGCCTGCAGAAGTGCCGGCTCCTGGCCAACAGGGAGATAAGACATCAGAAAAGAGGCAATGGATATGAGTATGAATAGCTACTATACCGGTAGACGGGCACGGCACTACAATACCCGCTGGCGTACCTACACCAGGCGTACCGTAGCAGAGGTACTGGCAATGATCGATTTTGCAGCATTGCGTAGTGTACCAGAGCGGCTGGAACGCCCGCCACGTGTGCTGGATGTCGCCTGTGGCACGGGCATCTTGCTAAAGGAGCTGCTTGAGCGCGTGCCTGGTATAGCAGTATATGGAGTAGACGCGAGTGCCGACATGTTAGCCCAAGCACGGATTGCATTGAATGGCCAGCCGCGCGTGCAGCTAGAACAAGTTGAGGTAGGTGCTGGTGAGACAGCGAACTTGCCATACGCGCAAGGGTCCTTTGATCTCATCACCTTTACGAACGCATTGCATGACATGCCAGAGCCTGTGGGAATTTTAGAGGGATTGATGCAGCCGCTGACACCGGGTGGACAACTGGTGGTTGAAGATTTCGCACGGCGTGAGCCTGTCTTTTTGTGGGTAGCTTTCGAGTGGCTGCTGCAGCGACTCGGAGGAAGCCGCGTGCATGCATTTACCCTGGCCGAAGCTCAGTCGCTTTGCCAGCAGGCAGGACTTCATGTTGCCTGGGGGAGATCATTCACCGTCGATTGGCTCTGGCACGGCTGGGTGCTGCGCGCATATGGAATAGCTTCCGTATCAGGGTAGGGATGCATCTCGTGGTCACGCTGTTGACCGCTTTGAACCTCATCCAATTCAAGTGGGAACTTTCCCCACTGTGGACCCGTCATAGTGGATGAAGTCCTGGAAAGGAAGAACAATCGCTACGTAAGGAGAATCCACTATGCTCAAAAAGTTGGCCGCGTTAACGATTGCCCTCGGTTTATTCGTGATGCAGGCTCTTCCGGCCTTTGCCTGCGGAGCGCTGATCGCTCCCAACGGCTCTGTACGTCTCTCGCGTGCCACCACGCTGGTCGCCTGGCATGATGGGGTCGAGCGCTATCTGACCAGCTTTAGCTACCAGGGAGACTTCTCCAACCTGGGATGGATCGTTCCCCTGCCAGCGGTCCCCCAGAAGATCGAAGAGGGCGGAGCATGGACGCTGCAACGCCTCGCCCTCGAAACCCATCCTGTTCGATTTGCTGCTTTTGGCGCAGAGGATGCCGCCGCACCCTCAGCTACAGCAGTAGTGCTTCAACAAGTGAAGATTGAAGCACTCAATATCACGGTGATCAAAGGCAGTGGGCAGGAGGTGCTCAACTGGGCCGCCAGCAATAACTTCTTCCTGAACGCGGAGACAAGGGAACACCTTTTGGCCTACGCAAAAGGAAGCCCGATCTTTTTAGCTGCCAAGTACGACACCTCGGCAGCAAAAGCGCGCGGCCTATTCCAGGGTGACGGGACGCCCATCCTGATCACGATGAGGACCGAGCATATCTGGGTCCCTCTCGAGGTGTTGGCGATTGAAGGACAGCAAGTGCAGGCCGATCTCTACCTATTGACGGATCAGCCGGTCTACACCACCGCTTTCGCTGCCATGGTAGGGCAATCCTCGGTAGGCAGCGAGATACCTGGAGCTTCTGGCTTCGTCGTCTCGTTCCAGGAGCAATTGACTCCCACGCTCTATCATGATCTGTCAACCGACCGCAATATGGGCTGGGTACGCTCAGACAGCTGGTTAACGTACCTGAGTCTCAACGCGCCTGAACCGACAGTCACGTATGACCTGGGAGTGAGTCCCTCTGGTGTAATACGCCTGGCACCTTATGGAACGCCGCCGATGGCTGTCGTTGATGGTCAATCGTCACAGCAACCGCCCGCGTGGGTGCCAAGCTTGCCTTTGGGTGCGCCCCAGGTCTTGCTCGCTGTGATAATCCTTTTGAGCATTGGCAGTGGGGTGTTCTGGATTGTTCGAGGAAAAAGACGAGCAAGGGCAAGCGCGCAGTCCTGATCTGCGCAATTGCGCTCTGCGCACAGGGGGATGCCAATGTGTATGCAACGATCGATCCTGCCCTTTCTGCTGGCTCTCTGTCTCCTCGCTGGCAGCCAATTGGTCGGCTGTGGAACAGGGGACTCAGCGGGAACATCACGTGCTCAATCCGACATCGGGGCTCCCCCGATTCTCTTGCGTGACCCTTCCCCCGGTCAGTTAGCAGCGTACATCAACGTGACGATCGGTGGATACGAGCGCACGACTCGCGAGACGACGCGTGTTGGCCTCTCCTTCTCGTCGAACGGGCGTCTTGTGCAGTTTACGGGCCATGAACGCCTGATGTGTAATGGCACAGCCGTGCCGCTCCAGAATCAGGTCGCTTCGTTTCAGGTTGCGCAGGCACCGACCAGCACGCTGGAGGGACGCCCTTTCAATTGTACCTATAGCGCGGGTGGCATCTCCGCGACGCTGATGCTCACCATTCCATCCGCTCCGGTCATTCGCTCACCTCAGGATTTCGCGCAGGCCAAATACCCTCATTACCTATGAGGCGCGAGGCGGGAAGCTCCTGGGCATCGTGGCCTTGGGACCCGGTGCGAAAGCGATTGCCTACCTCGATACGCCGTGCCTGCTGCAGGCCACCGTCAATACCAGCGCGTTCACAACCGGGGCGGGTTCTCTCTCGCTCACGCAACTGCTCGACCTCCAGGTAACCCAAACAGGGACGCCGTTCAGGTCGCTCGGTGCGGGAGGTAGCGCGATGACTATGGTCACCGTGACCTGGGTCTAAATGAGTGGGGACCGGCCATCTGGCTGGTTCGTGCCTTTTTGGCGGAAAGATACTCCATCGGGTCTTCCGCCCATTCACCTCTAAGAATGGAGGTGAAACAGCATGATGAAACACTCGACTGACCGGTAACATGCGCCCACCGAGCCTGGCAGTAGTGTGGTAAGATCAAAGCCATGCATTCTTACGCTCTCAACTTCTTCTCCACGCCCTTGAGCAGCACGGCATTGGTCGCCACGGTGATCGAGCTGGCGCTCATGGCTAAGGCTCCCACTTCAGGCCTGAGCAGGATACCAAAGGGGTAGAGCACACCAGCCGCGACGGGAATGGCGATCACGTTGTAGATGGCCGCCCAGAACAGGTTTTGTTTCATCTTAGTAACAGTGGCTTTGGAGAGGCGAATCGCCGCCAGCACGTCGAGGGGATCGCTGCGCATCAACACCACCTCAGCGGTCTCGATGGCAACGCCCGTTCCCGCACCGATAGCGATGCCCAGGTCTGCCTGTGCCAGCGCCGGGGCGTCGTTCACCCCGTCGCCCACCATCGCGGTGAACAGCCCTTCGCCCTGGAGTTGCTTCACGTAGTTCGCTTTGTCAGAGGGCAGTACTTCGGCAAACACTCGCTCAATGCCCAGTTCGCGACCGACGGCCTCGGCTGTGCGCCGGTTGTCTCCGGTCAGCATCGCCACCTGGATGCCCAAGGCCTTGAGCTGGGCAATCGTCTCGCGGGAGGTTGCCCGCACACGATCAGCTACCGCGATCAGGCCAACCGCCTGACCGTTCATCGCTACGAGCATCGCCGTTTTCCCCTCTGCCTGTAGCGCGGCCAGTTCCTCCTGTTCGGCAAGCTGTAACTGGATATGGTTCTCTGCCAGAAGTTTCGGGGTACCGACCAGCACGGTGTCCCCATCAACTTGCGCCTGTACGCCGCCTCCCGCAATTGCTTTAAACTGACTATATGGCAGCAAGGCCAACTGGCGATCCTTTGCTCCCTCCACAATGGCGCTTGCCAGGGGATGCTCTGAATCCGCTTCCGCCGTTGCCGCCACTTGCAGCAGCCGGGCCTCGTCCAGCCCGGCCAGTTTGCCTGCTGCGAAAGCAACGCTAGTCGTCACAGCCGGTTTGCCCTCGGTCAGCGTTCCGGTCTTATCAAAAATGATGGCCTGGATCTTCGACGTTTGCTCCAGGGCCGTCGCGTTTTTGATCAGCATGCCGTTCCTCGCTCCAATGCCTGTGCCAACCGCCACTGCCGTAGGTGTCGCCAAACCAAGCGCATCGGGACAGGCAATGACTACCGCCGTCACCGCTAGCGTCAGCGCGAACAGGGCGGTTTGCCCGATCACGAAGAACCAGACGAGGAACGTCAGTACTCCGGCGCTGACCGCGGCCAGGACTAACCACTCTGCTGCACGATCCGCTAGGCGCTGGGCGGGCGCTTTGGAGTTCTGCGCCGTCTGCACCAGTTGCACGATCTGAGCCAGGGCTGTGTCACTGCCCACTTTGGTCGCTTTGAAGCGCAGCGACCCGGACCCGTTGACCGTGCCACCTATCACCTCGGAGCCCTGCTGTTTGCCGACAGGCAGGCTCTCACCAGTCACCATGCTTTCATCGATGGCGCTCTCTCCCTCAGTCACCATTCCGTCAACTGGCACTTTCTCGCCGGGGCGCAGCAAGAGCAGGTCGCCTACCTGTACCTGCTCGACAGGCACTGTCTCTACCTCTCCAGTGGGCCGGATGACAGTGGCTTGCGAGGGTGCCAGGCGCAGGAGGGCACCCAGCGCATCGGAGGAACCTCTACGGCTGCGCATCTCCATCCAGTGACCAAACAACACGAAGGTCACAAGCATGGCTGCAGCGTCGTAGCTCGTCTCTATCTGTGGAGCAAAAAAGGTGACAAAGACACTGAAGAAGTAGGCCACCAGCACGCCCAAGCTCACCAGGACATTCATATCGAGCGTGCGATTACGCAAGGCACGTCGTGCACCGGAGTGAAAGATCCAGCCGCCCCACCAGACAATGGGAGTGGCAAGCACGAAGAGGACCCAGTTGGGGCTGATGCCAAAGGGGGCAGGCAGGTGCAACTTGAAGAGACTCGTGCCCAGTGGAGAGTAGAGGATGACAGGGATGGTGAGTGCCAGTGTCACGAAGAAGCGGTTACGCATGTCGGCTTCCATGGCCCGCGCCATGGCTGGATCACTCGTATCGTGCTCCATAGGTCCCATGCCCTCCATCGGATGAGCAGTAGGAGGCGCTGTTGGCTGCGATACCAGAGCGGCATGATGGCCGTCCACGTGTTCCATCGCTGACATGTGCTCAGCATGTGGCATCGTTGCATGCA
>Ga0070698_100007902_pt1 | contig 11513 bp, 12 predicted proteins | sample KBSK1502metaG_FD_65477 | JGI IMG/M metagenome (GOLD analysis project Ga0070698, IMG submission 65477) | Corn, switchgrass and miscanthus rhizosphere microbial communities from Kellogg Biological Station, Michigan, USA - KBS K1-50-2 metaG | ecosystem: Host-associated > Plants > Roots >...
GATTACCTGATCAGCGCGCAGCAGCAGCGACACCGGGAGCCACTAAGCCTGCTGCTGCCGTTCGCAGGTCAGCGTCAGGGTTTCGATGGCCACGTCGCTGCTCGTCGCATTCAGAGTCGGACCCTCCCACTTGCTCGGCCAAGCGTCGAAGAAATTCCACCGTAGTTTCTCTTCGCCCTGGTCATTCAGCAGCACAATCGAGCCATTTTTCCGCTCGAGCTTGCCATTGATCACAGCCAAATGCCAGTTGTAGAGCTCTCGGGAGTCCGTCGCACCCCACTTCAATACGATGTCCGGGTAGATCACCTTCCCGGGGAGCTTTCGAAGAGCGAGACTCTTCTGGTTGCCCTCGCGGTATTCCTCCACATGGATCTCAGATCCCAAACCCCTGCGGTTCAATCACCTGCGCTCACACGCGGGCCAGGAGCCGCCGCGGCCTGAGCACAGATCGTTGGTGCCCCCTTGCAGGCTTGGTGTGATTCGGTAGCGGAAGATGCCATGAATCGGCAAGCTGCCCTTCGAGATTCTGTCTGGCACCGGCGGGAACGGCGAGGCCTGCTGCACGGCATGCATGGCGTACTCGTCGAGTATCTCGACCCCCGAAGAGCGGCGCTGTTCGATGGATTTGAGGTCGCCCGTCTTCGCGATCCTGAAATCGATCTCCACATCACCCTCGATGCCGCGGCTCGAGGCCGTGTACGGGTAGATCCACGTTTTCCTGATCCGCTGACGGATCTCATTGAAATAGTCCTGGTACTTCGGGTCCGGCGTGTCGAGCGGGATTGGCTCATCCTGCCGAATGTCAACGGGATGCGGGGTCGACACGGCGGTGGGGCGCTCGGGGCTAGATGGCCCAGACGCTGGGCTTGCGCACGCGGCCAGAAAGACAGCGACCAGCACAACTCGGAGTAGCCGGGTAACTCCCAACGGTGCCGATTGAGCGAGCAGGCCCATGCACATACCCCCCTTACACGCGATTTCTGATCAGGAGCCGGTTCCCCCGTGACACTAAACACGTCGCACGCGCCAAGCAGCCGTTCCGACGAGAGCCCACGGAGGCTACACCGTTGAGCTTGACGGCGTCAATCGCCGAAGTGACTGAACTGCGTCACGCGATTCGTTCGGCACGAGTACGGGGCGCGTCAACTGCTTGCACCGCATGAGCACAAGGCCCACAAACGCTGCTGGCCGAACTCCAGCTCTTCGACTCCAGCATTGAGGTCAGCGCAGTGACGATGTGCATCGAGGAAGACTAGGTTTGGCGGAAGTCGGCGAGAGACCCATACTATGGGCATCATCATCCCCTAGTACCGCTCAACACGAAGTGTACGTAAGGCATCCGGGGCTTGGGTCAACTCGATGCCATAGATTCCAAGGTCACTTCTGAGTCCAAGCTCAAGGAGCTCTGCCTTTCGGAACAGAACGGAGATCTGATCCTGGGTCTGAGGACCCGCAGTATGTGGACTAGTCGGGATGTTCGCAGCTTCGGCAAGAGCTTGCCGAAACTCGTAGCAAACGTTTGAAGTGTGCGGTCCAAGCAAGATTGCATGTTTCGAATCCCACATATTAACCCCCTTTCTGGGTTTGGGGTTATCCCCGCCCTCCAGGGGTCCCATTCCAAAGGAAATACTTCACTGATTCACCCCGCCGCTAGTCGAAGCTTATGATTTTGACCCAGTTCGAGCCCTTGCCCGTCGGGTACTTCTGCCGCGGCAACAAGGTGCCGCTCGCCGAGTCGATGGCGTAGACTGAGATGGTTTACGATTTCTCGCCGGACACGACCATAGTGCGGCTGTGGCATCGGCTCCTGCGGCGTTCCGCGTCCGAGTATGGGAGATTACGTCACGTGGATGGGGCCCACGGGCGGTGCGTCCGCCCGCGTTGACCGACCTCAATGCGTCCTCCAAAGGTGACTGCATGTCGCGCCTTCGTATCTAAGCGACCTGTCGAGAGCCAGGCCACTCGGGGCGCCCTACAGAATGGCAGAGTCGAGTGTGTCAAAATTGTGCGAGAAGCCTGAGATGCCAAATGACGCCATGTTTCAGCTGTTTTTCTTCGTCCTGGCCTTCAGCGACGGCAGCTTCAAGATCGAACGCTGGCCAACGCTCGAACTCTGCCAGCAGCAGGCCCGCGCCCGTGAATTCATCTTTCGTGGTGGCGGCTACCTCGCCCTATCGCCCATCGGCGTGAGCGAGTGCGCCCAGGAACAGGAGGTAACTGAGGATAGGCAACACGAACAACCTCCGGCAGCGGTAGCTCTGTCCATGGCCCCCGTCCCAGTGACATAACGTGCCATTCTCAGACACCGCCCCCCTGGAGTCCCCCAGGAGCCGATGCCACAGCGGCTAACTGACTCTATCTCGTGGGGAGACGCCTGGTGTCATCACTGGTCACTACAGGATCCGGAATTGCGTCCACATACTCAGTTTCATCGGCGACGCCTAGATTTCCAGGGTCGTACGAATACCAGTGTTTGCCTGATCCCAAGGGGTCGTCCGGCAACCAGTTATAGCGCGCAACGCACGGCCGCCACGGAACGCCCCCTGGAGATTTGATTTCATTCGGTTTGCCGCGGATCTTCTCCCATACCGTGGCAATGCAATCGAGCGGATCGTCAAGCAGATGCTGTTCGGTGGACGGCAGCGCAAGATGCAGTTGCCAAAGCCGCAGCCGCAATCGCTTTGCGAATGCGGCCCCCGTGGGGTTGCGTTCGTAAAAGCCTAGCGATAACTCGGAGTCATGAGTGGTGCTGCGTCGATTGAAATTCATGGACCCTACCGTGCAAAAGACGTCGTCCATAATGAACACTTTGGAGTGGATGTACTGATACACATTACCGAGGGGATCTGGCTGCTTCTGTAGTGGGGAAAATAGAAACGTCAATTTGAGTGGATTTGCATCCGTGCCGTACATCACGCGAATCACTCTACTAAGTCGCGTACTCGCGAGCACGTTTTTCCCGCCGTCCTCACGAAGCGCACCAAGTGTCTCCTGGTCAAAGTCTGTGCTGATAGACTGATCAGGAATTACGCCGATAACTCTGACTCCGTGGGCCTTGACTACATCGCGAATTGCCTCTGCAATCTCCTGGCCGACCATATATTGGTCTTCAAAGTAAATGAATTTTCGTGCGCCTGAGATAGCGTAAAGCAGTTGTGCACGCCCCGACTGGCGGCCCTTGGGTGCGAACGAATACGGTTGAACTCCTTTCAGACGCCCTCCACCAGCTTGCTCGATCGTTACCACATTCACTTCGCGGTACGGCTTTTTCTTTGGCGGCCCCTCCAAACGATCCAGCGTGCTCTGCGTTGGATAGACGTTTGTAGCGTCCCTGATAGGTTTATCTCCAAACGTGGAGCAGACACGGACAGTCACGCCATCCTTCGTTAGCGGCTCGAAGTTGCGAAATGGTGCGTAGACTTCGTGCTTCGCCGCAGTAGGATGATCCGCATAGCGACGGAGGAAGAGGTCAAGCAGATCATACGCAGCTGGCCCGCGAAGTTTTACATGCACGTCAAGCAAGGGCGTCCCTTGGCTGTCGTGGTACCTCTTAGTTGGGTCTGGCACCGAACCCTGTGGCGTATCAAGTGGATCATTATCCATGAAGATACGACCAGGATGAAAATCCACTCCGCCGGCGAACGCGATTAGCCCATCCGGTCCATTCACCAGGAGCAGTTTCTGATGATGCGAACCCTTATTGGCAGTGTCTCCTAGGACGCTGTTGATTACGCGCCCGTCGAGAATGGCGTGGCCACCCCGCAAACTGTTGATGAAATCGCGCGGCCCGACATTGATACTCGTGTCTTGAGTAATGACACGATCCCAGAAGAGCGCGCGAATCATTACATTCTTCTCGGATGCACGCCTAAGCATATCGCGCAAAGTGGTCCCTGGCGTGCTCACCAAGCGGAACTGCGGGTCGCGATCCAAGTTGAAATTGTCATAGACAATCCAGTTGGCCATATAGATAAAAGAGCCCTGAGGCCAGCTCTTTGGATACGGATCGAGCGCCAGAACCATTTCGCGATAAGTCTCTTGGCCATTCAGCAAGATTTGCACGTCATTGCCGGGGCGGGGATCTGGCATCCACAGCGGGTGCTTTTGGCTAAAGTCCTTACCGAGGAAGCCCTGCATGTCAACAAACCAGTAATCGGATTCGTCGGGGGACAATGGGCGTGTGCGTGGTATCGGATTGACGATCGGCACTGGCCCAGGTACAGGAGCGACCGGCGGCGACGGCGCCGCCGGTGGCAGGATAGTTGGGCTGAACGGATTATCGCCCATCGGACTTTGTCGTAATTATGCAGGCGGATCTAGTACTTGCAGAGTCTTCGGATCATATTCAACCTGAAGAGCCGCTACCTGATCGGTTGGCATAATTTCCATCCACTGAGAAAAGATGCCCTGCTCAGAGCCGTTTCCGTCGAAATGCACCCCACCCTTCAATGGGTAAAAGCCGTGTTCGAATACAGCTTCTGTAGGCAGGCTGCCGGCGAAATGGTTGCTCGAAGCTTCTGGATCGGCCGGATCGCCGACAATGGGGCTCCGCGTAGTTTGATCAAACTCCTGGATCTTCCCGATCAGAACATCCAGAGCGCCCCGAATGGTTTTGCCCTGAAGCTCTGGTGGGTCATCTGGCGCAGGGACGTAGGTTGCATCCAAGCCGTCTGCACCCTCAACATGCGCTTGCGTCAGCCAATTCAGCGCCTCCGCTTCCTTGCCGACGCGAATAGGAATTACAGCTTTGACCCATGGCGAGTTAAGAAACGCGTTCCGCATGTTGTCGCCATCGAGTTGAAGGAGCCAGCCGAGTGACGCGCCGAGTTTGGCCGGCGTGCTGTCTTCGGTAATGTAGTAGTTGTCGCGATTGAGCTCCAGTGTTCCACCCCAATCGACGGTATTGTCGGCTGTAATCGCGGTTCCGTTCGTAGCACCTCCCGAAGTGGACACCACACCCGACAGTTGTCCAAGTAGGCCAGAGAGGGGCCGGCGACTGGGGGCTACGGCGAAAGCACTTATAGCGGCAGCATTACCTGCGGCCCCCGGATTCCCTCCCGCTGCCTCGCCGAGGTGCTGGGCGCTACGATGCAGGCGCGGCGTCCACCATTCCGGCGCAACAAAGTACAACATCTTATCGACGTCAAAAATGGTGCGTACGAGCTCGGAGATCACGTGTTTCGACTCGTGCGTGCCGACGCTCATTAGCTGGGTGACCAGTGATCGATAGACCACAGTCCGCTCTTCCTCGCGCAAATCCTCTGATGGCCGGGACGTAATTTCGCTGGCTAGTTTAATTCGCTCCCGCGCAGCATTATAGAAAGCTTCTTTGTAGCGCCTTGCCTTTTCATTGGTGTAGTCGGCCATCCGCGCGTTGTACTGGGCCGTCGCCGCATCTCGCACCGCCTGACTGGGAGTCCAATGCAGTGTCATCTTTACCGGGAGCTGGTTCTGCCCGTTCCAGTTCACATAGTTCAGGTGGATCGTAAAACTTCCGGAGCTTGATCCATCTGTCGACTGAAGCGCGGCAATAGATAGGCTTGCGTCCGCGCCCTGAGGATCTACTTCTACAGCCGAGAGGGTGAAGCCCGGAGTTGCGAACATCGCCCGTTGATCGAAGTCGGCCTGAATCGTGCCGCCTGAGTCCAGAAAGCCGCCGGCGTTATAGCCGTCCGTATAGGCTTCGTCAGTTTCATCTGTGTCTATCCCAACGAACGGAATAGTAATGCTCACGTCCTGCAGCTGAGCGGTTGGGAGCGGAGGCGCGTCAGGTTGCGTTAAATCCGAAAGATTTGGGGGCTGGCCGATGTGTACCAGCTTCGCCACACCAAGGTCTCGCCCTGCGTCGTCAACATATGTGTGCCAGCACAACGCCACACCGATGTCCTGAACTTGCACGCCGACTTTCCGCATCTTGCGGCGTAGTTCATAGTTGACAAGTTTGTCCGTCGTGTTCTGAATCACGTAACGCTTGCTTGAGGTGTCGGTGGTCTCCGTGGAGGTTTTGAAAGTGGTAGTAAAATTGCGCTTAATTTCGCTGGACAGTTTCTCGCTTTGCTGCCGCATTTGTTTGTGCGTCGTCTCGCGAGATGTCTCTTTCGTTTTATCAATCGCGAGATTGGCCGTCGCGGTAGCCGAATATACGGCTGCTGAATAGGAGCCAGTGGCTGAAAAGCCAAACTTGATGTTATCGCGGTTATCTTCCTTCACCGCATCGGCAATGTCATCCTGTTGTGTCACAGCCGTTTCTGACTTAGTAGTGGTCTCGAGGGACGTCGAGATGGTCTGCTCGGTGGTAGTCTTCCGGCTCGAGACTTCTATTAACTCTACGGTGCCGCCAGGCGATAGCCACACGTGCCCAACCGGCGGGCCGAGGAAGGAATCAAACTCAAAGAAGTACTCACGATACAAATGCACGATCCCGATTGGCGATAGGATTGCCTCGTAGTTGTTGACGCCGAAATTGAGTAGCGGATCTTCGCTTTGTGCGTTGGCCAGAAGACTTGACGTTGGGGTCTGAAAGAACAGTGCGCCAAGGCTTGACGGGGCGTGCTGAGCGAGGAACAGCAAATATCCAGCCACCTTGCACTCTTTCGCGAACAGGTCCTCAAAAAGCGTTTGCGTCTGGCTTTGCGTGTAAGACTTACTAAACGCGTCTACGTATGCGTTTAGTTCCGCACGCTTAGCTAGCTCGGCTGGACTGGCAACAATGCTCTGAAATTGCTTAAGCAGGGCATCCACATGGGTCGCCGTAATTATGGCGCTCCAGTCACTCGGAGGCGTCGTGCCGACGTCGCTCATGATCATGCGGGCGATGCCGGAGTCAATTACATTTGATACGCGTGGTTCGGATGTGCGTCCGAAATCAAAGGGTGCAAGCTGTGTCACCGCGGCTGAAGGCGTGCTGGTGCGTGTGTCGCTAAGCCGGACTTGTACGGACGCTCGAGCCCCTGCCATTGCACGGGTGGCCAATTCTTTATAGAGATTCGCCCGCACACGTTGATAACGCTCTGTGATTATTTGTGATTTCCAACCGACAAGTGGTTGATAGATGCCGAAGAGTTCGCTTGCATAGGGAAGAATGCCCTTGTAGTCGGCGAAGGACTTCATTGGAAATTCTCCTTATAGAACGCCCCCAGTGAAACTCCATCCCTCCCAGGTACCGCCACAGCGTTTACTGTCAGGTCGGCGAAGGCGCGCTTAACATAGCCCGAGCGTAGGCAACATTAGCACGCTCCACGCTCCGGCCGCGATCGCCCCGCGAGCGGCCTCCGGTCCCCTGACGTAATCTGCCAGACTCAGACACCGGCCCGCCCCAGGAGCCGATGCCACAGGGGCATCTAGAGCGAGCGCCGGGTACGGGACCTAAAGGCTTTAGCGCAGATATCGGCTCGCGCGCTGGGTCGACGGCTCGACCCATCTCTGGATCGCGCGACGCAAGGAAATCGGCGCGACGGCGGGTTCGAGCGGACTCCAATTCGATCGCGTCGTGGAAGAATAAGGTCAGCTCGCCGCTACCTGCTTAGCCCTCCCAGCTTCTCGGCCTCTCCCTTTCCCCCGCCCAGGAGACTCTCCTTCGGGCCCTCTTCGCGCCCCTGCCCTCCGCGGAGCACCTTGCCCTGTGGCAGCAGTGCGCGGGGCGGGAAGCCTACGCGGGCCAGCCGTTCGCCGAGGCCACCGTGATCGCCGGGGGGCGCGGGCCGGGAAAGACAGCTCGATAGGTTTGCCGGCCTCGTTCCCAGCTGCGTTCTGGGTGGTCATGGATGGATTTTCCCCGTCCGAGCTTGGCATCGACGCCAGCGACAATCTCACCAATCCCCCTTTAGCCCGGAAACTCGCTCACCCCGCTTCACGGGGCTTCGTCGATGGGCTCCGAGGTCTCGGTCTCCCTCAACCCCGCCATCCAAGCTACGCGGCCACCAGCCCCTACCGCGTCGGGACTCTCACCCTATAGTCATCACCTGCCTTATCCTGGACACGCATTCAAGCCTGACCCTACCCCTCCTCCGGCGCACCAAGGTCATTGCCAACCTTCGGCGAACGTCCCCTGCTCAAGCTCATGTATGCCGCCGTCATCCGCGCATCGCAGAAATGGCGCGGCATCGAGGTCACGCTCTTCAAAGCCAAACAACTCACTGCCATCCGAAAGGAGCTCGACGACGCCCACCAACAACGTCACGCATCCCCGTTCAAACCGGCAACGGAAAAATCCCCCGCACACTTTTCCAGCAGAAATAGGACTTGACCAGTGAAGTGAGTCGCACAACCCGGGGACAACGTCCCCCAAGTTCCGCGCCGGCTTCTGGCTTCTAGACGCGCTTGATCGACCAGGTCACCTCATACTGCGAAGTCCCGCAGCCTGTCGGCGAATCGGTGCCTGGATGGGTAGTCGTCACGGATAAGGGCCCGTTTGCCGTCTTCAAGTGAAGGTCCCTGCCTGTCAGCGCTATCTGCTCCGCTGCGACCAGGCCATCACAATCCGCAAAGACAATGCCTCCGAGGTTGCCAAGCAGAAAGTCCACAAGAGAACCCAGCAGGCTCCCGATAACAGGCGCGATCAGACCTCCGGCGACCTCCACACCGATGATCGCGCCGATGCCCGCGCCAAGATCCTTGGAAATGGCGCTGACGCTGTCGCTCGTCAGGCTCGTTCCCGCCTTGACCAGGGCCGCATCGATATCCTTCTGGTCTGCGTGCCCGTTGTTGACAATCAAGTAGTTGAAAAGCACGGCCTCGCACAGCTCCACCGCTATGGGCTCGAAATGGAGCAGATTAAGTTGCGCTTCCTTCGGATTGGACAGGCCGCCGATGTCTCCGATCGCCTGCGTCTTTGTCTGAATGGCCCAGTTGCCCGCTGCGATCGCCGCCTGCGCCGTATCAGTGTCGGCGTCGGGGGAGCGCGTGGTCGTTACGTGAACGTGATCGACAGAGAGCCGGTACCGGGTCGGGAGTTTCATATGTCCCGTTCCGGTGAGGTTCCACAGGACCGGCTGCCAGACCGCTCCATTCCAAACCTTGTAGTAGATGTTGTTGTCGGTCCCTGGAGCTACCACGTCGATCCAGTTCGGAGCAGGTGAAATGCCGGTCGGCCCGGCAGTGAACGCGACGGTGCCTCGGAATGATTCCCGACCGCGCCACGAATCGGCATCCCACCAGTAGTGGTAGATGGTAGCGTCCGTGCCGAGCGCAAACACATCGAGTCGATTCGGACCCCACGTAACAGCCGAAGGCGTCGCGGTCAAACTTCCACCGAGCCCCTCCCAGTCGCTCCAGAGCTCGCCGTCCCACCACCGGTGCCACAGCCCGCCATCGGTGCCGACCGCGAAGACATCGAGTCGATTCGGTCCCCAACTGACCGCCACCGGCGGTGAGGCGAGAGACCCCCCCAAGTTCTGCCAATCGCTTGACCACGTGGAGCCCACGAGATAGCGGTGGCGCAACGTGAAGTCCGCGCCTCGCGCGAATACATCGAGACGGGTGGGGTCGAACGAGACGATGCTCGCCGTGCTGCTGAAGGTTCCGCCGAGTCTCTCCCATCCTCTCGGCCACCTGCCTCCCTGCCCGAACCTGTGGTACATCGCATAGTCGAGCCCCACGCCGAAGAGATCGATTCGTCCAGTCTGCCGCTCGATTGCGCCCGGTGCGCTGATGAAGATGCCCCCCAGGTTTTCCCACTGCGGGGTCCAGTTGGTCCCGTCGAATGTCTTGTGGTACATCGCATAGTCGAGCCCAAGCCCGAATACGTCGAGCTGGTGAGGGTGAGGCGATAGCGGTTGGGCCGCGACCGCGGCCGGGACGCTCGTGAAAGTGCCCCCGAGGTCATCCCAGGATATGTTCCAGTCGGTTGCGTCTCCAGACTTGTGGTGCATCGCGAATTCGGAATCAAGCCAATACATATCGGTCCGGTTTGCCGCGGAAAATGTGACTGCTATTCCGTTCATCTCTCCTCCTTCTGCAGGCCGCGCGGACTGACGACCTCAACCGGCCGGACTCCAAGCGCCTCAAGCGAGCGTAGGCAACACTAGCACCCTCCGCCAGCGGTCGAATCCCTTGTGGGCCCATTCCCGTGACATAATCTCCCAGACTCAGACACCGGCCGCCCCAGGAGCCGCTGCCACAGCGCACATCAACGGCCTCCTCGCGGGTCGAGCGAGCCGGCCCGGGTGAGCGACATGCTAGGCCAGACAGACCGCCGCCGTCAATCGGCCGGCGGACCGGCCACTTCGCGGCGCCGGCACGACGGCGTCCGCCGTGCCCCCGAGCCGATCCGATCAGGACGCGGCGGCGCCGGACTCAGGTGGGGCCGGGCCGGGACTCTGCCCCGAGTGGCAGAGGGCGAGGTGCGCGAGGATCTTCCGGATGACCGCGGGATCGTGCAGCGTGGCGATCAGGCGTAGGCGGCCTCCACAATGGGCACACGCTGTGGCAGCGGCTCCTGGGGCGGTGTCTGAGTATGGGAGATTGAACGAAACCGCTTCGCGGTGAAGGGTGGTGAATCAGGCCGGTTGGAGGTGAAGGAGTCCGTCTCAGATTAACTCTCTCCAAGAGGTCTCGCAGAGAGCCTGGCTTCGTAGACGGCGCTCTAGCAACCTTCACAAGCTCGCTAATCAAGAAGTAAAGTTCAGGATACGAGGTGAGACGTGCGGCGACGAGTTGCTCAAGGAGCTTCTGTTGGACGCCGAGTTTAAGCTTGTCAATCTCGGTGCGAACACTCCGTCGTGCCGTGAACCAAGCAACGCCAGCGGATACAAGGGCGCTGATCGTTGCCGCCGCGGCCGGCGCATACCCGGCTACCAGATCGGGCATTTCTGAACCTCCGATATGTTCCCGTGTGCCTCCCACCTAGACCGAATCGACACACCGCCTCTCTCGGAAACTCTCCGCCGGTCGAAGCATCGAGCCTATGGGCATCAGCCAACTATTTTGCCGGCGCGGTCCCGCCCTTGATGAGATCTTGGACGCTCGAAAAGAGTTGGGCATCCTCGACCACAAAAAAGAGTCCGCCCCGGCCGTTTTGGCTACTATGGCAATTCCCGGCTAGCGCCCCTTGCTGATTCATATCCCCGAATATGGCGTATGAATGCGTGCCAGTCGATATCCCAATCTTGGCGTGATTTCCCTCAGGGTCGGCCACACCTTCGAGTCCAATCGTCTTGCCCATCCAGGTTCCCGACGTTGCGATTTCGACCGCGCCCGGTTGCCCGAGCGACGGATCCCAACACTCGATCGCAGTAGTTGCTGTTGTGGTCGGAATCTCAGGCTTGGTCCACCACGTCGCCGCACGGAGCGGCTCGCCGCCCAACAACGCCGACACCATTTGCCACGGCGGAACTTCGAGGTGGGAGGGTTTCGAAATCAGGACGACGCCGCTCGATAGCTTGTCGTTCGTAGGGGTCTTGCTCGCGGACACCTTCCCCAACCCCTTTACCAACGCCTGAATGTCCGTCGGACCACCGTTCTTCACAATCTGAGGCTTGGACGGGTCCGTCACCACACTCGCGTTGCCGAGGGCC
>Ga0070698_100007904_pt1 | contig 11512 bp, 14 predicted proteins | sample KBSK1502metaG_FD_65477 | JGI IMG/M metagenome (GOLD analysis project Ga0070698, IMG submission 65477) | Corn, switchgrass and miscanthus rhizosphere microbial communities from Kellogg Biological Station, Michigan, USA - KBS K1-50-2 metaG | ecosystem: Host-associated > Plants > Roots >...
CACTTCGTAGGTCATTTACCAGGTACATCCGAAGGTTCTGTCAAATCCCATGGACACCTTGCGCTCCTCTCGCGGTCATCCCTTCGGCTTACTGCACTCCTTTACACAACTATCGGGATGGCATCTCACCCACCCTGTGTCGCAGAAGTCGCAGCCAGCCGGGCCTGTGAATTCTAAAACGTCCTTAGACACGGTTTTTCGGCAAAAATGGCAGGGCTATCCTCGATAAAAAACCGTTGTTACGCGTTATACAATTGCATGACACATTTCCGACCACTTCCATACGCCCCAGTGGAGGAAGGAACACCAATGGATGAGAACGTACAGCACGAGATCACTCTGGCCTGCATTGCCCTCCTACAGAAGAACACAACAGACGACCAGAAGGAGAGAAAACGCAACGTCCTTCACGAGCCAAAAACAAAAAGGGAAGCGATCGAATTGCTGCTGAAAGCAGTAAGCGAGCCAGATATCACCTTTGAGAATGTAATGGACGCCCTCTGGATCATCTTTAAGAGGAGTACGCCAGCGTCGCAGACAAGGCAGTGGGTGATGCAACTGTTGTTCGACCTTGGGCAGCAAGAAGCTATTACCGCCAGTGACGCTGTAGAAGTTGCATGCACCCTCTATTTATTAAGTGCCCAAGGCTCAGCAGAGCAGCAAGAGGCTGTTCAGCGATTGCTGGTATTGGCAAAGCGAAGGGATATTCCTTTCGGGGATACCGTAGAAGCCGCACACACTTTGTATGCACAAAGCCCTCAAAAGTCACAAGAGCGAAAGCTCGCTAGCGAGATGCTGCTGGCGCAGGCTCACTGGTCAGATACCACCATCGCGCAAGCGCAAGTGGCTGCATTGGCGTTGTGTCATGCCAGTGCTTACCGGTCGAAGGAGCGCAAGCAGGCAATCCAGGCGCTGATAGAACTGACCCGGCGACCTGGCCTCTCATTTGAGGATGCCAACGTCCTCGATGACGAGAGAGTCATCCAAGGCAGTACCAGAGCGTTAGAACAACAACAACTGGCAGCGAAAAAGCAGATGTGGGAGACTATCGCGCAGCACACCGATCTGACCTCCGAGCAGCGTGCGCAGGCCGTCAAGGCTCTTGAAGACTATAGGGGGATCCCGTAGCAATTGAAACCGTTGGCGCAGCCCGGAGAACAAGAGAAGAGAGGGTGATGATGTGCTCGTATCGCGAACAGAGGGGCAATCAGAACTTGAAGAAGACGTTGAGTCCAACCCGCATACCGCACTTTAATTGAAAGAGCCAGCGGAATTTGCTGGCCTAGAGCCTACTGCAAAGGAAGGCTCGAGATGCCGTCAGGGGAGAGCTACATCAATGAACGCCTGGATCATTTAGGTATCGTGGCGGCGGTGTGCCAAGAAATCGGTCTAGGCGCCTGGCTGGATGCACAAGATCCCACCAATCGCCAACAGGTGAGCGTGGGAACGGCGACCGTCGCGATGGTGCTGAATGGCTTAGGTTTCAGCAACCGGCAGTTGTATTTGGTGCCACAGTTCTTGACACAGAACCGAGATACGTGTAAAAATAGGACAGAGGGAAAACGAGCAGGAACAGGAAAAGCGTTTCTTTTTGTGTTATTCGGGGTCACAACATTTTTACCCGGCAAAAGCCTTTTCACGGGTAGGTATCTGTAAGCGTGCGTGACTCTCAGTTCTTTCTTCAGCTTCTATGTGTCTATGAAATGGCTTCACAGGCTAAAGTAAGAAGGAATACTTTCACCAGGATAAAGCGACAAGAATGACCAGTTTGGCCTATTGGGCCCGCCGGCGAAATGTCCAAGCGCTTTGCCTCAGTCCGAAAGCGGTATGCCGCTTTTTGTAACATCGATTCCTGCAGGTGTATTTTCACACAACACGGTTGCTTTACGCGCGAAGCTGTGATACAATCAGGAAACTCACAAACCATCCCATGAGGCCAGCCAGGACAAGAGCCCCAAGCCACAAATGGATGCTCCATGCGATTCCTTGCGTCAGTTGCAGCGTCAGGAAATAGAAGCCATAAAAGAGAACTGGTACCACGACCGCGAGAAGGAAGTATGCTCTCCGTCTCCCGAGCGACGGTTTGAGCCACCAGAGCAGCAAGTCGGCCAGTATCCCCGCCACCAGCCCAGGAAGGACCAGCACATACCGGTTGTCGAAGATGGCCATGAGCAAACCATTCAGGGTGAACATCACGGTCAGCGCGCCTGGTGGCACTGTCCAACCTGCAACCAAAACAAGTACAGCCCCCATTAAGAAGGCCGACTGGAGGAGCACACCCGCTATGCCCAGATCCTGCAATTGGAAGGCATTGGCCAGCGTCGGATGACCGTTGGCCGTAACCATGATTTGGCTGCCGTCGGGGGACCACTTCGGAAATAGAAACTCAAGCGCATGGTTCTCCGTCACATTGCGGACATGACTGCCGTCAGCGTTCATCGTGTCAATATCGAATGTGCCATCTTGCTCGGACACAAAGGCAATCTGGCTGCCGTCGGGAGACCAGGTCGGACTGAACTTACGAGCTGGACCGTCCGTCAGTCTCCGTTCTCCACTCCCGTTGGGATAGATCGCGAAAACATCCTCATTCCCATCACGGGATGAAATAAAGGTGATCCAGTTGCCATCTGGCGACCAGGCGGCCCCCCGTTAGTAACTCCTTTCGCCGTGATCTGCTTCTGGTTGCTCCCGTCAGCGTTCATCGTATAGAGTTGATCACTTCCGCTCGCATTCGAGTTGTAAATGATCTGCCTCCCATCGGGGGACCAATCTGGGCCATAGGTCGGGGCCATCGTATGTGTCAACTGCTGCAAGTCGCTGCCGTCGGCATTGATGGCAAAAATTTGTTGGTCCTGTTCCGTTTTTGAGACGAAGGCGATGCGCTTGCCATCTGGCGGCCAGGAGGGGACCCATTCCTGCCCTGGTAGATCGGTTAATTGCTTCAGTCCACTGCCATCTCTCTTCATGATAGAGAGGGCACTTTCAGGGTTGTCCGGTTTACCTCTCGTGAAGACGATTTGCTTGCCATCTGGCGACCAGTCACTGCTCCAGGCATAGAGGCTCGCGCTCGACGTCAGGCGGGTCTGCCCGGTTCCATCGGCGTTCGTGAGGTAGAGGTCATAGAATTGCTTCTGGTCGATGGTAAAGGTCTTTGCGCCGTATGGTCTATAGTCCATGCGAGTCATCCTCTTTTCTAGCTGAGTTTGTTTGTTCCGCTAGTTTACCAGAGATGACTCCGTTTTTCTCCCCTCCCTGACTTTTGAATAGCCCTGGGCATTTCCTCATCTCAAGCAAGGCGGGAATGATCAGTGCATAGACGCTACCAGCGCATAGATCTGGAGATGCCCTTTCAGTCCTGTTTTTTTGGAAAACTGTCCGATACGTTTTCTGGTTCCTCTTGTAAATGGGATGACTTGATGGCGTCGTTTTTTGATACTTCTCTGACGCCTCTCACAGAGAGCTTTCTCGAGGGGAGAGTGCTTCGACCAGCCGGCCTCGCTCTCTCCAGAGCTTCGGGAAAGAAAAGGCCATGCTGGTCTTACGCCAGATACTGATCACATTTTGGCGTCATCAAGTTATCACATTGACACCTGTAAATCCCAGGATTCTGTGGGAGAAATTCGTATAATTCTGCGGGCCGTTCCCTGCCAAAAGTCCGTATTGCAGAGACCGCTTGCCCGCCCAGATAACTGTACCAATTTCTATTGACCGTTAACATAACAGATTCAAGCGATCTCCAACCGACATGCACGTTGCTCGACAAGGTTCTCACCGACTGAGATTACCACTTACCAGTTATCCACTACCTTATTAGCCGCCGATATGATCAGGCGATGGCAACTGCCATCGCCTGCTACAGCCCCAGTGTGCTGAGCCAGTGGATAATGCGATCCGCGACGTCCTGCCAGCGTGGTTCAAGCATCATAGCATGTGCCATATCGAAGAATTCCGCCTCTACGCCATAGGCTTTTGCCATGGCCCGCTGTTCTTTCGCGGTGGTCATTGTGTCGTGCGTGGCAGCGAGCAGCAGCACAGGGCTGGTGATCCGCTCCGGTTTAGGCAGGTAGAAAAACGTATCCCGCGCTGCCAGCGGGGATTCCTCCTGTAGCTGCTTGAAGTAGCCGTTCAGCTCCTCGTCAGACATACTCTCTGAGAAGAAGCGTTCGCGGGCCAATTCTGGTGTCTTGATCAGCTCATAGGGACTGTTCTTCAGCAGGGAGCGCAGAAACGGGCCAGGCATTTGCCATAGGAACCTGAACGTCATGGCAATGAATCCGGTATGCGGTATCGATGCCAGCAGCACTGCTCCTGGGGTTTCTGGATGTGTCTCCAACACCTTCTGGGTGATGCGGCCACCCATTGAATGGCCGATCAGTACCGGGGGCGAGGGCAGCTTCGCGGCAGCAGCGGCCACATCCTCGGCGTAATCCCTCATTGAGGCCGTGCGGATATTGCCGTCGCTGTGCCCGTGTCCCCGCAGACTCACCGCGTAAGTGGCGTACCCGTGCTGGGCGAAATAGGACAAAAATCGCTCCCAGCACCATGCGCCGTAAAACGCACCATGCACGAACAGCAAGGGCGTGGTGTGACTCTGCTGGGATGCGATACGCTCTAGAATCTCTAGCCTCATGGTGATGCCTCCCGAGACGCAACCGCTAAAATGTTTTTCTCTTACTTACGATCAAATACGAGCGACGCCCACTACAAGTCATCTCATAAAGTTTGACGCAGGAAGATCAGGATACACCCCAGATGGACGCAGCCGAGGTAATTGAGCGCATGGCGCTCGTAGCGCACCATGTGACACAAGGTATAAAATGGCCGCCTCAGCCAGGATATGGTTTTTGGAAAACTGTCCGATACGTTTTCTGGTCCCTCTCCTACTTTCATCCGTCAATTCCCAAAGAATCGTTGTGTCAAAGTCGCGATGAATGTGACTTCGATGATCAATCCTACCAGCCCACGGGATGCGCAACGAGATGTATCTCCTCAATGGAGGACATCCTCCATCACCCTCCTGTTTCCATCAGACAGAGCTCTTTCTCACTGCTTGCGAGAAACAACGCGAACGTTGCACGAGCCTATGAGGCTCGCTTCCGCCGAAAGTGCCTCTCGTTGCGCATCCCGTGGAGGGCAGCCTTTGCGCGAGGTGTGCTCCCCCAACAGCGCGTCTTGCCGTGAAGCGAGGGACGGCTACATGGGGGGCATCACGCCCAACTGGCCCAAAAGCGAGACTCGGTCAAAGAACCCCCACAAGCGTGAGATCTTGCCGCCTTTCAGCTCATAGGTTTCACTTGCCTTGAGCACCACCTGCTTTCCCGTAGCCGCGATGGAGCTGCCAGTCGGCGTGGACAAGGGCCCGGTATGCGTGCCAGTGCCGGTCCAGTGCGCGACGACGTAGTCGCCTTGGGCAATCATGAGGGTCACCTCCAGGTGCGCATCCGGAAAGGCCGTCAGGTAACTTTGGAGGTACATCCGGTGGTGCTCTGCGTGAAACGGGACGGGCTCGCCGGTCTGTTCGGCCAGGAAGTCCGCCGCCCACAACTGGCTGAGCGTCTCCAGGTCATGCGCATTGAATGCGTCGTAATTGGCTTGCACCACGTTGAGATTCTCTTGCTCGGACATCAGAACTTTTCTCCTTTCAATCTCCTCTTCAGAGGACATGTCATCTGGAGGAGGCTACCTGGCTGATCCAGGTGCAGGAAGCACGCCCAGCTGCTGCATCAGGCCCAGCAGATCGTCCTGCTCCCAGTTCTCCGCGATCTTCCCCTCGGCCAGGCGGATGATGCAGATGCCGCTGAACCGGAAGCGCTTCCCAGTGGGCGGAATGCCTAGCAATTCCCCTTGCTGCGTGCCCTCGCCCGTGTAGCGCACCACGACCTTGTCCCCCTCGGCCACCAGGTCGTCAATCGTGGTGTGCAGATCGGGGATGGCGGCAAAGTACCTCGCCCAGCGCTGCTGCCTGGCTCCCTCCAACCCTGGCCCTTGCCCGGGCACGGCATCATGGTCCAGATAGTCCGGCGCGACGAGCTCGTCGGCCCGATCCAATCGCTTCTCGTTCAAGACCTCCTCAAAGAACCGCCGCACGATCGCCTTGTTGTCTTCGCTTGACATCCGATGTTCTCCTTTCTGAGACTGTTCTTTTCTCCTGTCTCTGTTACCGTTGCTTGGCTTCACATCTAGCTTCCCCCATGCCCTGGCGTGGGCAGGATGCCGAGTTGCTGCATCATGCCGGTGAAGTCAGCTTCGAACCACTGTTCCACGATCTTGCCGTCCACGATCCGGTAGATGTCTGTGCTGGTCGCGCTCACTTCCTTCCCCGTCGCTGAGATCCCCTGAAACTCCCCTTTGTGCTTGATCCGACCGGTATCGTGGACGACCACCATATCGCCCTCCGCGATGAGGAACTCGGGCGTCACCTGGATCTCGAAGGCGGCCAAATAGGCGGCGAACAGGTGTTTGAGTGCCTCGCGGCCTCGGATCGGTCCAGGGATACCACTGTAATGGCCAACGTAGTCCGGGGCGTGCACTTCATCGATGACGTTCAGGTTTCGTTTGTTCCAGATTTCTTCACGCCAGTGCAGCACGAGGTTTTTGTTTTCTTCCGTGGACATGACTAATGGCTCCTTTCTTTCTGTGAAATGGGTGCGACTCCTTTGTCCTCGCACCTTGCTCGAGCGCCACGCAGATGGGCGCAGCGCTCGGGTTGGTTGACGGTTCTGCTTGCTCTCTGCGTGCCGGTGTGCGCTAAGGGAAACCCAGGACGCTGCAACCGCGCACCGGCACGCTTGCATCCACTCCCCAGCTTCCCTTACGACTTGGTCAGAGGCGTGCGCGTCCACGCGCCAATCCATGGAGGAACGACCAGCGTGGCGCCCAGCGCCAGCGCTTCCGCGCGTATCTGCTCGGCCAGGGTCTCCACATCGACCTCCTCCGCGGTGGCCACCCCGGTTTGCTGCATCAGCGGCAGCATCACGCGGGTCATCTGCGCCGCCAGGTCGTAGATGGGCGAGTCCGGCCCGCGCTCCACCCGCGCGTGCAGGATCATCTGCGGCGTGGGCAGGCCGGCCTCCTCAAATATCTGCGCCAGCCTGGACCCGATCCGAGGATCGGCCCCGATGCGGATGAAGGTCTGTTTGACCCGCTGGATCACCGCCTCGTAGAGCGGGCAGACGGGCTCCGAGTACACGTCGTCTTTCATCTCAGACTCCTGGAAGGCCACCAGCCCGCCCGGCTTCACCAGAGTGACCAGCCGGCGCAGCACCTGCGCCGGGTCGGCAAGGTACTGCAGCACCAGGCGACCAATCAGGGCGTCCACGGGTTCGTCCAACACCAGCTCCGAGTCAGCGAGATCCTGGGTCACGAAGTGGACGTTCGTCAGTCCGGCGGCAGCCGCGCGCTGGCGGGCCAGCTCAATCGCCTCCGGGGACATGTCCACCCCGATGACCGTGCCCTGTGGCCCTACCAATTTCGCCGCCAGGAACACCACCTCCCCTGGGCCGCACCCCACGTCCAGCACCCGCATCCCGGGCGCGAGCCCGGCCAGGCGCAGCACATGCTCGGTGAGGTCGCCGAAGAGCCGGCCTACGTTGATGATGCGATCGAGTTCGTCTTCCGTGTGCCCGAGGGCGTAGCCGGAAGGCTGACCTGGTTGGATCTGTTCCATTGCTTTTCCTCCTGTAGGTGGACTGCATGCGCCGTCCAGCCTCTCGCATGTTTCACATGTGAAGGGGAGACTCCTGGTTCTCCCCGCTCATTTGACGATGGGAAGGGACCTTTTTGGGGGATCTCGCCTTTGGGAGAGAAAGGACAACAGAGCGTCCCCGGCCTTACCCCATGGATCAGACAACGCCGAGTTGGTGCATGAGGCCAAGCATATCCATTTGGACCCAGTTTTCCACCGCCTTGCCGTTCGCGACGCGCCAGATGTGCATGAAGTTGATCTTGAACTGCTTCCCCGTTGGGGGGATGCCCTGAAACTCGCCTGTGTGGGTCCCGGTGCCGTACCCACGGTGGATCACGTAGTCGCCGTCGGCGAATTCTGCCTCAAACGTCACCTGCAGGTCCGAGAAAGCGTTTCGGAACGTCTCGATGAGCTGGCGAAACCCTTCGCGGTCGTGCGCAATGCCGGGTGGCGGGTCGTAGATGACAAAGTCGGGGGCGAGCAACTCGTCGAAGACGCTCGGGTTGTTCTGGTTGAGGCCCTCTTCAAACAGGCGGCGGATGAGGGCCTTGTTTTCCTCGGTGGACATGGCTTCTTATTCCTTTCTGTCAACTGGGTGCGAGGATGAAGAAATCGCACCCTGATTGCGGTCACGGTCAAAACGTGGCTAGAAACTTCCGATCAGAATCCCCACCCCAAAGACCATCACCCCACCCACGACCACTTGAAAGGTGGCCGAGAGCCAGGGCGTGTCCATATAGCGATGGCGAATCCAGGCAATGAACAGCAGTTCGGTGATGACCACCCCACCCACGATCAGGGCCGCGGTCAGAAATGCCGAGATCAGAAACGGCAACGTGTGGCCCACCGCTCCCACGAACGTCATCAGGCCGCACACGGTCCCACGCAGCCAGGGACTGCCACGCCCGCTCACCTTGCCGTCGTCGGAGAGACCCTCGGAGAAGGCCATGCTGATGCCGGCGCCGATGGCGGTGGACAGGCCGACCAGCAACGCCGTGTGGCTGTTGCGCGTGGCGAAGGCAGCCGCAAACAGGGGCGCCAGCGACGAAATGGAGCCGTCCATCAGGCCAGCTAGGCCCGGCTGGACCACGCCCAGGACGAACGCCCGGCGCTGGTGGGCGACGGAGAGACCCAGCGAAGCTGCCGGGACGGGGTTCTCGCTCAACGCCGCGCCGGGCGCGGGCACCGGGCGGGCAGAGATCATCCTGTTTGGCGATACGTATGAGAGGTTCATGCGTCTTCCCACGCGCTGGAAGGCCAGGATGGCCCAGGCGATCAGCGCTTTTGCTGTGCGACACAGGCTCACAGCGGTGGTGGCGAGCAGCTGGTCAAGCCCGTCCCTCTGCCTGTGGTGGCTGCCCTCACACCGACGGCTGACGAGGGTTGTGTTGTGTGCGGTTGACATGGGTCTTCTCCTTCGAGGTGAATTGGGTGCGCTTCGTCATAAGACGCTCCACCGGGGAGGCCGCAGCCAGTTTGGTGGGTTCATCTCTTGATCACCAGACCAATCGTGTGACCTATCCAGCGGATACATTACTGTAACTCCTGTACCGGCTCGATGTACAACCGAGCCCAGATGATCTGGCCAGCTTGCATACGAAGCCGTGTCACTCCCCTCACCGTGTACCTCTTCCCATCGGTCTGTGTCCCATGATAGTGCAATTCGGCCCAGACAGTGTCTCCTTCTGCCACCTCGCCCAGGATCTCTATCTGGATATCTGGAATCGTCGTGAAAAAGAAGCTCCAGTTGTTCCGCACACCTGCCTGCCCGACGAAATTTCTTTCCGGGTGGAAAGGTTGCTCGCTGCGATAGTCTGGAGCAAAACACGCCACCATCGTCTCCAGATCGTGGCGATTGGCAGCCTGGATCATGCGCTCGAATACCCCTTTGGGGGACGAATGCGTTTGCGCCTCCTGTACCTGTCCTTGTGACATGGGAAACCCTCTCTTCCTTTTTTCTCAGAACTCATCGCTTCAAGCTGATGCAGCACTTGTGACGGCCCGGCGCGCGACCTCCTCCAGCGGGGTCAGCTGGATGCCAAAGGTGCGAGCCGTCTCGGTCATGTCTATCGGAGAATCGAACGTGTCTAGGTCTGCTAACAACTGGGCAACCATCTGTGGGAGGCCTGGCACTGGCTCGCCGGGAGCCACACTTCTGACTGGAATCTGGTGGCCAAGCACGCGCTCGTAGATCGCCACGGCATCCCGTAACGATAAGGGTTGCGGGCCGCCAAGCAGCAGCTTCTGATTGATGGCCGCCGGGTTGTCGATGGCGGCAAGGACGAACGCAGCCACGTCGGAAGCCGAGATAAAGGAATGCTTGCGGCGGCCTCCCCCCACGATGGTGACGGGTTGGCCCATCATCGCAGGCATGCCCACAACCCCAGCGACCCAGATTTCCATATAGGCATTAGGGGCGATGATGGTGTAGGGCAGGCCACTCTCCCGCAGATAGTCTTCCGTTTTGCCTTTGGCCTGGAGAAAGGGGATGAGACTGTTTGCATCAGCGGTGAGCACCGATACGAAGATAAACTGGTTCACCCCGGCGGCCAAGGCTTCATCTATCAGGTTGCGATTGCCCAGCAGGTCCACTGTCTGTGGATTGTCCTCTCCACCACGCGCGGCTGAGTTCGCGGTCGTGATGACGGTATCTACTCCCTGGCAAGCCGCATCGAGCGAGCCACGCTCTTTGAGATCACCCAGTACGACCTGCGTTCCCGCCTCTACAAGTGGCTGGTAGTTTGACTGCGAGCGAGCCAGGATGCGGACGGGCTGGCCTTGTGTCAGGAGCATCCGTGTGACCGCGCCACCCAGGGTGCCGGTGGCTCCAACAACGAGGATCATGATCAGTCTCCTTTCTTCCTGTCAGAGGAATGCTTGCGTTTCTTCGTCATAGGGGCAACCTGCAACTGTTGCCCTCCAACGATAGAGCAACAGTATTTCAGATGTATGTTGCAAGGTGAGTATACATGGCGCTTCTGGCTTGCACCACGAAGAAGAGGCACATCTTCCCCACAGCTTTCCCACATGAGGTGGTCTATGTTATGATGTGAGCAGCGTTTGGTATGGCGCCCAGAGCTGAGCATGAGGACTTCCGAGGGCCAGAGATGATAGAGAAGGCCAGTTTTAGTACCTTACTCAAGCACTATCGCCAGGCGGCGGGACTCTCGCAGGAGGCCCTGGCGGCTCGTGCCGGGCTTTCCACACGGGCCATCAGCGACCTGGAGCGTGGCATCAATCGCACGCCGCGCTATGACACGTTCGAATTGCTCTCCAGCGCCCTGTCCCTGTCTTCACAGCAGCAGGCCTTGCTGCAAGCCGCTGCTCGTCCAGCAGTGGCCGCTGCTGCTCTTGCTCCTGCCGGCTCTCCCTCACCTGGCTTGCCTCTTCCTCCTACTCGACTGGTTGGGCGTTCGCAGGAACGCTCCCGTGCCCTGGCCCTGCTGCGCCGCAGCGATACGCACCTGCTCACCCTCACAGGGCCCAGTGGGGTCGGCAAAACACGGCTTGCGCTTCAGCTTGCCTGGGACCTCGTCCCTGACTTTGCCGATGGGGTGGTGTACGTCCCGCTGGCACCCCTCCGTGATGCAGCGCTGGTTCCCGGTATGGTCGCCCAGACGCTCGGGATCCGCGAACAGGTCAACTTCTCGTTCGCCGAGCAGGTGTGTGCGTTCTTGCACTACAAACAGCTCCTGCTGGTGCTCGACAATGTCGAACAGGTTCTAGACAGCGCGTCGTTCGTCGCTGATCTGTTGGCGAGCTGTCCCCGTCTGTTTGTCCTGGTGACGAGCCGGGCGCCGCTCCACTTGCGTGCTGAGCAGGAGATGC
>Ga0070698_100007905_pt1 | contig 11511 bp, 8 predicted proteins | sample KBSK1502metaG_FD_65477 | JGI IMG/M metagenome (GOLD analysis project Ga0070698, IMG submission 65477) | Corn, switchgrass and miscanthus rhizosphere microbial communities from Kellogg Biological Station, Michigan, USA - KBS K1-50-2 metaG | ecosystem: Host-associated > Plants > Roots >...
GCGTCGGTGCTGCAGCCGGCCGGGGGCTCCTCGTTCGGCGGGGACTTCCTGGTGTCCGCCTGCAACGGGAAGACGCTCGAGCTCGCGCTGGTCGACGTCGCGGGCAAGGGCATCGACGCCGGGACCCGGGCGCTCCTGCTTTCCGGCGCGTTCGGGGGGCTGCTCGGCTCGGTCCCGGCGGGGGACTTCCTCGCCTCGTGCAACGCCTACCTGCGCCGCGGGCCGTCCGCCGAGGGGTTCGTGACCGCTGTGCACCTGTGGCTGGACCTGGCCACCGGGGACTACGTGGTCGGCTCGGCCGGGCATCCGCCGGCCGCGCATTTCGAGGCGGGCAGCGGGACCTGGCGGCTGACCCAGGCGCGCGGGATCGTGCTCGGCGTCGTCTCGGACCTGCGTTCCGTGCCCGAGCGGGGCACACTGCGGCCGGGCGACGCCCTGATGCTCTACACCGACGGGCTGATCGAGGCGCCGGGCCGGGACATCGACGCGGGGATCGACCGCCTCCTCGGCGCGGCCGACCGGCTGGTGACCTCGGGATTCGAGGCCGGCGCGGGCAAGCTGGTCCGCGCGCTGCACGCCGGATCCGCCAGCTCCGACGACTGCGCCCTGGTCCTCATCTGGCGGGACTGACCGGACCGGGCTCGTGATGGGCCCGGCGGCCGCCGGTGGTTACGGCGAGAACGTGCTCGACGAGCGCGATCAGAACCTGCTTGACCGATGCCCGCTGCCGGGCGTCGCAGACGATCACGGGGACGCCGGGATCCAGGTCGAGCGCGACGCGAACCTCGCCGGTGGGGTAGCGGGGCGAGCCGTCGAAGGCGTTGACCGCCACGATGAACGGCAGCCCGCGCCGCTCGAAATAGTCGACGGCGGGAAAGCAGTCGGCCAGGCGGCGGGTATCGGCCAGGACCACGGCCCCCAGGGCGCCGTAGGCCAGCTCGTCCCACATGAACCAGAAGCGGTCCTGGCCCGGGGTGCCGAAGAGGTAGCCGATGAGGCGGTTGCTCATCGTGATCCGGCCGAAGTCCATCGCCACCGTGGTGGTCGTCTTGCCGGCCACGCCGGACAGGTCGTCCACGCTGAGGCTCACCTCGGTCAGGGTCTCCTCGGTGCGCAGCGGCCTGATCTCGCTGATGGCGCTGACCAGAGTGGTCTTGCCCACGCCGAACCCGCCCGCGACCAGGATCTTGAAAGGAGTGACCGGGCTGTCGGCGGTCGCGGCGTCAGGCCGGCTCACGTGGCCCGCCTCTGGTGCGTGCTGAGCCCGGGATGCGCGACGAGGTGCGGCCCGGCGCGGTTGACCAGCATCGCCATCTCGTAGGCGATCAGGCCCGCGTCGGCGGTCGTCGGGCACAGCGCCGCCAGGCAGCTGCCGTAGCCGGCCGCGGTGACGAACAGGAACGCCTGCTCGAGCTCGATGACGGTCTGCCGCACCCCACCGAGCCTGAAGTGCTCGCCCGCGCCCCTGGCGAGGCTCTGCACGCCGGCGGCGAGCGCGGACATATGCTCGGCGTCCTCCCGGCTCAGGTTCGGGGAGGCGGCCACGGTCAGGCCGTCACGCGACAGGATCACGGCGTGCTTGATCTGGTCGACGCGCGCGGCGAGGTCATCGAGCAGCCAGCTCAGCTCCTGACCGGCGGTCGCATCCTGCTGTTCCATCACGTTTCCTCGATCCGGGCCGCAAGCTCCGGCTGCGGCCTGGGCGAGCGACGCACAGCCGCATCGCGCGGACAGGCTGCCGACCGCGATCACGGAGCGTCCGGGTATCCCGCCGCGGATGGCGAGGCCCCTGCGCCCCCCTCGCTCCCGCGGATGGATGGCTGTCGCGTCGGTACAGTACCGGACCGCCTGGGCGGTTACGATCCGTTCCTCGCACAAGGTCACGCCGCGCAGTTCCTGCGACATATAACGCGGGGGGTGACGGCGGCCGTGCCAGTGTCGGGTGCGGAGCCGCGACATTGGGATTGTGCTGGCGACAGTTACGATTCTTTCTGGCATGAGCGGCGCCGACTGGCTCGCTCCGGCCCGAATCCCCGCGTAGGCGCGGTTCCGAGGTTGCCTGAATTGGCAGAACCGACCCGACGGAGTTTCGTATTCAGGTCTCGCGAGTCGGCATTGTCGCTCCGCCGAGCTGGCCGGCATGAAAGCGGCCGGGAGGGCCGGGGAGGCTGGTGTGCCTCGCGGGAGGCGTCAGGGCTTGGCTCGCCGGAGACGGGGGGCGCCGGCAGGCTCCCGGGAGGCGGGGGGCGCGTGAGGTTTGGCTCGCGGGGAGGGGGGTACACACCGACCGCTTCAGGAGCTAGGCGTCGCGTGCGGCGGGCCCGGTACCCGGCCGGGCCGGTGCTGGACCCGGGGTGGCGGGCGGGGCGGTGCCGGCGGGATGCAACACCGCCCGCCGCCAGGTGAGCGCGGGCAGCCGATATGACGTGGTCGTCAGTTTTCCCGGAATATGACATCCGCGTCAGCTAATGTTTAGCGCGCGCCGCGGATTTGCCGGTCCGGCTCGCAGGGCGGCTACTTAGAGGTCACCGGGCCGCGGGCTATCCGGTCGCCCTCGCAGGCCAGCCGGAAGGTCGACGTACACGTCAGCTGACGCGCACGTCATTATTTGCGTTTCAAATAAGACCTGTGACCAAATAGAGATCGTGACGCGCAACGGGACAGGGGCCGGCAGCGGGCTCCGCGCGGGGCCACAGCTCGCTGCCGCAGCCACCGATGCGGCGGACGAGGCGAATCTGCTCGCCGGCCAGGCGGCCGGCGAGAACTTCCCCGTGGCGCTGCGGCTAGTGCCAGCGCGCCGCCGGGAGCACCTGATGGCCGTGTACGGCTTCGCCAGGACCGTCGATGACATCGGCGACGAGGCGCCGCCGGCGCGGCGGCCACACCTGCTCGACGAGCTCGAGGCCGACCTCCGCCGGCTGTATGCCCGCTACGGGCCGACGGGCGCCGGCTCCGGCGGGGGCAGCGGGCCGCGTGATGACGGCCAGGAGCCGCGGAGCCGGGTGGTGCGCGCGCTCGCCCCGACCGTGGCCGACTGCGCGATCCCGATGCAGCCCTTTCTCGACCTGATCCTGGCCAACCGGCAGGATCAGGTCGTCTCGCGCTACGCCACCTTCGGCGACCTGCTCGGCTACTGCCGTCTGTCGGCCAACCCCGTCGGCCGGATCGTGCTCTACGTCTTCGGCAGCTTCACCCCTGGGCGGGCGGAGCTGTCCGATTCCGTCTGCACCGCGCTGCAGCTCGCCGAGCACTGGCAGGACGTCGCGGAGGACCTCCGCGCGGGCCGCATCTACGTGCCGGCGGCGGACATTCAAACCTACGGGTGCACCGAGCAGGACCTGGCCCAGGCCTCGGCGTCGCCGCCCGTGCGCGCGCTGATGGCGTTCGAGACAGGGCGGGCGCAGACGCTACTTGACGCTGGCGCGCCGCTGATCGGCATGCTGCGCGGCGCGGCTCGCCTCGCCGTGGCCGGGTACGTGGCCGGGGGCCGGGCTGCGCTGGCCGCGATCGCCGCGGCGGACCACGATGTGCTGCGCGCCACCCCGCGCCCGCGCAGGCGGCGGCTGGCCGGCGAGCTGATCCTCGCCTACGCGAGGGGACGGTGACCCCGTGACCGTGACCGTGCGGGACGCGTACCGGCACTGCGAGCAGGTGACCCGGACCCAGGCGAGGAACTTCTCCTACGGGATCCGGCTGCTGCCCGGGGGCAAGCGCCGGGCGCTGTCCGCGGTCTACGCGCTTGCCCGCCGGGTCGATGACATCGGGGACGGAACGCTGCCCGCCGCGGACAAGCTCGCCGCGCTCGAGGACGCCCGCGCGTCGGTCGCCGCGCTCGCGGCCGGCGCCGCCGCCCCGGGCGACGACCTGGTGCTGATCGCGCTCGCGGACGCGGCACGCCGGTACCCGATCCCGCTGGGAGCGTTCGGCGAGCTGATCGACGGCTGCGAGGCCGACGTGCGCGGCACCCGTTATGCGAACTTCGCCGAGCTTGAGCACTACTGCCGGTGCGTGGCCGGGTCGATCGGCCGGCTCTCGCTCGGCGTGTTCGGCAGCCGGGATCGCGGCGCGGCCGAGCCGCTGGCCGACGCCCTGGGGATCGCGCTCCAGCAGACCAACATCCTGCGCGACATCCGCGAGGACCTCGGCAACGGGCGGGTATACCTGCCGGCTGAGGACCTGAAGCGGTTCGGCTGCGCGCTGCGGCCGGATCGGGTCGACGCGCTGGCCGGCGACCGCGCGCTGGGGGATCTCATACGGTTCGAGGCCCAGCGTGCCCTGGGCTGGTACGCCACCGGGATGCGGCTGCTGCCGCTGCTTGACCGGCGCAGCGCGGCGTGCACCGGGGCGATGGCAGGCATCTACCTGCGGCTGCTCCAGCAGATCGCCGCGGCGCCCGCGGCGGCGCTGCGGCAGCGCCAGTCACTGCCGGGCAAGGCGAAGGCCATGGTCGCGGCCCGTGCCCTCGCCGGCAGCGCCGTTCCGGTCCCCGCCGCGGGCCCGCTCGGCCCCGTGGCGCCTGAACCCGGCAAGCCAGGCAAGCCGTCCTCCGCGGATGCCGCGGCGGAAGGCCCGGTAACCGGCGGTCCCGGGGTGGACGACCCCGTGGTGGACGACACCGTCGCTGGGGGACGGCCGTGACCGCCCGCGACGTCGTGGTGATCGGCGGCGGGCTGGCCGGCATCACCGCGGCGATCACCCTGCGCGAGGCGGGCGCCGGCGTCACCCTCCTCGAGGCCAGGCCCTGGCTGGGCGGCGCGACCAGCTCGTTCTCCCGCGGCGACCTCAAGATCGACACCGGGCAGCACGTGTTCCTGCGCTGCTGCACCAGCTACCGCGAGCTGCTGGCCCGGCTCGGGGTGACCGGGTCGGCGACGCTCCAGGACCGCTTCGACGTCACCGTGCTCGCGCCCGGCGGAGGCCGGGCCAGGCTGCGCCGGTCCGCGCTGCCCGCGCCGCTGCACCTGGGCCGGGCCCTGGGCGGCTATGGCTTCCTGTCCCTGCCGGAGCGACTGCGCGTGGGCCGGGCCGCGCTCGCCCTGCGCACCCTGGACCCGGCCAGGCCCGGGCTCGACGGGCAGCGGCTGGGCGACTGGCTCGGCTCCCGGGGGCAGACCGAGCGCGCCCGCCGCAGGCTCTGGGACCTGTTCATCGTCTCCTCGCTGAACATCGACGGGGACGAGGCCAGCGTGCCGCTCGCCGCGACCGTCCTGAAGACGGCGCTGCTCGGCGACAACGACGCCGCGGACATCGGCGTGCCCGCGGTGCCCCTCGGCGAGCTGCACGGACAAGCCGCGGCCGCCCTGCTCGGCCGGCTCGGGGCCGACGTCCGGCTGGGAACCAAGGCGACCGCGGTGGAGCCCGACCCTGCCGGGGGGTTCCGGGTCCAGGTGAACTCGGGCGCCGACGGCGACGATGGCCCGGACCCGGACGGCGCAGGCGCCCCGGCGGCCGGGGCCCGGGCGCCGGACAGCCGTGAGATCGGCGCCGACGGCGTCGTGCTCGCGGTCCCCGCGGGCCCCGCCGCGAGGCTCGCGAGCGCGGCGGGCGTCGCCGGCGCGGACCGGTGGAACGACCTGAGCTCGTCACCGATCGTGAACGTGCACGTGGTCTATGACCGGCGGGTCACCGGGCTGCCGTTCGCCGCCGCGGTCGATTCCCCGGTGCAGTGGGTATTCGACAAGACCAGGACCTCTGGCCTGAAAACCGGGCAGTACCTGGCGATATCGCTCTCCGCGGCGGACGGGTACGTCGACGTCCCTGCCGCCAGGCTGCGCGACCAGTTCCTGCCCGCGCTCGAGGAGCTGTTCCCGGCGGCGAGGGACGCTCGCGTGACCGATTTCTTCGTCACCAGGGAGCGCCGGGCGACATTCCGACAGGCACCAGGATGCGGCGCGCTCCGTCCCGGCGCCGCAACATCGCTGCCAGGGCTGGTCCTCGCCGGAGCGTGGACCGACACCGGGTGGCCAGACACGATGGAGGGGGCCGTGCGGAGCGGACGCACTGCTGCACAGGAGCTGATCCAACCGATGGCGGGGCTGGCCGAGCCGGCCGGGACCGCCGGCCCGGCCCGGGCCGCGGCGGGATCGCCGTCATGACCGCGACGATCCCTGCGGGCGTGGAGACCGCGCGCGACCTGGTGGGTCCGGCGATCGCCGCGGCGGTGGACCGGCTGAGCGCCGACGTGCGCACCGTCGCCGCCTACCACCTCGGACTGACCGACCCCGACGGCCGCCCGACCGGCAAGGGCTCCGGCGGGAAGGCGCTGCGCCCGGCGCTGGCGGTGCTGTCGACCCGGGCCGCGGGCGCGGCGCCCGAGCGCGGCGTGCCCGCCGCCGCGGCCGTCGAGTTCGTGCACAACTTCTCGCTCCTGCACGACGACATCATGGACGGCGACACCGAGCGCCGGCACCGGCCGACCGCCTGGACGGTGTACGGCGTGGGCGCGGCGATCCTGGCCGGCGACGCCCTGCTGACACTGGCCCACGACCTGCTGCTGGAGGGCCCGGCACCGCAGAACGTCTGGGCCTCGCGCTGCCTGTCCGCTGCCGTGCAGCGGCTGATCGCCGGGCAGGGTGCGGACCTGGCCTTCGAGCGCCGCGGCGACGTGACCCTCGACGAGTGCCGCCAGATGGCCGGGGACAAGACGGCCGCCCTGATGGCCTGCGCCTGCAGCATCGGGGCCATCTACGTCGGCGCGCCCGCCGTGCTGGCCATGGGCCTGGCCGGATTCGGCGCGCACGTCGGGCTCGCGTTCCAGCTCACCGACGACCTGCTCGGCATCTGGGGATCCCCCGAGGTAACCGGCAAGCCGGTGATGTCCGATCTGCGCACGCGGAAGAAGTCGCTGCCGGTGGTGGCCGCGCTGACCAGCAGGACCACGCCGGGCCGGGACCTTGGCGCGCTGCTGGCCAGGCCCGAGCCGCTCAGCGAGGACGAGCTCGTCCGCGCCGCGCGGCTGGTCGAGGACGCCGGGGGCCGGGAGTGGGCCGAGGCGGAAGCCGACACGGCCCTGGCCGCGGCGGGCAAGTGCCTGGCGGAGACCGACATGCCCGACGAGGTGCGGGCGGAGTTCGCCGGGATCGCCGAGTTCATCACGGCACGCCAGTGGTGAGGGCGACATGACCGTGACCCAGGCCGCCGCCGCGGGCCCCGCGGGGGGTTCCGGGGGGTCGTCACCCCTGGTAGCTACCGCCGTGGCCGGGGCGGCGCGGGCCGCTCTGGACCAGGCCGTCGGCCACCTGCTCGGCCTGCAGCACGAGCAGGGCTGGTGGCAGGGCGAGCTGGAGACCAACGTCACCATGGACGCGGAGGACCTGCTGCTCCGCGAGTTCCTCGGCGTGCGGACGGCGGAGCAGACCGCGGCCGCCGCCCGGTGGATCAGGTCCTGCCAGCGCGCGGACGGGACCTGGGCCAACTTCCGGGGCGGGCCCGCCGACCTGTCCACCACGGTGGAGGCCTACGTCGCGCTGCGGCTGGCCGGGGACCCGCCGGACGCCGATCACATGAGCCGCGCCGCGGGCTGGATCAGGGCCCGGGGCGGGATCCCGGCCTCCCGGGTGTTCACCCGCATCTGGCTGGCGATGTTCGGCGAGTGGTCCTGGGACGACCTGCCGGTGATACCGCCCGAGATGATCTACCTTCCGGCCTGGTTCCCGCTCAACGTGTACGACTGGGCCTGCTGGGCGCGCCAGACCATCGTGCCGCTGACGATCGTCGGCTCGGTGCGCCCGGTACGGGCGCTGCCGTTCGGGCTGAGCGAGCTGCGGCCGCCGGCCTCGGGCGGCCCCCAGCTGGCTGCGTCGGGTTCTGACGTCTGGGGCACCCTGTTCGAGCGGCTGGACCGGGCGCTGCACGCGTACGAGCGGCGTGGCCTGCGGCTTCCGCCCGCCCGCGCGGTCCGCACGGCGGCCATGCGCCGGTGCGCCGAGTGGATCATCGCGCGGCAGGAGCGCGACGGCTGCTGGGGCGGCATCCAGCCGCCGTGGGTCTACTCGCTGATGGCGCTGCACCTGCTCGGCTACGGCCTCGACCATCCCGTGATCAGCCGCGGCCTCGCGGGCCTGGACCGGTTCACGATCTGGGAGGACTCTCCGGACGGGCCGGTACGGCGGCTGGAGGCCTGCCAGTCACCGGTGTGGGACACGGTCCTGGCCATCATCGCGCTCGCCGACGCAGGCCTGCCGGCCGATCATCCCGGGCTGCGCGACGCCGCCGGATGGGTGCTGGACGAGGAGATCCACGGGCCGGGCGACTGGCAGGTCCGCAGGCCGGGGCTCGCGCCGGCCGGCTGGGCGTTCGAGTTCGACAACGACGGCTATCCGGACATCGATGACACGGCTGAGGCGGTGCTCGCGCTGCGCCGCGTGGCCTGGCCTGATGACACTGTGCCCGGGCGGTCCGGGCAGGCCGCCGCGGCCAGGGACCGGGCGGTGCGGTGGATCACCGGCATGCAGTCCCGGGACGGAGGCTGGGGCGCCTTCGACGCCGACAACACGTCCAGGCTCGTGGGCAAGATGCCGTTCTGTGACTTCGGCGAGGTCACCGACCCGCCGTCGGCCGACGTCACCGCGCACGTGGTCGAGGCGCTGGCCGCCGAGGGCCTGGCCGGAAGCCGCGCCGCGCGGCGCGGCGTGGCCTGGCTGCTGCGGGCACAGGAGAGCGACGGGTCCTGGTTCGGCCGCTGGGGCGCGAACTATGTCTACGGGACCGGCGCGGTGGTGCCCGCGCTGATCGCCGCGGGCGTACGGCCCGGCAAGCCGCCGATCCGGCGCGCCGTGGCCTGGCTGGTCGCGCGGCAGAACGCCGACGGAGGCTGGGGCGAGGACCTGCGCTCCTATGACGATCCCGTCGGCTGGGCGGGCCGCGGTGAGTCCACCGCGTCGCAGACCGCCTGGGCGCTGCTGGCGCTGCTCGCCGCCGGCGGCGAGTCGGCCACCCCGGAGCAGGCCGCCAGCATCGAGCGCGGGGTCCGGTGGCTGGCGGAGACCCAGCGTCCCGACGGCACCTGGGACGAGCCGCAGTTCACCGGGACCGGCTTCCCCGGCGACTTCTACATCAACTACCACCTGTACCGGCTGGTGTTCCCCGTCAGCGCGCTCGGCCGGTACCTGAGCGGAAGCCCGGCCAGCGGGCCGGGGGAGGAGGGAGCGAGATGAAGACAGGGCTGGTCGTCTGCTCCCCGACGGGGGTCGAAGCGCGGGCCACCAGGCGCGGGCTCGGTGACGCCGGCGAGGTGCGGCACAGCGGCTACGGCGTGACCAGGGCCGCGGCAGAGGCCAGGCGGCTTCGCGACGAGCCGTTCGGGATGCTGGCCGTCAGCGGCGTCGGCGGGAGCCTGTCCGCCGATCTCCGCCCGGGCGATCTCGTGGTGGGCACCGAGGTCAGCCGGCCTGCGGCGGGCGGCACGCCGGTCAGCCTCCCGTCCGCGCCCCTGGTGGCGGGCGAGCTGCGCCGCGCCGGGCTGCGCGCCACGGCGGGCGCGATCGTCACGGTCGATCACCTGTTCCGGCGCGACGAGCGGGAACGGCGGGCGTGCGACCGCGCGCTGGCGGTGGACATGGAGTCGGCTGAGCTACTGGCCGCCGCGGCGGGCCGGCCGTCGATCGTGGTCCGGGCCATCTCGGACACCCCGCGGCGCCCGGTGTTCAGCCCGTGGGTCATCCCCGGCGGGATCGCCGCGCTGCGGTCGCTGCGGCTGGCCGGGCCCGTGCTCGCGCGGTGGGCCGCGGCCTGCGGGCCGCGGCGGGTGCTGCTCGCCGGCCCGCGCTCGTTCTGCGCGGGCGTGGAGCGGGCGATCGAGGTCGTCGAGAAGGTGCTGGAGCAGCGGGGCTCGCCGATCTACGTGCGCAAGCAGATCGTGCACAACACCCACGTGGTGAACGACCTGGAACGCCGCGGGGCGATCTTCGTGGACGAGCTCGACGAGGTTCCCGACGGCGCGACCGTGGTGTTCTCCGCGCACGGCGTGTCGCCCGAGGTGCGCCGCGAGGCGGCGGTGCGCGGCCTCGACGCGATCGACGCCACCTGCCCGCTGGTCTCCAAGGTGCATGCCGAGGCGCGGCGGTTCGCGGCCGATGGCTACCAGGTGGCGCTGATCGGGCACGCCGGGCACGAGGAGGTCGAGGGCACGCTGGGCGAGGCGCCGCACGCGATGACCCTGATCGAGACCGCGGCGGACGTGGCCAGGCTGGAGCCCGCGGACCCGGGCAAGGTCGCGTACCTGATGCAGACCACGCTGTCCGCCGACGAGGCCGGCGGCATCGCCGGCGCGCTGCTCGAGCGGTTCCCCGCGGCCCGCGGGCCGGGCAGCGACGACATCTGCTACGCCACGACCAACCGGCAGCTCGCGGTCCGCGCGATCGCTGCCGAATCCGACCTGGTGCTGGTGGCGGGGTCGGCGAACTCGTCGAACTCCGTACGACTGGTGGAGACCGCGCAGCGGGCGGGAACCCCCGCCTACCTGATCGACGGCGCCGCGGACATCGAGCTGGACTGGCTCGCGGGCGCGTCGGTGGTGGGGATTACCGCGGGCGCGTCGGCGCCTCCCGCCATGGTCGGCCAGATCATCGACGCGCTGTCAGGCCTCGGACCGGTCGAGGTCGACGAGCGCGTGGTCGCCACCGAGTCCATCAAGTTCAGCCTCCCTAAGGAGTTGAAGTCATAATGGCGATGCCGTTGCGCCAGAGCCTGGCCGTGGGCCGCTACCTTATGCGGCAGAAGCTTGCCCGCAATGACAAGTTCCCGCTGCTCGTCGAGCTCGAGCCGCTGTTCGCGTGCAACCTCAAGTGCGCGGGCTGCGGCAAGATCCAGCAGCCGCACGACGTGCTCAAGCAGCGGATGCCGGTGGAGCAGGCCATCGGGGCGGTCGAGGAGTCCGGCGCGCCCATGGTGTCGATCGCGGGCGGCGAGCCGCTGATGCACCCGCAGATCGACGAGATCGTCCGCCAGCTCATCGCGCGCAAGAAGTACGTGTTCCTGTGCACGAACGCGCTGCTCATGCACAAGAAGATCGACAAGTTCACGCCGTCGCGGTACTTCGCCTGGGTGGTGCACATCGACGGGCTGCGGGAGCGGCACGACGAGTCGGTCTGCAAGGAGGGCGTGTTCGACGAGGCCGTCGCCGCGATCAAGGACGCGAAGCGGCGCGGGTTCAAGGTCAACACGAACACCACGTTCTTCAACACCGACACCCCGCAGAACGTCATCGACGTGCTGAACTACCTGAACGACGACCTGGCCATCGACGAGATGCAGATCTCGCCGGCCTACGCCTACGAGAAGGCGCCCGACCAGGAGCACTTCCTGGGCGTCACGGAGACGCGGGAGCTGTTCCGCAAGGCGTTCGCCGACGGCAACCGCAAGCGCTGGCGGCTCAACCACTCGCCGCTGTTCCTCGACTTCCTCGAGGGCAAGACGGACTTCGGCTGCACCGCGTGGGGCATCCCGTCCTACTCGCTGCTCGGCTGGCAGCGGCCGTGCTACCTGATGGCCGACGGGTACGCCAAGACCTAC
>Ga0070698_100007906_pt1 | contig 11510 bp, 10 predicted proteins | sample KBSK1502metaG_FD_65477 | JGI IMG/M metagenome (GOLD analysis project Ga0070698, IMG submission 65477) | Corn, switchgrass and miscanthus rhizosphere microbial communities from Kellogg Biological Station, Michigan, USA - KBS K1-50-2 metaG | ecosystem: Host-associated > Plants > Roots >...
TTCCTCAACGACGTCATCAGTTTTCTCATTATTGCCTTCGTGATCTTTCTAGTTATCAAAGCAATGAACCGGCTACGTGCTGCTCCGCCTCCGCCACCAAACACGAAAGACTGTCCCTACTGCCTGGCCGTCATTCCGCTGGCAGCATCTCGCTGTGCCTCGTGTTGTTCCGATGTACCTGCTTGATGATACAAAATAGTAAGCGGTAACGATCTGGTGGCCGCCACAGGAAGGGTTGAACTTGGCTCAAGGACGTAGCCCGCACGCGTGTTTGTTGACGCCAACGTCAAAGGCAATGGGCACGCTATTAAACGACTTGTCGATGACAGCGTCGTTTAGGGTCGGGGTGAATGCCCGCTGCGCCTTGCTTCGAAGCTGCACTGCCCTTCAGGTTGCACATGTAGTACGTGCTTCGTGCTTCCACAAGCAGACTCGTCGCTACCTGGGCTCTTGCGTTCACGGTTGAGTCTGGCGGAAACGACCCGGTCGCTACCGCTCCTCGGTTCTGACATTGAGTGGCTGTGTGGCATATGTGTGCTGCTCCTAAAGTCTCGCGAGTCAAAGGGCTCAGCACATAAGAGATGACTCAACGTCAGAACCGCGGAGCGGTAGCGACCGGGTCAAGCGGTGCTGGCACTCAAGAAGCGCTTTCAGCACAAACCCTGTAGCGCCGCGTCAAAGGTTGTCGTTCTGCGACTATCGATTCCATCCCACTCCTTTCTTGAAGGTTCTGATAGAATCCCCTCTCATGCGCGAGTGTCCCCGTTGTGAAGGCTGTTATGAAGATGACGCGTTGACGTGTCCGCAGGATGAGTCAAACACCAAACACACTCTTCCTGGCACACGGCTGCTCGCTGCGCGATATCTCCTCGAAAAACGTCTGGGACGAGGGGCGATGGGCCAGGTATATCTGGCACGCGATCAGAACCTCCTCACGCGACGGGTTGCCGTAAAGACTGTTCGGCCAGATATCCTTAATGACGAAGATCTTCAGGAGGGAGAAGCCATCGCGCGCTTTGAACGTGAGGCGCGATCTGCTGCGTCGGTCCAGCATCCGAACGTGGTGGACGTAACAGATTTTGGCCAGAGTCCCGACGGGGTTTTCTATCTGGTCATGGAATACGTAGAAGGCGAAACTCTCTATCACCTACTCCGGCGCGAAGGCACGCTAAACCCGCAGAGGGCCGCAAATATCATGCGCCAGGTCGTGGCGGGGGTTGAGGCGGCGCATGACGAAGGAATACTTCATCGCGATTTGAAACCGGCAAACATATTCATCATGCAGCAACGGAAGAAGACGACCAGTGATGAAGGGTTTGTTAAAGTCGGCGACTTCGGTCTTGCCAAGATAGTCAACTCAGATCGCTCAGATGTTACTTCGGCCAGCGGACCCGCCTCTCGAGGCATCATCGGCACACCGGAATACATGGCCCCGGAACAGATGCAACCCGGCGCCGAGCTTGACGCTCGCGCGGATGTCTATGCGCTCGGTACTATCGCTTATCACATGCTTGGCGGGCGTCCACCGTTCACCGGCAACATTACTCAACTTATCGCGCAGAAGCTGACACAGGCGCCGCCGCCTTTGTCGAGTTTGCGGTCAGATATCACAACAAAGCTGGAAACAGCGGTCATGCACGCACTCGCAAAAGAGCCGGCTAACCGACCTTCGAGTGCGAGCGAATGGTTCGAGGAATTTGCGGCGGCGCTCGCCACGGAGTCACAGGTCACCGAACGCGGCGATTCGCGACTCGTGATTATGGCTCCGTCGGGCGCGGAAGTTTATGTCGACGACGAAAGATACGGCAGCATTGGTCGCTCCGGTCGGATTATTCTGACGTCTGTAGCCCCTGGGCAACACGTTCTACGGGTTTCGCGATCAGGTGAACCTGATGACGAGCGTGTGATTGAAATCCGGGACGACGTAGCCGAACAGATCATTGAGGCACAATTTCATAGTGCTGCGTCCAGCAACCAGTTGACTCCATCTCGCGGCGGCAGTCTGGATAGTCGAACGGGAGCCCATTCAACGACTCTCGTTGTCGTGATGTGCACGCGATGCCAGTCGCGCTTTGCCGAAGGCGTAAAATTTTGTGGACGATGCGGCAACACCACTTTTCAGCCCATTGTACCGGAGGCCGTGTCGGCGCAACCTCGAAGCAATCCGGGAGCAGCATCCTCCCAGAGTGGCATGTCGTGTCCTCGTTGCGGTCAGGCTTATCCTTCGGCCATCAAGTTTTGTGGTCGCTGCGGTATTCCGCTCGGTACCGCCAGACTCGACTGGCGGCCGCCCAGACCAGTAGAGATATTTTGCAAGCTGTGTGGGACGAGTTATCCGGCAAGTACCAGATTTTGCGGACGCTGCGGCAAGCCCATTAGCCTTTGAGCCAATCCATAATTTCCCTATAATTGGCAACGCAAGTAAACTTCAGTTTGTCCAGGGGAATGGCAAGCTAAAGCTAGTCGAACACAAAACTCTGGGACCGTGGCCCAACATTAAGTTACTATGCGAACCCGGTCAGCTTCTGATCCTTCATATTCTTCTTTGGGAGTAAGCGCCGGAAACTGAAGCGCTAACTTCCCAAGAGTCTCAAATAGAACCGAGTCGAACAGATGAAACGCTGCCCCAGTTGCAATCGCACTTACACGGACCTCTCACTGAATTTCTGTCTCGAAGACGGAACGCCTTTATTGAACGAAGCGCCACCGGCATCCGATCCCAATGCGACAGTGAGGTATCCATCGCCCAGAGATACAGCCGAACCGCCCCCGACAGAACTCTATCGGCCGGAAACACCGTTGGTGAGTCATGTGCCACCACCGTCACAACCACGCAGTCCCCAGCCGTATCCGCCGGCGCCACAGTGGGCTCCTGTCCCGCCGGTTCAGCCAGCTAAGAAGTCGAATGCGATCTGGTGGATCTTGGGTGGACTTGCCGTGGTTGCCGTGATCGGAGTCGGCCTTGTCGTCATGCTTATTGCTTTGGCCAGCATCGGCTCAACTGTGAATGACAACAACGCGAACGCCAACAGCAATACGCGTGTAATAGGCCGCAGCGCAAACGTTAATGTGAATTTGAATACGAATACTCCCACTCGCAACGATAACTCCAGCAATTTGCCGCCGTTGTTTACCGACAACTTCTCAGAAACGAAATGGGGTGTCGGCAATTCAAAGTTTGGCGAAATCTGGTATGCAGACGACGAATACCACATGCGTTCGAAAGACAAAACCTTCCTGGTAATGTATGCGCCATCAAACGACTACAACACCGAGAACGGGACAGTAAAGGTCACGGCGCGAAGTGTTGATGGTTCGGTTCCTTCAGCCGGTTTCGGACTTATGGTGCACTGCGAACAGTCGAAGGCGAAGCAACTTGAAGACTACGCACTCCTGATCTACCCGAGCAGTGAGCCGGAGTATGAGGTCATCATGCATAAGGCCGGGAACCAGACGTCCATAGTCTCCAAAACAAAGTCGAGTGCGATCCGATCGGGCTCAAATCCCAACCAGCTTGAAATAAGAATCAAGGGCACCGACCTTCAGTTCTATGTCAACGGCCAATATTTAACCCACATAACCGACACTGAGAATTACAAACGTGGACTCGCCGGTCTGTATACCAGCGACGCGATCGACGTGGCCTTTGATGATTTGGAGATCAGAAGATAGCGGCTCGGCCTGGAATCGTAATGCAGGTCAATCTCAAAGTCTTGGCGGGTCCTTACAAAGGCCGTGTGTTCACTTTCAGTCAGCACGACACGTTTCTGATCGGACGAACCAACGATGCTCACCTGTGTCTGCCAGACGATCGATTCTTCTCGCGGAACCATTGTCTGCTGGAAATTAACCCACCGCATTCTTTCCTTCGCGACCTGGGCTCTACCAATGGGACCTTCGTCAACGGTAAACGAGTCAAAGAAGCTTCTCTGAGAAATGGTGATCGCATACAGGGCGGCGAAACCGTATTGCTCGTTGAAGTGACCGCGGCTGAACCGCACCAGCTTTCCGAAACAACTCAGGAGGCGACACCGAGTCGACCGGTGCTGGTGCTGGTGGAATGTCTAAATTGCGGCAGACAAGAACAGGCGCAGGCCTCAGCTCCCGACGAACATCTGACTTTTCTTTGTGAAGAATGCCGCATCGAGTTAAAGCGTTCGCCGCAACCCATTCCGGGTTACGACACCGTAAAACTACTCGGCCGCGGCGGCATGGGTTGCGTGATGCTTGGACTCGAGCACACAACCGGACGCGCGGTAGCGATAAAGACGTTGCTGCCGGAATTCGCGGTTAGCGATAAAGCCTTGCGTCGTTTTATGCGCGAGATTGATGTCGCAGCCTCACTCAAGCACAAAAACATCGTGGAATTTCTCGATCGTGGAACGCACAACGGCGTGCTTTATTTGGTAACGGAATTTGTCGATGGTCCTGACAGCTCCAAACTTGCAGAATCACATGGCGGTTACCTTTCCTGCAATGAAGCGATGTCCATAATCACCCAGGCACTCGAGGCGCTCGCCTACGCGCATTCGCGTGGGTACATTCATCGCGACTTCAAAGATCAGAACATCCTGGTGGAGGGCGAGTGGCCCAACTTGACTGCAAAGTTAACGGACTTCGGTCTCGCCAAGAGCTTCACGCAATCGGGCATGAGCGGAGTAACGATGGCTGGGGAGATGGCCGGCACGCTGGCCTATATGCCTCCCGAACAGCTGCGCAACTTCCGCGACGTGAAGCCGCAGTCCGACATCTATGCTGTAGGCATGACTGCTTTCAGTTTGCTAACCGGTTCACTTGCACTCGATCTCACAAAGAAGACCGGTATCAACGATACGATTCGGGCGATCTTCGAACAGCCAACTATTCCCCTGCACGAGCGAGCCCCACAGGTTCCTCAGCAGATTTGCGAAATCATCGATCGCGCACTCTCCAAGGATCCCAGCCAGCGTTGGCAGTCGGCAGGCGCGATGCGCACTGCGCTAATGCACGCCGGTTAGTGATTCTTCGACGATGACGTACTCTGTTTGCACTTACTCGGGTTGGCAGTTCAGGAGAAGTCTCGATTGACCTTAACTCGGAATCCGTTCACCAACTTCATCGAACGCCGGTTGACTCAATCCTACGTGCGCAAGATATGCACGCTAGTGCTCGCCGTTAGCTTCTTTGTGCTAGCTGTGTCGTTTGCCACGACTACTAGAGGCAAAACGAGTCTTGGGCCATTCCTCGGTGCAGACTTTGGAGCTTTTTATGTCGGCGGAAAGATCTTCAACGAATATTCTCCCGACCGGATCTACGATGTGGCGCTTCACGAACTGGTCTACAAGGAGATCTTTCCGGATGCGCCGCCCGGCAGCCATCTGGCTTACGCAAACGCCCCTTTCTTCATTCTCCCCTTTGCGCTGCTCTCGCGTTTACCCTATGCATGGGCTTACATCGCATGGCTTTTGATCTCCATTATTCTCTACTGTTTGGGTTTTCTGTTGGTCTGGACAACGCTCGAGGCAATACCCGACACCTATTTCTCCGCAGCACTTCTCCTGGCGCTCTCGTTCTTTCCGTTTACCATCGAATGTTTGGCTGGTGGTCAAACATCAGCATTCGGGTTTTTTGCTCTCGCTCTGGCGCTAACCAGCGAGCGTAGCAGCAGACTCTTGAGCGGCGCGGCACTCGCGCTCTGTTCTTACAAACCCACGCTGTTATTCCTCATGATACCAATGCTGATTGTGAGTCGCCGCTATCTGACGCTCCTTGGTTTCGTCATCGGCAACGCAGCGCTTGGCGTGGTCTCAATTTTGGCGGTCGGCTGGCGGGGTTGCGTTGCCTACGTCAATACCCTTTTGTTCTACACAAACGCCTCAGTTAACGCTGAGTCAGGACTGCGCACCTGGAAGTATGTGGACATTACGTCCTTCTTCCGCTTGCTCGTGGCCAATCATGCTCAGCTCAGATTCATTCTGACCGCAACTGTTTTCTTATTTGTATTGGCTTTCCTCGCGCAGCTTTGGTGGAAGGGTCAACGGAAAACCCATGACGAGCGTGACCTGATATGGGCGGCGACCTTAACCTGGACCTCGGTCTTGAATCTCTACCTGGGAATCTACGATACAACTTTGGTTGTCTTAAGTGCGCTACTCTTTACCAATTTCCTGTACGTTCGCTCGGTTCCTACGCGCCCGGCTTTGTCTCCACAGTATAAGGTCTTATTGCTTTTGCTCTACGTAGTACCCTGGTTGACCCAACCTGTGGCGCGCTTGACTCATATTCAGTTGTACACTTTGGTCCTGGGTTTGTTTGGTGCTTACCAGTTAGCCCATTTTAGCCGGCGCCCTGATGGCGACTAATCGCGCGCGCAAAAAAGAAGTGTCCTAATTTGTAGGGGCGTCTCTCCGTGGGCGCGCCCTTTCTTGAGTGACAGATCGCAAGAGTGGGGCGCCCACGGAGGGACGCCCCTACAAATTAGGACACTACGCGCAAAAATTAATTCTTTACTTCGAAAGCAATCGGGCCGCATAATATGGTCCCTCGCTGCAGTCGACAGGCGAGACGAGCGCGGGCCCACAGCCCGCGTTCGCATGAGGAGAACCTGATTATGAGATCTATTTGGAAGGGTCACATACGCTTCCTGCTGGTCGCCATTCCGATTCGCGTCTACAACGCAATCGAGACAAGCGAGAAGATTCAGTTCAATCAATTGCACCGCGATGACTATGGTCCCATTGGTTACGATAAGCGCTGCAAGAAATGCGGCCAGGTCGTTAGCAACGACCAGATCACCAAGGGCTACCAGTACGAACCTGATCGCTACGCGATCGTCGAACCTGAGGACATAGCCAAGGTCAAGATCAAAACCACGAAGGCAGTTGACATCATCGGCTTCGTTGACCGTTCGGAAATCCCCACTACGTTTTATGACGCTCCGTACTATGCCGGGCCGGATGGCCCCGTGTCGGAAAAGCCTTACGCTCTGTTGCGCGAGGTAATGAAGCAGACAGGCAAGGTAGGTGTCGGCAAAGTTGTCTTGCGTGATCGCGAAGATCTCGTTGCTATATTTCCCATGGAAGATGGTCTGGTCTTGCAGAAGCTCCACTATCCACATGAGCTTAGAAAGATGGAAGATGTGCCCGACCTGGAGGGCACGCAAAAGTTGAACAAGAATGAATTGAAGCTGGCGACAACGCTGGTGGCGGAGATGTCGACTTCCCTTTCCGAAATCGATACCGTAGATAACTATCACGCGGCTTTGAAAACGCTGATCGAGTCGAAGATAAAGGGTAACAAAGTGGTGGAATTTGAAGTTGAGGAACTACCAAGACTTGATATCATGAGCGCGTTGAAAAAGAGTTTGCAGCAGTCGGGACGTAAACCAATGGTGAAGGCGGCGCCCGCGGCGAAGAAGAAACCACAGATTACTTTGGTCAAGTCGAAAGTGGCGAAGAAACGAAAAGCGTCGTAGAGTGGGACTGACTTTTAGTCGCTCGTTTAGCTTACACGCTTACAAATGAAAGAAACCGGCAATAAGGTAATCTCCTTTCCCTCACCTGTCCCTTCAAAGGCGGATTATCAACGTGTCAAATCCTCCTACTCCATCAAGGAAATTAAACAACTATTCGGCCTCAGCGAGAAGACGATTCGGCGCTGGACTGAGCAAGGCATTATCCAGGCATCAGCGGCGGCCGGAACCTCGGAATCGACTTACGACTTTCAGGCGCTGACACAGTTCCGGCGTGTGCGCGAACTGCGTTCGCAAGGGCACACTATTCGTCAGATTGAAGCGGAGCTGCAGGGACAGTTGCATCTGTTTCGTGTTGAAGCAGGCCGCGTGGCGCGCCTGCTTACTCCCTTCGAAGAAGCATTGCTGTTGCATGAGCAGGGCGATCCCAAGGCTGCGGAACACTATCTCGAGGCGATTAATGAAGGGGACAACACCGCAGAGGCGCACTGCAATCTTGGAATTATTAATCTTGAGCAGGGACAACTATCCAAAGCCCTCGACAACTTTACTCTCTCTCTGAAAAGCGACCCGCGTCACGTTGAAGCTCACTACAATCTCGCGAATCTCTATTATGATGCGGGCGACCTCCAACTGGCCCGACTGCACTATGAAGCCGCAGCGCAGATCGAGCCGGGATTCTCCTTAGTCTATTTCAACCTCTCGCTCGTCTATCATAAGCTCGGCGATCTGGTCGCCGCTTCAGCCACCCTGGATAGATACCGGCAGCTTGAACCGGAAGACGAAGATATAGAGATGCTCAATCAGCTCTTGAAGGCGATGCAACATCCGAGTAGGCCGCTCGGTTGATTTACTTGAAAGTTTTGGTGGAGTGATGAGTTTGGCGGTGGGCAGGGAGGTCTGCCCACCTTGGCTCGTACTGGATCGCAAGAAAGGTGAACGATCCTAAATACGTAGTACTTTACGAAAATTACCAATGGCGAATCATTTCCACGTTTGCCACCTGTGGCTTCTAGGTCAAGAATGAACGGCATCTGGCGAATTCAGTCGAAGCTGTTTATAATTGGCCACTCGCCCCTGCCAGTCTTGCTAATGGGACTTGACTGAATTTCGTTCCGAACAAGGAGGCCCTATGAGCAACGTCAAATGCCGAATTCTCTGTGTCGATGATCATCTGGACACATCCGAAATGCTTCAGCTCCTCCTCTCGGAGGAAGATTATGAAGTTCGCACCGCGGGAACGATTGAAGAGGCCTGCACCATGGCCCAGGACGAGGAATTTGATCTCTACGTGCTCGACAAACGTCTACCTGATGGCACAGGTCTCGAACTTTGTAAGGCCCTCAATCGATTGACGCCAAGTGTTCCGTGTCTCTTCTACTCAGGCGACGCCTACGCAGTTCACCGTCAAGAAGCACTGGAAGCCGGCGCGGCCGGGTACGTAGCAAAACCCGATCTCGACACACTGATTGAGGCCGTTCGGATACTACTTTCCGAAAGAGAGTGCGCTGCGGCAACGTAAGAACAGTCCGCAATCGGGAGTTGCGAGTCTGGAGCCACAACTCTTGTTCGCGATCATTCCCCGGACCCTTGTCGTGATCACTAGTGCAGACTCTTGTCGTGATTGCTAGTGCAGACTCTTCCTTCCTTGACACTTCAAACAGTGCACGTATAATTTTTCTCCCACAGGGGCCGTTAGCTCAGTTGGTAGAGCAGCTGACTCTTAATCAGCGGGTCGGAGGTTCGAGCCCTCCACGGCTCACCATTATTTGCAATGACTTGCGGCAGGTTGAAGAGCCTGCCGCTTTTCGTTTGTGACAAACTTGTGACGTCGTTTCTGTCGATACTCTGACAAGACAGTGATCGCGCCACGCTTTCCTTGATCCGTTGCGTGGATATATCGCATCGTCGTCACAATCGAGGCGTGCCCCATCAACTCTTTAATCTTGACAACGTCAACACCGGCATCGGCCAAGCGAGTACCGAATGTATGACGCAAGTCATGAAAAGGTGAAGTTGGTAATGCCTGCTTCCCGACAGGCTGCGGAAAAGGATTTCTTAACATCCGTGTACCGCGTTCCGGTGTCAGGATTCGTAAAAACATATTCCGGATTACCACTTTCCTGATTCAGTTCCAATAGAGCTTCGCGCACAATTGGCTCCATCGGCACAGAGCGATCCCTGTTGGTCTTTGTCTCTGTAAAGTTGATTAGATTCAGACCGAAGTCCACATGTGACCAACGGAGCTTTAGTAACTCTCCACGCCGTGGTCCAGCGTAGATTGCCACTGTTACGAGCGTTCAACTTATCGGTACTGAGCACGTGGGTAAAAAACATCCTCAAGACGAGAGTTCCTGATCCCAGCGTGTAGTATGTTCGCCGTTGCATTAGACAACAACGCGAGCTGTATCCCTGCACTGTTAAGTGTTTGGAGAGCGATCGGAACTTCCGGCCAGGTTTTTAGTTGAAGATAAGACCTCATCAATTTCTCTCGCTTATTAGAGGTGAGATCGAGGTTAAGCAGCTCCGCGGCAAATATGAGACTCTCTTCAGTGACTCGCCAGAAATTGGCGTACTGTTGGGACAAGGCACGCAGCCACTGATACTCAAACTGCCTTGTGCGCCACACATTGCTAAACTCAGTTCCCTTTCCAGGAAAAAAGTTGTTCGGCAAGTGCAACAACAGGCCTTGATCGAAAATCGGAAACGCATCAAAGGCGATAGCTTTGATTTTCGATATAGTCCGTTGGTTAGCTGACCTCACTGATCCTAAGTATGCCCGTCGCAATCCCCGCCGTCGCAAAGTTTAAAAAATGCCGTCGATCCACTGACATCATTATTTCTCTCCAACTAGAATCATCAATGTGTAACTATTGACCACACTTTCAGGTTGCACTAGCTCAAGCAGTGCTGCGTTGTGGGCCACCGACAAGAAAAATAATCCAAACACTCTAGTGTGAATCATTCCGCAGTCTTGATTTGGGTCCCCTGAGCAGAAACCCAATCGCTCCATCTTCGCAAAGACCGAAAGAGCGCGCGGTTCACAAGCCCCGCTAATGTGAACACTTCGCGCGCTCCTGCGCACCGAGCTCCTTCTCCGGTGCGATTCTTCTGCGGTGAGATAGCGACTCTGGTAATCACTGTTTCACCATCGAATGACTCCCTCCTCAGATCAATACCAGATTCACCGTCGTTTATTCCCCGCGAAGATCTCTGGCGACGTGAGGTAACCGAATCCGTTTAGGTCTTCAGAGGTTAAATAGGATTGGATGTAGGCCACCTGCCAAATCGCTCCGGCCGTAACGATCTGGCATTCTGCTCGAGTATTTCGGAGAGCGAAAGGAATAAGAGAGCTGGGCTGGCGGTATCAAGAGAGCGTGAATGAGAACTCAGACGGTTCACGCATTGAGGATGATGACTAAGTTAAGACGGTCCGCCGTTTCAGCCCCACGTTTCTGGGCCAGATATTTGCTATCAACCTTATGCAAATCTCTCGTTGGCGGTATGTAGTTCCGAATAGAAAAGTTCAGCTCAAGATAAACGCCAAACTCCGGGCTGGAGGGCAATACACTGAAAAGTGCTCGGCGCGATTCGCTTTTTCTGAAAATCCGAGTATTAGTTGGACTCTTGGAGTTGTGAACTCTCGAGGCTCAAGTATGTCATGCCTCGCACGTCAAGTAACATGCGCTGTCGAACATTTACGAGCCGAAGTAGTACCTGTTCGCAAACTGCGCACCGCGCCACGATGCCAGGACCTTTCATGTATACATGCGTCTCAGCAAAGTGCTTTATTGCGCCGCAGTGCGCACATTGTCCCTCTGCAGCAGTAACATCCATGACGAATATTTTGCTCAATTCACCAGCAGCGGCGTTACCGTCAAGGTAGTCGTAGGTATATGGAGTCATTGCTTTTCTCCTGTTGGACCAAAACGCTCAGTTCTGATCTTGTCGGGGCTGTTGCCTGACGCGATAAGCAGGCCAGCAGCACTTTCAACGAAAGATGTCGGGCCGCAAACGTAGCAAGTTGGGGAAAGCTTTGCGGGCCAGCTAGTATTCGCGA
>Ga0070698_100007907_pt1 | contig 11509 bp, 11 predicted proteins | sample KBSK1502metaG_FD_65477 | JGI IMG/M metagenome (GOLD analysis project Ga0070698, IMG submission 65477) | Corn, switchgrass and miscanthus rhizosphere microbial communities from Kellogg Biological Station, Michigan, USA - KBS K1-50-2 metaG | ecosystem: Host-associated > Plants > Roots >...
GGGAGCTGGGAGTCACGGGAGACCTGCGGGTGCGTCACCAGGACAGTTGGGCACGGATCGAAGTCGCGCCCGAGGAGTTCGAGCGGGTGCGAGCCTGCCGGGACCAGATCGAGTCGCGGTTTGCCGCGCTGGGGTTTCCCCGGGTCGACCTGGACCCGCGGGGTTATCGCCGGGGCTCCATGCTGGCCGCGCCGGCCGCCTCCTGATGCGGCTGTTCGCGGGGATTCCGGTGCCGGAACCCGCTCTTGGTGAGCTTCGGGTGATCATGGCGAGCCTCCGTGAGCAGGAATGGCCGGTCCGCTGGACTGGAAACGAAGGGCTGCATCTGACGCTCAAGTTCTACGGCTCGGTGCCGGACGATCAATTGCCGCTCATTTCACGTGCCCTGGCGACCAGCGCCGAAGACTGTGGTCCCATCCCGCTCACCTGCTCAGGTCTAGGCCACTTCCCGCCGGGGAGGATGGTCCAGGTCATCTGGGCGGGGGTCGACGCTCCAGGCGCCCTCGAGTTGCTCCAGGACCGGATCGAGCGGACCAGCGAGGCGTTGGGGTTTCCGCTGGAGGGACGGCCCTTCCGCCCCCACGTCACCCTTGGCCGAGTGAAGACCGGAGCGAAGTTGAGCGCGACCGACCTGGAGAAGTTCCCGGTTCTCGCGGACATACCTTTCCTCGCCGATCGCCTGGTGCTGTTCGAGAGCCGCCCCACTTCCGGCGGCTCCGCGTACACTCCCCGGGCCACCATGGAGTTGTGATGCGGGCGCTGTTTCGACTGATCGGATGCCTGGGACTGATCCTGCTGCTGGTGGCGGGATGGCTCTATCGCGATCGCGTCCTGGAGTTCGCCCGAGGCATTCTCCAGAAGCGACCAGCCCCGGCCGAAAGCGTGGGCCGTCCGACTGAGGGTGGTGTCCGCCGCGCGCTGGACAAGGTCGATTCCCTGAACGCGTGGCGCGCCGATTCCATCGTCCTGACCGCTTCGGAGATGGCCTCGCTCATCGGGGCCGGCCTGGACCCCGCCTTCCGCGGTCACATGGATTCCCTGCAGGTCGGACTGGAAGAGGGCCGGATTCGAATCGAGGCGTCGTTTGATACCAGCCAGATTCCCAAAGACCTGCTGGGCCCGCTGGGCAGCATGGTGGGCAATCGCGAGCATCTCAAGGCCGCCGGCCCGGTCAGCGTCTCCGCTCCGGGGCGAGCCGAGTGGCAGGTGGACCAACTCACGCTGGGAAGTTTTCCCTTTCCACGAGACGTCATCCCTCGCCTCCTGGAGCGGGCAACCGGCTCGCGCAGCGCGGCACTCCCCGTGGTGATTCCCCAGGGCATTCGGTCCGTGGCGATCCATCCAACCGGGGTCACCCTCTACGGCAAGACGGACGGGCAATGAAGGCGCGCATACTGGTCGTGGACGACGAGCCCGGGATCCGGGAAGCCTTGCGGCAAGTGCTGGAATACGAGGGCTACGTTGTGAAGACCGCGTCCACCGGCCCCGAGGGCATTTCAGCGTATCCGGAGTTTCGTCCTCATGTCGTCTTCCTCGACGTGAAGATGGCGGGCCAGGATGGACTGGAGACCCTGAGCCGGCTCAAGACCCTGGAGCACCAGGCGCCCATCGTCATGATTTCCGGCCACGGTACCATCGCTACCGCCGTAGCCGCGACTCAGCGCGGCGCGTTCGACTTCCTGGAAAAGCCGCTCGATACCGATCGGCTGATGGTCACGGTGCGCAATGCACTCGCCCAGGCCGAGCTGAAAGGAGAGAATGCGCGGCTCCGCGAGGCGGTGGAGACTCGCTACGCCATGGTCGGCGGCAGCCGGTCACTGAAGGAAGTGCAGGAGATTATCGACAAAGTGGGGCCGACCCCGGCCCGGGTCCTCATTACCGGTGAGAACGGCACCGGCAAGGAACTGGTGGCCCGCGCGATCCACGATAGCTCTCCGCGCCGCAAGCAGCCCTTCATTGAAGTAAACTGCGCCGCGATTCCCTCCGAGCTGATCGAAAGCGAGCTATTCGGTCACATGAAGGGCTCGTTCACCGGCGCCTTTGCGGATCGGGCCGGGAAATTCGAGCAGGCCGATGAGGGAACCCTCTTCCTGGACGAAGTGGGGGACATGTCCCTCGCCGCCCAGGCCAAGGTGCTCCGGGTACTGCAGGAAGGGATCGTCACCAGGATCGGCGGCGCCAAGACCATCCAGGTTGACGTCCGGGTAATCGCCGCGACTAACAAGAACGTGGAAGACGAGATTGCTGAGGGCCGTTTTCGCGAGGACTTGTACTATCGGTTGAACGTGGTCCCTATCGAAGTACCGCCGCTCCGGGAACGCCGGGACGATATTCCCGCCCTGGTGCACCACTTCGCCGACTTGCTCTCCCGGTTCTCCGGCATGCCGGCCAAGCGCTTCGACGAAGGCGCGATCCGCCGGTTCCAGCAGCATGCCTGGCCCGGTAACGTGCGCGAGCTCCGGAACGCGGTGGAGCGGGCCATGATCCTGGCGCCGGGCCGGACGGTCATGGCTTCGGATCTCGAGCGCATGCTGGGAGACGTGGTGGAGCTCCCCGACGAGGCGCTGCCCATGGAGCGGTTCGTCGGGAGCACCTTCGAAGGCTTCAAGCACGAGGCGGAAAAGAGCTTTCTCGAAGCCAAGCTCAAGGAGCACGACTGGAACGTGTCGGAAACCGCGCGTTCACTCAAAATGCCGCGGTCCAATCTGTACAAGAAGATCGAGCGCTACGGTCTAACCCGGGATGCTACATGAGCCCAGAACGCGATTGGGACAAGGAGCTGGCTGATATCGACAAGGTGATCGCCCGGACCCCTGCCGGGCCGGCCCCGGTTCCGGCGACGCAAGGCAAGGCGGCTCCCGCGCTCCCCTCCGCACCGGTAGGCCGCAAGGCGGCGTTCGCTACCTGGCTCCGGGTCCTGCTCGGCGCCCTGCTTGCGGTCGGTATGACTCAGTGGCCCTATGGCCACGGATGTGGCATCAGCCTGTTCCTCTATGTAGGAGCCGCCGCTTCCGTGGTGGTGGCCGGGCTCTGGAGCTCCGTTTCCAGCTGGCGGCGGCGGATGGGCCTGGCTCATAGCCTGGCCCTCGTGGTCACCTTGTGGGGCATGGTGCTGCTCGCGCGGGAAGTACTGCCGCGCACCGGATATGCCAAGCAAGCTCTCCATTGGACCTGCCCTTAAGGAAAAGCCTGCAGGGGTTCAGGGTGCAGCGTGCAGGGTCACCCAGTACCCAGCCAGTACCCAGTACCCAGTACCGTCCACTCTGCTCCCCGCACGCTGAAACTCTGTACCCTTCTTATGGCAAAGATTTTCAAAAACCTGATAGGTGGAAGCTGGGTGCCGCCGAGTACGGGTGCCTACATCGAGAACCGGAACCCGGCCAACACCGGTGACCTGGTCGGCCGTTTTCCAGACTCTGGCGCCGAGGATATCGCCGACGCGGTTCGGGCTGCCCGCCTCGCCTTTCCGGCCTGGTCCCGTACGCCGGCGCCGGCCCGGGGCGACCTGCTGCGGCGGCTGGGCGACCTGCTCACTGAGCACCAGGAAGAGATCGCCGACCTGATGAGCCGCGAGATGGGAAAGGTGCTCACCGAAGCCCGGGGCGATGTGCAGGAGGGAATCGATACCGCCTACTACGCGGCGGTCGAGGGGCGCCGGCTCTTCGGACATACGGTTCCGTCGGAGCTGCGCAACAAGTGGGCGATGAGTTACCGCCGCCCCATTGGAGTCGCCGGGCTGATTACCCCGTTCAATTTCCCGATGGCGATTCCCACCTGGAAGATGTTTCCCGCATTACTCTGCGGGAATCCCGTGATCTTCAAGCCCTCCGAGGACGTGCCCCTTACCGGCCATCGCCTGGTGGAGCTGGTCCTGGCAGCCGGCTTCCCGCCCGAGGTCATCCAGCTGGTCCACGGGCGGGGCGAGATCGCGGGCAAAGCGCTGGTGGAGCATCCCGAGGTGCCGGTCATTTCGTTTACCGGTTCCACTACCACCGGCTCGGCGATCGGCGAGACCTGCGGCCGGATGCACAAGCGGCTCTCGCTCGAGATGGGCGGCAAGAATGCCATGATCGTGATGGACGACGCCGACCTCGACCTGGCCCTTGAAGGGGTGCTTTGGGGAGCGTTCGGCACCACCGGGCAGCGCTGCACCGCGACCAGCCGCCTCATTCTGCACCGAAGAATCCACGACAAGTTTCTGCGCCGGGTAGCCGAGGCGGCCAGCGCTTTGCGTCTGGGCGACGGTCGTGACCCTCGCACCCAGGTCGGCCCCCTGATTCACGCGGCTGCCCGAAAAAAGGTGGAGGAGTATGTCTCAATCGGTCAGGAGGAAGGGGCAGAGCTGGTGACCGGAGGACGCCGGCCCCGCTCTCCCCGGCTGGGCCAGGGCTATTTCTTCCAGCCCACGGTCTTTGCCGGGGTCAAGCCGGGCAGCCGGTTGGAACAGGAAGAGATCTTCGGCCCGGTGTTGAGCGTGATCCGGGTCGGTTCCCTGGGGGAGGCGATCCGGGTGAACAACGGGGTCCGGTACGGACTGTCGAGTTCACTCTACACCTCCGACGTCAGCGCCGCATTCCGGGCGATGCAGGAGCTCGACACCGGCATCACGTACGTCAATGCGCCAACCATTGGCGCGGAAGCCCACCTCCCCTTCGGTGGAGTGAAACAGACCGGCAACGGGCACCGGGAAGGAGGCTGGGAAGTGTACCACTTCTTCTCGGAAACCAAGGTCTGCTACATCGATCATTCCGGTGTTTTGCAGCGGGCCCAGATCGACACCTACGATGTGTGATCAGTGACCATATTGCGGCGCCATTGCCCGTTGCGCGCCGCACGCGGTGTGGGTAAGGTTCTTACAATGTTCGCAGCAATCCCGTTCTCCGTTCCGTTCCTGCAGCCGCGGCGAGGTATTTGAATCATGCGTCCAATGCAGATCGGTCCCGGCAGACGCGGTCCCGGCTCGGACGAGGGATCACTGGACCAGTATCTCCGAGAGATCAGCAAGTACCCGCTGATTTCTCAGGACGACGAAGTCGACCTGGCCCAGCGGATCCGCATCGCCGATCCGGAAGCCCTGGATAAGCTGGTCCGCAGCAACCTCCGCTTCGTCGTTTCGGTCGCCAAGAAATACCAGAACCAGGGCGTGTCCCTCGCCGATCTCATTAACGAGGGCAACCTCGGCCTGATTCGCGCCGCCCACAAATTCGACGAAACCAAGGGCATCAAGTTCATTTCGTACGCCGTCTGGTGGATCCGGCAGGCCATTCTCCAGGCCCTGGCGGAACAGAGCCGAATCGTCCGGGTCCCGCTCAACCGGGCCGGAACCCTGCACCGGATCGGGAAGCGCTCGTCCGCGCTGCTCCAGGAACTGGGCCGCGAGCCCACGCCCTCGGAGATCGCCGAGGGGATGGATATCTCCATGGAAGAGGTGCAGAAGACCCTCTCGATATCCCAGAACCACCTCTCGCTGGACGCTCCGCTTACGCCCGGCGAAGACAATAAGCTGCTGGACTACCTGCCGGACAACCAGAATCCGGGCCCCGATTCCGAGACCTTTGAACACGCCCTCAGCGAGTCGATCGAAGAGGTCTTGTCCACTCTCAAGGAACGGGAAGCCAAGATTCTCCGGTTGTATTTCGGTCTCGATGGCCCCGAGCCCATGACCCTGGAAGAGATCGGTAGCCGGCTTGGCATTACCCGCGAGCGGGTCCGGCAGATCAAGGAGAAGGCCCTGACCCGGTTGCGCCACGTGAGCCGGGCGAAAGCGCTGGAGAGCTTTCTCACCTAATTGACGATTGCCGATTGAAGATGGCTGCCAATCCTTCCTTCGATGTTTCCACCGGTGCCGATCTCCAGGAAGTCGACAACGCCGTCAACCAGGCGGTGAAGGAGGTCGGCCAGCGCTATGACTTCAAGGGCACTAACTGCAGCATCCTGTTCGACCGTGAAAAAGCCTCCATCAAGCTGGCCGCCGACGACGACTTCCGCCTGAAGGCCCTGGTGGATGTTCTCCAGACCAAGATGATCAAGCGCGGTGTCCCGGTCCGGAACCTCAAGTTCGGAGACCTGGAGCAGGCCACCGGCAGCAGCGTCCGCCAGACCATCGATCTCAAGCAGGGCATTGACCAGGAAACTTCCAAGAAGATCGTCAAGGGCATCAAGGACCGGGGGTTCAAGAAGGTCCAGGCCTCCATCCAGGGTGAGGAAATTCGGGTGTCCAGTCCGTCCAAGGACGAACTCCAGGAAGTCATGGCGTACCTGCGGGCCCAGGATTTCGGGCTGGAGCTCAAGTTCGGGAATTACCGGAGTTGAAGAATCGCCAGCCCCCGCGACTGGGATCTTTCCTGGTCGGCGTCGCAGTTCTGCTGGCGTCCTGCACCACCCCGGAATCGAGAGTCGTCGTCGGTCCCCGCGGGGCGCAGCCCGAGATCCGGGTCGGGCTCGCGGTGGGGGTGCCTCAGGTCGTAATCGGCGGTGGGTCCGCGCTCGCGGTTCTCGGGGCAGATACAACGGTGCGGGCTGAAGTTCCGGCCGGCGCCAGCCTGACGGTCGTGGAGCGCGGCGGAGGACTGGGTGTTTCCGGAGCGCTGAGCTGGTTCCTTGCGGCTGGGGACCCGCTCATCGTCGACGCGATCGGCGCCGACGGCTTTGTCCGGGTCGGTGGCCGGGACTATCGGGGACGGGTAATGGTTTTCAGTGCCCGGGGCGGGCTGACCATCGTCAACCGGCTGGGTCTGGAGAATTACCTGGCGGGAGTAGTACCAGCCGAAATGGGCCGGCGAGACTCCAGCGAGATCCAGGCGCTTTATGCCCAGGCGGTGATTTCCCGGACCTATGCACTCCGCAACCGGGGACGCTGGAACCCATTGGGCTTCGATTTCTACGCAACCGTGGCGGACCAGGTCTATGGGGGCGTCTCGGCCGAGCGGCCGATTGGCTGGCAGGCAGTCAACGGGACCGCCGGGCTGGCGGTCACCTGGCGGGGGGAGCCGATCGACGGGTTTTTCTTTTCGACCTGCGGCGGCAAGACCGCGAAAGGCACCGAGGTATTTGCCAACGCCGACCGCCCCTACCTGGCAGGTATTGACGATGTGGACGAGAACGGGGTCGCCTATTGCCGGATTTCACCCCGGTTCGAATGGCGCGCCGAGTGGTCGGTCGAAGCGCTTCGCGATATTCTCCGGGAGAGTGTGCCGGCATCCCTGGGAGCCAGCATCTCGTCCCACGCCGTGATCCAGTCGGTCGAGATCGCCGAGCGGTCCAGGTCAGACCGGGTCGCGCGGCTCAACCTGACCATTGATGGCAAGGATATCGTCGTCAACGGGCCCGACGTCCGCCAAGTGCTTCGGCCGGCCCGGGGCGAGTTGTTGCGAAGCAGCGTGTTCACCTTGAGTCAGAACCGGAACGCGGGCCGCGTCGTGCGGCTGGTGGCCGAAGGCCGTGGGGCGGGGCATGGCGTAGGGTTTTGCCAGTGGGGGGCGGTGGGACGCGCCCGGGCGGGCCAGAACTACCGCCAGATCCTGGCCGCTTACTTTCCGGACACCGATCTCGAGCGAATATACTGATGCCACGAATTCTCCTGCTGCTTGGAGCGGTCTGCCTGGTTGCCTCGCCGCTGGCGGCCCAGCGCCCCCTGGACCGTTTTACCTATGACAACCTCCGCTTCACCGGGGCGTGGGTCGAAGCCGGTATTGCCACCTCGAACCGGCTCGAGGGCACCGCGACCTACGGGTTGCGGATCGATCTGGGCCAATTCGCCCCCCGGCTCCGGATGCTGGTGGGTGGCTCCTACACCCGAAGCGATTTCAAGCAGGTCGAGATCGACAAGTTCGAGACCAAGTTGCGGAACGTGGTGACCGATCCGACCAACGATTTCACCATCGACCTGGGGAACATCCGCTGGTCCGATATCGCGCTCGACGTGGACCTGCAGTACTTCCTGGTACCGGGCCGGAGCTACCAGCCCTACCTCGGCGCCGGCGCGGGGATGCACATCCGGAATGGTTCGGGCCGGGCCATTGACGGCACCTTCGTCGAAGACGCGCTCGACATGATCGGCGCGGGCGTCAACTTTACGGCCGGCCTGGACCTGATGCTCTCCCGCGGCCTGATGATGAACCTCGGCGGCCGCGCCGTGGTCGGCAGCGACCTGCAGACGTTCACGCTCACCGTTGGCCTTGGGTTTCGCAGATAGGGGGGTGTGTGACGGACGACCTGAGAATCGGGGTCATCGGTGCGGGAGCCATCACCCAGGTTGGGCACTTGCCGGTGCTCAAGCGGCTGAAGGGCGTGGAGGTGGCCGCCATCTGCGACAGCGACCTGCTCAAGGCCCGGGCCCTGGCCGAGCGGTTTCAGATCCCGGATGCGTTCGACGACATCGACGATCTCCTTGGCTTCGAGCATCTCGACGCCGTCGTCATCTGCACCCCGAACCACCTCCACGAAGCCCACATCCTTGCCGCCCTCTCCGCCAATCTGCACGTCCTGGTGGAGAAGCCGCTGGCGACGTCCCTGGCCAGTGTGCAACGGATCATCAAGGCCGCCGAGAAACGCTCCGGCATTCTGATGGTCGGCATGAACCACCGGTACCGGACCGATTCCCAGATCGTGCGCAGCTTCGTGCAGGCCGGCGAGCTGGGAGACATCGAATCCGTCCGGGGCAGCTGGCACGTCTTTCGTCCCAGTCGCGCCCAGCTGGGATGGCGGCAGCGTCGGGAGCTGTCCGGCGGCGGCGCCATGCTGGACCTGGGCCTTTCGATCCTGGATCTCGCTTTCTGGCTGGCCGGCACGCCCAAGCCGGTTCGGGTAAGCGCCAACCTCGACGTATCGGGTCGCGACAAGGGTGTGGAGCAGTCGGGAAGCGCGTTCGTGGTCTGCGAAAACGGGGCGACAGTCTTCGTTGATGTGACCTGGCACCACGTCGGCGCCGGGGAGCGCTTTGGGGTCGGTCTGCGGGGCAGCAAGGGCACGGCCGGAGTCAACCCGATGCACGTGTGGAAGGAGCTGCATGGCGTGCCTACCGACGTCGCTCCCACCGGTGCCGTGGGCCGGGAAAACGTCTTCTTCACCTCGTTTCGCGCCGAGTGGGCGCATTTTCTCGCCGCGATCCGGAAGGAAGCCAAGGCGCCGAGTCTGGATGAGCACCTCGTGCTTCATCGGGTGCTTGATGCGATCTACAAGTCGGCGGCAGATCAAAAAGACGTCACTTTGTGAGTCCCTGGTTCTCCCTCCTCCTCGCATTGCATCCGGGCCCTCATAGCCCGGATACCCTTCCGGCGGGAGCCGCCAAGCCCGGGTCTGATCTGGTGGTCTATGTCATGACCATGGGCCCGGGTGCGGAGATCTGGGAGCGGTTCGGCCACATCGGGATCGGAGTCCGCGACTCCAGCACCGGGGTGGATTCGCTTTACGACTACGGCCGCTTCAGCTTCTCCCAGCCCGGCTTTGTGGTGAACTTTCTCAAGGGGAGAATGCGGTACTGGATGGCTGGGCAGGACGCCGGGTGGTACGCTCAGGCGTACCAGAGGGCCGACCGTTCCGTCTATGTCCAGGAATTGAATCTGACACCGGCGCAACGGCTGGAAGTGTGGGAGTTTCTCCGCTGGAATGAGCGCCCGGAAAACATGTACTACCGGTACGACTACTACCGAGACAACTGCTCCACGCGAATCCGGGACGTTTTGGATCGCGTCCTGGGCGGTGCGATCCGGCGCCAGACCGATACCGTGACGACCGGCACCACTTACCGCTCACATACCCAGCGCCTCACGTCCGCCGATGTCCCGATGTATACCGGTATTACCACCGGAATGGGGCATGCCGTGGACCAGCCGATTTCCGCCTGGGAGGAGATGTTCCTTCCTCTCGCCGTGCGGGATCACCTGCGCAGGGTGACCGTGCCGGGGCCCGACGGGACCCCGGTTCCGCTGGTCGCCGAAGAGCGCACGCTGAATGAGAGTGATGCATTTGTGGTTCGCACCGAACCGCCTGGCTGGGTTCCCCGTTACCTGGCCGTCGGAACGCTGATCGGCGCGATTGGCCTGTTGTTCGGCTGGCTGGGAACCTCACGCGGCTGGGCCCGAACCATTTTTGCGATGCTCGGCACTCTCTGGTACCTGGTCCTGGGTGTGGGCGGGGTGATTCTGCTGGGCCTCTGGGGATTTACCGACCACTGGGTGACCTATCGCAACGAAAACGTGATGCAATTCAACCTGCTCGCGCTTCCGCTGGTCGTGCTGCTGCCCATGGCGCTTCGGCGGGGAGGAAACAGCGCCCGAATGGCGCGGCGTGTCGCGGGAATGGTGGCGGCGGTGTCATTGGGTGGGTTGCTGCTCAAGATCCTGCCGGGTTTCTACCAGGTAAACCTGGAGACTATCGCGCTCATCCTGCCGGCCAATCTCGCCTTTGCCGCGGCCATCGCCCTGACGACGCAGCCACGGCCGGAGCCGGCCGTCATTCTTTGATCTGGTACGTTCCCGTCACATCCTCCGGCTGGAAATCGAACACCTTGGCTTCCACGAACATCGCAAACAGGTCCGGGTCGAGCATTCCGCCGGCCACTTCCGACTTCATGATGTCGAGCGCACGGTCGGTGGGCACCGCGCGCTTGTAGGGCCGATCCTTAGCGGTCAGGGCATCGAAAATGTCGGAGATCGTCATCATCCGGGTCTGCACCGGGATTTCGGGGGCCTTGACCTTCCGGGGATAGCCGCTGCCGTCGAGCTTTTCATGGTGCCCCCGGGCGATGTCCGGCACCCGGCTCAGGTTCCGGGTCCAGGGAATGTCCCTCAAGAAATCGAAGGTATGGTTGACGTGGCGCTCGATCTCGACCCGCTCGGTGTCGTCCAGGGTACCCTTGCGAATGCTCAGGTAGCGCACTTCATCCGGGCTCAGGAAGGGCAGGGGCGTCCCGTCGGCCGCCTCGTACGTCATAGATGAATACTGCTTGAGTGCCTCGAAGTTGCCCTCTGCGAGCACCGTCGGCTTGTTCGATTCCAGCACCAGGTCCATGAAGGTCTTGAGCTGTACCTGCTCCTCTGCGAAGCGGCGGTCCAGTTCCGCCAGGAAGTCCTGGTAACCGGCCTGGCCCTGTCTGGCGAGGTACTCGGCCCGGGCCTTTTCGTAGCGCCATTGCACGGTCCGATGCATGAACTCGTGGCGCTGCCGGATCAGGGTCAGATCGGGGGGATACAGCTTGTTCTCCTTGACCAGCACTTTCTCCCGCACCCCGACTTTGCCGAAGTCGTGCAGCAGCCCGGCATAGCGAAGCTCGCGAATCTGCTCCCCGGTGAAACGCACCATCCGGTAGGGCCCCTGCTCGGCCCGGTCCACCACCTTGGCGAGGCCCACGGTGAGATCCGCCACCCGCTCGGAGTGGCCCGAGGTTGTCGGGTCCCGTTGCTCGATGGCAGTGACCGCGGCGCGCACGAAGCCCTCGAAAAGTCGCTCGATTTCCTGGTAGAGCTGGCTGTTTTCCAGGGCGACTGCGGCCTGCGCGGCGAGTGAGCGC
>Ga0070698_100007908_pt1 | contig 11507 bp, 15 predicted proteins | sample KBSK1502metaG_FD_65477 | JGI IMG/M metagenome (GOLD analysis project Ga0070698, IMG submission 65477) | Corn, switchgrass and miscanthus rhizosphere microbial communities from Kellogg Biological Station, Michigan, USA - KBS K1-50-2 metaG | ecosystem: Host-associated > Plants > Roots >...
CCCCCGACGGTAAGAGGAACGGCTCTTTTGATTCCGTGCTCCTTGGCTAGCTCGATTGCTCTTCGCACTTTAGCTACCTCTCCGGACAGTACGATCTGACCCGGAGAATTCAGGTTAGCCACATCCACGTCAGCTATGCGTGCGACCTCCAGCACGTCGGCTTCTTCACCACCAATGAATGCGGCCATTGTGCCGGAGGTGGTATTACAGGCCTCTTCCATGTACTGCCCTCGATTTGCAACGAGGCGCAGACCGGTCGGAAAGTCGAATGTTTCAGCGGCGGCATGCGCAGTAAATTCTCCTAGAGACAAGCCGGCGGCAGCGACGAAACGGAAGTCTCCAAGTTGTTCGCGAAGAACATCGAGTATCGCTATCCCATGCGTAAAAAGAGCCGCCTGGCAACGCGATGTTTTTGTAAGCTCTTCTAGCGGTCCTTCAAATGCGGTCTGACTAAGCGAATAGCCGAGTACCGAATCAGCTTCCGCAAAGCGATTTGCCGCTACGGCAAACCGTTGAGACAGATCTTTGCCCATCCCGACCTGTTGCGCTCCCTGGCCAGAGAATAGTAAAGCAATCGAATTCGCCATTAGATGAAAATGAAGAAGAAATTCAGGGGCGTCTACGACGAAAAGGGGGAAAGACGTTCAAAGCAGGAAGAGGCAGAGGTCGCACGCAGGCCTGCGGTGGTCATGCGACATGGACGCCTGTCTTACAATGTCGCATGGCAACCATTACGGTGTACCGTCTCGTATTATATGCGAGATGGTACCCTAGCTCTTGTGTCCAACGAGATGGACATCCGGCGGTGCTGTTCGGTTTTAAGGCAATTGCGACCTCACCTCGAGGAATCTGCGATGGTGGATCAAATCGTTCGCCAGCAAGCCGCAGGGTATCTATTGGCTTATGTCGAATCGGATCAGGTGATTCGCTCGGTGGCGGGTTTTCGTTATAGCGAAAATCTGGCCTACGGTAAATTCATGTATGTCGACGACCTTGTTACCAATAGCGATGACCGCTCTCAAGGATTCGGCAAGCTCTTGTTTGATTGGCTTGTTGCAGCTGCCAGAGAGCGGGGCTGTGAGGTTTTAGCTCTGGATTCGGGAGTCCAGAGGTTTGGCGCGCACCGCTTTTATCTGGTCAATCGGATGAGCATCATGTCCCATCATTTCACTTTGCGTCTTTAGGCGCAGCACCATCTTTCCGTCGGCACAAAAGCTTGGTAAGATGGGCTTTGTGTACCGTCTCGCATATAGAGGTGATGTCGCCGCGGGTCAGTTGGCTGTTTTTGGAGAGTCCTCTTTTCCAGTGGCTCGCCGCCGTTTCAAACTTCGTTTCCTAAGAGTGCTGCCAAGCTTTTGCCTGGCTGGGGTTTTCTTGTTTCAGTGTTTCGTCGCAGATAGATCTTCCGGCGAGCCTCCAGGATCCGGAGACCCGCTTGTGCAGGCTCAAATTGAGAATCAGAAAGCTCAGGCGCGTTATTATACACGGCAATCGGACCGACGAGGTTTTTGGAGAAGCCTTCGGGAATTTGGCTGGCCGGTGGGAGTGATTGCGGTTGGTGTTGCAGCGATTGTCGCCGTCGGGCTGAATCAGCGTGCCAACTTGCGATCCCGATCGGACACGGAGTTTTATGAAACAATCAAACTATTCAGCCAAAACGAGAATCCGCCGTCACGTTTGATGGCGGCCGGCGTGCTGGCACAGATGGCCGTCCGAAGGAAGCGATTTTACGAATGCGCCTTCGACGAGCTGTCTCTTGGACTTTTGTCGGAACCTCAAAGCAAGGTCCAGGATGCTATTCGGCTCGCGGTTGGGAGGTTGGTCAAAAAGAATCCCAAAAAATCGCTGCCAAAGCTCGATGCGATCAACCGCGCCTCAAAGCTTTCTTTATCCGAATCGCTGTACCGATTTTTTCTGGCCCGCGGCGGAGCTCCTCCGGACCTGGTCTCCGAAAATGACTGGATCGAAGCCGAAAAAATAACGAACTTTGACCGGCCCGCGTTGAAGAGCGTGTTTGAAAGCCTTCCGAAAGATCGCGTTGAGAAAATTCTCAACGAGGCGCGCAAGATGGGATGCGGTGGCAAAGGCGAACCGGTGAAAGAGGAAAGCGCCGGATTAGCGAACGCGGCGGAGCAGTTGCGTTTGAACGTCAAGTCGATCAGCGAATCGCTCATTTATCTGAATCAGGGATCGGCAAATTCTTTTGGATGGGCATTTTCGGGCCGGGAAAATGCGCCCCGTGCCTTTTTTTCGACGTTTCTTGCCGGCGGAGAATTTCGCAATCTCCAATCCTGCCGGATCTGCCGGGCGGTGCTCCGCGGCGCCAATATGGCTTCAGCAAATCTGGGGCGGGCATCCCTGTTGGAGGTCGATCTTTCCAATGCCGACTTGAGCTATGCCAAGCTTTCTTTTGTCCGTTGCAAAGGTACGAAATTGACGGGAGCCATTTTAAGCCACGTGGATCTGAGCGGAGCCGTAATTCAGGATACCGATCTTTCCGGTGCGGATCTTTCCGGTGCAATTTTTCGTAATACGGCCATTGCCCCTGCGGCATTCCAAGGCACGGAATGGTGGAAAGCTGATTTCAGGCGCCAGTTAAACCTGCTTAAGGCGGTTTATGCGAACCTCAAAAAGGAGCTTCCCGATCTGGAGCATCTTTACGTACGTGGGGAAATCCACCAGTCGGTGCTCGATTTCATTGGAAAAATTACCGAAGAACGGCTTTGAGAGCTCATTTCTAACGAAGCCGCGTCTCAGACCAGCGAGATGCAAATCCGGATCACAGCAAGAATTGCGTCCGTCCCTTCCGAGTTCTGCCCAAGCGGAAAGGCTAAAGTTGGATCTGATGTTGCCGATTGGTGGAATATGGCTCAGAACTTCTCCGGAAAGGTGACGCTGCAGGATCTTAAACCGCACGGACTTCTCGACCTCTACCGGCAGGGGACGACCTGGGTGGCCGCTATACGTCTGAAGAATGGTCGTCTGACCAATCTTCCCTTGGAACCCACGGTCGTGACGCGCAAAGCGGCTTTGCAGTTTCTGAAGGCTGAATTGGAAAAAGCATGTTCCAGCGCACTGCAAGCTTCTCCTGGAACTGCTGGTGGAGTCTCCTAAACCGCCAACTTGAGCGATCATTGGAGAGGAGTTGCTCGCAACTCCCGCGGATTTCGGTAAAGCCAACAAATTGACTCTGAACTTAGAATTTTCTCGGCGCGGTATATTCTGTTTTGAATCTTTCTCCGAGTCGGAGCATAGTTCAGCAAGGCTTATGGAAATCGCTGGTTCAGTGAGCGCGATTTTGGCGCATAAGGGCTTAGCAGTCTGGTCGATTGCTTCAAGTGCCACGGTATTCGAAGCCATTCAGATGATGGCGGAGAAAAATGTCGGCGCACTGCCTGTAATGGATGGTGGAAAATTGGTCGGAATCATTTCCGAGCGGGATTACTCAAGGAAGGTCATCCTGATGGGAAGATCCTCAAAAGATACACCGGTTAGCGAAATTATGACGCGCGAATTGGTGACTACTGATCCCGAGGAAAGTGTAACTGAATGCATGCGCGTGATGACCGAAAAGCGCATACGTCACCTCCCGGTTATGGTTGCGGGCAAGATGATTGGTATATTGTCGATCGGCGACTTGGTGAGGAGGATCATTTCGGCGCAGACCGCGACAATTGACAACCTGGAAAAATATATCACCGGAGACTATCCGGCCTGAGGCCGATCAATTTTTGCCGTCTGCGCGGCAATTGTAAACTTGACCTCTTTCCGGACCTGACTTATGCCCAAGTATCTGGCGATGGCTTCGTATACATCGGAGGGAATCAGAGGACTCAACAAGGTCGGTGGGACTGCCCGGCGTGCGGTCGTCGAAAAGCTATTGAAAAGTCTGGGTGGACACCTGGAGGCGTTCTATTTCGCTTTCGGTGAAAATGACGCCTACCTCATCCTTGACGTACCCGATAATCTGACCGCAGCGGCCATTTCGCTGGCGGTGGCCGGAGCGGGCGCAACCCGGATGAAGACAGTCGAACTTCTAACACCGGAAGAGATCGATCAGGCGATGACGAAACATGTTCCTTATCGTCCGCCGGGCGTTGACTAGTTCGTCGGTCACCGGTCTCTTCGCGGTCATTCCCACATCAAGGACTGAACAGGGTTTGATAACTTCTGAAGGACGAGGACGACGACGAGTGACCGAGAAAAGGGCGCTTTTCCTGGGTGAGGAATGAACACTTTTTCCGGCCCAAAAATGTCAAAATCGCAACTTTTGCAATCTGCTCGGCACCAGTAAGATGCTACGAGTGTTCATTCGGAGCACGAGGACGAGTGATAAAGGAAGCAAAGCTATTCACGGGAAAATCCTCGCAGGAAAACAAAATTTTGCTCCCTTCGAACTTTGTGTCCTCTGTGTCTCTGTGGTGAAATGTCTTTGTGCCCTCACAACCGTTTATCGCTGCGGAGGAAGAAGCGAATTCAGTTTCTCCATGATCTCCTCGACCTGCCGTTTCAGCTCTTTGATGATATTCGGGACTCGGCGCATCCTGACTTCCCTATCCATGAATTCTCTCAAGGGCACCGCGGGAATTCCTATCATCGCGCTTTTGTCCGGGACATGGCTGGTAATGCCTGAGCCTGCATGAATGACGACGTCGTCTCCGATAGTTACATGATCCGGTATGCCGGATTGGCCTCCGATTACTGAGCGGTTGCCGATTTTGGAACTACCGCCCAGCCCAACCTGAGAAACGATGAGGCAGTTTTCTCCGATCGTAACGTTGTGACCGACCTGGATCAGATTATCCAGTTTCGTCCCTTTTCCGATCCTTGTTTCGCCGAGTGTGCCGCGGTCAACGCATGTCCCGGCGCCGATCTCAACATCGTCTTCGATAATCACGTTTCCGAGCGAATGAATCCGGACGACTTCATTGTTGAAGCTTTTGACCTCTCCCGTCTGGCGCACCGATTCGACGCTGCCCGGTTCGCGCGTCACGAATGCAAAGCCATCGCCGCCGATAATCACATTAGGCTGAATGACCACGCGATGGCCGATTTCGCAGCGATCGCCTACGCGAACACCTGCGTGCAGGAGCGTGTTTGCTCCGATTGAAACGTGTGCTCCGACACTCACGTTGGAAATCAGCCGGCAGTTGTCACCGATGACGGTATTCGGACCCACCGAACAGAATGGTCCGATCGCTACATTTCGACCGAGCCGCGCGGTGTGATCGATTTCTGCCAGGCGATTGATTCCAGGGCAGACGTGAACCGGGCGTTCGAACAGTTCGGTTAACTTTGCGAGAACCAGGCGCGGCCGACTTACCAGGATTAGATTGGCTCTTGAGGAAGACTCGATACCCGCGGGAACGATCGCGTTTGCGATCTTGCCGCCACCGAGAAGGGAAGCTGCTTTTTCCGAGAGGATGAAAGCCAGATCCGAGTTTCCCTCGGCAACCGCGGGATGGACGATCCGCGTGATTGAGACTGAAGCATCGCCACGCAATTCGCCTCCAACAAAGCTCGCAATTTCGCCAAGGGTCTTCATACACGTAAGAAATTAATTCCGCGTTTCGCTTCGGAGATCAATAGTATGGTTCCACATGAAGAAAATTTGAGGGTCTTGCCCGGCCGGCTCGGCGGGTCCACAAATCAGGAATGATGACGTCAGCCGCCCGATTGACGCTCATTGTTATTGGCACTGTTGCCTATCTCGGCATAGCCGTCCTCGGCTGGGGCGGATTTGCGGCTTTCTTCTCCCACCCAGCGCTGATCGCACTCGCGATCGTATTCTTCGCGCTGTCTGGCGCAGCGCTTTTTGCCGGCGGAAATCTGAGCCCCGGGGAGCGCGAGGATCGTGGCAACCGTTGGGTCATCGGAGCCCTCGGCCTGATCGGGCTGCTGGCCGCCTATCTGCCGGCCTACACGGACCGGAAGGAGTTCTGGACCCTCGATGGTGATGCCATTCGCTGGCTTGGCGTAGCTCTGTTCGCTGCCGGTGGTGCGCTGAGAATCTGGCCGGTCTTTGTACTCGGCCGTCGGTTCAGCGGGTTGGTAGCTATCCAGCCCGGGCACACCCTGGTCACGAGCGGTGTCTATGGTGTTATCCGCCACCCCAGTTATCTCGGGTTGTTCGTCAACTCGGTGGGATGGGGCCTCGCCTTTCGTTCTGTGGTCGGGGTGCTGCTCGCGGCGCTCACCATCCCGCCGCTCCTCGCCCGGATCCGCGCGGAAGAGACGTTGCTGCGTGCACAGTTCGGTGCCGAGTACGATGCTTACCGCGCCCGAACCTCACGGCTGGTTCCGTGGCTCTTTTAAATTAAAGCGATTTTCGAATGAGGCGGCCGTTTCCGGCGGGCAGCTCGGAGATCTGCCCCTAGCGCGGGCTGGCAATAACGACGGGGCAAACTTGGCAGGGCCCCATCTCCGAGGCGGCCGTTGGATCTTTCGTTCCATTTACGATCATCTGTGGATGCTCTACCGGTAACCACATGCACGCGAATCCCTCGAAAGTTACTATCCTTGATCTCCAGCGATCAGCCGCAACAGATTTATCCGTTGCGACCGATGATTCGTCCAACGCGAAATCGCCCAGTGGAGATGAGCCTCCGGCGCTCTCGGATTTGGATAGAGCCCTCATCGAGGCCGCTGAAGAAATGAGTTTTGATTGGCCGGAGTTCCTGCCGGTGGAACGAATTACGGAAATGGCGCTCGCATCCCTCCTGTTTGCCGGGCTTGTCGTACTCGGACGTTTTTTATTCTTATCTTTCGCCTCCTGAACCGACGATCAACGAGACGTGAAGAAGTTAATATAACTACCACCAGAGGGTTATTCGGCCTGCATTAGGCTAAGAACGTATTTGATCACGATTGAACGTATGTCTCGACGTTTACTCTCGTCCCGCCTTGTTCTCACGCGGTAGGGCGAAGCTCCTGCTGAGCCGCCGCCGATTGACCTCTAAACGCGGCTCGCCGGGAGGCTCGCCCTACCGATCACCGGCCACAAGGTCGTATCACGCGGTAGGGCGAATCCCTTGGCAGGCGCGGCGATTCGACGGTACGGAGGTAACACTGGAAGGGAACGCTACGGCCATTGAGCGCGACGGCGAGACGGTGATCGTGTTGGTGGCGCGCGCTGCCGGCGAACGAAAGGAAGCTGAAGACGCGCTACTCGAGAGCCCGGCAGGATTTGGTTCGTTCTTTGAGCGCAATGCCGACGCAATGTCGTTCTTCGACCCACAGACGCTCCGGTATATCGAGACGAACGAAGCGGTTGCGCGGCTGATCGGAGCGCCTGGCAGGGAGGCGCTGCGGAACGCCTCGCCAGTGGAGCGATGGCCGGAGCGTCAGCCCGACGGTCGGCTCTCGATCGAGAAGGTCCGGGAGATGATAAAACTCGCGCTGACCCAAGGCAGCCACCGCTTCGAATGGTTGTCCCACCGCTGTGACGGAACTGAGTTGCCGCTTGATGTCGTGATGACAGCGGTCCCCTTCGGCAAACGGACCGTGCTCTCAATGGTGTACCGCGACATTTCCAAGCGCAAACTAGCAGAAGACGAAATCCGCCGGCTCAACATATCCCTGGAGAAACGAGTCACCGAACGCACGATCGAACTCGTACGGTCGAACGACCAGCTCAAACGTACAGAAGAGACGTTGCGCAAACGGAGCGAGCAGATGCAGAAACACCGCGATGTGCTCCTTGAACTGGCGTATTTTGACGAGCTAGCCGCCAAACGGACGATCGTTGCCAACCAGGTTCTATCGCACCCGGCCGCGAGCTGCCTGGCAGAAAATTACCTCACGCCGCTTGGCATTTCTTCCCTCCTCGACGCGCCGGTCTGGGAATGCGGCGAAGGTCTCGGCGTGCTTCGTCACGAACATGTTGGCCCTCCTCGAGACTGGTCCCCAGAGGAAATTGACTTTGTTTCGGCGCTGGCGTCGATAGTGTCGCTGGCGCTGGAGGAATCAAATCGCGCGCGGGCCGAACATCTGTTGCGCGAAAGCGAGGCGCGGCTGCGCGAGAGCGAGGCACGCTTCAGCACGGCGTTTCGCGCCAGCCCGGCACTCATGACGATTTCGCGGGTGAGCGACGAAAACTGTTCTTGGCCGAAATGCCTGGCGAAATCCAGGCCGACGAGCGCTTGCTGCAACACATTTTAACGAACCTGCTAACGAACGGAGTCAAGTATTCGGACCCGGGGCGAGCGGTGCGCTTCGAAATCGTATTTGCCGGAACAGAGATTGTTTGCGCCATTCGCGACCATGGGATCGGCATTCCGGAAGTCGACCGAGAGTGGCTCTTTAGCGCCTTCCATCGCGGGCAAAACGTGGCTGACCGTCCTGGCACAGGGCTCGGTCTGGTGATCGTGAAACGCTGTGTCGATTTGCATGGCGGCAAAATCAACGTGGAGAGTCAATTCGGCAAAGGCACGGTGGTGACTGTGAGGCTGCCGGTGTTCAGCCCACAGTCCCCGGTCGCAGGCGGTGGGACCACGAAATCTCACGAGCCAGAGCGCTCGTGAGATTTCCAGGCTCAGGAAGCCGCTCTGAATGGAATGGAACCTAAAATCATACGGAACGAAGTGAATTCTTTTTCCCCGGTTTGGGAGCCATGGGCGCTAGAGAAGCGTTCGAAAATGGGGCCGTAGGGAAACCAAACGCTCCTGTCGGCGAAAGCCGCAATAAGACGCAACTATGAAAAAGATTTTGGTGATTGAAGACGAACCAGAGATGCGCCGCAACCTGACGACCATCCTCCGGCTGGAGAAGTTTTACCCACTCCCCGCCGAGGACGGCCGAGTCGGAGTGGAGTTGGCGAAGAGAGAAAAGCCCGACCTCATTCTTTGCGACGTGGCCAGTCATGCTAGCCTGGGGAGTCAGACATTCGGCCAAATTTGGCGCCATAGGAATCAAATCGACTTTCCGAACGGTTCGAGCCTCTTAGCGCATTTAGCGGCCAGGATTTGCAATTCCTGCGAAATTGCCAGCGCATCTTCACCTTTTTCCGGACCCGCTTATCCCATTTCTTAAGTTCCTCTTTGGCTTCCGCTTCGCTTGTCAAAAAAAGACGCTTTCGCTTTCCGTTGACCTAGAGCCCATCGAGGTAATAATGGTAACCGCGGTTGCCCTTATACGGAAGTATTCGCAATGTTCGGCGTGCCAGGTGCCGTCATTCGCCTATTTTCCGGATTTTGGCAACAATTGGCAACAGACGGCGACTGAAGGGCTGCCTAGAGTCAGCTAAAAGCCATCAAATCAAGTCTGGAAGCTGAAAGAGGAGGGATGGTAGAGCGGTTTATTGCACCGGTCTTGAAAACCGGAGATCCGGAAGGATCCGTGGGTTCGAATCCCACTCCCTCCGCCATACGTTCATCATGAAGCACTTACAACAAACAGACACACCATTAGAGCGAATATCGTAACAAATCTCGCAACAATTTCGGCGGTCTCTAATTTTGCTTCGTGGCAGCGCGCGCGGTCATGGCCATGCTAATAGCACAAGCAAGCGTGCCGGACGCCCCCCGTCGCGCGGTCTCCCAGCGGTTCGTTAACCGATCTTAACGCCCGCGCTTCAGCTCTCCAGCGTGCCCACCTGGTGTTGATTCACTGGATAAGCTCCACGGTCGCTTTTCAAGCTTTGGCGTCCCGAATGAATTCTTCAATGTCAGTTTTAGACAAACCACATTGATTCAAAGTGCTTCGAACATAAACTTCCGAAAGTTCTTTGGTAGTTGGAAGCCAAACACAGTGAATGCCTCCAATCTTGCGCCATAATTCGGCCCGTTTCTTTTTCTCTTTAAAGCCGTAGCCCAGTTGTCGCAGCTTATTAATGAAATGCCTTTTCGAGATCACGAGGCGAGATCCGTTTGGTATTTAAAGGCACATCAAAAGTTACGTCTTGCCTTGGACTATGGGGCAATGGTTGTTCGGTCGCGAATCCCTGCTCGACCAAAAACTTGGGCAGATCTCCGGTTTCGAGCAGCTCCTTAAAGAAGCTGGTGGCCGCTTCATTCATGGTTTCATAAAGAGCGGATTGATTTTCTTCTTCTACGGTCAGCTTCAGAAGCGGATTAATCCCGATCCATCGGCGGCTTACCGGATCTTGAAAATATTGCCAAGGAACCTCCCCGCGAATTTGGATAATTAAGCCAGTAGGCATCTTGTCAAACCCCCTAGGAACATTATGCCCGTCCGACCGGGTGAGGCAACGAGAATTCGCACCCCTGGAAACCCTTCTCAATTAGACCACGTTCGAGACTATTGCTGGGAACGGTGAGGGATGAAGCCGCTGCGCGTTCGTATCACGGCCGAACTCGACTGGGATGCCCTCGGCTTTAGATTGGTCGCGCCTCAAATCGGCTCGCTAAAGCGTAGAAAACATCAGCACTGAGCTTGTCCCCGAGCACAGTCCTAAACTCGAGAAGCAGCCCCCGAGTGACTCTCGTGCACTCGACCCGCAACGCTTCGGGATTGCTGGTCATCCGACCAGAGCGGATCTCCCCCTGAAGAAGCTTCTCCTGTCTCTTCAAGGTGATTTTGCCCTCCTCATACCTCACGCAGATATTGTTGAGCCGGTCGGCGCTGTGCTCGTCGGCAATCACCGAGTCCGGGATAAGAAACACCGCTCCCAAAGGTTCCGTTTCGTTCATGCGAGTCCACTAGAATTGACAAAACTTCCTCGCCGATTCCGCCAGACAATTTCGGCAAGATCGTTTTTCAGTTCCTCGATGTGCCCGCGGTGTTCGGCTGCAAGGTGCCTCTTTAGATCGTCCATACTGCCAGCATTGATATGGTAGGTGGGATTGTAGTTGATATTGATACCGGATAGTCCCTCTGGCGATTGATCCTTGCTACGTTCCAGTCTGACCTTATCCTGTCGTACACGATCATTGTACAATTCCAACATCCTGTAGTTAGGATGGCCTGGGCTTCGGAAACTCTTGTCCGCAACTCGGCGATGTGCTCCGATCATTGCTCCTGTATTTGCATCAACCAAATTGACATATGTCCCAAGCGGGAAAGCCCCTAATTGATCAGGACTGAGGGCCATGTCTTTGTAGACAAGTCTGTTTCTGCCGGGCCAGCCCGGTCCTCCCGACCAACCTGGACCCCAATTGGCATCTATATTGCGCTCTCCAAACTTGTCACCATACCATCCGGTGGTAATGGCACCTCTCGGCCAGAGAGGATTCCAGACATGAGGACCGGACGACCCCCAACCTCCTGTTGCGCCGCCTCTGCCGCTAGCGCCTCCCCCACCTTCAAACTTGCCTTGAGCGCCTGTAACCGTAGCTATGAAACGGAGGTGCCGTGGCACGCGATATTTTGCGCGAAAAAATCGAAGGGAAAGGCGTCTCCAGACGAACAGCTTATCGTCGAATCGAAGAAGCGGAGAAACTCAAGCTAATCAAGTTCCACAAAGGAAAAGACGCCTATGAGCTGTATTAACTGTGCCAGGATTGTGCCATGGCACGACAAGTGGCACAGAGAGATGACAAATCAACAAA
>Ga0070698_100007910_pt1 | contig 11505 bp, 8 predicted proteins | sample KBSK1502metaG_FD_65477 | JGI IMG/M metagenome (GOLD analysis project Ga0070698, IMG submission 65477) | Corn, switchgrass and miscanthus rhizosphere microbial communities from Kellogg Biological Station, Michigan, USA - KBS K1-50-2 metaG | ecosystem: Host-associated > Plants > Roots >...
ACCGCGGATGAGCCGCTAGCCTCTCCTTAGCTGCTCATCGGCCCGAGCGCGTGCCCGGTTCGCCTCGAGCTGCGCGTCGGCTCCAGGCTTCAGCGCCTGGATCGCCGCGCCAAGGCTGTCGCCGGCGAGGAGCCTCGTCTTCAGGTCGGCGAACGGAATGCCGAGGTTGTTGCTGACGTGCGCCGCGGCGACGAACTCGCCGAGATTCTTGAAGCCGGTTGCCGCTGCCTGCAGATCGGTGCCCGCGGGGAACAGCTTCGCGACGTTGTCGGAAAGGTGGGTGTTCTGCTGCAGCTGCTCCTGCGGCGTCTTGCCCTGGGCCTGCTCCGGCGCCTGGCGCTCGACGCTGGCGCTACGCCCGCGATCCTGCGCGCTGCCCTGCCGCTCGACCGGGACTGATTCGATACCGCGCTGCAACCCGGATGGCATGCCGCCCGCTTGCGACCCGCCGCCATGGCCCATCGCTCCGCCCATGCCGCCTCCTGCGCCGCCGCCGCGGCCCTGCGACAGAACGTCGGTGCTCGCTGCAATCATTGCAACTGCGAGCGACACAGAAATCGAAAGTAACCGTGCATTCATCGTAGCCTCCTGATGCGGGACAACGTGCCCCATCCCGTTAGTGCAGGAAATCGCCGGTTGGTTGCCGGCGCAAAGTGGTCTGCGGCGTCGCCAATCCGCGACGCCGCGTCCTATTCGCGAGGGGGGTGCTACGGCTTTGAAGTTCGCAGTGGACTGAGACTACTTACCTGCCCCGGTACGCGGGCGACGTGGTCGGTGAACCGGAAGTCGATGGCGGAGTGTAGGGACTCAAGCCCGACGACGACTGCTGCTGCTGGGCTCTGGCCGCGGCGGCGGCTGCGCGAGCCGCGATGTGTGCCTGGTCTGCGGCGTGCTGGGCCTCCCGGATCGCAGCGGCGCGCTTTTCAATCGCCGCCGCCGATTCGCCGCCGTACGTTTCGGACTGGATACGCGTGCCCACCCACGAACCCTTCGTGTTTCCAGGGCACGGTGGGTCGCGGTACTCGACCTTGCCGGCCGCGCTGACGCATCTCGCGACCTGCGCTTCCGCAGGAAGCGCGAGTACGAGGAGAAGAAGGATGAGAACTCTCACGGAGTCTCCTCGGCGTGGAAATGCGATGATTTTACCGAAGGTGCGCGGTCGCGCGGATCACTGATTCAGCGTGCTAGGCGAGGTGCTTCTTGAAGTGCGCGACCGTGCGCTCCCACGCGAGCTTCGCCGCCGCTTCCTGGTAGCGCGGCGTCGAATTGTTGTGGAAGCCGTGCTGCGTGCCGGGGTACGTGTGCACCTCGTAGCGCACACCCGCCGCCTTCATCGCGGCTTCGTACGCCGGGTACGTATCGTTGATGCGCTGGTCATCCGCCGCGAGGTGCGCGAGCACCGGCGCCTTGATCTTCGCCACCGACGCCGTGTCCGCCGCGACGCCGTAGAACGGCGCCGCCGCGCCCAGATCCGCGCCCATCTCCGCAGCGAGGAAATTCGTCGTCCCGCCGCCCCAGCAGAAACCCGTCGCGCCGACCTTGCCGGTCGAGAGCGCGTGCGCCTTCAAAAACTTCGCGCCGTTCAGCATGTCCATGCGCAGCTTCGGCTGATCGAGCTTCGCCTGCATCGCCCGCCCGTCGTCGTCATTCCCCGGATATCCGCCGAGCGGCGCCAACCCATCCGGCGCCAGCGCAAGAAAGCCCTCCACCGCCGCCCTCCTCGCCACATCCTCGATGTAGGGATTCAGCCCCCGGTTCTCATGGATCACCAGCACCGCCGGAAACTTGCCCGTCCCCGCCGGCTGCACCAGGTAGCCGCGCATCTTCTCCGCGTTCCCGCCCGGCGACGGGTACGTCACGTAGGTCGCCTTGATGCGCTGGTCCGTGAACGAGATCATCTGCGCCCGCGCGTAGTTCGGCATCAGCCCGTAGGCCGTTGCCAGCGCCCCCGCCCCGAGCGCCGCGGCCCTCGCCAGGAACGCCCGCCGGTCGATGCGGCCGTGGCAGTACTCGTCGTAAAGGGTGAAGACTTGGCGGTCGATTTCGAGTTGGGTGATGGGGGTCATTGGGGCTCCGCGCGATGTGGGTGCTAACAGCGGAGAGTGAAGGCGAATTCCAAATGGAGATGATATGGGCTTTCCAAGCAGACTTTTCCGAGGCTCACTGCGAACCTGTGCAAGCCATCGGATGCGGTTAGCGACCGCGTCGCGTGCTTACCGGGACGACGGTTTGCGCGAAGTACGACGGGAAAGCTGCGTCGCCGGGCTGAGTGCTGCCTCTACGATAAACTGAAGGATCCTCAACCACGATCCTGCGGTAACCCGCGGGCGCGTCGACGCCGTAAAGAGGTGTTTGGCTTGGGCGTTCCTGCAAACCGCGTGCGGCCGTCTCTGTCGCCGCTTCTGTCCTTTCAGCTGCCGTCCTAACGTAGCGAGGGCGCGGCTCACTCAGTTAACGCAGATCTCCGAACAGCGCGCCACTTAGCGAGAAAAAAGGGAAACCGACAGGGCTTGTCAAAATCGGCGAACTCGCCCGAGTGAAAATGTGCTTCCTTGACACCATAATGTCCGCGAGAACCTTGTTCTGTCCGAATAAGAAATATCTCGGCCAACATTCGCACAAGCAAACTGTCGGGAACGCTGTTCATATATTCAGAAAGATATTGTGCTATCGCGAGCTCTAGAGCCCTCACAGCTTGGACAAATTCTCCACTTTCTGGAGAAGCGCTGGACATAGCGGATTCCACTTCCACACTGCCGCATAACCAGCTTTGAAGCACCACAGCCCATAGCTGAGTGCCGAGGAAGTCCCTACCGGGCCGGTGTACACCCGCGACATCCACGCTGCGCCATGGAAGCCAGTCCCTGAGCAGGGTCATCACTTCGTTCACCAAATGAGTACGACTCAGCGCTCCTCCTGAATCACTAACGTACGAATTTCTCGCAACGCGCGCGAGCCAAACGAAGGCGTGTGCGGCAATTTCCTCAACTCGATACCGCAGCGCGAGCATCGTGAATCTATTGAATTCGCCCTGCTCGCCCTTCGCCGAGACCGGTTCCGCGGCCAACGAGGCCTCGCCCATGCGCCAGACCTCCAACGCCTCAAAGGCCTGCTTTATCACCCTATGGTGATGCGCAAGCCATGAATCCATCTCCTCGATGTCACTGTCCAAGAATCGCATGCGCAAGAGAAAGGCCTTGAGGTACAACGCCTCATTGCCCTGTGGGTAGGCAGGTCTCTCTCCCCCGAGCGCCAGCATCGCTGCGGTGCTGGCCATAGTCTCCGCAGCACCAAGCCAGTATCGACCCTTGGCTATATACCCAACCGCGGCGCACAGCATTGTGCTGTATCCAGCGTCATCATCTTCCATAACCGGCTTGAGTAGGGCGCCATAGTCTATTGTCTCCGGTTGTTTTCTCCGCAAACCGGTAAGTCGTTTGAAAATTCGTCCATCCTCCGGATACTCGCGACGCGCCCGTTGCAGCAGATTCACAAAGAATTCTTCCGATGCCGCCGTCCCCCGCTTGTCTGCACGCGGCAATGAAAGCATTGGAATGTTACCGGACGGCAATTTCCGATCTCGATCGGGAGCGAGTTCGTTGATTTGAGCGTACACCCTGAAGAAAAAATACGCGATTGACTCCCGCACGACAGATACATATTTCGTGTGATCGAAACCCTCATCGTGCTTGAGTCGCAACCGGAGCACGGACATCCACCGATCCTCCTCCGCGACGCGAGCCGCAACGCTTGCAAGAGCACGACGAAGGCTTTCGCAAAAGAGACCCGGGTCGATGCTTCGCTCCGAGCCTTGACTATCAGCGCCTCCCAGGATCCTCAGCGCATATTCGTCGTCGAGTTTCTCTTGCAGGTGTTTCTCAACTCCCTCAGCGCCCTCGGGATCAAACAGTTCTGCATGACGCAGGAAACATAGTGGATGTATCACCCGCACTGACAGCGTGGCGCCCTTGCCCGCAAGCCAGTTACGGTGTAGATCCCTTAGCATTTCCGACCCAGTGATAAGACATACCTCCCAGCGCCTATTGGTTAACGGATGCACTTCGTTGAGGTGTTCAGCGAGCGCAGCAATACGAGCCAGACTGACTACGTCCGCCACTTGGAGTGCTGCGTACGTCGTCTCTGTCTTTAAGTCCTCAGGCGAATGTTGGCTGCTCAACTCTGGATCGTCTGCCACGCCGCGAACATAGTCGATCATACGCAGCGACGGTTTGTGCAGTGAGAACACTTTGCGTTTGATCGCAAGCGATGTGATTGCCGGGTGACGCTCCTTAAGTGTCGTGATGAACACCTCAAAGGCTTCCGATGCTAAGCCTCGGATGCGTTCAGCCTGTTTCGGCGGTCTCGTGTCGAGAATAAACGGGCGCTCGGCCGCGTAAGGAGGTGCCATGAGATGCGTAGACAAAGGTACTGTCCTTTGCATCTCCAATGCGTGCAAGCGGCTCAACTTGCCGAAATTCGGATGCGCTGCCAACTGCGCTATGATGGCTTGCACGTTGTCTATTACAAGCGAAGCATGGTGCGCCGCCTGGCACAGGTTCACATACAGCCGCTGCAACTTGTCAAGCCAGTCCTTCTCGACGAGGTTTTGTTTTCCGAGAGCCCCGATGATGGCCAGCTTGATTGCGTTGAGTTCGCGTCCATGTTCGGGTGTTATGTAAAGGCGCCCCCGCTGCGCGAGCAAGGTTTTCAGAAAACGGCCGAACAGGAAGCCAGAGATAGCGAGACATAAAGTATCGGCTAGGCGTCGTGCGCCATCTGCCAAATCGCGATCTTCTCGATAGCGCGACGATTCCGTCAGACTTAGTAGACTGGTCCAGTTCGTCGTGTAATTTCCCGGGCGACCCTCCAAGTATCTGGACATGACGTCCGTATCTACGAAGTAGACCCTACAGGGCTCCGATTCTGCGCCCAACAGGAATACTTGTTCATACTCGCTCAGGCGTTTGAGCAACTCTCGAATGTTTGAAACCGACACATCCAGCAGCTGGCGATTCTCCGGCATCGTCAAGCCGAACTAGGTAAGTGAGGCCTCTGAATCGGTCCCAGCCATTCCTCACCACCTAAGGCAAACTGTGTCTCAGATAGTTCCGCCAGTCCAAGACCACCACGAACCTTCCAACCGTCGTTTTCTGAAGTCGCTATGAGAGTATGAAGGACCGTAAGCTCCATGCGCGTATGGTCAGGTATCAGAAACTCCTGGAGCTGGCAGGATTCTGCGGCCAGCCGATAGGCCTCACCCGGAATTGCCTCTACGAGGATCGCGTGAAGCAACTCTAGATCCTCCACCAACCTATCCGCAGCTTGGCGCCTGAGGCGTTCAGCAGCGATACCAATGCATGCCAACAAATTAGGGCTGCCTCGCAGCGGGCCCGTTGCAAGGTAGCGGACGCATGGAATGAGGCCGGAGACTTGCACATCGTTTACTACGCGTAGCCAAATTCCATTTTCCACTTCTGGGGAAATACCGCTTTCGCTCCACCGGCGAATCAAGAGCTCAAGCCATAGCGCGCGATCCACGGAATCGTCAGGATTGCGCAAGCTTAGCAACCGAGAAGCGGTCGCGTCCGACAAAGCCTCAGGAGCGACTGACTGATGTAAGTCGAAGACCTCTAGCGACCGCCACATCCCCAACCACTGCATTGCGCAGCGCCGGAGCGATTCAATTACGCCGGCGCGCACGAGAAGCCGCGGCGCCGCGTCTAGAGTCTTGTAGCTATAGTAGAGTCGTTCGCCGAGTGGAAGGTCTGCATTCCGCCGATAAGCCGGCTGAAAGAATGGAAACTGCTCTCGCGTTTCGTCCGCATAGTCGACACCGATCTCTACATTGATGTCGTAGAGTAGAACATCAGCGATAGATTCTGGATTGGTGACGGTCATCTGATTCACGCGAGGCGCCGAATTCCCCTCATGACCATCCATGCCGACTTCCAATCGTAGCGAGAAAACCCGCATGATCGTCATCTTGGTCGCGTCGCATCGGCAACCCCTCAAAGAGCTCCATATCTAGCCAGTCGACCATAGCCCGTTGTCCGTGCAGCAGGATTGCTTCGCGCACAGACTCTAGGTAGGCGCGCGTCTCGATATTAATCGTTCTACCTTGCTTTCGCGGTTCGTGTACCGAATCGTTCTCCTGTCGCTGAACAAAGCGAGTATTTCCGCCGTGTACTGCGGTTGGCCGAACAAGCCACAGTCCTTGGCGATCCAGCCTCACAGAACTCTTATAGTCATCGCGTATTAGTTCCGATGAACTGAGCGTCGCCACAAACGTAACCCGCACTAGCGCATCGCCTTGCACAAGCGGCCGCGTCCGCCCCTCGCGAAAGGGCAGATGCTCCAAGCCAAGACAATCGCGCCAGTGCTGGCTCGATCTCGGGCCAAAACGAGATCGGCGACCTACCCAACAAGGCGTTCCCCGCGGCGCAAGGTTCTTCACGTATAGCGACACTCCTGTCTCTCTGGTTACCTGAGGACATACGCGGATCCGAATCTGATCAAATGCTTGTTCAATGGCCGAACGATCGGAGGCCGTGGCGCTAGCACTCGCTATCGCACTTAGAGCCCGCTTTACGTCAGATTCATTACCAATATCTGAGGGAAGGTCCCTGAAGAGATACGGAAGATTGCGAATGGGGAACACACGCGTTATCGGCAGCTTGCGGCCCCGATACGCCTGCAACGGGCGCAACGCTCTGTCGAACACGGAAGACAAACGGCTATTACCGTCATCCCATTTCTCAATAGTATGGCTCCCACCGGCCCACATGTTCGCAAGTTCAACCTCGCATCGCGTGATCGCAGCAGCGGACGTTTCAATGAGACCAAGATCAATCGCGTCCCGAAGATTTCCTATGTGAAGACGAAGCAGCGGCTCCATGTCGTATCCCCCTGATAACAGCTTGGGCGCCTCACAGAGTCTGCCTTGTAAGCGCGGGAGGGTCAATTGATGGGGTGTTAAGTCCATCGGTCTTCGATGCCATTACGGGTATGGTCCCCCATAGGAAGGTACCGCTTTGCCAACCTAGACGCGATCGCGACCTCATTGCGGTCGCTTTACTAGAATGGGTAGGCGACAGATCTTTCTAGGGAGGGACAGTGCAAAAGTTCGAAGTAAAGCAAGGTAATCTGATGATTGAGGGTCGGTTTGAGAGACCGGCCTTCTCCTTTTGCGGGTCGAAAGTCAGAATCTCATGAATTGCTGTATGTCGTATTGTCTCCGCACGGCACCACGCCAAACGACGCAGCCTTTGGACGAACAGACTCACTTGGCGATCGACATGTGCTTGTCAATTTGACTCGGCGTACCGACGAAGCGCTGATGCGCCTCACCGTGGGAAGCCGGGCACCTAGCAACCAATGAATTTGCGAGCGTAGCGCCAGGCTCAACCTAAGGCCCGCAGAGTCCTGATAGCATACAAGTGGGCGGCGGCAGGATTGATTCTTTGCTGCTGATACAGCGCAACGATAACAACGTAGTCTCTAGAGGCCCCATCCGTCGCATGATATTGCGATCACGGTTGGTATGGCGTAAGCAGAATCCTGTCGCCGCCCACTTAAATGAGCACCGTCGAAGAGACCAGGTCTAGCCTGCGTTCGCTCGTGACGCGCGCGGATTTGGCTAAAGCACTAAACATTCCGCACTCGCGACTGATCTTCTGGGTTTACAGAATCAACCGCGATTCTCAATACACCAGGTTTGCCATTCCCAAAAAGACCGGGGGCGCACGCGAGATCTCAGCCCCAACACTCAAACTCAAGCTGATCCAGAAGGCGATAGCAAACCTATTGACTCAGGCATACAAGCCAAAGACGGCAGTTCATGGATTCTTGTCAAGGCGCAGCATACTAACCAACGCCACGTCTCACGTTCGAGCGCGATACGTCCTTAACTTTGACATTGCGGACTTCTTCCCTTCAATCACCTTTCCGCGAATTCGCGGGCTCCTACTCAAGAAGCCATACGGTCTACACCCAACGATAGCGACTACGATTGCACAGATTTGTACATATAAGGGTGGGTTACCGCAGGGTGCGCCGACATCGCCAATCGTCTCCAACATGATCTGTGCAAAGCTCGATTCGGACCTCGCCCACTTTGCAAGGCGATGGGGTGCTTATTACACGCGTTACGCGGATGACATTACGTTCTCTCTGCAAGCGAAGGGGTTTCCAAAGGGTCTCGCCATTTCCGGTACGAATCCACGCGATGTGTTGCTAACCCCGGAACTGCGCGCGGTAATTGAGAATAATGGCTTCAAGCTAAACGACCCCAAAACCAGACTACAGCGAACCTACGGCCGCCAGGTCGTTACGGGTCTGGTAGTAAACAAATTTCCGAATGTGCCTCGGCGCTACATGCATGCCATCCGAGGAATGCTGCACGCTTGGGATACATTCGGGCTTGCGGACGCCGAAAGAGTCTTTATTGCAAAGCACAGTAGGCGTACGCGCTATCCCGGCGCGCCGCAGCCGTCGTTCTTGGCCAACTTAGAAGGAAGGATTAGCTATCTAAGGATGATTCGAGGTGTCGACGACCTACACTACCTAAACTTCAAAGAGCAATTCGATGCGCTAAAGGCTGGAAGGAAATGGATCAAACGGAAGAAAACTACGGTTTACGATCTTTTGCGACGCGCGTGCTGGGTGCTTGAATGCAGCGAGACGAATCGACAAGGAACAGCTTTCCTGGTGAGTGATGTAGGACTCATCACGTGTCACCATGTCGTGGGGCCAAATACGGTAGCGTTTCATCCTGACGATCAGGAGCGGCGGTATGCTGTAGCCGTGCTGCGATCAAACGCGGCTCTGGACATTGCAGTCTTGGAACGACCTGTGGCAGGTCCAGGGTTAGAACTCGATCAGTCAGGCGCCGTTCTCAACTATGAGGACTATGTTCGAGTGTCAGGGTACCCAAACTTCCGGCCAGCAGACCAGATATACTCAGTCGCCGGAAAAGTAGTCGGCATCAGGGTTGTTTCGACAATTCGAAGACTACTGACAGATGCTCCAATTATTGCTGGACAGAGCGGCGGGCCGGTTCTCGATGCGCAGAATCGCGTTATCGGCATAGCAGCAACTGGCGCAGACAGAATGGAGGCAGCGCCAAGAACAGAGGATCACGGCATCATTCCAATATCCGCTCTCGTTCATGTCTAGGGTACAAGATCACGCTTAGATGTTGTCTTCGGAAATCGGCTTGCTGTGTTCCGTAGAGGCTCTCAATCGTTCAACTTCCTTTGTCGGAATGAGTCGATCACGTTCGTTTAGTTCGAGAACAACATACTCATCAGTTACGACACTCGCGATTCGATTGTCGACAACAATAATCTGCAAATCATTGTGAAACTCAGACGCGAACTCAATCAGGCAGCGATAGATTGCCGAAATCCGCTGGGGATCAAGGCCCTTGGCACCAAAAGCACCAGATATTCCGTCTATGAGCAGGATATTCGGAAGAGGTATGCCGTGCCTGAGGGACATCAATTGATGAGCAAGTGCGTGCGCAATATTTACTTCGACTGATAGTCCTTCCGACAACAAGCTATCAAACGAACGACCATTTACCACCGGCAGCAACGTTTCGCGATCAATGCGCGCCTCAAGCCCTTCGCGCAAAAAGCGTGGCATCTCAAAGCGCGCTAGTATTTGTGTCAATTCCCTTTCAAGTTGCTGAATGCGCGCTTCATAGTCGGCTCTCCTAACTGCTTCCTGTTCCAGGTTCGCCTCAAGTTCATCCTCTCGCCGTCGCAAGACCTCGACGCTCGATCCAGTCGAGGCTCTACGATCGAAGAGAGATAGATACTCAGTCAACTTACCAATTTCGGCCTTTAGCTCAGCTCGCTTTGACGCCTCTGACTGGATCGCCTCGATACGATCTGACACATATGTTTGGGTTGCGAAATCCAGGTCCTCAGATATCTTCTGTCGCATGCTTGAGAGTCGACCCAATTCTTCGATTTGGGCTTGCTGACGATGAGCCCTGGATGCGATCAACTCTTCCGTCTCGCCAATTTGAGCAACAACCCTTGTCTGCTCGCCAACAATGTCCTGATTGAACCGCTGCTGAGGTGGGTTTTGAAGGCAGAGGTAGCAGCAAATTTGATTGCCACGCTCCTGGTCCACCGGGGATCCGCATCGAGGGCAAACCACAAACTCAAGACCTCCAAGTACTTCGTTAGCCACTACCGCGCGTGTTAGACGCGCGTGTTGAAGCTCGAGTTGGGATTTGAGGCGGCTTAGCTGTTGTATTCCTTCAACCTCTTGCTCCAGACCACGCTTTATTTCGGTGACTTGGACGTCCAGCCGAACTATACTTTGGCGCAGACTCTGTGTTGCTGGTTCGGTAACAGCATTCGAGGCAGTTCCCTTTGCCTTCCTTTCTATGGTGTCCAATTCCACTTGCTTTTCATGCAGCTCGCGCGAGAGCGCAGCACGATTTCCCCACACCGTTCCCTCTAGCGTTCTGCGCAAGGACGCTTCGTCAAGCTCAAGAGCTTCTAGTTCGCGGCGTACTCTGCGCAGCTCTTCGAGCAGTTCAGCAGTTCTTGCGCTGAATTGGCCATAGAGAATCTGAAAAACATACTTGCGCTTGATGTTCTTATAAGGGTTTCGGTGGCCAAAAATTTCTGATCGAATTTCTTCCTTAGGCAAATCACAATAACTGAGGTAGTCGTTGATGCTTACGAGGGTCTTGTCGCTCTCTGGCCTCGTGGGGGCCGAGGGCACCTCAAAGGCGTTGAGTCCTAACTGTCTTAACAACCAACGACCGTACGTTTCTTTGTTCCGGTCCGGACTAAGTATCACAGGCAAGCTCAGAGAGCCACTCGGACCCGCTATGTCAACGCGCGCTGTCGGGGAAGCGCTCATAGGTCTGAAGACTTCGAAGTGACTCTCCCTGATATTTAGCTCGCCGCCTACGCCGGTGACGAGCAGTATCTCGGGCGGAAGGTCGTGCATGCCACTCCCTAGAAGCATTCGCACCAAGCGAAGTAGCGAAGTCTTGCCTGTGGAGATCGGCCCGAGCACTACATTTAGACCCGGACGAAATGTGATTGATCTTGAAGTGCCGATCAGTCCGAGTTTGCCTACGCGAAGCTTCAAAGCGCGTCCCCCCACGGCGCGGAGCGGATCTCGGGAAATTGTTCATAAAGAAAACGCGTCAATGCACTCCCTTGTATATCGAACTTTGACTTTAGGAGTCGGGCTCTTTCAGCCAACTGTTCCCACTCTGGAATCTGCTCCAGTTTTTCAGCGATCGCCTGGCCAGATTCGGTGACTCTATATCCAACGCCCCTCGCAAAGGGGACGCTAACGATAAGCCGCTTTCCAAGAAGACGACCGAGGAGTGCGTAATACGATGGATCCCAAGGGCCATAACGATACTTGACCATTCTTCCTTCAATAGTTTCGGGCGCGTCTATTAGTTCCGCGGCACGCTTCGCACCTCCCCTTGCCCGCAATGCTTTACGCAAAAAGCGCGGATATCGA
>Ga0070698_100007911_pt1 | contig 11504 bp, 10 predicted proteins | sample KBSK1502metaG_FD_65477 | JGI IMG/M metagenome (GOLD analysis project Ga0070698, IMG submission 65477) | Corn, switchgrass and miscanthus rhizosphere microbial communities from Kellogg Biological Station, Michigan, USA - KBS K1-50-2 metaG | ecosystem: Host-associated > Plants > Roots >...
GAGCGGCCCGCGTCGCCCCCCTGGTGACGCAGCACGCACAGTCTTACAGTAATCATTCGGCTACGCAAGGCTATCCGCTGCCAGGTCCGCCTTGCGGATGTCCCTCATCCGGTCCTACGTCTGGGTGCGCCTCACCGGCGCCGAGGAGCGCGACTCCCGCTGATCCGCCCGTACCGTGGGTTCATGGATGGTTCCGGATCCCGCCGCTGCGTGGTGATCGGCGCGGGCGTGGTCGGTGCGTCGGTGGCGGCCCGGCTGGCCTCGGCCGGACAGCGGGTGACGCTCCTGGAGCGGGACCAGCCGGGCCGCGCCGCCAGCCGGTGGAGCTTCGCCTGGCTGAACTCCAACGACAAGGCGCCCCGGCCCTACCACGACCTGAACTGCGAAGGGATCCGGGCCTGGGCCGAGCTCGCGCCCGGCCTCGACGGCGACGCCTGGCACCGGCCCGTCGGGCACCTCGAGCTCGCCGCCGCCAGCCCAGAACTCGAAGCCCGGGTGCGGCGCCTGACCGATTGGGGCTACCCCGCCCGTCTCATCGACCCGGCCGAGGCTACCCGGATCGAGCCCGCGCTCCAGCTATCCGGCGCGGCGGCCGCCGCCTGGTTCCCCGGGGAGGGCTACCTGCTCACCGAGCCGCTCATCGCCCGCCTGGTCGCGCACGCCGAAAGCCGCGGCGCGGACGTGCGGACCTGCGAGCCCGGCCGGGTGACCAGCCTGGAAGCCGGCCCGGGCGCCGCGCCCCGGGTCCGCACCGCGGCCGGCGCCGTCCTCGAGGCGGACGACGTGGTCTGCTGCGCCGGCCGCTGGACGCCGTCCCTCGCCCCGGTGCCCCTCGTCCCGTGGGAACGCCGGGGCTCGGTCGCGCCCGGCCTCGTGGTGCGGGCCGGCCCGGTCGCCCGGCCCGGCCCGGTCCGGCTGCTGCACACGCCCGAGCTCAGCCTGCGCCCGCACGCCGGCGGCCTGCTGCACCTGGAGGCCGAGGACGCCTCCGCCGCCGTGGACCTGCACACCCCGGAACCCGAACTCCGCCGCTGGGCCGAAGAAGTGCTGCGCCGCGCCCGGCACACGGTCCGCGGCTTCGACGAAGCGCGCGTCGTCGAGGCGAGAGTCTGCGTCCGCCCACTCCCGCCCGACGGCCAGTCCATCGTGGGCCGCCTCCCCGGCGCTCCGGGCGTCTACGTCGCCGTCACCCACAGCGGCGTGACTCTGGCCGCCCACCTGGCCCGCCTCATCACCGCCGACCTGACCACAGGCACCCCGCCCGTCCCGCTAACCCCCTACCACCCCGCCCGCTTCACCCCCGAAATTCAGTGAATGTGACACCGTACCCAAAAGATTCGGCAGAGAGCCACAGTCACTGAATCCGCGGCGCCCCGGCTACGGCAGGATGCGGGCGGCCCGGCCCGGGGTGGCGTCGTCCAGCCAGCCACCTCCCCGCCAGGCCTCGCGCACCGGCAGCCGGCGCCATAGCCACGCTACCCTGAGGGCGGGAACAGCAAGGGCTTGGAGCCCACCAGGTCGGGCTCGCACGGGATCGACGGGTCCTCGTGACTGGTGACGAGCCGGCCCGCCACGATCACCGAGCAGTACGCCACCACGTGCGGGTCGCCGAAGTTCACGTTGCACCGGATGACCGGATGCCCCTGGTAGGCGCGGCCGTTCCTGACGCAGGCCACGTCCTGGACGCTGAGATTCTCTGACCGCAGTTCCAGGCTGAGCGTCCTGGCCGCGGCCTGGATGGGATCGCGGAGGCCCGCGGCCAGGGGAACGCCGGGCTGCGAGCGGCCGGCGGTGACGAACACGACCACGACCGCGACCGCGGCGATCAGCGCTGCCCCGAGCAGCGCGAGCCATGCCTTCCCGCGCAGGCTCATGGGTACAGCACCGCCTTGGTGGCAATCCGCTTGTCGAACAGCTGGTATGCCTGCGCCGCGTCGTCCAGGGCCATGCGGTGCGAGACCACGCGCTGGGGCTCGAGCGTGCCGTCGAGGACCATCCGCATGAGCCGTTCCCGGTCGGAGATGGGGTCACCGATGCTGAACCGGAGGGTGAGCTCGCGCTCGAACATCAGGCCCGCGTCCAGCTTGTAGTCGTGCTCGAAGTGGGCTCCGACCACGGCCACGGTGCCCCGTCCCCGCGCCAGGCGGAGAGCGGCATCCAGAGCGTGCGGGGTTCCGGCCGCCTCGATGACCACATCCGCGCCCATTCCCTGGGTGCGGGCCGCCACGAGTTCCCCGGCGCCCTCGGGCCTGGCCGCCACGGCGCCGAACCCGGACGCCAGCTCTCGGCGGGCGGCAATGCCGTCCACCGCGATCGTCCTGGCGCCGAAGGCTGACGCGCAGAGTACGGCCATCAACCCCACCGGGCCGCAGCCGACGACGACGATGCTGTCATCCAGGCCCGCCCCGGAGCCCGCGACCGCGGCGAAACCGGTCGGGAGCACGTCGGCGAGGAACAGGGCCTGCTCGTCCCCCAGCGTGTCGGGCAGCGGCAGCAGGCACCGGTCCGCCATCGGTACCCGGACCAGCTCGGCCTGCCCGCCGTCCAGCCGCGGATAGACGCCTGAGTAGCCGAACAGGGAGCGTCGCTCGCACTGGGTGGGGCGACCGTCCCGGCAGTGCCGGCAGGTTCCGTCCGACACCGTGCTGGAACACACCACCCGCTGGCCGACCCGTACGCTGACTACGGATGTGCCCACGTCCGCCACCGTGCCGACGAACTCGTGCCCGAGCACGGTCGCATCGTCGAACCCCGGCGTCATGCCGTGGATGGGAAACAGGTCCGCCCCGCAGATCGCCGCGGCCGTCACCTTCACCACGGCGTCTCGCGGATCCTTCAGCCGCGGCTCGGGCACGTCGGTCACCCTGACCGTGCCCGGCTCTCCTACCCTCACCGCTTTCAACCGGGCTCCTCGATCTCGACGATGGGAAAAGATCACCTGATGGGTGGGGAGAGTGATCAGCTAGGTCGCGTCCTGGAACATGTCAGGCACCGTCTCCTCCGCAGGCTTGCCGGCCGCACCGACGGTTTCGTGCAGCCGTTGCGCCGGGACCCGGATGTGAGCGGCGGTGAGCTCGGTGGCCTTGTCGGCATCCCGCAGCCGGATCGCCGCCAGGATGGCGCGATGCTCGGTCACCGACCCGTCCAGGCTGCCGCGCAGCGCCAGGGTCTGCGCCTGGAATCTTCCCACCTCGCCCGCCAGCCGGTGGTGTACCTCCAGCAGCTTGGAGTTGCCGCTCAGCTCGCAGAGCCGCTCGTGAAACGCCGCGTTCGCGGTGAAGAAGTCCGCGACGGCGCCCTTCTTGGCGAGCTCGGCCATGCGATCCACGAGCTCGTCGAGGTCGGCCAGGTCGGCGTCGGTCATCCTCGGCACCGCGAGCCTCACGGCCAGGACCTCCAGCGCCTCCCGGACCTGGTAGGACTCGATCAGCTCCTCGGGTGTGATGGACCGTACCTCGACGCCCCGCCGGGGTCGCACCGTGACTAGCCCCTCCGCCGCCAGCCGGCCCATGGCCTCCCGGATCGGCCCGCGGCTCACGGCCAGTTCCCTGGACAGCGCGACCTCGGATAGCTCGGTCCCCGGAGCGAGCCGACCTCCCATGATCTCGTCCCGTAGGTGATCGTAGACCCGCTGCCACAGCGTCAGGTTGTCGAATGCCGGCGCCACATGGCCCCCTTACCCAGCGCGTCGGATCCATTGCACGGTCCCCACGGGGTTATGTATGATGCCAAGAGTTGACTGGTTACAGTCTGAAATTAACACATTGACGTCTGCTGAAACAAGCAGGCATGAACGCTGGGCGATTTTCCTGGCTGGCCGAGTCCGGCCCAGACGAACGAGCACGCAGAGAACTCCGTCGAAGATCAGCAGGAGGGAGCGTCCGGTGAGCGAACGGATCCGTCGGGCACGGAAGTGGGGTTCTGCCGTCACCGCCGCGGGCGCGGCGGTGCTTCTCGCCGCCGCCTGCAGCTCGCAGGGTTCCAGTCAGACGGCGAGCACCCCGACCTCGACATCATCGGCATCATCGACATCATCCGCCGGGACGAGCGCCACGATCACGAAGATCGCGATCGCGCTACCCGCCAAGGTCAGCGACTACGGCTGGAACCAGCAGGGCGTCAACGCGGCCAGGGCCGTCGCCAGCTCGTCGGGCGCCCAGCTCACCGTCCTGTCCGACATCGGCTACGACAACACCCAGTCGCAGCTTTCGCAGCTGGCCCGGCAGCACGCCGGGTTCATCATCGCCCACGCGAGCGGATACGACACCGCCGCCAAGCAGGTGGCGATGCAGTACCACGTGCCGATCATGACCTATGACATCCCGAACGAACTGGTGCCCGGCCTGGTGTCGAACATCACCACCTCGGCCCAGCAGGGTGGCTATCTCGCGGGGATCCTCGCGGCCAGGATGACGAAGACGAACACTGTCGGGATCGTCGTCTCGGCCAGCGACACGAACTGGTACGAGATGAGCGGCGGATTCGCCGCCGGAGTGCACAGCGTCAACCCGAAGGTGAAGATCCGGTTCGCCGAGATCGGTCCCGCCGCTTACGACGACTCGGCCGGGGGGAAGCGGGTCGCCCAGACCCTGATGTCGGCGGGCGCTGACGTGGTCTTCGGCATGGGAGACGACGCGTCCTTCGGCTATCTCCAGGCCATCTCGAACGCCAACGTCGGGCACAAGGTCTGGTACATCGGCGACATCGGCAACATAGGCCCGATCGATACCAAGCACGTCCTGCTCTCCTCGGAGCTCTGGAACTTCACGGGCGCGTTTACCCAGGCGGTTCAGGACATCAAGAATGGGACCTATGGCCGCCACGGCTACAACCTCGACCTCGCGAACGGCGGCATCTCGCTCCTCCAGACCTCCTACATCCCGGCAAACGTCTGGAGTGAGATCCAGTCCGATCAGCAGAAGATCATCTCCGGGCAGCTCAACGTGCCGGATACCACGACCCTGCCCCAGGTGAAGGCGCTCATATCGGCCGGGTAGGGCGCCCGGCCGGTGATCAGGAAGAGGCAGGAGTGGCCGGGACGCAGTCACCTGAGCGGGCGCCCGCCATCGAGTTGACGGATATCACGAAGCGGTTCCCCGGTGTCCTCGCGAACGACCGGGTCAGCCTGACCGTGCGGCACGGCGAGGTGCACTGCCTGCTCGGCGAGAACGGGGCCGGCAAGTCCACCCTGATCAGCATCCTCTCCGGGATGCTGCGTCCCGACTCCGGGAGCATCAGGGTGGACGGCGCCGAGGTCAGCATCCGGTCCCCCAGAGATGCTCTCCGGCTGGGCATCGGCACGGTCTACCAGCACTCGACCCTGATCCCGGCGCTCACGGTGCTGGAGAACCTCATGCTCGGTGCCCGGTCGCGGCTGAAGCTGGATCGTGACGGGGCGCGCGAACGGCTGGCCGAGATGGCTGCGATGCTCGGCATCGACGTGGACCCGGAGGCGCGCACGGGCGATCTTGCCCTGGGCCGCCAGCAACAGGTCGAGATCATCAGCGCCCTCTGGCGCGGATCCCGGGTGCTGGTCCTTGACGAGCCCACGTCCATGCTGACGCCCCAGGGCGTAGAGGAACTCCAGAAGGTCCTGCGGCGCCTCAAGGAGCGGGGCACGGCGGTCGTGTTCATCACGCACAAGCTCCACGAGGCGCTCGCAGTCGGGGACCGCGTCAGCATCCTGCGGCGGGGGCGGCTCGCGGGGGCACTGTCATCGGAGCAGGTCGCGTCCTCCTCCGCGGAGGACCTGCGGGCCACGATCGTCAGGCTCATGTTCGAGGAGGAGACGGCCGAGGTCGCCGGGGCGGCGGAGCTGACCACCGACCTGACCGCGGTGGAAGAGGAGCGCAGCGTCCCGGCCGCAGAGGGCGACGTCTTCCTGGAGCTCAAGTCCGTCTCGGCCCGGGGGGCAGGCACCGAGCCCGGCATCGAGGAGGTCAGCCTCCGGGTCAGGACGGGCGAGATCGTGGGCGTCGCGGGCATGGACGGCAACGGCCAGCGAGCGCTGGCGGAGACCATTGCCGGGCAGCGGCGGGTCACCTCCGGGACGGTCGAGTTGTTCGGCGTCGCGGTGAACCGGCTCAGCGTCTCCGCCCGGCAGAAACTGGGGCTGCGCTATCTGACCGATGACCGGCTCGGAGAAGGCATCGTCCGGAACCTCGGGGTGTCCCTCAACATGTTCCTGAAGCGGATCGGTGAGCCGCCCTTTTGGAGATGGGGCCGGATCGACCGGCGGCGAATCAACGCGGAAGCGAGCGGCCTGGTCAAGGCGTTCGATATCCGCACTCCCGGCCTGGAAGCCAGGGCCGGGACCCTGTCCGGCGGGAACGTGCAGAAGCTCCTGCTGGCCCGGGAGCTCTCGTTCGACCCGAAGGTCGTGGTCTTCCACAAGCCCACCTACGGCCTGGACCTCAAGACGACCGAACACGTCCGCGCGGTCATCCGCGACCTGGTGGGCAAGGGTGCGGCGGTGGTCGTCATCTCCACGGACCTCGACGAGCTGATCGAGCTGTGCGGTCGCATCGCGGTGCTGTCCCGCGGGCGGCTGGCGGGCATCGTGGACAACGGGCCCCATGCGGTCAGCCAGGTCGGCTCGCTCATGATCGGGACCATGGAGGCGGCCTGAATGAGCGCGGTCCTCAGGCTCCAGGCCAGGTGGCGGCCGTGGCCCTAGAAACGGAAGCCACGGCAGGCACCAGCCTGGAGGCTGGCGCGCGCGCGGCCGAACCCGCGCGGCTGGCGCGGTCGTGGCGCGCGGTCGTACGGTCACTGGCGCCGGTGATCCTGGCCCTGATCGCCGGGGGCTTGCTGCTGCTGGTCCTGGGCCAGAACCCGGTCCGCTTCTACGTCGCCGTGTGGCAGGGGGGCGTCGAGTCGGGCGGCTGGCAGAACAGCGCGGTCCTGATGGCGCCCCTGCTCCTGATCGCGCTGGGCCTGATCATCGTCTTCCGGGCCGGCATCTGGAACCTGGGATACGACGGCCAGTACCTGCTGGGCGCCGCGCTCGTCGCCGGTTTCGGGCCGAGCATCCTCCAGACGTGGCCGGCCCCGCTGGCCTATGCCGTCTTGTTCCTCGTCGCCGGGGCCGCGGGCACGCTGTGGACGCTGGTGCCCGCCGTGCTGAAGGCATGGTATGAGACCAACGAGATCATCACCACGCTGATGATGTCGTTCATCGGGGTGGGAATCGCGAACATCCTGGTGAAGGGGCCGTTCCAGGATCCCACCGTGAACATCCCGCAGACCAGGACGATCCCGTTCAGCAAGCTGCTGCCCAACCTGTCCGGCACCCGGGTTCACGTCGGAGTGCTGCTCGCGCTCGGCGCGGTCGTCGTCGTCCACTACCTGCTGACCAGGACATCGTTCGGGCTGCGGCTCCAGGTTCTCGGGGCGAACCCGCGTACCGCCAGGCACGTCGGCATAAGCGTGCGGCGGGTCATCGTCACCAGCTTCGTGTGGAGCGGCTTCCTCATCGGCGTGGCCGCGGCCGTGGACGTTCTCGGCCTGTGGGCGTACGTCCGCGCCAACTGGAACCCGGGTTACGGCGACACCGTCATCCCCTTCGTCTTCCTGGCGCGGCTCAACCCGCTCGCGGTCGTCCCGTTCGTCGCCTTCTACGCGGTGCTCTCGACCGGCGGTGACCTCGCTGCCCAGCAGGCGAACCTGCCCACCGACTTCCTCCTCGTGCTGGTGGCGCTCATCCTGCTGTTCATGACCGTGATCGAGTACCTCGGGCGCCGAAGGGACCTGGGCCAGAGCTACCTGACGCCGGGGCTGAAAGAGGCGCTTCGCCGCCCGCTGGTCCGGAGGCGTCCGGCGCGGTGAACGGCCTGCTCACCCAGTCTTTCCTGACCGCGCTTGTGGCGGGCGGGATCGTCGCGGCCGTTCCGCTGATGTTCACCGCGCTCGGCGAATCGGTCTCCGAGCGGGCAGGGGTCCTGAACATCGGCCTCGAAGGCATGATGCTGCTCGGCGCGTACCTGGGGTTCCTCGGCGTCTACGAGCTGCACTCGGAATGGCTCGGGTTCGGAGCCGGCATCGTCGGCGGGCTGGCCGGCGCCGCCGTCATGGCCGTCCTGTCCGTCAGCATGGGCCTCGACCAGATCGTGGTCGGCATCGCGATCACGCTGGCCGGCGAGGGCATCACCAGCGTGCTCCAGCAGGCGCAGTTCAAGGGCAAGTTCCCCGGCCTCGGCAACCCGGCCACCGTCGCGATCCCCGGGCTGTCCCGCCTGCCGGTCGTCGGGCACAGCCTGTTCGACCAGCCGCTGCTCGTCTATCTCGGGATCGGGCTGCTCGCGCTGGTGGCCTGGGTGTTCCGGGCCACGTCCTGGGGGCTGAACCTGCGAGCTGCCGGCGAGAAGCCGGAGGCGCTGGACGCCGCGGGCATCAGCGTCCTGGCGGTCCGGACCTATGCTGTGCTCACCACAGGCGCGCTGGCCGGGCTCGGCGGTGCGTACCTCGCGATCGTGGGGGCCAACACGTTCACGCCCTTCATGACGCAGGGCCAGGGGTTCATCGCGATCGTCATCGCCATGCTGGCCAGGGGCAAGCCACTATGGGTGGGCGTCTCCTCCTTCGTCTTCGGCATCTGCCTGTCCATCGGCACCGCACTCCAGCTCACCAGCATCAACATCTCCAGCGACGTCATCAACATGCTGCCTTACATCGCGATCATGGCGGCACTCATCCTGTTCGCCAGGGGTTCCTATCTCCCCCCCGCGCTGTGCCTGCCATACGTCAGGGGCGGAACGTAGCCGCTGTGTCTTATCACCGGCCCCCACCAGCCAACGGAAGGAGCGTTCCCATGCGCGATCCGGACTTCACCCTCGCCGCCGGGCCGACCGCTGCCAGTGCCCGGACGCTCGCCGCGCTCGGCAGCCCTATCACCTACCACTACGATCCGGTCTTCCTGGACGCCTTCCGGCGCACCGAAGCCAAGGTCGGCCAGTTGTTCCGCACGAAGAACGAGGTCATCCTGATGCAGGGCGAGGCCGTTCTCGGCCTCGAGGCCGCGGCCCGCTCCCTGGTGCGCCCGGGAATGCCAGTGCTGAATCTCGTGTCGGGCCCCTTCGGCAAGGGCATGGGCTACTGGCTCAAGAACTTCGGGGCCGACCTCCATGAGCTGGAGGTGCCGTACGACCAGGCGGTCGCCCCGGATGCGGTCGAGCGCTACCTGGACGAGCATCCGGAGACCGAACTGCTGTGCGTGGTCCACTCCGAGACCCCGTCGGGAACCTTCAACGACTGCTCCCTGATCGGCCCGATGGCGCGATCCCGCGGGGTACTCACGCTGGTGGACTGCGTCTCGTCGCTGGCCGGCATGCCCCTGGATGCCGACTCCTGGCAGCTCGACGTCTGCGTGGCGGGCCCGCAGAAATGCCTCGGCGGCCCGCCGGGAATGTCGCTCGTCGCGGTCAGCGAGCAGGCGTGGGCAGCCATCGAGGGCAATCCCGTGGCGCCCCGTGCCTCGTTCCTCTCGCTGCTCGACTGGCGCGAGCAGTGGCACGGCCGCGGGCAGTTCCCGTATACCCCGTCGGTCTGCGACATCCACGGCGTCGAAGCGGTCTGCGATCAGGTGCTGGAGGAAGGACTTGAGGCCTCGATCGCCCGGCACGAGGCCGCCGCCCGGGCCTGCCGGGCCGGCGCCCGGGAGATGGGGCTTCGGCTGTGGCCCGCGAGCGAGGACATCGCGGCCGCCTGCGTCACGGCCGTCGCCGTTCCCGAGGGGCTCGACGACGAGGCCGTTCGCAACCACGTGCGTGAGCACTACGGAGTGATGCTGTCGGGCGGGCAGGGTGCTGGGAACCTCGTGCGAATCGGTCACATGGGACCCACAGCCGACGGCCTCAAGCCCATCGTGGGCCTGATGGCGCTCGGCCGGTCTCTCGCAGATCTCGGCGCCAGCGTCCGCATCGGGGCGGGCGTCGAAGCGGCACTGGCCCTGCTGGCCAGCCCGCAGCGGGCCTGACCGGGTGCCCGCCGGTGACGACTGAGGTTTTCAGTTACCAGTCGACATCCGGCCGTTGACAGGGGCCACTGTTCCTGCTCATCCCACGCTTCCTGCCTCGACCCGGGCCGCGGCATCGCCGACCACAGCGTCGGCAGGCCCAGCGTCGCCGGACATGGCATAGTGAGGCATCGCGTCGCCGGGCCCGGGTTCGCTGGAATGCGGGTCCACGGGGTCGGCCAGCGTCGCCTGGAGCCGCTGCGCGGGGACCCTGACGTGCGCCGCGGTCAACGCGGCGGCCTTTTCCACGTCGCGCAGCCGGATAGCGGCGAGGATCGCGCGATGCTCGGTCAGCGACCCGTCCAGGCTGCCGCGCAGGGCGAGGGTCCGTGCCTGGAACCTGCCGATCTCGCCCTCCAGCCGATGGTGCACCTCCTGCAGCTTGCAGTTCCCGCTCAGCTCGCAGAGCATCTCGTGGAACTGGACGTTCACCGCGAAGAAGTCCCCGATGGCGTTGGCCTTCACGTGCTCGGCCATCTCATCGATGAGCTGGTCGAGGCGGGCCAGGTCGGCCTCCGTCACCCGGGGGACGGCGAGCCGTACCGCGAGAACCTCGAGCGCCTCGCGGACCTCGTAGGCGTCGATGAGTTCCTGCGGAGTGAGCGAGCGGACTTCGGCCCGGCGCCGCGGCCGGACCGTGATCAGCCCCTCGGCCGCCAGGCGGCCCATAGCCTCGCGGATCGGGCCGCGGCTTATCTCGAGCACCTTGGAGAGCGCCACCTCGGAAAGCTCTGTTCCGGGGGGAAGCCGGTCGGACAGGATCTCTTCGCGCAGGTGCTTATAGACCCGCTGCGACAGCGTCAGATTGTCGAACGCCTGCGTCACTCGCTCACCTCGATCGGGGCCGCACCGAGTGGGCCGGCCGTAGCGGGCAGCTCCTGTCGTGCGCTTGCGCGCCCAGCCCGGCCAGGCACAGCCGCTGTGGCGACGACGAAACCACCCATCCCGGCAGATTTCCGCACCGCCCGGCGGCGCTACGAGCAGCCTAGTGTAGAACCCGTGGTCCAGGAACGGCACCTGAACGCCGGAGTGGTTCGGTAACAGATGCACGCCCGCCCCTTCCTTCCCGCGGGACCATCGCCGGCTCCCTTTATTATCAGTTTTATTACCAATAATCGTTGACTGCTAACTGTCAACAAAAACGGTTCGACTTGGCGAAATCCTGATTCTAGCTGGCCGGGTTATAACGAGCAGTGACCTTGATGTCACGACATTCGTCAGTCGAGAGCGAGCTGGTCATCTGTTGACAGTTGGCATTTTAACGGATTAGCTTAGTTTCGGGCCGTCAGGAACCGGCTGGCGCACGAGCTGACGATCGGGTTCGTATGAGCGAGCCGGAGGGCGCGGCGCCGCCTGGACTCTGTTTGTCCCCCCAGGCCCACCCCAGGGGCGACGAAGGAGCGACGAGGGAAGAAGGCGCCAGTGAAGTGGGAAGGGGCGGTGGGTGGGGCCCCGGAGGCGAGCGGAGAGCACTGTGGAATTCGGCGTCAAC
>Ga0070698_100007913_pt1 | contig 11504 bp, 10 predicted proteins | sample KBSK1502metaG_FD_65477 | JGI IMG/M metagenome (GOLD analysis project Ga0070698, IMG submission 65477) | Corn, switchgrass and miscanthus rhizosphere microbial communities from Kellogg Biological Station, Michigan, USA - KBS K1-50-2 metaG | ecosystem: Host-associated > Plants > Roots >...
GCTGCGCTAGCCGCGGGCATGCCGGTCGTCGGCTTTTGCGGCGGCAGCCATTGCCTCAGCAATCATGCCGACCGGCTCATTGCCGCCGGATGTTCGCACGTCTTTGCGCGAATGCCGGATCTCGCCGCCTTTCTTTACGAGAACGCATGCGGATAATTCAGATCTCGGATACGCATCTCAGTCCCGGCAAAACCCATTTTGCCGACAACTGGGCACCGCTCGCCGCTTGGATCGCCGATCAACGAGCCGATCTCGTCATCCACACCGGCGATGTCACCGTTGATGGCGCGGATATAGAGGACGACCTGCGACACGCGGCCGAGCTGATGGGTGATTTGGGGATCCCGTTTCGCGCCGTCCCCGGCAATCATGATGTCGGTGATGCCGGGCACCCCCGTCAGCCGGTCAATAACGAGCGGCTGGCACGCTGGCGCGCGCATTTCGGTCCGGACCGGTGGTTCGAGGATCTCGCGGCCTTTCGGCTGATCGGTCTCGATGCGCTGCTTCTGGGCAGCGGCGATCCGGAAGAAGCTGTGCAGGCAGCCTGGCTCGAGACGGTCATGGAGAGCGCGGATGGCCGGCGCATCGCCTGGTTTCTCCATCGCCCGCTGTTTCTCGACAGCCCTGAAGAAGGCGATACCGGCTATTGGTCGGTAAAGCCGCAGCCGCGCGCTCGTCTCATCGAACTGGTGCAGCGGCATTCGGTAGCCTTGGTCGCCAGCGGCCATCTGCACAAGGCGCATGATTTCTTGCGCGATGGCACTCATTACGTCTGGGCACCCGCTTCCAGTTTTTTGGTCGGTCCGGCAATCCAACCGCCCATGCCGGGGGAGAAGCAGTTGGGGGCCGTGCTCTACGAACTCGATGGCGGGGCGCTCGACGTTAGGATCACCGAGGTCCCCGGTCTCTCCCCTTATTGGATCGACGATGTTATCCACGAGGTTTACCCGCGGCCGTCGAGCGATTGATCGGGCACGGTGATTTCCTCGATCGTGCCGCCGGACAGGCGAAAGACTTTGTCCTGCGGCACCGGCAGCATAAGGGCGGCCTCACGCGGCAGCTTGGCGTAGAGACCGCGCAGAACGCGCGTGACAATCCCGTGGGTCACGACGACGAGAAAGCCGACCTCATCCGAGGCGTGCAGCCATTCGCCGAGGCGTGCGGTGAAATCTTCATAGCGCTCGCCATCGAGCGCGTGGAAATACCACTCATGGCGCCCTTCTCCCTCGAAGACGCCCGGCGCCCGCGTTGCAATCTCGCGATAGGTCAGTCCGTCCCAGGAGCCGAGTGAGAGCTCGCGAAGCCGGTCGTCGAGATGGAGCTCCGGAGCCGCCGGGAGATGGCCACGGATGATCTCGGCGGTGCGTCGCGCTCGCCCCAGCGGGCTCGCGACCATCCGCGCGGATGCGGCATCAGGTAAAGCCGAGAGCAACCGCCCGGTCGCATGGGCTTGGGCTACACCCTTTCCGGTCAGCCTTGAGTCCGAGCCGCCCTGATATCGTTGCTGCAGATTCCACTCGGTCTCGCCGTGGCGAACCAGCAGGATGCAGGGGGTCACGAGGCGCCGGTCTTGCGGCCGCGCTTCCGGTAGAGGACATGCCGCTTCAGCGGGCCTTCCGGAAGGTGTGGTATATCGAAATCATCGGCCGGGTCGCGGGTCATGCCGAGACGCTCCATGACCCGGCGCGAACGCTGATTGGCGGGCACCGTCGTGGCGACGATCTCGGCCAGGCCGAGGCTCTCGAAACCGTAGTCGAGTGTGGCCTGGGCGGCCTCGGTGGCGTAACCCCGACCCCAATAGTTTCGTGCCAACCGCCAGGCAACTTCAACCGCAGGCGTGAAATGCGCCTCATAGGAGATCTTGTTGAGGCCGACGACTCCCATGAAGCTCGCTTCGCCGGGGATTTCGACGACCCACTGCCCGAATCCATGCTCGTCCCAGTGAGCGCGCGCCCGATCCGTCCAGCCCGGTAGAGCCACCAGATATTCCATGACGGCGGGATCGGCGGAAAGCTCGGCAAAGGCCGAGACATCGGCGTCGCGCCATTGGCGCAGCAGCAATCGAGACGTGCTCAGCGATTTGGGCAAAGCTATTCCTTCTTCCTGCCCGGGCCGGGCACGTTGGCAAAGAGCATCTGCTGCAGCTGCTCAAAGCCTTTGAGGGTCGCCGGCAGCCAGGTTTTCAGCATCGCCTCCGGATCCATCGCCTTGAGCGTTGCTCGCAAACGCTCCTCGACTTCCGACAATAGCGCCTCCTGCAGCGGCTTTATGTCCGGCAAGCCGAGAAACGTGCGGGCCTCCTCCGGCGTGCACTCGATGTCGACCTTGAACTTCATTGCGGTCGCTCCTGCGATATGGGGATTTTGGGCCCAATCTATGCGAAGAAGCCCAAACCCATCCGGGTTTGATGTAGTATCGGACGATGCCAGTCGAAATTCCCTTCCGCCGCGATTTCTCGTTCGAATATGGGCGGCTCGAGCCGGTCGCGCCGATGATCCGCCGCATCGTAGCGCGCAACCCCAGTCCCTTCACCTTTAGGGGCACCGGAACCTACGTGGTCGGTAATGGCGAGGTGGCGGTTATCGATCCCGGTCCCGATCTCGCCGAGCATGTCGGGGCGTTGCTCGCCGGCCTCGCGGCCGAGCGGGTGACCCATATTCTGATCACCCACACCCACCGCGACCATTCGCCGGCCGCGCGAGCGGTGCAAGCCGCGACTGGCGCGCCGACCTATGGTTTCGGTCCACACGCCGGCGGCAAACGCAGCGATCCCGCGGTCGAGGAAGGCGGTGATTGGGACTTCGTACCCGACGTCACGCTGCATGATGGCGACTTTATTGGCAGGCGGGCATGGCGGTTTGAAACAGTGCATACCCCGGGGCATACCTCGAACCATTTGTGCTTCGCCTTGGCCGACAGCGGCGTGCTGTTCAGCGGCGACCACGTCATGGGCTGGTCGACCAGCGTGGTCGCGCCGCCGGATGGCGACATGGCCGCCTATCTCGCCTCGCTCCAGAAATTGCTCGGGCGGCGCGATGTGGTTTATTGGCCGACCCACGGCCCGGCGATCACCGAACCGCAAGACCATGTCCGCGCCTTTATCGCGCATCGCCGCGAGCGCGAGGCCGGCATTCTCGAATGCCTGCGCGCCGGGATCGGCCGGATCGACGCCATCGTCGAAAGGCTCTATGTCGGTCTCCAACCGGGTCTGCACCGCGCTGCGGGGCGCTCGGTCCACGCTCATCTGATCGATCTGGCCGCGAGCGGCATTGTCGATAGCGACGGGCCGCCGACCCTCGATACCGATTATCGCATCGTTCGCGACTGACCGAAGGGTCGGTTCCCGGCCGCGGGTTTCACGCGAAAAAAGAGAGTTGCATTGCAGCAACAGCGATTGATCATATCGCCCGAAAGGGTCGGGACGTAAAGAAATTGTAGCGTCGAGTTGATAAGCCTCCGGCGTGTTTCGTCCTAAAGGGGGAGCAGGGAACATGGCCGACAAAACCGCTGCGCACCGCCGCGGCTGTGGCATGCTGGTCGCCGTGTGTGCCGCAATCACGCCTGCCGCCGCTGACGCACAAGATGCTCCGCTCGACCGGATCGAAGCGATCGAGCGCCAGATTCGCGGTCTCCAAGGTGAGTTGCAGCACCTCAAGAGCGAACTCGGCGCGGCGAAACAGCAGTTACAGCAATCGCGAACCGAGGCCCAGCGTTCGAAAGAAGAGGCTCGCCAGGCCCGCGAGGCGGCTGATCAAGCGCGGCAGGACGCAACGAGGGCCGCGACTGCTGAATCGCAAGCCACCCAGGCCGCGGCTCAGGCGCAGGCCGCCGCTACCGCTGCCCCGCCGCCTGTCGCCGCGGCTGAGGAGGTCAAGGTAGGTATGCCCGGCGGGCGTCCAACTATCTCGACATCGGATGGGCGCCTGTCTTTCGCCATTGGCACCCAGGTCCAGTTCGACATGGGCACTTATTATCAGAACCCGACCCCAACCACACAGTTCCCGCAACTCAACACTGGCGTCAATTTGCGCCGCGGCCGAATTTTCTTTGTCGGAAAGTTTGACGATTTCACCCTGAACATTACCCCCGACTTCGGCGGCTCACCCGACGGGTCGCCGACCTTGTACGAAGCGAATATGAACTTCACAGGGTTCAAGCCGGTGACCGCCACCGTCGGTTACTTCAAGCCGTGGTTCTCCTTATATGACTCGCAGAGCTCGAACGATTTCCTGCTCATGGAGCGGCCAAGCGTTGTCGAAATCGCGCGCAACGTGGCGGCAGGAGACGCCCGCGCTACAGGCGGAGTCAAGGCATCCACGGACCAATATTTTGTCGCCGGCTACCTGACTGGCGCCTCCTTCGGCGCGCAAAACCCAACTCTACTCAACGGCGAACAGCTGGGTATGGTCGGGCGTGTGGCGGGACGCCCCTATTATGACGAGGATTGGAACTTCGACGTGGGTTTCTCCGGCGAGTACGTGGTCCACCCGAACATCAGTGCAAGCGGCACGCCTGGGGTAAGCCGGACCATATTCAATCTGCAAGATCGCCCCGAGGATCGCGCAGCCGACACGAACCGGCTCATCAGCACCGGAAATCTGTCGGTATCGAACGTCAATGTTTACGGCGGCGAGGTTGGGATCAGCTGGCGGAATTTCCTGGTTCAGGGCGAGTACTATCATATCGGCGAGACCCAATCGAAGTTGCCGGGTATGCCTGCCCCCAACCTCAACTTTAATGGAGGTTACGTCGAGGCGGGCTGGGTCATGACCGGAGAGCCGATCCGCTATAGCACTGGCTCTGCCGCATTCGCCCGACCGAAAGTCGATAATCCGTTCACCATCGACGAGCGCGGCATTGGTGCATGGGAACTGTCCGCGCGCTGGAGCGTCATGAATTTGAACAGCAATGTCAGTCCCGGCGTGTCGCAAAGTGTCACCGGCGGCATCTATGGCGGCTTCCAACAGGTCTTCGGTGCGGCACTGAGCTGGTATCCGAATGACTGGGTCCGGTTGGTGCTGCAATTCCAACACACCAATGTGGACAAGCTGAATGCGGCAGGGACGGCCCAAATCGGCCAAAGGTTTGAGACGCTTGCCGGCCGGGTGCAGGTTGCCTTTTAAGATCGCCGCCGCTGTCGCGGAAGGCTGGTTTATCGAACTACCCTAGCCGCGAAACCTTTTCGCGATGACGTAAGTCTCCGCCGATTGGGCACGGCTTGCCGGCGGCTTTGCATGGCGCAGCTCGGCAAAGGCGTCTTTGAGCTGAGCGAGCAACGCTCCCTCGGCGCCACCTTGGAATACCTTTGCCACGAAGGCCCCGCCCGGCTTGAGAATCTCCGAAGCGACCGAAAAGGCTGCCTCGGCAAGCGCGACAATCCGCAAATGGTCCGTTGTGGCATGGCCGGTTGTTGATGGCGCTATATCGCTCAGCACGATATCGGCCAAACCCGCGAGCTCGGTTCTGATCTCCGCCGCGACCGCCGGATCATGAATATCGGCGCGTAGGAGGGTTGCACCGGCGATCGCTGCGGTTTCGTTGAGATCGACCCCAACCACCTTGCCACGCCCGGCGCCGACGCGCTCGACCGCCACCTGTGCCCATCCGCCCGGAGCGCAGCCGAGATCGACTACCCGGCGGCCCGGCAGCAGCAGGTGGAAACGATCGTCGAGTTCGATCAGCTTGAAGGCGGCGCGCGAGCGATAGCCGAGACGGCGCGCCTCGGCGACATAAGGGTCGTTCAGCTGGCGCGCCAGCCACTCGGTCGAGGACGGCTTACGCCGCCCCGCACCCTTGACCCGCACCACAGCGCTCCGAGGGGCGCGCGGCCCGGCTTGGCCCGAGCCGCGCCGTCGTCCAGGACCACGCGGTCGGGCACCCTCGCCTGCCATCTCAGGCCCGCATCAAATCGCAGAGAATTCCTTCCCGCACACCGCGATCGGCGACGCGCAGCCGTCCGACCGGCCAGGTCGCGCAAATCGCGTCGAGAATCGCGCAGCCGCTCAACACCAGGTCGGCGCGCTCGCGTCCGACGCAAGGGTTGGCGGCGCGCCCGGCAAAGTCGAGACCGGCGAGATGGGCCGATACGACCGAGATCTGCTCAAAGGTCAGCACGCTGCCATCGACGAGTGCCCGGATATAGCGCGGCAGCGCCAAATGAATGCCAGCCAAGGTCGTCACTGTTCCCGAACTGCCGAGCATCTGCACCCTGCCGGTTCTGACGTGCCGCAGGATTTCGTGGGCGCGCTCGAACGGCATCAGAGCCGCCACTGTTTCGGCGACCATCTCACCGTAGGTCTCCGCCGAGACTTCGGCACCGCCAAACCGATCGGTCAACGTGACCACTCCAAAAGGCAGCGACACCGAACCGAGGATCTGCGGCCGACGCCGCCAATCCTGCCCGCCCCAAAGCCGCAGCCAGACGATTTCGGTCGAGCCTCCTCCGATGTCGAAGACAACGGCGTAGGGGATACGCGCATTGAGCAGCGGGGCACAGCCGCCGACGACGAGGCGCGCCTCTTCGGTGCTCGGGATGATCTCGATCTCGAGCCCGACTTCCTCGCGAATCCGCGCGAGAAACACCTCGCAATTGGCCGCCTGGCGGCACGCTTCGGTGGCGACATAGCGGCCGGCGATCACCCTACGGGCGGCAATTTTGTCGGCGCAGATCTTGAGCGCTTCGAGAGCGCGCGCCATCGCCTCTTCGGAAAGGGCTCCAGTCGCTGCCAGCCCTTCGCCGAGCCGGACTATGCGGGAGAAAGCGTCGACAACGCGGAACCCGGACCCGGCCGGCCGCGCTACCAGGAGGCGGCAATTGTTGGTCCCGAGATCGAGCGCCGCATATTGCGGTGCAAACCGATGAGCGAGCGGTTGAGGCGAGCTTGCCGGCCGCAGGTTGGGCGTTAGCGAGTGCTCGCCGTGCAGCCCGGCGCCAATCCATCTCCCATCGGTTCCAGCCGTGCGCGGCGCAAGCTGGCCCTGAACGCGAGCGGCGGCGCCACCCCCGACCGGACCTCCTGAACTGAGCGGCTTATCCACGGCCACCGATCCATCGCATCACACGAGCTTTCATCGTAGCGCAGCCGGCTACCAAATCAAAACTCCGCGAATAACGCTGTTTTCCTCGTCACGGGGCTCGCCGCGCGCCCTATCCAACCCCAATTCGTTGTGCTATCAACCCGGACCTCGCGCCGGACCCAGACCCTCGGATGGGGGATCGTCTAACGGTAGGACAGCGGACTCTGACTCCGCCAGTCTAGGTTCGAATCCTAGTCCCCCAGCCAAACGATTTCAAAGACTTACGAGGGTCGCGCGGCAAAGGTTTGACAACCCGATCCGCGAAGGTTTGACACTTTTGTTCCGTTTACGTCCCCGTTCGCCGCGGTTGAATTTGTCGGGAAAACCCGCCAAAGTGGCGCTCCCACCACAAGACTCGCGGAGAGCGGGTTATGGCCGATAACCACAAGACCTCGTCCGAAGCGATTGAAAATCCGAAGGCGCCCCCGCCATCATGACAAGCAGGGGAGTTGGCCGGCGGCGGATGTTATGGCCAGTTTTCTGATTGATATCATGGATGTCGATGTTGCTCACCCGCTTCCCAATGCGCGCAACGAAATGATTAGGGGCGGCGCTACAGACCGCTGCGTCTCGTCTGGTTGGTCGACACGCCCAGGAAAGCCGCGGCGAAATGGAACTGCACAATGAGGCGCGGCACTACGCAGATGTGATGGAGGACCCAACCAAAAGATGACCGAACTGATCGTCGCCCTCGACGGGCCGAACCCGCTGGAGCTGCTCCGCGAGTTGCGACACAACGATGTCGAGTGGTTCGGAACATGCCACTCCCGGCGCCGCCCCACTGTCGCCCCGGTGCCTGCGAAGTGCGATGCGATACCGCCGATCGCTGCTGAATCACACCGTCGAGTGCAGCGGCCGCGACCAATTCTCGATGATCGACGGTGGCCCACCCTTACGACGCCGCCCAGCCTAGCCTTCGCTCAAGCCGCTGCCCGATCAAATCCCCATAGACGGCAGACCGCTCGCCAGCGGCCCGCGGCTTCCTTCCTCGGAGGCTTTCGGACGCCGACCCTCTCCACAGGCGGATAGGTCACGACCGGCCGGCATCCGAAACCCTTCACGACAGCGGCCATTCGTCGCCGTCGTTCGCAACCTCGCGAATGGATGATCGTATCGGTCGGACGCAGACATTCGCACTGGCTTTCTACATGCGCTTCGCTGGTGACGGTGTGACGAAAATTTTTGATTTGTGCGGCGTCGGAGTCTCCACGCGTAACCGCTAGCGCGATTCACGAAGCCTGGCTATTTAGTCCCTATCGGCCAAACGAGGAGAAGGCTTCTCGCGATGCCTAGCTACCCCGCTGATCGGCTCGCGCGGGTGATTGCTGATTTACGCCCGACTACGACCCTGGTTCATCGTAAGGCGGCCGCGTGCTCGCTCCTCGAACGGATGGCACACTACGCAACGCCAGGAGTTAGCATAGCTGTCGTCGATGGCGGTCGTGTTGCGTGGGAGCGCGGATTCGGTGTGCGCACGAGCGGCCAACCTGATCCGGTGCATGCAGGTACCCTGTTTCAGGCTGGATCGGTGAGCAAGCCGGTTTTTGCGCTCGGCGCGATGTGCTTGGTTGAACAAGGGCGGATCGCGCTGGATGGCGACATTCAGCAGTATTTAACTTCCTGGCACATTCCATCGAATGGAGAGTGGACTCCGCGCATCACGCTTCGTCAGCTTCTTAGCCATACCGCTGGAACGTCGGTTCACGGATTTCCGGGTTATCCCGCTTCCGGGCCGTGGCCCACCCTAACTCAGGTGCTGAATGGCTTGCCGCCAGCCAACACGTTCCCCGTGATCGTTGATCTAATTCCGGGCATGCAGGTCAGGTACTCGGGCGGTGGCACGACCATTGCGCAGGCCGCTGTGACGGACATTGTCGGACTTCCGTTTCCCGAGCTTATGCGCGGGCTGATCTTTGACCCGCTCGCGCTGAATAACAGCACCTTTGCACAGCCTTTGCCACCCGATCTGGCGGTTCGCACCGCGACAGCGCATCCTTGGAACGGAGTGCCGATGCCCGGCCGGTGGCACGTCTACCCCGAAATGGCAGCAGCTGGCTTATGGACAACGGTCGGCGATCTTGCCCGCATCGGCTGTGAGTTTCTCCGTGTCCTCAAGGGAGAAAGCTCACCCCTCGGGTTTTCGGCCGGGTTGGCTGCCGAAATGCTGAAGCCACAGCTTCCGACGGCTTTGGATGGGGCGGCGTTCAACGGGCTTGGTTGGTTCTGCGATGGCGAGGGTGACGCCTTCCGGTGGCCACGATGGGTGGGACGAAGGCTTCGTCGCGGGGCTGTGGCTGTATCCAGCCGTGGGTAAGGGGGCGGCGATCATGATCAACTCGAATCAGGGTTGGCCACTGCGAGACGAAATCAAGGAGGCGATTGCGCGCGAATATGACTGGCCATACCCGAGCAGCGAAATCATCGCCGAACCGCTACCGAAAGCGGTCGACGGTACCTATCAAACCGAGCACGGGATTGTCTGCGAGGTGACATGCGAAGGATCAGGACTAATGATAAGTATCAACAAACAACCACCCGTCGCTTTTGTGCGAAAACAATCTGATTTGGTCTCAGAGTCAGTCAACGCTTCCTTGCAGTTCTTTCCTTCGATGGAAGCAGCTACTGTTATGGTATTAAAGCAATCCGGTCAAAGCTTTCGTTTTGAAAGGTGAGCAAACCAGCGTGGTCGTTGATTGGACCCTTCTGCTGACCGCGCGAGAGCGGCCCCGGCCGTTCGCGGGACCGCGATCGAACCTCTAGATTCGACCCTATGAGCCAATTCCTGACCATCGCGTGTAGGGATTTGAGCTTCGCGTCTATGTGTCGCCTCGATCCGAACGCTATTCCTGGCCGAATTGCTTGACGAGTGCCGACCACAGACGCCGGACCTCGGGCGTGTCCTCAAGCGCGGTCTGAACCAAGACGAGCTTGGAGGCCGGATCAATGTAGACCCGCTGGCCGTTTTGGCCATGGAGCGCGAATTGGCGCCGTGGCCCCGGAAGCAGCCACAGGAGATAGCCATAGCCCAGAGCTGGCGTGGCTTTGCCTGGCGTTAGATAGGAGTCGGCGGACTTCACGGTCGTCGCGTCGATCATCCATTGCGTCGGTATGATCTGCTGGCCTTCCCACGCGCCGTCATGGGCGAGGAGGCGCCCGAGCCGCGCATAGTCACGCAGCACGGCGTTGAAGCCGAAATGCGCCAGTTCGAAGCCTTGCGCATCTACCAGCCAAGCGGCATCGGCCTCCGCGCCGATCGGGTTCCAGATTTTCTGACGCAGATAGTCGGAAGCTGACTGGCTAACGACGGAGTGAAGGACCACGCCCAGCACGTCGGGTTCAATGCTGGCATAATAAAATCTTGTTCCCGGCGGCGCGATCCGTCGATTGAACTGAATGATGCTCGTGATGGTGCCCTTCGTAGGCCCCGAACCGAGCACCATGTCGATCCATAACCGGTTGAGGTCGCCACCACCGTTTCTCTCTTCCCCGAAGTCCACACCCGAGGACATGTGGAGGAGATCGCGGATCGGCGTCTTGCCATATTCGCTGCCCCTAAATCCGGACACATAGGTTTCGACCGTATCATCGACGGATTTGATTGCCCCGTCGGAGACGGCGATGCCGATCAGCAGGCCCATGATCGACTTGACCATGGATTGCGAAAGCAGCCGATCTCGATCGGTCCGTGCATATTGGTAGTGCTCGAAGAGAATCTGGTCGTCCCTGGCAATTAGCAGGCCTGTCACCGGATTGCGCGACAGATAGTCCTCCAGCGAGGATCGATTGCCTTGGTAGCTATAGCGAATGTCCAACGCCGTGCGTCTGAACGCCCAAAGCGTGTCTGCGTGCTTTATAGACCGCGTCGGGAAGAGTTCGTGGAAATGGCTGAATGCGCCGACGCGATATGTCGGCTCGAAAGGGTTGCCCTGGAGCCGAGCTAGGTGCGGACTAGGGACGGGAAATCCATCCGCGGCGCCATAGCGCTCGGCGTTTGGACCTGAAGGCGAGAAGACGGGGTCCGCGATCGCCTCAGTGGTCTTCGTGTCGGCAACAATCTGCCCAACGGCGGAGCCACACGTGGCGGCTATGGCGAAGCCGGCTAGCGCCGACCGACGGGAGACGCGGTGTGGCGTCGCAATCGACATTTGATCAGTCCCCGCGACGCGGCAGGTCGAGAAGAACAACCATACGGCGAGGGGTGACCAATTTCGCCGCATCTCAGACCATCGACTTTTTATACCCTTGAATCAATTCAGTTGATGCCGGCCAAATGACCGAAATGGGGCATGACCGGCGATCGGTGTCGAGCAAGCCGAGCGGCCGTTGAGGGTCGAGGCCGTGTGAAAAGTCATTACCCTGACGAGAACGAGCAATCCTATTGCTCTTAGGATAGTGTATCCGAATTCTTCGCTATGTCGCAGCCCCGC
>Ga0070698_100007914_pt1 | contig 11504 bp, 11 predicted proteins | sample KBSK1502metaG_FD_65477 | JGI IMG/M metagenome (GOLD analysis project Ga0070698, IMG submission 65477) | Corn, switchgrass and miscanthus rhizosphere microbial communities from Kellogg Biological Station, Michigan, USA - KBS K1-50-2 metaG | ecosystem: Host-associated > Plants > Roots >...
AGGTTGGCCGCAAGTGCCTTGAGCACGACGTTGTGGGACGCAGCCTCCACGGCCGCAGCATAAACGGCGCGGTTCGGTCATGGAGCTTTCGCGCGGAGTTTCCGTCGCGACCATCTACGTAGATGAAGAAGCGCGACTGCTCGCCGAGCACGATGCCGCGCAGTGTTCGTTCGAGTGTCGCGATGCCGCCGAAAATGATCGCACCGTGAAGCACATAGATGCGCAGCCGCAGCTGGTGGATCTAGCGCGCGATCCTCGCGAGACCATGCCGTCGCAACTGTAGTCTCCGCAGGCTTCGTGACACGGGCTGACCTGATGCGGCCGCTTCTGAGGACGCGGTTAGACCAACACACCCGTAAGCACCATCTTGACGATCGTGAAGTAGATGATGATGCCGCTGACGTCGACCAGCGTGGCGACTAGCGGCGCCGACGCGTTCGCGGGATCCGCACCGACGCGGCGCAGCGCGAACGGCAGCATCGACCCCGCGAGCGTGCCCCAGAGCACGCAGCCGGTCACGCTCAGCGCGACCGTGACGCCGATCAACACCCAATGCGCACCATACGAGCCCGCCGCGCCCCAGATCAGGACCCGCACCGCGGCCAGGACACCGAGCAGCGCACCGAGCGCGAAGCCGATCACGACTTCGCGCCGCACGACGAGCCACCAATCGCGACCGCGAACCTCGCCGAGCGCCATCGCGCGGATCACAAGCGTCGACGCTTGCGATCCCGCGTTACCGCCGCTCGAGATGATGAGTGGCAAGAACAACGCGAGCACCGCGATCAACTCTTTTTCGAAGAAGCCGAGCGCGGTGGCGGTGAGCATCTCGCCGATCAGCAGGATCAGCAGCCATCGACCGCGTTTGCGGATCATCTCGCGCCGGCTCGATTGCAAATAAGGCAGATCCAGGACCTCGACGCCGCCGAACTTCTGGGCGTCCTCGGTGGCGGCTTCGCGCACCACGTCGACGATGTCGTCGACCGTCACGATGCCCTTCATCCTGCCGTCGCGATCGACGACGGGGATCACGTTCAAGTCGTGCTCGGCGAACACGCGCGAGACCGCCTCGCGATCCATTTCGTCTGTGACGCGCTGGACAGCAGTCTCCATGATCTCCGCCACCGTGCGCTTTGGGTCGCTCGCGAGCAGATCGCGAAACGACACGACGCCGAGCAGGCGCTGTTCGGGATCGAGTACGTACGCGGTATAGATCGTCTCGACGCGATCGCGCGCCTGACGCTGAAGGTAGCTGATCGCCTCGCCGACCGTCATCTGCGGCCGTAGTCGCGCGTACCGCGGAGACATCAGACCGCCTGCCTCGTCCTCTTGGTACGCGAGGAGCGCGGTGACCTCCTTGCGTGTCGGCGCATCGAGCAGCGCGAGCAGCTGATCGCGGTGGTTCTCGTTGGCGCGCTGGATCACGTCGACAACATCGTCGGGCTCGAGCATGCGGATCCACTGGCGTCGCTGACCGGGGCGAAAATGCTGGACGAGTGCGGCCTGATCCACCGGAGGCAAGGCGACGAAGAACTCCTCGGCATCCTCGCGGAGCAGCACCCGCAAGCCGTCGCTGCGCTCCTCGAGATCGAGCAGCGGCCACGCGTCCCGCAGCTCGTCTGCGGTGAGCTGATCCTCGGGAATCGCGGGCGCGGCGAGCTCACTCGGAAGCGGCGGTGGCGCTGCGCTCGGCCTACGCACGCGACCGGTGTCGCCGATCTCGACCAGATCGAAGACCTCGGAGTCGTCGCCGCGACGCTCCGCGACCGCGCGGATCTCGGCGGCGACCTTCTGCGCCTCCTCGGGCGGAAGCGTCGTGATTTCAGCCGTTACGTCAGCGGGTCGATCGACGATGGCGACGGGCACGTTGTCGTCGGAGACAGACATCACTCACACCGTGCCTGATCGCCTGAGATGGGTGAAGGCCAGCTGTCCGGGCAAAATGCCTGGACGGCCACGCCGCAGCGATCTGCGTGACACGGATACTAGGCGTGCCATGCCCGCCGACAAGACGTTCCTAGCGCAGATCCATCTCTTCGCTCAGCTCGACGACGACGAGCGCGGCGTTCTCGCCCAGGTGATGAGCGAGCGATCACTCGCCGGTGGGGAGGTCCTGTTCCGAATCGGCGAGCCCGGCGATTCGATGTTCATCGTGCAGACCGGCGCGGTCGAGCTGTCGGTGCAGGATACGGCGGGGCAGAAGATCGTGCTGCACACGGCACGATCCGGCGAATTCTTCGGTGAGCTGTCCCTACTCGATGGTGGCTCGCGTACCGCGACGGCGGTTGGCGTCGAAGCCACGAGCCTGCTCGTGCTCGATCGCGAGGACTTGGTCCAGCTGTTCCGCAAGCGGCCCGACGCCGCGCTCGACATGCTCGCTGCGATGGGGCGAATGACGCGCAAGGCGAACGCGCTCCTGCGCGAACGCGTCGTGCGAAACGTCAACGAAGAGGTGCAGGAGGAACGTGGGAGCGTCGTCCTTCGCGTTGCCGACTGGGTCGCGAACTTCTCCGGCAGCATCACGTTCCTGCTGGTCCACGTCGGCATTTTCTCGCTGTGGATCCTGCTCAACATCGGTCTCATTCCCGGCACCGACTTCGATCCGTTTCCGTTCGGCTTGTTGACGATGGCGGTATCGCTCGAAGCGATCATCCTGTCGACGTTGCTGCTGTTCAGCTCGAACCGGCAGTCGGCGCACGATCGAATCCGCAGCGATGTCGAGTATGAGATCAACCTCAAAGCCGAGCTCGAGGTTGCGCACCTGCACGAGAAGACCGATCGCATGCGCGAAGATATGCTCGACCGACTCGCACGCATCGAGAAGGCGTTGGGTGTGGGTGCGAGGACCTCGGGCCAGCGCCAGGCGGCAAGCGATCAGCCAGCGCCACGCTCCGGTGGCTGATCACTGCACAGCGGATTGCCCGCCGAATACTTGCCCGCGCCGCGCCGTTGAATCCACGTAAGGAGCGTCGATGCGATCAGTACGTTCGCGGGGGTATCGTTGGCTCGAGCTCGGCTGCCGAATTGTGGTCGCGATCTGGTGGCTCGTCAGCTGCTCGGCGCAGCTCATCGCGAGCGCATGCGCTGGAGTGTTTCACTGGTTCGATGCACGGCGCGGCGCGACGCGCATCGCGATCCTCGTCGCGGTGCTCGCGGCGATCGTGATGGTTTGGCGCTCGCGTGATCACGAGCATCCAGTCGGCGAAGTCGAAGCGCTGGCTCGCGTGATCCGCAGCGAAGTCGGAAGCGAGTCCGAGCAGCACCGCCGGCACGTCGCGTGGGCGACGCGCAACCTCGCGCGCGAACGGCGGCAATCCGTCGTCGAGATGGTGTGCTCACCGTGCGGGCCGCAGCATCGTGGTCGCCCCGTGTCATCGAGGCAGGCGGCAACCGACGCCGATCGAACGTTGGCGCGCGAAGTTCTCGCCACGCCGTGTGCACTCGATCCGACCGGCGGCGCAACCCACTTTATCGATCCGGTGCTGCAAGACAAGCTCGCGCGCGCAGGAGCGCCCGGCTATACCGGCAACGCGTATCCAACGGTCGCGCGACGCTGGCGCGAACGCTACGGTTGGAAACCGTACTACCGGCTTGGCCCCACGCTCGAGATGTGGGGGCCCGCGCGACGTCATCCCGCGTGCTTGGATTGAGTGTCGTCGCAACATCTAACGCGATCGACGGGTCACCGGTCATTCGGGATATGACCTACGCAACGTGCCTTGCGGCATCCCTCGTCGTCGCGTGTACCGCAGCCGACGAAGTGCAACCGTACTTGTCCAGCGATAGCATCTGGACTGGAAGTGGTTCGTCGTATCGGCTCGACCCGACCAAGCTGCCGCTCGGCAGCACGATCGACGACAAGAAGTACGTCACCGACGCGCCACGCGCCGGTTACGTCTACGCATGCGATCCGCGCATGTTCAACTTCGAGCAGATCATCGGGTCCCGTGTCGCGGGCCCGTGGATCGACGAGCAGGCTCGCACCTACGACATGACGAAGAAGCTCGTCGTGCAGGGCGCGGTCACATGGAGCGGCTCGTTTTCGATCACCGCGTCAGGCGAGCGTCGTGTGGTCACCGGGAATGGACTACCCGTCGGTTCGCCGACGGGCGCGTACCCGATTGCATCGTCGGACCCGGCCTACGCGATCGACCGCAATCCGAACAGCATCATCGAACAGAACATCGCGTTTTCGGTGCCGCTGCATCCGAGTTTCGCGGACCGGCCGGCGTGCGAGTACAAGAGCGTCGGCATCACGCTCGACGGCATTCAGATCGATGGGCCGCTCGATTCGTCGGGACGCGACGAGACCGCATATCAGCTCTCCGACCTCTGCTTTGGCCGCGCGCAACCAGGTGGCCTCTATCATCGCAATACGCTGAACGACTGCTCGCCCGGCGTGACGGAATCGAACGCACTCGTGGGTTACGCGCTCGACGGCTTCGGGATCTATTCCATGTTCGATGCGAACGGCAACGAGATCACGAGCGCCGACCTCGACGAATGCCACGGCATGACATCGGAGGTGGTGTTCGATGGCGTGAAGCAGGTCATGTACCACTACGTCCTCACGCGCGATTGGCCGTACTCGATCACGTGCTTTCGGGGCACGCCCACGTACGACGCGTTCCCGATGCTGCCGATGTGAGCTCGACGTCCCGGCATTGTGAGATGTTCGCCGCATGTTTCGGAGCACGCTTTCTTTGCTGATGCTGCAATCTCTCTCGGCGCTCGCACAAGCGCCGTACGAGCCACCGACTGCGCCGCCGCCCACAACGTCGCCACCATCCGCGCCGCCGCCATCCACGGCGCCATACGAGCCACCATCCGCGCCGGGGTCACCGGCGGCGCCGCCCGAGCCGCCACCTGAGCCTCTCGAAGCGCGCAGGTTGTTTAGCATCGAGGCGACGCTCGGGCTCTACGACGGCTTCGGCGGCGGTATTCGCTTCGGCAACGAGCGCGTCGGCGCGCACCTGATCGCTGGCTGGCAGCCGCTACTCGTCGCTGCAACCAACGAGCTCGACTTTGAGTTCTATTTCTTCTCGTCGGCGCAGCTCAATGCGGATCTCTATCTTATGTTCAACCCGACGCGACGGTTTGTGGCTGGCGTCACCGCCGGCTACAAGTTCAACACCGTACTCGGTCATGGCGGTGGCCTCGGCTTCTACGGCGAAATCAATCCGCGGAGGAAGTTGTCCTTCTTCATCATGGCCGGCTTCTGGCTGTTCCCGCGTGGCGAGCAGCTGTTGCGGCAGAGCGAGACGTTTCCGGCCAACACCGAGTTCAGTTTCCCGGGGCCGGGTTTCAACCTCGGCGGCAACTTCGGCATCTCGTTTTCGCCGTAATCAGCGAAGAGCGATCGCCGAAGCGCGCCGCGCGCGATGGTTGGTTAGTGGTGATATCGTTCGACATGCTTCGCGCACGCATGTTCGCGATGCTCGGTCTCGCAGGTTGCTACGCTCCCAAGCCAGGTGACTGCGCGTTCCGATGCGGCTCCGATGAGGCCTGTCCCTCGGGGCTGGGATGTGATGGTGATGGCTTCTGTCGTACGTCGGATGCGACCGACCGCTGCAGCGGCGTCGATGCGTCGCTCATCGATGTCGTACTGCCCGACTCGGCGCTGCCGTGTATGACCGACACATTTGACGGCACCGAGCTGGCCACCTATTGGAATCCCACCGCGGTCGGCCCGGCACCGACGTTCACGGTGACTGGAGGCGCGCTGACAATCACCGACGCGGCCGTGGCGAACACGCCAAGCGACACGACGAAGTCGTGGATCTTTGATCCGGACGTCGACAAGGGCAACCAGATGGCGTGGCAGCACCCGATCGGCACCGGCGATTTTTCAATCACGTTCTCGTACGAATTCACGAGCTCGGCCGCAGCCGCGGACCTCGCCGCGGTTGGTGTCACCGACGTGGCACGCGTCCTCGACGCATACGGCGGCGGCATGGATCCGAGTAGCGTCACCGTCGGCCGAGCGTTCGCGCACATTCGCGTGCCGGGTGGCGGTGGCGATGACGACTACAACTGGCAAGTCCAAGAGGCTCAGACGTTCACTCGAATCATGCGCATCCAGCGGACCGCGGGGATGATCACGGTGGTCGTCGATGGAACAACCGTATTGACCGCGCCGAGCTCGACGAGCATCCAGTACGTCGCGATCATCGCCCTCAGGCATCGCAGTCTATCGACCGTCTACGCGTTCGGCACGCTGCGGCTGTTTCAGCTCGATGTTTGCTACTAGGTCAACGCTTCGCCCATGGCGGCGGACCGAGCATGCGCATGCCGCCCGTCTCGGCGCCGGCCGCGATGACACGCTGAAAGTCGACCGCGCCCGTCGCATCTTGGCTCTTGGCCACGGCGTCGCTCGCCTTACGAAAGAACGCCTCGCTGCTCGCCGAGTTTCCCATGGCGAGCACGCGACACGTCTCTGACGTGACGAGTAGAGCGTGCGGTACCCCGCGCGGAATCACCGCGACGCCGCCAGCGCCGAGCGTCTGTTCGTTGCCGTTCACGGACAACAGGAGCTCGCCTTCGATCACGTAGACGAGCTCGTCGGCGGTGTCGTGCTGGTGCAGGGGCGTCATCTTGCCCTTCGTCATCATGTCTTCCATCAACCAGATGCTGCCGTTGGTGTCGTTTGTCGACACGTGCCACAGGTGGAGTCCCCCGCCCGAGAACCACCGACGCTCTGCCTCGTCGTGCTGCCGCACGATCGGCTCCATATGGGACGCTTGTTCTTTCATGAGACTAAAGTACCATGAAGCAAATGCCGGTTCCACGAAATAAGCCCTATGAGGCGACTGGCCGGACGAATCAGAAGCATCGAACGCGCGATGCTCTGATCGCTGCGGCTCGGGAGTTGGTGGCCAAGGGATTGACGCCGACTGTCGAGGAAGCTGCCGCGGCCGCTGCGGTTTCGCGGACGACTGCCTACCGGTACTTCCAGACGCGGGCCGCCTTGCTCGAGGCGGCGCATCCGGAGATCGCGTTCAAGTCACTATTGCCGAGAGACCCGCCTGACGATGTGCGAGAGCGGCTTCGCCTCGTCGTACGCCGCTATCTGCGGTTCATGACGGATAGCGAACAGCAGCTGCGCACGATGCTTCGACTATCGCTAGAAGCAGAGCACGCCGAGCTACCTCTTCGACAGGGCCGCGTGATCGGATGGCTCGAGGATGCACTGGCGCCACTGCGCGAACGGATCGGCGCGGCCGCCGTGCGACGTCTCGCGATCACGATCCGCAGCGCGACGGGGATCGAGTCGTTCGTGTGGCTCGTCGATGTCGGCAGGCAGTCGCGCGACGAGGCACTGAAGATCATGCGGTGGACGGCGAGCTCGCTGCTCGACGCGGCTCTTGCCGAACACGGTCTCGACGGCTGACGGTTTCGTCCATATCCTGAGACTTCAACGTGAGACACCATGAGCTCGAAGAGCAATGTCGTCATGCTCGCAATCAGCCCGGCCCATGGACGGTCTACACCGATTGGTTGCTCGACCACGGCGATGTAGAAGGAGAGCTGGCCGCGTTACGCCAAAACGGCAAGGTAACCGAGGCCGAGCAACTGTTCGAAGCGCACGCTGTGGCGATGGGATGGAGCGTCGACATTGCGCGTCGCGTCCGGCAGCTTTCGTGGACGTACGGCTTTCTATCTAGCGTGGGGTTTCGCCGACACGACGAGCGCGGGGATGACTTCGGCAGTGGGCTCGATCATCTCACGCGCGACGTCTTGTCTTTGCCGTGCGCAAGGTTCGTTGACTCGATCCGTTTCGGACCACCGGGTGATCTCACAAACTATGGCGAGTACGATGGGGCGGGGGATTGGACCGCCACGATGGAGGTCGTTGCGGCCTCCGCGCAGGCTCCGTGGATGCGCGAGCTCGTATTCGACTACTCCGACTACGATGGTGTTGCTGGAGGCGCATTTAGTTTTGCGTTCGGCGATTTCTCCGCAGCGTGGTCCAGACTGCCTAGACTCGAACGACTGTTCATCGACAGCGGCGCAAGCGGTCGACTCGGCGAGCTCGAGCTCCCGTCGTTGAGAACGTTCAGCTTCTCTTCTCGGTTTGACATTGCGTCGGAGGACGTTGATTCGATCTGTGACGCACACTGGCCTAGCCTCGAATACCTCGAGCTCAGCTTCGATTGCGACTCTCGATATCATGGTCCTGATGCATGTCGTGCTCTCGACCGCATTCTCAGCGGCGAAGCGCTTCCCGCGCTCGAACACCTCCGGCTCCATCTCTGGCCACGCGCGTTGTTCGGCGACGTGATCGGCGCACTTGGACGCTCAGCAATTCTGCCGCGCCTGCGTTCGCTCGAACTTTCAACGGCACCAATCGATCGAGCTATGATCGATGCGTTCGTTCTTCACTCCGCAGCGTTCCGGCACCTCGACTTCATCGCGCTAACGAGCAACGATCTCACCACGCCGGCGGAGTTTCGTGCCTCGCTGTGCAGAGCGCTTCCAAACTTTCGCAGTGACGTTCCTGATTCCAGCGAATCGTTCGATCTCAGTGCACCCTGACGCCAGTCAGGACGACTTCGCCGAGCGCCGCTCGCGTTCGTCGTGCGCGAACGCGAGGATGCCGCGAACGGCCTCGGCATCCAGCGGCTTCGTGACATGCATATCGAATCCTGCTCCGTATGCGGCTTCGCGGTCCTGCTCGAGGCCGTAGCCGGAGGCGGCGACGAGCAGCACGCTGTCGCCGAGCTTTGCCCGGACCTCGCGCGCGACGTCATAGCCGTTCAGCAGCGGCAAGCCGATGTCGACGAGCGCGAGATCCGGCTTGCACTCGACGATGCGCGACACGCCCTCCACGCCGTCACTCGCGAATTCGACGTAACAGCCAAGCGCTTGTAGTAGCTCGGTGGTGAGCTCGCGTAGGTCTGCGTTGTCCTCGACGAGCACGAGGCGCAGCTGCGGAGCGTGCGGCGGCATCTGGACCACATTGCTCGCCGATCGTTCGGGCGAGCCGACTGGCAGGTAGACCACGACCTCGGTTCCCTGACCGATGCCGTCGCTGCGTAGCTCGACGCGGCCACCATGCAAACGTACGAGGCGATCGACGAGCGTGAGGCCGATGCCCATGCCGCCTTCGGCGCGTTCGAGGCTGTTGTCGGCCTGCGCGAACAGATCGAACACGCGGTCTTGCATCTCCGACGCGATACCGATTCCGTGATCGCGCACGCGGATACGGCATGTGTCGGCTTCGCGCTCGGATGTCACGCGCACCGAGCGGCCGGCCGGGCTGTATTTGATCGCGTTCGTTAGCAGATTGTTGAGCACCTGCTCGATGCGCACACCATCGCCTTCGATCACGGTGGCGCTGGTCGCGGCGAGCACGATCGAAACGCCGCGACTGCGCGCGCGATCGGCAAGCGCGGCGATGCTGCTGCGAATCGTGGCGTCGATGTCGACGGCGTCGCGGCGCAGGCGGACCTTGCCCGTGGTCACGCGCGCGACGTCGAGCAGATCGTCGACGAGGCGGGCGAGCAGCGTCGACTGCCGCTCGATGAGCTCGAGCTTGCTCTCGAGCTGTGCAGGCTCGCCACCTTTGCGCGCGAGCTGGGTTGCGAGCACGATCGCGCCGAGTGGGTTGCGCAGCTCGTGGCCGAGCATCGCGAGGAATTGATCGCGCTGCCGGATCGCCGCACGCGCTTCATACTGGCGCTTGCGAGCGCGCAGCGCCGCTTGCACCGCCGTCAGCAGGATGTTTGGTGCGAGCGGGCGCTCGAGCACCGTGACGTTGCCAAGGTTGACCGCGAGGATCTGCGACGCCTCCGCGGCTTGCGCGTTGACGAGCATGATCAGCGGGAAGTCCGACCATGCGGGTTGTTGGCCGAGCACGCGTGCAAGGTGGGCCTGCAGTCCGCTGTCGAGCGCTTCCTGTGTCAGCACCGCGCAGGCGGCAGCGTCGAGCTCGGCCGCGAGCTCGCTCACGCTGACGCACGGAACCGCTGCGTAGCCAAAGCGATCGAGCATCGTCGCGATCAGCTCGGCATCGCGGCCGCGCGGCGCAAGTACCAGGACGCGTTCTCTAGTATCAGTCACTTCGTTACGAGGCGTGCGTCGTCGCCGTGGAACTCCGGTGCGTTTGTCAGTACGCCGCGGAAATCGACGAGGGGCGCGCCGACGCTGAGTCCCCCCTCGTTGAAGATGAGCTCGCGAATCGTCGACTCGTGCCGGCCGGTTCGCATCTTGATGACCGAGATGGCTTTGTGAACGTGGCCTCGTGATTCGAAGTAGCGCAGCAGCATGACGGTGTCGGCGATGTAGCTGACATCGGCAGGCGACTCGGTGTTGCCGATCAGACCCGCCTGCGCCATCAGCATCACCGTCGTGACGCCGCAGTGGGCGAAGTACGTCAATAGCTCGTGGAGCTGGACGTAGAGATACCTCTCCGCCGGCATCGCTTGCATGTACCCGTTGAGGCTGTCGATTACCAGGAACGTGACGCCCTGTTTCTGAATTAGATCGCGCGCGCGATGCACGAGCTCGCCAGGGCTCAGCTCGGCTGGATCGACCTGTTGGACAATGAGCCGCCCGGCGTCGATCTCGGCAGTCATCGACATCCCGAGTGCATCGGCGCGTTCGATCGTGGTGCGGCGGAGCTCGTCGAACGTGAAGATGACGGCCCGTTCGCCCCTACGCGCTGCGGCGGTCGCGTATAGCGACGCAATCGACGACTTGCCGGAGCCCGCGGGGCCCATGATGAGCGTGCTCGTGCCGCGTGTCACTCCGCCGCCGAGCATCGTGTCGAGCTCGGTGATACCGCTCGAGACCCTGTCACGTTCGAAGTCTGCGTGATGTTCGGCGGCAACGAGGCGCGGAAAGAGCTCGAGGCCGCCGTGGCGGATCGCGAAGTCGTGATAGCCGCTTTGGAACTCGGCTCCGCGCAACTTCATGATGCGCAGCCGGCGCCGATCGCCACCGAATTCAGGCGGCATCTGCTGCAGCGATAGCACGCCGTGCGCGAGGCTCTGCAGCTGCATGTCACCAGGTTCCGACGTTCGATCGTCGAGCAGTAGCACCGTGCATTGTTTGCCGGTGAAGTACTGCTTTAGATTGAGCACCTCGCGGCGATAGCGCAACGCACTTTGCGCGAGCAGCCGCAGCTCCGACAGCGAATCGAACACGACGCGCTGCGGTTTGATCTTCTCGACGTACGACAGGATCGCTCGTGTGGTCTCGGTGAGCTCGACATCCGACGGTCGGAATACCGTGTTCTGCGATTCGAGCCGCGTTTGTTGCTCGAGTGCCGATAGCTCGAACATCGCCAGGCCATCGAGTGACCAGCCGTGCGAGTCGGCGATCGCGCGGATCTCGGCCTCGGTCTCCGACATCGTGATGTAGAGCGCGCTCTCGCCCTTCGCTACGCCCTGCAGCAGGAACTGCAACGCCAGCGTGGTCTTGCCGACGCCAGGATCGCCTTCGACCAAGTACAACCGATTTTTCGGCAACCCGCCCCAGAGGATGGAGTCCAGACCTTCTAT
>Ga0070698_100007915_pt1 | contig 11503 bp, 14 predicted proteins | sample KBSK1502metaG_FD_65477 | JGI IMG/M metagenome (GOLD analysis project Ga0070698, IMG submission 65477) | Corn, switchgrass and miscanthus rhizosphere microbial communities from Kellogg Biological Station, Michigan, USA - KBS K1-50-2 metaG | ecosystem: Host-associated > Plants > Roots >...
ACCCGTGAGCTCGAATTCGTGCTCAACCAGTCGGGCAGCACGCTGCTCGTCGCGGCCGAGAAGCTGAAGACTTCCGACTACGCCGGGATGATCGCCGAGGTGCGGCCGTGCTGCCCGGACCTGGCGAGCGTCGTGCTGCTGGGCAGCCCGGAATGGCAGTCGCTACTCGAGGGCGGGCGCCGCCTGGACCGCGGGGCCCTTGACCGCATCGAGCTGGATACCGACGATCCCATCAACATCCAGTACACCTCGGGCACCACCGGCTTCCCGAAGGGCGCGACGCTCTCACACCACAACATCCTCAACAACGGGTTCTTCGTCGGCGAGCTATGCAACTACACCGAGGCCGACCGGATCTGCATCCCGGTGCCGTTCTACCACTGCTTCGGCATGGTCATGGGCAACCTCGCCGCGACCAGCCACGGCGCATGCATGGTCATCCCCGCGCCGGCCTTCGACCCGGTCGCGACCCTGCAGGCCGTGCAGGCCGAACGCTGCACCTCCCTGTACGGGGTGCCGACGATGTTCATCGCGGAGCTGTCCGCAGACGGCTTCGCCGACTACGACCTGTCCAGCCTGCGCACCGGCATCATGGCCGGCTCGCCGTGCCCGGTTGAGGTGATGAAGCAGGTCATCGAGCGGATGTCGATGACCGAGGTGTCGATCTGCTACGGCATGACCGAAACCTCGCCGGTATCGACGCAGACCCGCGCGGACGACTCCCTCGATCGCCGCGTGTCCACCGTGGGCCGGGTCGGGCCGCATCTCGAGGTGAAGGTCATCGACCCGGACACGGGCCGGACCGTGCCGCGCGGCACGCCGGGCGAGCTGTGCACCCGCGGCTACTCGGTGATGCTCGGCTACTGGAACCAGCCGGACAAGACCGCCGAAGCCGTCGACGCGGCGCACTGGATGCACACCGGCGACCTGGCCGTCATGGACTCCGGCGGGTACCTCGCCATTACCGGCCGGATCAAGGACATGGTGATCCGCGGCGGCGAGAACATCTACCCGCGGGAGATCGAGGAGTTCCTCTACACCCACCCCGACATCATGGATGCGCAGGTCATCGGCGTTCCCGACCCGGTCTACGGCGAGGAGCTCATGGTCTGGGTGCGCCTGCGCGCCGGCGCCCCGGCGCTGACCGCCGAGTCGTTGCGGGAATTCTGCCGCGGGCAGCTGGCGCACTACAAGATCCCGCGCTACGTGCACATCGTCGACGAGTTCCCGATGACGGTGACCGGCAAGGTGCGCAAGGTCGAGATGCGGGAGCGCGCCGTGGAGATCCTCGGCCTCGAGGACGCCAAGCGCCCGCCGGAGTAGCCCATCCAGGACACCACGCGCCACTGTGTTCACACCGGCCAGTTAACGTGGACCGTTACTCCCGCGATACGGGGGGGTAAAGACCACGATGACGGGGGCCCGTCCGTCAGCGCCGGTGAGCACGAAGCGGGGGGACGAACGGTGAAGGTCTTGATCGCCGGGGGCGCCGGGTTCATCGGCAGCACGATCGCGTCGGCTTGCTCCGACGCGGGGATGAGCCCGGTGATCCTGGACTGCCTGGTGACGGGCAGGCGCGAGTTCGCGGCGGGCCGCGTGTTCTACGAGGGCGATATCGCCGACGGTCCGCTGATCGACCGCATCTTCACCGAACACCCGGACATCGCCGCCGTCATCCACTGCGCGGCCCTGATCGTGGTGCCGGACTCGGTCGCCGACCCGGTCGGGTACTACCGCGCGAACGTCGCCAAGAGCCTGGAGTTCGCGGCGCACCTGCTGCGCAACGGCTGCGCGCGGCTGATCTTCAGTTCCTCGGCCGCCATCTACCGCGCCAACGAGGACCTGATCGTCGACGAGGACTCCGCCATCGATCCGCAGAGCCCGTACGCGCGGACCAAGGCAGTGTGCGAGGCGATGTTCGCCGACATCGCGGCCTCCCAGCCCATCCGCGTGCTGTCCCTGCGGTACTTCAACCCGATCGGCGCGGACCCCAAGCTGCGGACGGGACTGCAGCTGCGGCAGCCGACCCATGCCCTGGGCCAGATGATCCTGGCGGCCGAAGAGGGCGTCCCGTTCCTGATCACCGGGACCGACTGGCCGACCCGGGACGGTTCGGGCATCAGGGACTACGTCCATGTCTGGGACCTGGCCACGGCGCACGTGGCCGCGCTCACCCGATTCGACGCCCTGCCCGGGCCGGTGACCGTCATCAACCTGGGCACCGGCGCGGGCACCACCGTCCGTGAGCTGCTCGCGGCGTTCAACCGGGTGGCTGAGCGTCCGGTGGAGGCGCGTGAGGCCGGACGGCGGCCCGGTGACACCGTCGGCGCCTACACCCGGGTCGACCGCGCGGAGCGCCTGCTGCGCTGGCAGGCCCGGTACGACCTCACCGACGGCATCCGCCACTCCCTCCAGTGGGCCGCGATCCGCGACGAGGTCCTGTCCGGCGAGGCGGCGTGGGCGCCCGGCGAGGGGGCTATTCCGGCCCGCTCGAAGGGGGTCGCAATGGGATGAAAAATCTCTCCGTGGTCATGCATGGTGACGATCACGAAGTTACGGGCGGTAGAGATTGGTACGTCAGTGTATTGGCTGATATCGGTGGACAGCGTATGATCGAACAGCTTTGGTAGCTAGCCCCGTCACCCGCCGCCGGGGCTGTGGGGGAGCGGAGATGGGCCAGGAGCTGCAACGACGTACACCGGCAACGCCGGCTCGTCCGCCAGATCCGCCATGGACGACGGTGGCGGGGACCACGCTGCGTCTGTGGCTGGAAAGGCGCCACCTCATCAGCCCGCACCCGGGCGACCGTCGCCGTCGCCTGGTGGTCCTGCTCAGCGCCGTACTGGCCATGGCCTTCGGGGCCGGCGTGACGCTGGCCCTGACCCAGCCGGGAGAGCAACCGACGACGCGGCCCAGCGGCGCGGCCCCGGCGACGACCGCGCTGCAGGTGGCGGCGGCTGACCGTCATCAGGCCGCGGCGTGGATCGCCGCGCAGGTGGGCTCGAACGTGATCGTGGGCTGTGACCCGGAGATGTGCGTCGAACTGCAGAACAGCGGCTTCCCGGCCGGTCAGCTCAAGGAGCTGCAGCCGTCGACCCCAGACCCGCTTGGCTTGGTCCTGGTCGTCGCGACGCCGGTGATCCGGAACCAGTTCGGCGCTCGCCTGGCCTCCGTCTACGCGCCGCTGGTGATCGCCAGCTTCGGCTCGGGCCCCGAGCAGGTCGACGTCCGCTACGTCCCGCCGGACGGGACCGCGGCTTTCGAGGCCCAGCTCGCGACCGATCGGAAGAACCGCATTGCCGCGGGTGAACAACTGCTGACCAATAAGAACGTCCAGGCCTCCGCGGCCGCACGCAAGGCGCTCCTCGCCGGACAGGTCGATCCGCGCCTTCTTGTAACGCTTTCAGCACTTGCTCACCTTTGGCCACTTCACCTGATAGCGTTCGTTGACTCGTCGCCAGGCGTGAGCTCGGGTGTGCCCTTGCGCGGCGCTGAAATCGGCGCCGCCGCAGCGGCAGGCCTGCCAGCGATGGTCGCGTTCCTGAGTGCTCAGCGAACGCCGTTCGCGCCGGCGGTGGCTCGTATCACTCAGATCGAGGGCGGCCAGTCAGTGGTCACCGTACGGTACGACGCTCCGGGGCCCATGGGGCTAGGAGGCTCATAGAGATTCACCGGCTTGGGGAGGGATCACAATGAAGTTTCCGAGAATAACTAGACGTATCACCATGCTGCTGGCCGCCTCGGCCTTGCTGCTCGGGATTCCCGTCGCGGCTACCGCTAACGCCACCGCGGGTACCGGCTGGATCAGGCTCGCTCACCTGTCCCCGAACACGCCCGCCGTCGACGTGTACCTGTACGCGTTCGGCAATTCCACCGCGGAGATCGTGCTCCACCACGTCGCCTACGGCACGGTCTCGCCCTACGAGATAGCCACCGCCGGCGACTACAGCGTCGCCATGCGGGCCACCGGGGCCTCCCCGTCGAGCCCGCCCGTCCTGTCCACCAGCGTAACGATCCAGGCCGGTCACGCGTACACGGTGGCGGGCATGGGACCCGAGTCGGGCCTGCGGCTTCAGGTCTTGAACGATGAGCTGACCACGCCGGCCGGCAAGTCCCTGGTGCGGGTGATCCAGGCCTCCCTCAAGCAGCAGGTCGTGAAGTTCCACTGCAGCTGCGGCGGGGACATCGCGCCTAGGGCGTCGTTCGCCTCGGTGAGTTCCTACGTGCCCATCCCGGCAGGCACCTGGACCATGTCCGCGATCGCGTCCGGCTCGAAGGCGAGCATGCCCGTCTCGCTCGTGGCCGGCACCGTCCACACCGAGGTCGTCCTCGACGGAGCCAACGGCCTTGAAATAGCCAACCTGGTGGACGCGGCCGGGGCTGGCCGGCCGCCGGCGGGCGGCGTCAGGACGGGATTCGGCGGCACCGCACCGCACGGGCCCGGCTCGCCGGTGCCGTGGCTGGCGGTCATCGGCGCCGGCGCGCTGATCGCCCTGACCGGCGGGCTGAGGCTGCGTCGTCACGGGCTGCGCCGTCAGCTGAACACCGGGGTCTAATGATGCCGATTCGCAGGCCGGCCGCGATCGCTTTCGCGGCCGGCCTGGTCGTGATCGTGGCCGGTACGGCCGGCCTGCTGCTGACGCGTCACTCGACGCCGGCCCTGCGCCCGGTGGCGGCCGGGGTGGCGGCGCTGCCCGCGCCCACCGGCCCGATCGTGGCCCCGCCGCAGTCGGCGCAGCCTGCCCAGGTCGCCAGCCCCGTCTCGCTGACCATTCCGCTGATCGGCGTGAAGACCCAGCTGCAAACGCTGGGCCTGGCCGCGGGCGGCGAGTTGCAGGTGCCGGCTTCGACGTCGGTCGCGGGCTGGTACACGGGGAGCCCGCGTCCCGGTGCCGTCGGCTCGGCCATCATCGTGGGCCACATCGACTCGCTGACCGGTCCCGGCGTGTTCTACCGGCTGCCCCAGCTGCGCCCCGGTGACCGGGTCTACATCCGGCGTGCCGACGGGAGCATGGTGGAGTTCCGCGTCATCTCGGTCCAGACCTACCCGAAGGACCACTTCCCGACGCAGACCGTGTACGGCCCCACGCCGGACGCGGAGCTGCGCCTCATCACCTGCGGCGGGGCCTTCGACGCCGCCACCGGCCACTACCTGAGCAACATCGTCGTCTACGCCACTCAAGTGAGCTGAAACCCCAGGCCCCTCCGGGTGCCAGACTAGGACCATGACGCCGGAGGAGCGGTACGAAAATCTGATCGACGAGCTCACCGGCGCGGACGGGGTCACGCCGCCCACGGGCGGGAGCGGGTTCGGCCGCGGCGCGCTTCGCTACCGCCGGAGGATCTTCGCGATGCTGGTCCGCGGTCAGCTGGTGGTCAAGCTGCCGCGGCAGCGCGTGGACGAGCTCGTCGCGCGCGGCCGCGGCGAGCGGTTCGACGCCAACAAGGGCACGCCGATGAAGGAGTGGTTCAGCCTGGATCCCGAGTCCGCGCTGCCCTGGACGCCGCTGGCCCGCGAGGCCCTGGACTTCGCCCGCTCCTCAGGGTAGTGGGATACCCGGGAGCACCCGCGTTCCGGCGGCTGCTGGCCGGCGGCCTGGCCCTCGCCGCCCTGATCGGCCTCGTCTTCCTCGCCTTCACCCGGTATAGCCTGGGCCCCGGAGGTGCCATGGACCTGGAGGTCGTCGACAATCCGGATAAGGCCCGGTTCGAGATCCTGGCGGACGGCGAGCTAGCCGGGTTTGTCCTGTATTACCTGAGCGGCGACGAGATCGCGTTCACCCATACCCAGACCGACGACCGGTTCCGCGGCGAGGGCATCGGCGGCCGCCTCGTGCGGTCCAGTCTCGACGCGGCCCGGGAGCGTCACCTGGCGGTCCTGCCCTACTGCCCGTTCGTGCGGAGCTGGATCACAGGGCACCGTGAGTACGCCGACCTGGTTCCGGAGGACCGCCGCGGCCAGTTCGGCCTGTGACCGCGGCGCGGCTCCAGTCCTGCCGGCGGCTCATCGTGGCACCGATGAGTTTTCCCGCTGGCCTCCGTTACACGGGTGAGAATCAGCGACCGGCTGATTCCTCCTAAAGGGAGGCTGTGACATGGACTACAAGCTGGAACTGGTGCTGATCCCCGTCTCGGACGTGGACCGCGCGAAGAAGTTCTACCTCGAGAACGCGGGCTTCGTCCTGATCGTCGACACCCCGATCGGCGACGGGCAGCGGGTGGTCCAGGTCGTCCCGCCCCGCTCGGAGTGCGCGATCGGGTTCGGCACCGGGATCACCTCGGCCGAGCCGGGATCGGCGCAGGGCCTGCACCTGGTCGTGTCCGACATTCTCGCGGCGCGGGCCGAGATGACCGAACGAGGCGTGGCCGTCAGTGAGGTGCGCCACCTGGAGTCCGGCAGGTGGGTAGACGGCCCGCACCCGGAACGCGCCAACTACCAGTCGTTCGCCGACTTCACCGACCCGGACGGCAACATCTGGATCCTGCAAGAAGTCGACCGCAGCAAGGGCTGACGATGGATCGTCCGGACACGACGGTGAGCGCGGACCAGACGCTGAGCGCGGACCAGACGCTGAGCGCGGACCAGACGCTGAGCGCGGCGATCGCGGGTGATGAGCCCGCGTTCGCCGCCCTCACCGAACGGCACCGGCGGGAGCTGCACGTCCACTGCTACCGGATGCTGGCCTCGTTCGACGAGGCCGAGGACGCGGTGCAGGAGACGTTCCTCAAGGCGTGGCGCGGCCGGTCCGGCTTCGAGGGCGGTTCGCAGTTCCGCGCGTGGCTGTACCGGATCGCCACGAACGTCTGCCTGGACATACTGCGGCGCAACTCGCGGCGCACCGCCGGGAGCTCGTTCGCCGAGGTGCCGTGGCTTCAGCCGTACCCGGATCAGCTGCTCGACCAGGCCGCGCCGAGCGACGAGCAGCCCGAGGCCGTGGCCATCCAGCGGGAGACGATCTCGCTGGCGTTCCTGGCCGCCCTGCAGGTCCTGCCGCCGCGGCAGCGCGCGGCGCTGATCGCCCGCGACGTGCTCGGCTGGCCGGCCCGCGAGACCGCCTCGGCTCTCGGCACCAGCGTCGCCGCGGCCAACAGCGCCCTGCAGCGAGCCCGCGCGACGATGCAGTCGCACCTGCCCGCCCGCCGGGCTGAGTGGCCCGCGCGGGAGCCGAGCGCCGGAGAGCGCGAGCTGCTCGAGCAGTTCATCGAGGCGCACGAACGGTGCGACGCCGAGGCCGCCGTCGCGATCGCGGCGCAGGACATCCGGGTCACCATGCCGCCGGCGCCGTGGCGCTTCGAGGGAGTGGACGCGATCAGGCCGCTCATCGCCGACGCGGCCGCGCTGGGCGAATGGCGCCTGATCCCGGTGGGGGCCAACCGGATGCCGGCCGCCGCGAGCTACCTGCGTCGGCCCGGCGACAGCGAGTTCCGCGCGTTCAAGTTCGACGTCATGCGCATCGAGGCCGGGGTGATCGCCGAGATCACCACGTTCAACGCGGAGCTTTTCGCCGCGTTCGGCCTGCCGCCAACGCTGTAACCGCGGTCGCCGCCCGCCGGCCGGGCGTGGGCGGGGCGGGCGATAGCCTGTCCCGCGTGCTGGAACATGTCACGGTGACGCGGTACGTGGCCCCGCTGCGCGAGGGCGGGTCGCTGCCCGCTATCGTCGAGGCGGACAATCTCGGCACCTACGTGGTGAAGTTCCGCGGCGCCGGGCAGGGCCCGCTCGCGCTGGTCGCCGAGATCATCGTCGGCGAGCTCGCGCGCCGCCTCGGCCTGCGCACTCCGGAGCTGGTCCTGGCCGAGCTCGACCCGCGGATCCCCGGCAGCGAGCCCGACCCGGAGATCCAGGACCTGCTGCGCGCCAGCGAGGGCCTGAACCTCGGCGTGGATTTCCTGCCTGGCTCGTTCGGCTTCGACCCGCTCGGCTGGACGGCCGGCCGCGACTTCGCCAGCCAGGTGCTCTGGTTCGACGCGCTGGTACACAACGTCGACCGCACCTGGCGCAACCCGAACCTGCTCGTCTGGCACCGCGACATCTGGCTGATCGATCACGGCGCGGCGCTGTACTTCCACCACAACTGGGCCACGGCCGATCCCAAGCGGCCCTTCGACGCTAGCGAGCACGTGCTGCGCGACCGCGCCACCATGATCGCCGAGACCCACGACTTGCTGGCCCCGCGGGTCACGGAACCGCTGCTCCGCGAGCTGACCGCGCTGGTCCCGCCCGCGTGGTTCGGCGACCGCGGCGCCGGGGCCTACGTGGAGCACCTCCTGCTGCGGGCCCCGATCGTGCCGGAGGTGATCCGCCCATGACCAAGCCGAAGGGGCGCGGCGCTGCCTGGACTGACGAGCGATGGACGAGCGAGGAGGGAAGGAAGCGCCTGAAAAGCGTCCCGGAGGCGAGCGGGAGACAGGTGTTCGAGTACGCGCTGATCCGCGTGGTCCCCCGGGTGGAGCGGGGCGAGGTTATCAACGCCGGGGTAATCGTCTACTCCCAGGCGTTCCGGTACCTGTGCGCCCGGATCGAGCTCGACGAGTCCCGCCTGCTGGCGCTCGACCCGGCGGTGGACCTCGACGCGGTGCGGGCGGCGCTGTCGGCCGTCGAGAAGGCCTGCACCGAAGGCCCGCTGGCCGGACGCCCGCTGGGGGAGCGGTTCCGCTGGCTCACCGCGCCCAGGTCCACCATCGTCCAGCCCGGCCCCGTGCACAGCGGCCTCACCGCCGACCCGGCCGCCGAGCTGACCCACCTCCTCGACACCCTGGTCAGGGTGGCGTCGTGAAGGCGGTCATCGTCCGGCGGCACGGGGACCCGTCGGTGCTTTCCTACGAGGAGATCGCCGCGCCCGAACCGGGGCACGACGAGGTACTGATCGGGGTGCGGGCGGCCGGGACCAATCCGGTGGACGCGGGGAACCGGGCCAACGGGACGTGGGCCGGCATCGAGCTGCCCTGGGTTCCCGGGTACCGATGCGCCGGGGGCCGAGAGCTTCCGCGGGACCGGCCTAAAGAAGGTCGATGCCATCGCCGACCTGGTAGGCGGGAAGGGCGCCGCGTCCTGGCTGCCTGTCCTGAGGTCGCACGGCCAGATCGCCTCGATTGCCGACCCCGAGCTCGACCTGGGCGACCTCGTGGACGCCAACATCACCTTTCACGGAGTGCTCTGGGACAGCTCAGGCGACAGCGCCCGCACGCTTGCAGGCCTGCTCGCCGACGGCCGCCTGACCGCGCACGTGCCGCATGTGCTGCCGCTCGAGCAGGCCGCTCAGGCGCACCGCCTTCTGGAGAGCCGCCACGCCGGCGGCAAGATCGTGCTCACGGTCGGCTAGTCGTCGATGGCGTCGCCTGACGCCGGCCCGCCGCCTGAGGTGGCGCCGCTCCGCCGTCCAGGCACGACGCGCCCGGCTCGCAGACCGCCTGGCAGCCGGCAAAAAGCACTGCCCGCGGCACGACGACGGCGTCGGCGCCTGGCTGCCTCTTACGGAGTTCAACCTCGCGCACAGCACCCCGGACGGCCGGTTCGGCTGGTGCAGGGCCTGCTGCGCAAGGACGCCGGCCTGCGCAACCTGCCCCTGCACGGGTACGCCCAGAACCAGATCTGGTGCGAGATCACCGCCATGGCCTGCGAGCTGCTCGCCTGGATGCAGATGCTCGCCTTCACCGGCCCTGCCCGCCAGTGGGAACCCAAGCGGCTGCGGCTGCGGATCTTCGCGGTGGCCGGGTGGCTGGTCCGCAGCGGCCGCCGCCTGCGGCTGCGCCTGACCGCCCGCTGGCCCTGGGTCACCCAGATCATCACCGCGATCACCCGGCTGTACGCCCTTGCATCCGGATGACCAGCCCGAACTGTCCCTACGACCAGAAAGGAAATCATCAGGGCCCGCGGTCGTCCTGGGCGCGGCGGGCGAGCGCGCGATCATGTCGGCGATCGCGTCCCAGAGGTCGCGGATCAGCGCTTCCGCAGAGCGGAGCCGCATCGGGCGTGAGCCGGGAACCGCCAGGGCGTGCGCGGTCGGCGGGAAGACGGCGGCGAGTTCCCGCAGCCAGCTGAGGTCGGCCGGATCGAGTGGCCCGGCCCGCCAGACGTCCGTGTCGTCGGCGCCGACGGTGGGCAGGAGACGGCCGCGCGCTACCAGGCCTACGCCCGCGGCGGCGGCCGCGCCCCAGACCCGGACGCTGCGCCGCACCGGCCGCCCGGCGCGCGCATCGGGATCGATGGCTAGCAGCGCCGGCAGGGCCTCAGCGAGCGGGATGAGATCCGCTGAGACCAGGCGCTTGCGTATGCCGTAGGTGCCGCCGGGAAAGACCAGCTCCAGCTTGGCGGATCCCGAGCCTTTGCCCCAGAGCGCGAATACGCCGCGCCGGGGAATCTCGCCCGGCACGAAGACCAGTTCGCCGTCTAGCACGGGACCGTACGATACCGGTTTTCGGGTGGGTCCGACCGGAACTTCCGGCCGCATGTCGACAGTGATTTCGCGACCGTCGCGGACGTCCTGCCAGAACTTCGGCAACGCGATATCCGGACCTAGCCCAAGAACATGGCCTCAACCTCCGGCAGCGACCGAACCACCGTAGTTCCCGCGGCCGGTACCTTCCCGTCAAGCTCGCCCCGCACGATCTGTACCGTGCTGATGCCCGCCGCCACGCTGCCCGCGCAGTAACCCGCCTGGTCGTCCACGAAAAGGGCGGCATCCGCGGTCACGCCGATCCGATCCAGCGCGCACTGGAAGATCTGCGCCGCCGGCCTGGCCGCGCAGACCTCACACGACAGGATCAGCGCGTCGGTGAGCGCGGCCACTCCGAGTTCGACCAAGAGCGGGCGCGTGGTCTCGGTGCAGTTGCTGACGATCGCGATCTTCATGCCCCGGGCCCGGAGCTTGCGAAGGAACGGGATGGCATCGTCGAACAGGCGCGCGTTCGCGAGCAGCAGCTCACGGTCCCTGTTTACCATCTCGCGCACGAGGTCAGGCTGGGGTTCCTTCCCGCACGCCCGCAGGATGCGCCCGAACCCCTCGGTCTTCGACAGACGGCCGTCGGTGAACGCAGGCCCGATCCGGTCGTACTCGTTTTCCCAGGTATCCCTGGAAATGCCGGCCAGAGCCGGAATCTCGCGTCGTTGCACTGAGAAGTCGCAGGTCACAATGGTGTCGTAGGCGTCAACAAGGCATGCTTCGAGCCGGGCCACGAGATCAGCGTACGGCCCGCTGACGCCAGCGTGTCCGATACGTTTCCGGGCAACACCAACATCATCTTGTCCGGCGCGGATCCGGAATTCCTCAGCGAGGATCTTGATGAGGCGGTGATCCGGCTCCTCGGCGCCGGGCAGGCGCTCGCCGGCCTGGTCACCGGCCTGGCCGCCACCCGCGCGCAGGCGCCCGCCGACGACCTGGTGTCCGCGCTGGTGACCGCGAACATCGACGGCGAGCAGCTGACCAGTGGGGAGCTCGCGTCGTTCTTCATCTTGCTGGTCGTGCTGCGCGAGCTGCTCACCCGCGTCCCCGACATCACGGCC
>Ga0070698_100007916_pt1 | contig 11501 bp, 10 predicted proteins | sample KBSK1502metaG_FD_65477 | JGI IMG/M metagenome (GOLD analysis project Ga0070698, IMG submission 65477) | Corn, switchgrass and miscanthus rhizosphere microbial communities from Kellogg Biological Station, Michigan, USA - KBS K1-50-2 metaG | ecosystem: Host-associated > Plants > Roots >...
TTCGAGTGGAATACTACCAGCTCGGCGGCTGGGTCGAGCTTCGCGTCGAAATACTACGATCGTAAACCTCCTGCTACTATAGTATTGGAGCCTGATATCGAGAGTATTGGAACGAGAAAGCCATACGTGCGAGGCGCCATACAATCCGCTCAGGAGAGCTTATTCCCTCCAGGTCGGCCTGGGTGCAGGTGCCGGATGATTGCCGAGTTGCGCCATTGTAGCAGCATCAAAGATCCTTCCATTCACCATCACGTACCGAATCGTCTGAGTGTTCTTGATGTCTGTCAGCGGATTCGCATCGAGCACAAGCAGATCTGCCAGCTTCCCGCTCACGAGTGAGCCGACATCGTTATCGAGACCGAGCGATCTTGCACCGTTGAGCGTCGCTGCCCGAAGCGCCTGGTGATTTGACATCCCACCCATCTGCATCATCGCTATTTCCCAATGCTCAGCGAGTCCGTCAAGCTGTCCGTGAGCCCCCGTATTCACGAGGACACCCCGGTCATTGAGAGCTTTCGCCGACTGCGACACAGTGACGAAGAAGTAGTCATCGTTCGACGCCATCGTCCGGCGCCGAGCTCGTGCGTCGATCTGACCAGGTGCATTGTAATACTGCAGCTTCGCGTTCTCCCACACGTTTGTGTTCTGATACCAGTAGTTTTCGCCGCTCATTCCGGCGTACAGCACAACGAACGTCGGCGTGTAAGCAGTCTTCGATTCCGATATCAGCTTGAGCATGTCCTCGTACAACGGAGCAACCGGGAGGTTGTGCTCGAGCGTGGTGTGCCCGTCGAGAAACATTGTCGTATTCACCGAGAACGTCGATCCACCCTCGGGTACCACTTCCATCTGAAGCTGTCGCGCGGCTTCGATGATCTGTTGACGAGCATCTCGACGCGGCTGGTTGTAGCTCTTCACACTGAATGCACCAACCGCCTGCATGCGACGCAGATGCGCGAGTGCATCGTCGAACGACGTCGTGATCGCCTTGAAGTTTCCTTCTGCTCCGTACAGGATCGTGCCCGTCGAGAACAGGCGAGGCGCGATGATCTCTCCAGCACGCGCAGTCTCCGATGTCGAGAACACCATCGAAGTTTCATTCGAGGGATCGTGCATTGTCGTCGTGCCGAACGCGAGACTCGCGAGGAAGCCTGAGTTGGTCCGTGGAGCGATTCCGTTCGAGCCCGTTCCAATGTGAGCATGCGCATCGACAAAACCGGGCATGATGTACTTGCCGGTCACGTCAATCTGCTTGAAGTCACTGCCATACCGGATGTTGTCACCGGTACCGACGTACGTGATACGATTGCGGTCAATGAGAATTGTCGCGTTCGGAATCACCTCGTCACCGTTCATTGTGATCACTGTCGCACCGATCAGGGCGAGCTTGCCGGTCGGCTTGTCAGCGAGAGCCTTGAACCCTATCGGCACGCCTTTGCTCTCCGGATCCTTGATGAGCGTCGTCGTGTCCGGTGTCTCGAATGCGAACGTGGCCGATACATCGCGCTTGAATAATTCCGGTCCCAATGCCCAATACACACGGCGCGAGTCGGGCGACCAGTGCAAGTAGACACCCGCATCACGCGAGATACGCTTCGCAGGGAAATCAGATACGCTCGTGCTTACATCGATTCCTTTGCCAGTGAGCGGAAGCGGAGCGATGTAGGCGTTGAAGCGCTCTACCCATGCGACAAACTTCTCGTCCGGCGACGGCACGAATTCGGTCGCATTGTCAGACAACAGGTGAACGCGCCGATCACCACCGGTCAGATTGATGCTGATGAGCGCAGCTTTCTGCTGCTCGTTCGCGATCAGGAAGAGGCGATCACCGGCCTTGTTGAAGCGCGGGTTGGATCCGTCTTCCGTGATGAGCTTCGGCTCGCCACCGGTCGCTCCGACCATATAGATACCGCGGTCGCTGGTGTAGAGCGATGACCTCAACCCGTCACTGCCGATGCGACGATAGACGATCTGCTCGCCATTGCTCGAGAATCGTGGCTCGACATAGTGGCCAATCTTCGTCGTTACCTTGTGTCCGCGTTTTCCATCGAGACCAACCGTGCGGATTGCGCCCAGCTGATCGTCATCCCACGTCGCATAGACGAGCGTACGTCCGTCTGGCGACCACGATGGGAAGAGCTCGAAGTTTGTCGCATCATCCGTCACACGATGAGGCTTGCCGTTCGGCAGCTCCTTCACATACAGCTTCCCAAGCGATGTATAAACCACCCGGCGCTGATCAGGAGAGACGCTGACCCACCGCAGCATCTTCACATCGAAGCTGTCGGGTGCGACTTGCTGCTTGAAGCGCACTGCGTCGGTAATTGTCTGATGGATGTGCGCACTGAATGGGATGTTCGTCGCGCGGCCTGAAGCGACGTCGACAGAATTGATCTTTCCACCAGCCCAGATCACGATCGACTTTCCATCAGGCGTCCAATCGTAGCCGGGGTACGTTCCGTAAATCGCCCATGCCTCCTGCTGATCGTGGTCGAGTCCGTCCCATAGCGGACGCTCGCGTCCGCTCTCCATATCGCGTGTCCACAGCACGCTCTTGAGACCGACGCGCCGCACGAACGACATTGTCTTTCCATTTGGCGAGAGCTGCGGACGCAATGCACTGCCCGCGCCGCCGATGAAAGTCGTGCGATTACCCGTCTGCCGATCGAATCGCTGCACGACGTAGACCTGTCCGTGCGCGTCGCGATTGTATTGGAATCCGCCGCCCGGAGAAACGTCTTCGCTGAAGTAGACGTAGCGTCCGTCGGGTGAGACGATCGGCTCAGTCGCGTTCTGCTCCCAGTTGCGGCGATCGGTAAGCTTTAGACCGTTGCCGCCTGATGTGTGATAGAGCCACATCTCGCCTGCGCCCAGCGAGCGCGTGTTTCGAAAGTGTTTGCGGTTGACCAGGTACTGTCCGTCGGGAGTCCACGCCGGATTAGAGACTTCGCGTTCTTTTTCCTTACTGACCTGGCGAAGATCTTTTCCGCTTACGTCAGCCGTCCACACGTTGGTCAGCCCGTCGCGATCAGACGTGAACGCGATGCGCTTTCCGTCAGGCGAGAACCGCGGCTGCATCTCGTATGCAGGTCCGCCGAGTATGAGTGTAGCGTTGCCGCCTGCGATGGGCATCGTGTAGATGTCGCCGACCAGATCGAAGACAATTGTCTTTCCGTCGGGCGAGACATCCAGGTTCATCCACGTTCCCTGAGTTACGTCGTAATCGATGTCTCTCGAGGTGCCGTGTTTCGCCATGACGTCCCATTTTGCGGGGACTGCGGCGCTTGTTACTGGAGGGGCGTTGCCGGAAGGTGGATTTGGCGGTGGCGGGGCTGGGGGATTCTGAGCTGCGAGAGGAAGGGCGATGACGAGTGCTGCGATGAACGACAATTTGCGCATCGATTGAGGGAAGGAGGTTGGGGGCTACTACTATATAGAGTAGATCGCCCCCGGAGTCGAGTTCAGGGCATGTAAGGCTTTGTTAACCCCCTTCAGCCCGCCCCATCAGTCAATCTGCTGTCGGCGGCGTTTTCTTGTCACGGCCGTACGGGTCGCCGGAAAGCGATTCGGTGTGAAGCGCGCACAGCCACTTGCCCTCCCGCTTCACCCAGACTGACGCGTCATTCGCTTCAATGGGCAGCTCATTTCCATCGACGACCACGCGCTCGTTGACCTTGTACGCAACGATTGCGACGTCATCACTAAGCATTCGAACCTGAGTATTGTTCTCGTCGAACGAATACTCACCGAGCTCCCATTTACCTTCAGTCGTCAGTTTTCCCATTGTCTTTGCATCGATTGCCGACACGCCTTGCGCACCCACCACGATGCAACCGTCATCAGTCATTTGTTCTGCAACGCGCGCGTCCTTTTTCTGCATTGCGTTCCAGAAGCGATGCTCGAGCTTCAGAAGCTCATTTGTTTTCGCTGGCGAACTCATCCTTTCTCCTCATCAATCGGGACTTGATGTTTGCTGGAAGAATCGGACCAGCGCTTCGAGCTGATTGCAGCATCATCATCGCCGCATAGATGACGACAATCACTACCGTCCATCTCAGCACGCCAAGGGGAAGCGAGCGTACAACAAGTCCGGCGATGAGTACAGCGGGAATTCCGCCGAGTGTGAGACCTAACGCAGCGCGTGTGTCGAAGCGGCCGGCTTTCATGAATCGAAGGCCCCCTGCCATTGCCATCATTGCACCTGAGCCCATCATGATTGGGAACGCAGCCCGTGGATCCATTCCCAGAAGGCTGAACAGGATCAGCGAAGGAGCATAGTTGCCGATCCCCAGCATTAGAAGTGCGCCGAAGATGAAATTGAGCACGAGCGCAATTGCCAATTTGCCCGGGGAAAGTGTGAGAGCAGTACCAGCGCCCGGGAACAGATTCAGCTGGCTCATCAACATGAAGAACGCAGCCGCCAGTAATGCAGCGCCCATCCCGATTTGAATCGCTCGTCGAGGAAGCCTGGATACGATGCCTGCACCTAGCCAACTCCCGAGTACTGACACTGCAATCAGCGAAGCAAGTACTGTGGTGTCCACCTGTACGATGACGAGAAAGATGAACGCCTGTACTACGACCGGGAGCGAGTGGCCGACGATCATCGTTCCCGGAAGGCACTCATCGGGAACCACCCTCAACAGCTTGTAGGCTGTTGTCGTTGTCGCAAACGAGCCGATTCCCAGTGTATCCAGGAAATCAGTGACGAAGCCAATTGCGAGTTGTATCGCAGAAGGCAGGCGCCCTGCACCGCTCGTGGGCGCCTGCGATTTCGCGGCCCGCCTCCAGCCTGCGATGAACACGAGAGCGAGCACGACCAGAATCGCCAGCAGCGTGTTTCTGATCATCATGATCTACTCTCGTCAGAGTTCGGAGGCTACATCCTTGGTGGAGTAACCGGCGTGCTCATTTCCGCTGCGAGCTTCCACTGACCATCTACTTTTTTCCAGACGTTGAGATAGGCACCGGCTTCATTGGATGCTTTGCCGCCGGGCGGCGTTACGGTCATCGTGTATTTTCCGTGATCGAATGCCATCGTGCCATCATCGGAGAACTTGACAGCGCCCTCAGTGATCGTCGGATTGGTAATCGTTGATTTTACCATGTTCGTGTACAGGGCCCGAATCTGATCGCTTCCACTCGCAGGTGGGCCAAAGCCGTAGGACACTGCGTCACCTGTGTAGTAAGTCATCAGCGAATCGACATTCTTCGCCACGACCTGGCGCATCCAGGCAGAGTCGAGTGCGACGATAGTGCGCGATTCCGCAGCTTGATCCATCGGAGCGGCAGCTGGATGGGACGCAGTAACGGTATCGGCAGCCTCTTCCGCCTTCTTCGTACATCCGGACATGATGCATGAGAGCGCAACGATTCCTGCAAGCAGTTTCGTTCGGTCCTGCATGAGGCCTCCCTTAAAAATTGTGAAGGCAGCGTGTAATTTCTCGATTCAAAGTTACGGCGTCCCTTACGGAGGAGAAGACCAATGCCCATGTACTTGACCCGATTCAGCTATACGCCTGAAACCTGGGCAAAGCTCATCAAGAATCCCGAGGATCGTCGTGCGGCTGCAAAACAGTACATCGAATCCGTAGGCGGTAAGCTCCACGGTTTCTGGTATGCCTTTGGCGATCAGGATGGATACAACCTCTGGGAAGCTCCGGATAACGTCTCGATGGCAGCAACGGCGCTCGCGATCAATGCCGGCGGAGCGTTGAGCTCCTTTGAGACGATTGTGTTGTTAACCGTCGACGAGACTCTCGACGCTTTGAAGCAGGCTTCTTCCATCGCTTATCGGCCGCCGGGAGACAAGAAATAGCTTCACCTCGTGAATTGCGAAGTCACTGCTCCTCTATTCGCTCCTTCACAAGCTTTTCCTGAAAGCGCTGCGCTTCGCCAATACGCTCCACGTTGACGGCGATGTTGTCAATTTGTTGCTGTAGCTGATCGAGATGCATGTCCTCGATCTGCGGCTTAACGGCTTCCTGCTTCCGGCCTCCCGGAAGCAGCTCCCACACGACGAAGCCGCCCGCCAGAATCACAGCGTGCACCGCAGCATGCATCCATTCACCCATCGCGCCGGCGTAGATCGCCCCGAAGACGTTGACGATGGTGAAGATCGCTGCTACCCCTCGCCAGAGCTTCGACGTCTTATTCATATGAAGCCTCTCTCCATCGAGACACTACTACTATAGAATAGGGCACGATCACGCCCTGAGAAACATCAACGTGTCTCTTTTCCCGAAATCCTGTCTTGCCCGGGCGTTCATAATTGTCCTGGCGGTGATCGCAATAGTCGCCGTCATCCTGATCGCGTCCACCGGCTGGCTCGATGCATTGGGCGCTGCGCCAAAGGGCGAACGGCTCGCGCGGATTCAGCGTTCTCCAAACTACCGGGACGGCGCATTCAGAAACCCTCCCGAGAGCAGCAGTCTCGCGACAAAAGTCAGCAACCGGGGCATGCTGCGCCGATGGCTCGGCGGACATGAACAGCGCGTTCCGCCGGGACCTATGCCGATCGTAAAGCTGACGAAAGCAGGCTTTGCCCGACCGCCCGTATCCGGCTTGCGTGCAACATGGCTTGGACACTCTACAGTGCTCGTCGAAATCGACGGAGCTCGGATTCTGTTCGATCCAGTGTGGGCAAGACGCGCATCGCCGTCGTCGCTGATTGGTCCGAAACGATTCTTCCCGCCACCGCTCGCACTCGAGGATCTTCCACCGCTTGATGCAATCGTCGCCACACACGATCACTACGATCATCTGGATCGCGGAGTCGTGCGCGCACTCGCGCGCAGTACTGCTCAATCAGGCGCGCGCTTCATCGTTCCGCTCGGCGTCGGTGCACACCTCGAGCGATGGGGTGTCGCTCCTGAAAGAATCACCGAGCTCGATTGGTCGGAATCGACAACGTTAGGTCCACTCACTCTTACTGCAACGCCGGCACGACATTTTTCTGGACGCGGTTTGAATGACCGCAATCACACTCTCTGGGCCTCCTGGTCAGTGGCTGGCCCACAGCATCGAGTATTTCACAGCGGTGATACCGGACCATTTTCAGGATTCGCCGCGATCGGTGCTGCGCACGGTCCATTCGATTTGACGCTCATCAAGATCGGCGCGTACGACGACATGTGGCCCGACATTCATCTCACACCCGAACAGGCCATCGATGCAAACGCCAAGGTTCGTGGAAGGATGATGCTGCCGATTCACTGGGGAACTTTCAATCTCGCGTTTCACGCGTGGGATGAACCCGCGGAGCGTGTCGTTGCAGCAGCGATTGCAAGCGGTACTCAGCTTGTAATGCCGAAGCCTGGAGAATCCATCGAGCCCGCGATGCCCAAGCCAATAGAACGCTGGTGGCGCGGTGTACGTGCGAAATAGCCCACGCTGCACAAGTCAGTAAAGTTTGCCATCGACAATTACTGCGTCGATTGCTCGCGTCGCCTTGATGTCCGTTAGTGGATTCCCTCGAACAACTATCAGGTCGGCTTCCTTCCCAACCTCGATCGTTCCAATCGCCGACGTCTGACCGAGATACTCGGCACCTGTTCGCGTGGCGCCAAGTAGTGCTTCAAACGGACTGAGCCCGGATTGAACGAAGAACGCGAGCTCATCGTGAATCGAGCTTCCTGGCTGAGTCTGGTCGATTCCGGAATCGGTGCCGACCAGCAATCGCGCGCCAGCTCTATGAAGAGCGCCGACGATTGCCCTCGTATTCGCTCCGTATACCGGACCGTTGAGCATCGTGAGAATTGCGAGTGTCGGACAATTGTATGTGCCGGCCTGCGCTGTTGCTGTGGCTTGTGCGTCTAGCTGACTACCGTTGCCGTATCCGCCCAGGTGTTCGATCGAGCGCTGGCCTGATGCGAGAACGTGTTCAAGGCCGACCCGCGGCGGCATGTGTCCAGCGAATGTCATTCCCTTTCGCTTTGCGACCGCGACAATTGTGTCGTATGCAGCGAGTGAAAGCTTCTGGTAAACCTTGATCTCTCGAAAACCGAGATCGTATTGCCGGTCGATCAAAGGCTCGATCGCGGTCGGATCATCGGAAATCTGAGTCTGCGGCCATTGCGGTGGTGACGCATCGAAGCCTGCCGTCAGTGAGAATATGTGTGGACCTTTGCGCGCTCCCGTTTCGATATCGTGCATGATCGCCGGGAGCTCATTGTATCCCCACATGTTGCGCACCGATGTGATCCCGCCCCCGAGATATGCCTCGACCTCACTGGAGCGGATGTGCACGTGCATGTCGATGAGACCGGGAAGGAGATACTTCCCTTTCGCATTGATGCGAAGCCCACTGGTCGGTGGCGAAAGAGTTGAGCTCGGACCGATCGCAGTAATGCGGCCGTCGTCGATCAATACTGTCTGATTCTCGAGCACTCGCTCGCGATCCATTGGCACGACATTGACGTCGACGATCGCAATCGATGTTGCGGTCCTGTCACCGACGATGAGATCTCCGTTGATGACATCAGAGCAGCTCATGACGGACGCAAGCGTTGCGGCGGTGAGCGTTAATCTCATGGGCTCAAGATGCCGGCGCGATCAGCCTCCAACCAGAAGCAGTCCGGAGGTCTGACAAATTCCTAACTTTTGCGGCTGGTCGTTAGCGCAACCCAATCCGGTTCACCATCTCCAGATACCGGGGATCGCCGCGGAGCTGCTCGTAGCCCGGATCGAGATGCAGGTAGATCAGTCCCGCCGAGCGGGCCTGATATGCCTTCTCCAGACTCTCGAATGCCTTATCCATATTGCCGATCGCCGCGTGTCCCATCGCGAGGTACTCCGAGCGCACGTAGTGCTGCTTCGATTCTATCTCGAGACGCGTGAGGATTTCCTCGGCTTCTTCTTTTCGATCCAGCGCTGCGAGCGCACGGACAATCATCGCGTCGTATGACCTCACGGCGCGTGCCATTGCCTGACCACGCTGGAAAAACTCGAGTGCGCGGCCTGCGTCTCCCATCGCGAGATAGGCCGAGCCCATCCAGATAAAGCCTCGCTCGTACTGATCGTCGATCTCGAAAAGATCCTGGCCGCTGGCGAGCGCTGCCTCGTAATCTTTTGAGTACAGAAGAAAACGCGTTAGCCAGCCTGCGAATTCCACACGCAGCGGATCGAGGTTCACAGCGCGTCGCACTGCGTCCAGGCCATCATCGAGTCTGCCGATCAGAGGCAGCGCAGTGCCAAGAACCCATTGTGCTTCAGAGTTATTCGGCGCAATCAGCACCGCCCGCTCGAGACTTTGCACGGCCTCGGTGAATTTCCACTCGTGCCAGCACAATACCTTGCCAATCGAGATCATCGCATCCGCTAGATCCGGATCCCTCTGGAGTGCGCGTTCCGCAGCTGCCTTTGCCCGGGGATACGCATCATCTGGTGCAACCCAGTCATCCGCCAGGTCACACCATACATCGGCAATACCGGCGTAGGCACGCGCGAATGAAGGATCCTGAAGCAACGCACTCTGAAAGAGATCGAGTGCTTTTCTCAGAGCGGGCTCACTGAACTTGTTGAAGTGGAAACGGCCTTTGAGGTACGTCGTGTAAGCATCGAGGTTCTTTGCAGGTGCAACCAGGTGCTCGGTTTCGCCTCCGAGTTTCAGCTTCAACGCATCGACGATCGAGCGTGAAATCTCATCCTGCACGGCGAATACATCCTCGAGCTGACGATCATACGTCTCCGACCAGAGCTGATAACCGTTCTCGACGTTCACGAGCTGCGCCGCAATCCGGATTCGATTGCCGATCTTTCTGACGCTTCCCTCGAGCACGGATGTCACTCCGAGTTTTTCTCCCACCTGTCGCACGTCGACGTCCCTCTTCCCCTTGAACGCGAATGACGACGAGCGCGACGCGACATGAACTCCTGGAACCTTGGACAAAGCATTGATGATCTCTTCAGTCATTCCGTCCGTGAAATACTCGTTCTCCGGATCGGCGCTCATGTTCGACAACGGAAGTACCGCAACCGCTTTCGGTGCCGGGCTGAACTTGCTCTCAGGAGGGGTGGTTACGGTCGAGCCAGTTGCATTGTGCAGCAGTGTCCTCAGTGCTTCAGCGAACTCACCAGCCGTGCGGTAGCGGTCGACAGGTGTGCGCGCCAGCGCTCGACTCACCGCAGCATCAACCGCCTCCGGCACATCGCGGGTTGTGCGCACACTCGGCACCGGCGACACAAATCGTTTTGCGATGATCGATTGCGCATTTGGACCCGTGAATGGAGGCTCACCCGTGAGCATCTCGTAAAGAACGCATCCTAGGCTGTACAGGTCACTGCGGCCATCTACTGCAGTATCGCCGCTCGCTTGCTCGGGACTCATGTACGAGGGTGTTCCTACAGAGATTCCGCTTTGAGTGATGGACTTGTTGCTGCTCAGTGCCTTGCCGATTCCAAAATCTGCAACGAGTGCAGCGCCATCATGCAGCAGGATATTCTCCGGCTTCACGTCGCGATGTATCACCTGATGCCGATGAGCGTAATCGAGCGCTGAGGCGACTTCGCGAGTCAGTCGAAGCGCATCCTCGAGACTGAGCTGACGCTCTTCATCCAGTTTGTGGCGGAGTGACTGGCCTTCCATGTTGGGCATGACGTAATACAGCAGCCCGTCTGATTCGCCCGAGTCGAACACGGGCAGTATGTGATTGTGAGTAAGTCCTGCAGCCATCTTGATCTCACGCAGAAACCGCTCGGCACCAATCTCCGCCGAGATCTCTGGACGCAGAACTTTGACAGCGACGGCGCGGTCATGACGCACATCGCGGGCGAGATATACGACGGCCATTCCGCCTTCGCCGAGTTGGCGTTCGACGGAGTACCGGCCTGCAAGTCCTGATTCGAGGCGCTGCTGGAGCGTGCTCACTGAGGAGCCTAATCTATAGGGGTCACGCGCCTTGTCACTCCTCCGAACAACAGGAAAAGTCCGACTATCGCTATCAGCGCGCCATAAATCGCCCACTTCGTTTGGCCGGTCATGAAACTACCGGGAATGATATTGATTCCCTGAAGGAAGAAGACACCGCCTGCGATGATGAGCAAACCCCCGATGATTCTCCGAGCTATTCGCATGTTCTCTTATACCTCCCCTATATCCTCATTCCAGACTTCCGGGTGTGCGGCGATATAGCTCTCGAGAAGCTCGCGACATTCCTTTGAATCGAGGTCGACTACTTCGATACCTCGCTCGCTCAGCCACGGAAGAGCTCCCGGGAATGTCTTCGATTCGCCAACGACGACAGCAGCAATTCCGAATTGAACGATGAGTCCACTGCAGTACCAGCACGGAGCGAGCGTCGTGACCATGATGGTATCACGATAACTCGACTGTCTTCCTGCATTGCGAAACGCATCAGTCTCGCCGTGTGCAGATGGATCGCCGTGCTGGACACGGCGGTTGTGTCCGCGCCCTAAGAGTTTGCCATCGCGAGTGAAGAGTGCTGCACCGATAGGAATTCCTCCTTCGGCGAACCCAGCCTTTGCTTCTTCAAACGCGACCG
>Ga0070698_100007917_pt1 | contig 11500 bp, 8 predicted proteins | sample KBSK1502metaG_FD_65477 | JGI IMG/M metagenome (GOLD analysis project Ga0070698, IMG submission 65477) | Corn, switchgrass and miscanthus rhizosphere microbial communities from Kellogg Biological Station, Michigan, USA - KBS K1-50-2 metaG | ecosystem: Host-associated > Plants > Roots >...
CCGCCCGCCTTGTCTCCGGCGAAGGCGACGGCCACCCCGTCGCGCGCGAAGGCGAGCGCGCGGCTCGCGCTGTACACCGCCAGGTTCACGCCGATGAGTGCACGCCAGCCGGTCTGCTTCATCGCGGCCGCGATGATGGCGAGCGCGTTCGGGCTCACCTCGAAGGTGCAGTCCTCCGGCAGCGAGCCGGTGCCGGTCCGCCAGCAGCCGTCGTCGGTCGAGTTGCCGCCCAGCCGCAGGATGCCGGGCCCGAGGTTGCGCATCAGCTCGAGGAAGGCGGCGTTCAGCTGATCCGGAGAGCGTCCGAGATAGGACCCGACGCTGGTGAGCTCGAGGCTGAAGCCGACGAAGTCGGACGGGATCGCCACCGCCTTGCCGTCGACCTCGAGATCCACCTCGACCCGCGCGACGGTGTCGATGTCCGGATCGACGCCGGGGCTGGCATCGGGCGCGCTGGCTTCACCCGGCGATGCGTCCGCCACTCCGCTGTCGCTATCCGAGCCGCATGCGGCGGCCAGGAGGAGGAGCGCGAGCGCGGGTCGACCGATCACTCCCATGTCACCGGCTCGTGACTCGGCGTTCCGTCGTGGATGGTCGGCCAGCCGTCGGCGCCCCAGTCGACGCGATCCGCCAGCACGCGGCGCCCGCTGTCCGGATCGGCGGCCGGCCGCGCGTGGTAGACGAAGACGTCGTCGCCCATCGGCCCGGTCACCACCGAACCGTGGCCGGGCCCGACCCAGAACTCGTTGTTGTCGAGGATCGGGTCGCCGCGCTTCACGTAGGGGCCGAGCGGCGACAACGGCGAGCGCGCGACGCCGGTCCGGTAGCGGGCGTCGAACACGTTGCCGCTGTAGAACAGGAAGAATTCCCCGTCGTGCTCACGCACCCACGGGCCCTCGATGACGCCGCCCTCCCAGGCGAGGTCGTTGACCAGGAGGTCCTCGGTGGCGCCGACAAACGAGACCCCGTCGGCTGCCAGCTCGCGGCCGTAGATGTGGGTCGGCTTCGGCGGGTCGAGCGCGTTGCCGTTCGACTTCCAGAACAGGTACCGGCGGCCGTCCGAGGCCTCGAGGTAGCTGGCGTCGATCATGCTCACCGAGGTGTCGTGGACCAGCGGCTGGCCGATGTCCTGGTACGGTCCGAGCGGACCCGCCGCGCGCGCCGCGCCGATCGCCAGCCGCCCGTCCGGGCCCACGCGCGCGGTGAAGTACGCGACGTAGCCGTCGCCGACCCGATGGATCTCGGGCGCCCAGAAGGGATCGGCCGCCCACGCCGGTCGCGTGCCGGATGGAAAGATGGCGGCGCCGGTCGCGCTCCACGAGGTGAGATCCGACGACCGCCAGATCGGGTACGTCCCGGAAGTGCAGACCATGTAATAGGCGGCGCTCGCCTCGTCGAGGAGGACGCCCGGATCGGGACAGCTCTGGTCGAGGACAGGGTTCTGGTACTGGATCGGCGCGCGCGCGTCGGGCGGCGCGGCGTCGACCAGCGGCGCGGCGGCGTCGGCGCCGCTGGCTGGATCCTGACGGTCATCGCCTGTCAGATTGCCGGAGCAGGCTGCCAGGGCGAGCAGGCAGCACGGCGCCACGCGACCCATCTGTGATCGAGACAGCAATGGATGTGCCACGCGGAGCGCCGCGGAACCGCATGGCGGACGCCGGTCGGCAGTCCTCACTTGCTGCGGAGATCGGGCAGCAGCTCAGGTCGCGCGCGCCCGGTCGACCAGCTCGCGGATCAGCGCCGCCACCTCGGCGGGCGCAAGCTCCATCGCGTTCGGCCCCACGCTGACCTCGAAGCTGCATCGCCCCGGGTCAGGCGCGCTGCGCACGCGGGGAAATAGCTGCGTCCCGTTCTTTTCGATGAGCGCGGCGCCGGCGGCCTCGACCGCGCGCCGCCCGGCCGGCAGGTGGACGTGGAAGATCGGCGTCTGCGGCGGATCCGGCGCGACGCTGGCGACCCCATCGGCGGTCAGGGCGGCGGCGATGGCGATCGCGTGCTCGCGAAACTCCGCCATGCGCGGCAGGATGGTGTCGAGCCCGTCGAGCGCCGACAGGGCGACCGGCCAGGTCTCGGAGATGGCGCCGCCGAGCCGTTTGCGCCAGACCGCCGCCTCGGCGATGGTGGCGCGGTCGCCGGTCAGGAGCGCGCCGCGCAGCCCGGCGAGCCCCTTGTAGAGCGAGACATACACGGTGTCGAACAGGCTCGCGATCTCGGCCAGCGGACGCCGGTAGAAGGTCTGCGCCTCCCATAGCCGCGCGCCGTCCATGTGGATCGCGGCGCCGGCCGCGCGCGCCGCCGCCACCTCTCGACCGAGCTCGTCCCAGCCGGGCAGCAGGCCGCCGAGATCGCGCTGCGGCAGCTCCCAGACCACCGCGGCGACCGGCTCGTCGATGGCTGCCAGGTCGGCCGCGTTCATCAGCTCGTGGCGATCGCCGACCGGCCGGTGCCGCAGGCCGTGCACCGCCGTGTAGCCGCGCTCCTCCCAGACGTCGAGGTGGGTCTGCGGGTGCGCCGCGAACACGCGCCGCCCGCTGCGGTCGGCGTGGATCCTGAGCGCCACCTGCTGCGCCATCGTGCCGCTGGGAAAGAACAGCGCCGCCTGCTTGCCGAGGAGCTCGGCCACCCGCCGCTCGAGCTCGGCCATCGGCGCGTCGGGCAGCGAATCGATCTCCGGGCGCTCCAGCCAGCGAGTCACCAGCGCGCGCGGGGTGCGGCGCGCCGCGATGATCGGAAACAGCGATCGGCGGATGGTCACCGGCAGGGTGTACCACGTCAGCCTCGGCTACCATGGAGGGGATGGACGGGGGCGGGGCGGCGCACGTGGTGGGATCCGACTCGTCGCGCGAGCTGCCCGCTGCTCCGCTCGCGACCACGGTGACCCAGCTGGTCCCGGTGTCGCCGACCGATCCGAACCGCGCGCTGTGGGACGAGGAGGCGACCCGCACCGGCGGCTTCGGCCTGGCGCTCGCGATCATCTGCCTGCTCGCGCTCCCCGCCCTGCCCTTCCACGGCGGTAACGCGACCCTGCGGCTCATGACCGAGATCGGGCTCGCCCTCCTGGCGGCGGTCGGCCTGTGGGTGAGGCGCCGGGTCCGCCGGGGACGCTACACGCGCGCCGCCTTCCGCATCTTCCTGGTCACCGCCGCCTCGGTCTCGTTCGTGGTCCAGTACTACGTCGGCTTCTTCTCGGCGGCGCCGACGGTGGTCGCCATCGGCATCACGTTCTTCGCGCTGGGCGACGATCACCGCTGGGCGATCGGCGCATCGATCGCGGTGGCGGTGGCATACGCGCTGATGGCGACCGCCTTCACCCTCGACCTCATCGCCGATCCCGGACTGGTGGTGGTCGGAGCCGAAGTCCCGAAGAGCGTCCGCCTGTGGGCCGTGTTTCTCATCCCGGTCATCTTCCTGACCGCGGTCTGGCAGGCGCGTCTCAGCCGGCGAGCCACCTACGACGCCATGACCCGCCTGGGCGCCGCGCAGCGGCTGGCGCAGGAGCGCGAGGCCCAGCTGCGCGAGGCCCAGCGCGAGCTCGACGTCGTCCTCGAAGCCGGCGCCGGCGGCGCGGGGGTCCACACCGGTCGGCGTGCCGGCAGCTACCTGCTCGGCGAGGTCATCGGACGCGGCGGCGTCGGCGAGGTCTACCGGGCCAGCCGCGACCAGACCGGCGACTGGGCCGCGGTCAAGGTGCTCCACACCCACCTCCTGCGCGACGAGGGTCAGCTGACCCGCTTCCAGCGCGAGGCGCAGGCGACCGAGGCGCTGCGCTCGCCGCACGTGGTGCGCGTGTTCGAGACCGGAGTGATCGACGGACGGGCGCCCTACCTCGCCATGGAGCTGCTGTCCGGTCACGATCTCGCCTGGCACCTGCGATCGACCGGGCGCCTCCGCCTGCCCGACGCGCTCGAGCTCGCCCGCCAGGTCGCCATCGGCCTCGACACCGCCCATGCCACCGGCGTGGTCCACCGCGACATCCAGCCGCGCAACCTGTTCCTGGCCGAGCGATCGCCCGGCCAGGCCTGGACCATCCTCGACTTCGGCATCTCCAAGCTGCAGGGCACCTCGGGGACGCTCACCGAGGGCATGGTGATCGGAACGCCGAGCTACATGGCGCCGGAGCAGGCGCGCGGGCGCGCCTCCGACACCCGCGCCGACGTCTTCTCGCTGGCCGCGGTGCTCTACCGTGCGCTGACCGGACGGCCTCCGTTCGTCGGCCCCAACCTGCCGAGCATCCTCTACGACCTCGTCTTCGAGACGCCGCCGGCGCCGAGCACACTCAACCCCGACCTGCCGCGCGCGATCGACGAGGTCGTCATGCGCGGGCTCGCCAAGGAAGCCGATCAGCGCTTCGCCAGCGCCGGCGCCTTCGCCGACGCGCTGGCCGCGGCCGCCGCGCGGCGCACGAGCTAGAACAGGCCGAAGGCGAGCGGCAGGGTGACGTTGGCGGCGAAGCGGTCGGCGCCGTGATCGCCTGCGCGGGTCAGGCCGACCTCGCGCGCCACCTTCAGGAGATTCCCGGTGCGCTCCGCGGCGCCGGGGTGATCGCTCTCGGCCGGATCGCCCGCGCCGTGCACCATCTCGTGCTCGATGAAGTGGCCGGCGGTCTCCTCGACGCCGAGGCCGCTGTAGCCGGCGCGCGCCAGCATGTGGACGCCGAGCGCGTCCGACTGGTTCTCGTGCTCGCGCGAGAAGGAGAGCAGCACCGACTTCATCTCCGCCGCGCTGCGCAGCACGGTCACCTGCGCGCCCGGGTCACTGCCGGCGGCCAGGCCGAAGGTGGTGAGCAGATCCTTCATCAGCTCCTCGCGGGCCATGTTCTGCGAGCCGTGGCGCGCGATGACGTGGCCGATCTCGTGGGCCAGGATGAGGGCGATGTGCGCCTCGCTCTTCATCTGGCGCAGGATGCCGGTGGTGACCACGATGGCGCCGCCGGGCGCGGCGAACGCGTTCACGGTGTCGCTGTACACCAGGTGCACCTTGAAGCGGTAAGGGGTCGTGCGATCGATTCCCGACGCGCTGACCAGGCGCTGCACGATGCCGTCGAGGTACCGCTCCATCGGGTGTCCGGCCAGGCGCACGCCCATGGTCGGGATCAGCTCCGCCACCACCTGGCGACCCAGCTGGATCTCCTCCTGTTGCGACAGCGCGACGGTCTGCATCTCGCCGGTGAACGGGTTGGCCTCTTTCGGGCGCAGGCCGTACTTCGCGATCGACCCGATGACGTCGGCCAGGAACGCCTGCGCCGGCGACGCAACCTGGGTGTAGAAGCCGTGCACGATCGGCAGCGACCAGGCTGCAGCCGATCGCTTCGCGCGCCGGCGAACTGCGACCCGCCTGCGGATGCGCGCCGGCTTCACCGCCGTTCGCTTCGGCGCCCTGAGCTTGATCGCCTTTCGCGTCTTCATCAGCGCGCGCGATCGAAGAGCAGACGAGCGAGCCGGCTTGGCGCGGACCGACGAGCGCTTCGCGAGGACGCGCGCGGTCGGCTTTCGCTGCGCGCTGCGGGCCGCATCGGCGGAGCCAGCCAGCAGGAGAACAGCGGCAGCGGCGATCAGCGCTCGCGATGACTGGGGCATGAGTGGTCCTGTGGCCGGCCAGCCGCCGCGCCCTTTTGCAACGCAGGTGCCACCTGCAAACAACCGAACACAGGAGTCCCATCGGCTCGCGGCGGCCAGCCGAGTGGCCGCTCCGTCAAGACCGGTTGCCGGTCAGAGCGCGAGGCCGAGCTGGATCGGGGCGGTGCGCGGTTCGGCCGGCTGCTCCGGCGGCGCCACGGCGCGCTCGGCCAGCTCGTTTCGCGCGACCGGCGGCGGAGCCTCCGCTGTAGCCGGCGGCGTGGCCCCGTCGACCTGCTCGCCGCCTCCATAGATCCGGCGCACCCAGGCCTCGAGCGCGCCGCCCTCCATCTCGAGGGCGCGTCCGCAGATCTCGCGGACGTGGATCGGGAAGTCCTTGTTCGCGATCCACATCAGATATGTCGCGTCCGGTCCCTTCGCCAGCTCGGAGACCGGCACCCCGGCGTGCTTGCCGAACCCGATCACCAGCCGGCCGTTCTCATCCCAGCGGAGATGCCGGCTGGAGCCGACCCAGGCCTCGCGCTCCGGCTCGCACACCCGGGCGATCTCGCGCCAGTCGTGGGACAGCTGGAAGTGGTGCAGCATCCCGCGCAGCACGCGCCCGGTGGCCGCGACATCGGCGGTCGCGCTGTGCGCCTCCGAGAACCCGACCCCGACGAACCGCTTGTGGGCGTCCTGCAGCGAGCGCGGCTCGCACTGCTGCCAGAGCCGGAACGGGTCGATCACCTGCTTGCCGCCGAGATCCAGGAGCGGCTGTCCGAGCCGCGCGAACTCGGCCTGCAGCATCTCGATGTCGAAGGCCAGGTTGTAGCCGACCAGCACCTCGGCCCGGTCGAACACCTCGCGGATGGCTCCCGCTACCTGCCCGAACGGCGGGCAGACCTCGAGATCCTCCATCGAGATGCCGTGGACCGCCTGCGCCCCCGGACTGATGGGCACTGCCGGTTTGATGCGCCAGGTCTGGCTGGAGCCTCCTTCGAGGCCGAACTGGACGCACAGCTCGATGACCTGGTCCCGACGCTTGTCGGTTCCCGTGGTCTCGACATCGAACACGATGACTTGCCGGTCGTCCATTGGCAGATCCACCGTAGCGCGGGGGTCTGACATCGGTTGCCCGGCCGGGACCGACCGAGCAAGATACCGGCCATGTCCAGGACCCGCATCGAGAGCGACTCCATCGGCACCATCGAGGTTCCCGCCGACCGCTACTGGGGGGCACAGACCCAGCGCTCGTTCCAGAACTTCGACATCGGCGGCGAGCGGATGCCGCTCGAGGTCGTCCACGCGATGGCCATCGTCAAGAGGGCGGCCGCCCTGGTGAACGTCGAGCTGGCCGGCCTCGACCGCAAGCTGGCCGACGCCATCGCCGGCGCCGCCGCCGAGATCATCGACGGCAAGCTCGACGACCACTTCCCGCTGGTGGTCTGGCAGACCGGCTCCGGCACCCAGACCAACATGAACGTCAACGAGGTCATCTCGAATCGCGCCATCGAGATGCTCGGGGGCGAGCGCGGCTCGAAGAAGCCGGTCCACCCGAACGACCACGTCAACATGTCGCAGTCGTCGAACGACACCTTCCCGACCGCCATGTCGATCGCCGCCGTCATCGCGGTCGAGCGGCGTCTCCTGCCCGAGATGCGCCGGCTGGCCGGGGCGCTGGCGGCCAAGGCAAACGCCTGGGCCGGCATCATCAAGATCGGCCGCACCCATCTCATGGATGCCACCCCGCTGACCCTCGGCCAGGAGGTCGGCGGCTGGGCCGCGCAGATCGAGAACGCGATCGAGCACCTCGAGAACACCCTGCCGCACCTGCGCCAGCTCGCCATCGGCGGCACCGCGGTCGGCACCGGGCTGAACGCGCCGGTCGGCTTCGCCGAGAAGATGGCCGCCCAGATAAGCCAGCTCACCGGGCACACCTTCGTCTCCGCGCCCAACAAGTTCGAGTCGCTCGCCGCCCACGACGCCGCGGTCGCCTGCTCGGGCGCGCTCAAGACCGCCGCCGCCGCCCTCATGAAGATCGCCAACGACGTCAGGTGGCTCGGCTCCGGGCCCCGCTGCGGCATCGGCGAGCTGGTCCTGCCGGCCAACGAGCCGGGCAGCTCGATCATGCCGGGCAAGGTCAACCCGACCCAGTGCGAGGCGATGACGATGGTCTGCGCGCGCGTGATCGGCAACGACATGGCGATCGCGATCGGCGGCGCCTCCGGCAACTTCGAGCTCAACGTCTACAAGCCGGTCATCATCTATAGCCTCCTGCAGTCGATCCGCCTACTGGGCGACGCCTGCCGGTCCTTCAACGACCACTGCGTCGCGGGCATGGGGCCGGACGAGCGCCGGGTCAGCGAGCTGCTCGAGCGCTCGCTCATGCTGGTCACCGCCCTGGCCCCGACCATCGGCTACGACGCCGCCGCCAAGGTGGCCAAGACCGCGCATGAAAAAGGGCTGACCTTGAAGGAGGCGGCGCTCCAGCTCGGCGTCATCGACGCCGCCACCTTCGACCGCGTGGTCCGGCCGGAGGACATGATCGCTCCCAAGGGCTCGTGATGCGTGCGCTCGCGCTCGTGCTCCTCTGCGCCGCCTGTCACAAGGGCCATGACGAAGGTCCCGAGCCGCCGCCCATCAGCGCGCCCTGGAGCGACGACTTCGAGCGCAGCGAGCTCGGCGCCGACTGGCGAGCCACCGGCGGCGGCTACCAGCTGGTCAACGGCGCGGTCAACGCGCAGGGCGCCTTCAACCACCCGCTCTGGCTGCGCAAGAAGCTTCCGCGCGACGCCACCATCGAGCTCGACGCCTGGTCGACCTCGCCGGACGGCGACATCAAGGTGGAGCTCTTCGGCGACGGCCGCTCCTTCGATCCGGATCAGGGCCGCTACACCGCCACCTCCTACGTGGCCGTGATGGGCGGCTGGAAGAACTCGAAGTCGCAGATCGCGCGGCTCGACGAGCACGGAAAGGACATTGCGGCGGTCGCGCGGCCGCCGGTCGAGCCGAACAAGCACTACCACTGGAAGTTCGTCCGCCAGGGCGGCCGCCTCGACTGGTTCGTCGACGACATGACCACGCCCTTCCTCACCTTCGAGGACCCCAAGCCGCTCGAAGGCGCCGGCCACGAGCACTTCGGGCTCGACAACTGGCAGACCGACACCTGGTTCGACAACCTGCGGATCACGCCGCTGTGAGCGACGAACAGCCGCTCGGCGCCATCTCGCCGGCCGAGGCGCGCTTCGAGGCCCGCCTTCGCTTCATCGGTTTCTGGCTGGGGCCGCTCGCCGCGCTCGCGGTCTACGCGCTCGCCTCCTCGCTCGACGGCGAGCAGCGGACGCTGTCGGCGCTCATGACCTTCTGCGCGATCTACTGGATCACCGAGCCCATCCCGATGGCGGCCACCGCGCTGGTGGCGGCCGGCGGCTGCGTGCTGCTCGGCGTGGCCGAGGCAGAGCAGGCATTCGGCGCCTTCGGCAATCCGCTCCTGTTCCTGTTCGTCGGCTCCTTCTTCCTGGCCGAGGCGATGCAGACCCACGGCCTCGGCCAGCGGCTGGCGCGCGCGGTGACCCGGCTGGCGAAGGGGCGGCTCTCGCTCATGCTCGCGCTGTCCGGCAGCGCGGCCGCCATGTCGATGTGGATGTCGAACGTGGCGGCGACCGCCATCACGCTGCCGGTCGCGGTGGCGGTGGCCACCACCCTCGGCGACCGCAAGCTCGGCACCGCGCTGGTGCTGTCGGTCGCCTACGGCGCCTCGGTCGGCGGCATCTGCACGCCGGTCGGCACCCCGCCCAACCTCATCGGCATCGCGGCGCTGCGCCAGGTGGGCGAGCCGGTCGAGTTCCTCCGCTGGATGGCGCTCTGCATCCCGCTCGCCGTCCTCATGATGCTGATCCTCTGGATCATCCTCTCCCTCACGTTCGGCCTGCGGCCCGGGCAGCCGATCGGCGACACCGGCGCCGGCGAGCACACGCGGTGGAACCGCGGCGAGATCGCCGTCGTCTGCGCGTTCGGTCTGGCGATCGCCGGCTGGCTGGTGCCCGGCCTCATCGAGGCGGTGGCGCCCACCTCGGCTGCCACTGCCTGGTGCAAGAAGCACCTGACCGAGGAGGTGGTAGCGCTCGGCGCCGGCTGCCTGCTCTTCGTCTTGCCGGCTGGCAGTCGCGACGAGCCGCGACCGGCGCTCACCTGGCGCGAGGCCGCCCGCATCGACTGGGGCGTCATCCTCTTGTTCGGCGGCGGCATCCTGCTCGGCAAGCTGGCCAAATCGACCGGGCTCAGCGACCTCTGGGGCACCAGCCTGGTCGCCGCCACCGGCGCCGACTCGACCTGGACCCTGACCGCGCTGGTGACCGGCGTCGCAATCCTCCTGTCGGAGGCGACCAGCAACACTGCCACCGCGACCCTCATGGCGCCGCTCGCTGTCTCGCTGGCCCAGGCCGCGCACGTCCCGCCGGTGCCGGCCGCGCTCGGCGCCACCCTCGGGGCGTCGTTCGGTTTCATGCTGCCGATCTCGACCGGACCGAACGCGATGGCCTACGCGACCGGACTGGTGCGCGTCCGCCAGATGATGCGCGCAGGGATTGCGTTCGATCTGCTGGGTTTTCTCATCATCGTGGGCGGGCTCCGGCTGCTGATGCCGATCGTCGGTCTCGACTGATCGCCGCTTTCGTGGGACAAGGATTCGTGGGGCTCAAGACCGTTCGCGTGCCGCCCGGCATGGAGGACCTCTTCGAGCGGGCCGAGGAGGTGGTGTCGCGCTACTTCCGCGACCGGGTCGACGATCCGAGCCGCGGCACCATCGAGGTGTTCGGCGAGCGCTACGTGCTGGTGCGCGCCGCTTCGCTGTCGGTCGAGTTCTTCTCGCTCGTGCAGTCGCTCTACGGCGAGGGGCGCCAGAAGGACGCCGACGACTTCGCGCGCAACATCCTGTTCGACCTGGCGCACTCGATCGGCGCATCGGACGCGCGCAACTTCCACTCGAAGATGGATCTGCGCGATCCGATCGCGCGCCTGTCGGCCGGGCCGGTCCACTTCGCGCACTCCGGCTGGGCGTTCGTCGACATCTTCGCCGAGTCGCAGCCGACCGCCGACCGCGACTACTACCTGGTCTACGACCATCCGTACTCGTTCGAGTCCGACGCCTGGCTGCGCGCCGGGCGCACCGCCAGCTTCCCGGTCTGCATCATGAACGCCGGCTACTCGTCCGGCTGGTGCGAGGAGAGCTTCTCGGTGAAGCTGGTCGCCAGCGAGGTCCTGTGCCGGGCGCGGGGCGACGAGGTCTGCCGGTTCGTGATGGCGCACCCGGAGCGGATCGAGGAGTTCGTCGGCCGCTACCGCGATCGCTCGCCGGATCTGGCGCCGCGCATCACCGGCCACCAGATCCCGGACTTTTTCGCCCGGAAGCGCATGGAGGAAGAGCTGCGCAAGAGCCGCGACGAGCTGGAGATGCGCGTGCGCGAGCGGACCGCGCAGCTCGAGCGCTCGAACCACCTCCTGCGCGAGCAGATGGAACAGCGCGAGATGGCGGAGCGGCAGCTCATGCAGTCGCAGAAGCTCGAGGCGCTGGGGCGGCTGGCCGGCGGCATCGCGCACGACTTCAACAACGTGGTCGGCATCGTGCTGGCGCGCTCCGAGATCGTGAAGCGCAGGCTGCCGGCCGGCGATCCGCTGGTCCACGAGGTGGAGCGCATCCGCGGCGCCGCCGAGCGGGCGGCCAAGCTGACCCGCCAGCTGCTCGCCTTCAGCCGCGCCCAGCTCCTGGTGCCGGAGGTGGTCGACCTCGGCCGCGCGGTGGCCGATCTCGGCCGCACCATGATCCCGCTGCTCGGGGAGGACATGGATCTCGCGGTCGAGGTGCCCGACAGCCCCAGCGCCTACATCGAGGCCGAGGCCAGCCAGGTCGAGCAGATGCTCATGAACCTGGCGGTCAACGCGCGCGA
>Ga0070698_100007919_pt1 | contig 11500 bp, 8 predicted proteins | sample KBSK1502metaG_FD_65477 | JGI IMG/M metagenome (GOLD analysis project Ga0070698, IMG submission 65477) | Corn, switchgrass and miscanthus rhizosphere microbial communities from Kellogg Biological Station, Michigan, USA - KBS K1-50-2 metaG | ecosystem: Host-associated > Plants > Roots >...
AGTTGCAAGCTGACGAGGCATCCGGTCTCTTGAAGAAGGAATCGCTGGGCACGCAAACGATTAGCGGCATAAGCGCGGAAGGTACGCGCACAACGCGCACCATTCCGGTCGGACAGATCGGCAATGACAAGCCCATCCAGGTCGTATTCGAGCGCTGGTATTCCAACGATCTGCAGATCGTGGTGAAGAGCACACGCACCGATCCGCGCTTCGGCATGACGACCTACGCGGTGACCAACCTTCAGCGCAAAGAACCCGCTGCGGATTTGTTCACTGTTCCAGCGGACTACACTGTGGACCAAGGCCCGGGAGCAGCCGGTCACCTCAGGCACCAATTCCGCAAGGGCCCTCCGCCGGCTGGGCCGGCTGACTAATCCGATCAACTCCGCATTTTCCGACGAGCTTCTCTCCTGAAGACGGCACGCCCTTTCTGCGGCATCCCCCAATGCCGCCGGAGGGGCGTAGTCGTGTCTGGAATGAATCGTCAACCCGAAAACCGTAAAATACGCTCATGGACGAGAAACGTTTAGCCGAGCAATTGCGCCAGGAAGGTTTCGCGCACACTTACGTGTGGGAGGATGGCGCGAACACTCACTATTCCGATCACACGCACGCGGTGGAAACGGCGCACATCATTTTGCGCGGCGAGATGACTCTCACCACCGGCGGCAGCGCAACCACATACCGAGCGGGGCAGCGATGCGATGTTCCTGCTGGTGCTGTGCACTCGGCGCAAATGGGGCCGCAGGGATGCCGGTATTTAATTGGCGAGCGTTCGTAATTAAAAGGAACAGGGACGTTGGCCCTACGCGTCTACTAAGCCAATCACGCGAGCAATTGGCTCAGGCGATCAAACCTGCCGGCGCCGATGGCGAAACTTATCGATGCCCAGCTTCTTGATGCGAAACTCCAAAGTCGAGGCCGGAATGCCCATCTTCTTGGCTGCGCCGTTCTCTCCGGAGATTTTTCCATTCGAGGCCTTTAAAGCCGCTTCAATTTCCTCGCGCTTCTGCGACCGGAGCTCTGGATCCGAGCTGCCCCCGCTGCCGTTAGCGCCGCGCAGCATATCCGGATCGATAGTGAGCACGCCATTGCGCGAAAGGATCACGGCTCGCTCGATCGTATTTTCGAGCTCCCGCACATTGCCCGGCCAGGAATGCGCTTGCAGGATGTCCAGCGCGTGCCGGTCTATCCGCGAAATTTTGTTGCCGAAGCGCTTGCCATATTTCTCGGCGAAATGTGCTACCAAAGGCGGAATATCCTCGGGCCTTTCTCGCAGCGCCGGTACATGGACGGGAAAAACATTCAGCCGATAGTACAAATCGCTGCGGAACCTTCCCCCGCGGACATCCTCCGCCAAATCGCGGTTTGTAGCGGCCACCAGCCGCACGTCCACCTGCAACGTGTTCGTTCCGCCAAGCCGCTCGAATTCGCGCTCCTGCAGCACGCGCAAGAGCAACACCTGCATTTCCGGCGGCAGCTCACCGATCTCATCGAGGAACAACGTCCCGCCATGTGCCTGCTCAAAGCGCCCCTTGCGCCGCTCCACAGCTCCGCTGAACGCTCCGCGCTCGTGCCCGAACAATTCCGAAGCCAGCAGCGTGTCTGGAATCGCCGCGCAATTCACTTTGACTAGCGGTCCCCGCGCGCGTGCCGACCGCCGGTGAGTAGCCCGCGCCACCAACTCTTTGCCTGTGCCGGTCTCTCCTGTAATCAGCACCGTCGCATCGGTGATGGCCACTTGCTCGATCGTGTCCAGCACGCGCCGAAGCGCCGCCGAATGCGCCAGAATGTCCTCAAACCACGGAGCTTGGCCCAACTGCGCCCGCAAAGAAATATTCTCCGCCTCGAGCTGCTCTCGCAATTTGCGGATCTCTTCGTTCGCGAGAGCATTCGCCACCGCCACTGAGAGCGCGCGAGAAACATCCCGCAGTATCGCTATCTGTTCCGCTGAGAAGGCTTGCGCCCTGCCACTCGGGAAAACGGCCACGCCGATGACCTGTCCTCGCGAAACTAGAGGTACTGAGACGTAGGAGCGCACTCCAGTTTTGGCAAGCTCGAATTCGTGTTGATACCACCCTTCTCTCTGCAGCAGGTCTTCACAGATGTAGGGCTCTGCGGTCAACCACTTTGGGTCCCGGCCCGCATCGGTTGGCGGATAGGGAATCTCCGGACGCACTTCCTGCAGTGGCGTCCAGAGGGATCTCGTCCGCTCCGCCAGTTCTTGGGAACTTTCTCCTTCCAAGCGCGGGAAATTCACAACATGGAGCGCGAAGAGCCGATGTTGATCGTGATTCGAGACGGAGTTCCCAAAATCGACGATGGTGATCGCGTCGAACGGCACAACCGGGGCCAGCACGTCCGAGAGCGCGGCCAAGACTCCCGGCAGCTCGCGCTCCGCGCTAATGGCCTCCCAGGTTCGCAGCAGCAATGCAGAGCGCAGCGATTCCGAAGGCACTTGGGCCGGGATGGCGGGAGACTCTGAAAATGCCATGGCGGGAGCAGCTTAGCAGAACTTGCGAATCTTGTGAATCAGCAATCGAGTGTTGCGAGTACGTTGTTAATTCTGGAAGGCTCGCTGTTGCATGCTACTGATAATAAATATCTTAATCCTCTTGCGACCTTTGGCCCTCTCCCTGCTACTTCTGGCCTCCAGAAGCAGCCGCCCTCACAAGGGCAGCACCGGAAGGATTACACAATGATGCTTAGCACGCTCTGTTGTATGGCAGGAGATCTTTGGCCGGTATTCATCGCGGTGACCCGGCAAGTGGAAATTCACGCGACCGTTATGGCCCTGTGCGTCTTTGTGTTTATCGCCGTGCGCCTTTGGCGCAGCTGACTTAAAGGGATCGCGCTGCGGCCGGGCGCGCTCAACCGATCGCGCTCAACTTATCGTGCTCAGCCGCCGCCGCGCGTAATCACACCAGGTGCTTGTAGGATCCAACTCGATATATTTCGCCCAATGCTCGCGGGCTTCCGTAAAGCCACCCAGCTTCTCGCACACAAACGCCAAATTGTAATGCGCGTCCGCATACCGCGCATTCAGGCGCACCGCCATCCGCAGATGTTGCCTCGCTTCCTGTAACTGACCAAGCTCTTCCAGCACGCTGCCCAGGTTGAATCGCGCCACCGGATTGTCGGGCGCCAGCGCCACCGCTCGCTGGAAGCAATCCGTCGCCTGCTCGAGTTCGGCCTGATCGTAAGAAAGCATGCCGCGATTGATCAGCGCATCCACATGCTTCGGGTTCATCGCCAGCGCCCGATCGTACGCAGCGATTGCTTCGGCGCGGGTTGCTCGATCGGCTTCGTATTCGAGGCCCAGCGCGAACCAATCCTCCACGGTGCGCTCCGGCATTACGCGCACTTTGTCCACCAACTCCCGTGTGTCAAAGTTGAGCACAAACTGACCGCTGATCGGCTCGAGCTGTGCTCCGGCGCGCTCCACGATCACGTCTTTACCGTTCGAGCGTATGCGCAGTTCGGTCAGCGGCGACTGCACTTCCGATAATTTCTCATTCAACGCAAGCAAGGAGCGCCGCAAGCGGTTCGCGGGGACTCCGGTTTCGATCAGCTGTTTCGCGGTGCGCAGGCTGATCAGATCCCGGAAGTCGTAAACTTTGCCGGCTCCGGGCTTTCGAGGTGAAATGAGCCGAAGTTTTTCCCAGTAGTTGAGTTGCTTCTCGGAGACATCGAGAATGCGTTGGAATTCTTGCCGGGTAAATTGATCCGACGTGCCCATGAACCTCTAGCCCACGGCCTTTTTCCCTGCCTTTTTGGTTTCCTTGGCTGCTGCCGGCACCGCGCGGACTGGGGGTTTCTTGGTCGCCGCCGCTGCTGCGGGTTTCTCCAGGCTCTTCTTCAGGGCTTCCATCAAGTCGATGACCGGGGCGCGCGTCGGATGCGCAACCTCCGCGACTTCCTGACCTTGCTGTTTCGCCTGGATCATCGCCTTCATGCTTTCTTGGTATTCGTCGCGGTACTTTTGCGGCTCGAACTTCGCGGCCAGGCTTTCGATCAACTGCGTCGCCAGCTTCTTCTCCGCGTCCTTCAACTCCGTGGTGTTCTTCTGGCCATACTCCGCGACTTCGCGGATTTCGTTTTGATAGAACATCGTGTGCAGCGTCAGGCCATCGCCGCGCGGACGGATAATCACGATGTGCTCGCGCTGGTGCATGGTCAGTTTCGCGATCGCGCAATACTCGGTCTGTTCCATCGCTTCCATCAGCAGTTGATAAGCTTTCTTTCCCTCATCCTCCGGAGTGACGTAGTAGGAAGCGTCGTAGTAAAGGGGATCGACTTCTTCCACTTTCACGAACTCCAAAATTTCCATGGTCCGCGCGGACTCCGGCTCGATCTTGTCCAGCTCTTCTTCGTTGAAGAGAACGTATTGATCTTTCTCGTATTCGTATCCCTTCACGATTTCGGAGCGCTCCACCATGCGATTGCAGCTCGGACAAAACAGCGGCATCTTGATGCGCGTGTGACACGGCTTGTGGAGTTGATTCAAGCCGATACGTTCGCAGCGCGACGCGGAAAAAAGTCGAATGGGAATCGAGATCAACCCGAAGGATAGAAAGCCCTTCCAGACTGAAGTGGCCATCTGCTCAGTTCCTCACTTTTCGGGACACACAAACACGCCGTATTGCTTAGGTTAGTGGCGCATTGCCCTACATGCAAGGCGAATTCCAGGCGAAAACGCGAAAACCCCAATCCCGGACGGCTCAGCGGATTACCCTCGATGGAACCTGTGATAGTGTAGCGGTCGAAAAAAATTGGGGAGAGGCCTACGATGCCCAAACCTCAGGTGTTTGCCACGCGGCCCTTGTTTCCTGCCGCGCAAAAAATTCTCAACGTGAACTGCGAATCCGAATATTGGACCAAGCCGGAGCGCATCTCCAAGGAGGAATTGCACCAGCGCATCAAGGAGAAGGAAGGTTTGGTCGCGCTGCTGACCGAGCGTGTCAACGAAGAGCTGCTGAGCGCCGCGCCCAAGCTGCGTATCGTCTCGAATATCGCCGTAGGTTTTGACAACATCGATGTGCCGGCATGCACCAGACGCGGCGTGGTGGTGACCAACACCCCCGGCGTTTTGGACGAGACCACTGCGGATTTTGCTTGGGCATTGCTCATGGCTGTGGCGCGCCGCCTCGGTGAAGGCGAACAATTGGCGCGCTCCGGAAACTGGCAAGGCTGGGATCTCGATCAATTGGTGGGCACAGATGTTTGGGGAAAGACGCTGGGTATCGTCGGTTTCGGACGTATCGGACGCGCCGTGGCGCGCCGCGCGGCAGGCTTCCAGATGAAGGTGCTGTACTGCGATGCGATTCGCGCGCCGCTGGACATCGAGAAAGAGCTGAAGGCCGAGCATCGCGATTTTAATTCGCTGCTGGCCGACTCTGATTTCGTTACCTCCCACGTCCCGCTGCTGGCGGAGACGCGGGGCCTGTTCAACGCGGCCCGATTCGCACGCATGAAACCTACGGCGTTTTTCATCAATACCTCGCGCGGCGCTGTCGTGGAGGAAGCGGCCTTGGTCCATGCGCTCGAGAGCGGGAAGCTGGCGGGCGCGGCGCTGGACGTCTACGAGAACGAGCCGTTCATCCACCCTGGGCTGAAGCGGCCGAACGTCGTGCTGGCGCCTCACCTCGCTTCGGGATCGCTCGAGACGCGCACAAAGATGGCATGCATCGCTGCGAATAATATCGTGGCGTTGTTCAAAGGACAGCGGCCGCCGAATATTCTGAATCCAGAAGTGCTGAAAGCGCACTGAAGCGCCGGCGAAATCCTCCCATGGCGGACCTAAAGCAGCTTGCCCGCCGAATTTTCCTCGAAACCTTAGCGGCCATCGATATTCCCGCGGCCATGCAGCGCAAAGTGCTCGGCGAGGGACCGCTGCTGGACTGCATGGGCACTACTGTTGACCTACGTGCGTTCGATCGCATGCACGTCATCGCGATCGGCAAGGCCGCGCATGGAATGTTGCAAGGCCTGGTGTCGGTGTTGCCATCCGAAAGCGTCTTCGACGGAGTAGTGGCTGCTCCCACGCCTCCAGCCAAGCCGCTGCCCGGAGTGCAATATTTTGTTGCGGGGCATCCGCTGCCGAACTCTGATAGCTGGAAAGCGGCCGAAGTAATTCTCGCGCTACTGAAGAACTGCGACGCGCGAACAGTGGTGTTCTTTTTGCTCTCTGGCGGAGGCTCCGCGCTGGTGGAGTTACCACTCGAGCCAAACGAAACGCTGGAAGACGTGCAGCAGTTATATCGCGCGCTGGTCACGTGCGGCGCACCGATCGGCGAAATTGGAACGGTGCGGCGCCACGTTTCCGCAGTAAAAGGCGGGCGGCTGGCCGTGGCGGCTGGTCCGGCAACAAAAATCACGTTGGCGGTGAGCGATGTTCCTGTCGGCCAGGAATCCGCGTTGGCGTCCGGACCGACGCTGCCCGATCCGACAACGACGGCAGATGTAGCCCGCATCATCGCGGAGTACGACTTGCAGCAGAAGTTTCCCGCAGCGCTGCAGCGATGGATCAGCGGCGGAAAAATGCCGGAGACCCCGAAGGACAATGACCCAGCATTTGCGAACGCGCATTTTTCATTGCTGCTGGCAATGGATGATTTGTTTCATCCGGCGCATCACGCCGCCGAAGCGAAGGGTTGCGTCACGTGTTGCGATAACACAACGGACGACTGGCCAGTCGAAAAGGCGGTCGATTATTTGCTCGGGCAGTTGGAAACATTTCGCGCGGCGAATCGTGGCCGACGCGTCGCGCTGATTGCTGACGGGGAAGTCAGCTCGCGGGTGACCGGTGAGGGAATCGGTGGCAGGAATTCGGCATTTGTGCTCGCGTGTGTCGAGAAAATCGCCGGGCGCCGCGTGGCAGTGCTCAGCGCGGGCACGGATGGGATTGATGGGAACAGTCAGGCCGCGGGCGCGGTTGCCGATGGAGAAACGCTGGCCAGGGCGCGTGTGGCAGGACTCGATCCGGTGGATGCGTTGCGTCGCAGCGACGCTTTCACGTTCTTTGCGGCGCTGGACGATGTGGTGGCGACGGGACCTACGGGAAATAATCTGCGCGATTTGCGGATTCTGATTGCGGAACCTTGAGCGGCTTCGGGCGGCTACTCGTGGTCTGGCTTCTTCGGCGGGGGCAGGCGCGCTTCGATGGACTTGAGCCGCTCGTTCATTTGTTCGACCAGATACTCGATTTCATCGAGACGCTGCGATACCGCGCTTGGATCGCTCGAATCGCCCTTCTCGTCGCCCGCTTCGGAGTCGGTGTCCCCGTGCGAAGTCCTTTTCGTTCCTTGCGATTTTTGCAACCGGCCTAATTGCTCCTTGATCGTCGGAACCATCTCAATGCTCAGGTCGCTGCTCTTCAGCAATGTTTCGAGCGCGGGAATAGCGGACGCGTCGCCACGGTTGCCGAGCGCATAAACGGCCGCCATGCGTGCTGGGAAGTGCGGCTCGGCGAGGTAAGAGGCGAGCTGCAGAGTGATTTCTTTGTTGTCTTTGTCGATTCGGCCGAGGCTGGCGATAGCGGCGTTGCGCGAGTCCATCGGTTTCCCGGGAGCAGACCATTCGCGGAGCAGCGCGACTGCTTTGTTGTCGCCAAGATAACCAAGCGAGCGCAGCGCGGCATTGCGGAGAAAGCCATCCGGCGACTCACCGGTAGCCGCGGTGCTTAGGACTTCAAAGGCGTTGGGTGATTTGAGGCGCCCCAGCGCTTCCAGGGCGCTTGCTCGCGCGCGATAAGAATGATCGTCTCGGGCGATGGATTCGAGTTTGGCGGCAATGTTCGCATCGTCACGGAAATTTCCTAGCGCCGCGACGATTCGATTGCGCACCCAGGGTTGCTCGTTGACATTGAGCCCTTCCAAGAGTTGCTTCGATGCCGCAGCGCCTCCGATTCGGCCGAGCGCGTCCGCCGCCAGGTCGCGAATTCCCCAGGCCTTGTCTGTGTTGAGGCCATTTCCGAGCGCGATTACAACTTCGTCGTCATTCTTGATTTTGCCGAGCGCCATCACCGCATCTGCGCGGTCGGCAAAGTCCTCGGCATCTCTCAGTTGATAGAGCCACTCTTTCTTTTCCTTGTGAAATTCCGTGGTTTTGAGAATGTGGCCGCCTTTGTCGAACAGAACCATTAGCGGCGAGCCATCGGATGGGAGAGAAAAGGTCTCGGTATCTTTGGAAACGGTGATGTTTTCGAGCTTGCGGCCAAATGGCGTGGTGATTTCCACTTCCACCGGAACATGGAACAAGCCCACGTGGGATTCGATCTTTTGCGTTTGCTTGACGGTGAGCGCAACTCGATGGCTGGCCTCGTCATACTTGTAACTGAGATCGAACTTCGGAGCGCCGGCCCCATAGACCCACTGATCAAAGAAGCGATCGACAGAAATGTGCGTAGCGTCTTCGATTGCTCTCACCAAATCAGCGGTGACCACGTTCTTGCCACGATTGACTTCCAGATAGCGTCGGATGCCGCGCCAGAAAGCATCCTCACCAATCTGGTGGCGCAGCATATACAGAACTAAACCGCCTTTATCGTAAGAATTTTGGTCGAAGATGCTCGAATCATTGAAGTCGAAGCGCACCATGGGTTTCGTATACAGCGAAGTCTGGTCGAACCAAGAGCGAATCGTTTTCCAGCGGCTATACTCGCTGAGTTCCTTCGGGTAATGCGATTCGCTCCAGAGCGTCTCAAAAAACGTGGCAAAGCCTTCGTTTAGCCAGACGTTGCCCCAATCTTTGCACGTGACCAGGTCCCCGAACCACTGATGGGCGAGTTCGTGCGAAATAAGATCATCTTCGTCACCGGGAAACTCCGGCACCAGCTTTGGATGGCGAAGAGAACTCGAGGTATTGGTTGTCGCACTGGAATTTTCCATGCCGCCGGCAACGAAATCGTCCACCATCACTTGAGCATATTTTTCCCAGGGATAGTCGACGCCGATTTTCTTGGTGAATAAGTCCAGCATGGCAGGCGTGCGCTCGTAATTGATCAGGAGGCGATCGCCGCGGCCCTTGGGCGCGTAGTAGTTGACCGGAATATTTCGCCAGGACTGTTTTAGTTGATCGAATTCGCCAGCGACCACGGTGATCAAGTATGTGGAGCTGGGCACGGATTCTTTCCACGTCCAAGTCTTCATGCCGTTCCCGGCGTCACTGACGCTGATGAGCTTGCCGTTCGAGACAGTCAGGAAAGAAGCAGGAACGGTGAGGATGGTTTCGGTGGTCACGCGATCGTTTGGATAGTCGTAAGTTGGAAGATAGTAGCGGGTGTCCTCAGACTCGCCCTGAGTCCAAATCTGCTTGGGGCGATCGGGATAGTGCTTGTCCGGGAGAATGAAAAACAGGCCCTTGGTTGGTTTTCCGTCGTAACGAATCTCGATATCAAATTTCTGGCCAGGATGCGCCGACGCGGGCAAAGGCACGATCAGTTTTCCCCAGGTAGTTTCAAATTTGGCGGGCGCCTTGTTTACTGTGACCTCTTGGATGTCGAGGCCTACAGAGTCGAAGGCGATCTTGGAAATATTGTCGCGAAGGATCGACAGTGTGTGCGTGACGTCGCCGAAAACTTTTCTTTCGTCCAAATCAAAGCGCAGCGCGATCTTGGAGTGCTCCAGGTCGTAATCGCGAGTGCGGGCGTAGGGTTCGTCGGCATTGAGGAGCGAGGTGATAAACATCAGCGCCAGTGAGACGGCCACGGCCATGACGGCATAGCGGGCCGGACCACCGGCGCGGCGGGACTGCTCGATCATTCTTGATCTCTCCAGGACATCGCTGTTGTATCCCTCTCGTTTGGAGTAGCAATTTTGTGACCTTTAGTTTGACGCAAATCAGGGCAGAAACGCTTTCTATGAAATTGTGCGAATTCCCGATTGACTGATACGGATTGCCCCATACGTACTAAATCATATTTGACGGGGTTGCGGCTGGCGAGCGTTTCAAAACGCATGGCAGCAAAGGCGAGTTGCCGGGGCTGGGTGAGGGATTTTGTTTGCCTACGGAGGCGCTCAGAACTAAGATGCCTTCAACTTCACGGTTGCTTGAAGGCACGCAGGTACCAAATCGCTGAACTCGCGCATTGCAGCCTGGGAACCTTCCGGAGGTATCCATGCAGAGAGAAACATTACTCGTAAGGGCCCTCCTTTTTGTAGTGATGATTTTTCTGGCGATCGTGATAGGCGCTGCAGTGCCCGCTTGCGCGCAGATCGGAAAATCGGTGCCGATTCCGGCAAACTCCGACGCCGACCGCGCCTTGACGGTGATCAACGGGACATCCGATCCGGCGCAAAAGCTGGCGCTGATCGACAAATTTGCCGCGGAGCAGGGCCAGGGCGACATGGCCATCGTGGCCGACGACCTCTATGTGAACTACTACATTGCGGCGAAAAACTACGACAAGGCGTTTGAATATGGCGACAAACTGTTCGCAGTCGATCCGGATAATCTTGCGAACGGCGTGAACATGGTTCGTGCCGCACAAGAAAAGGGCGACACGGAAAAGATGTTTTCCTACGGCGACAAAGTTGCCGGAATTCTGCAACGCTACAAAGCGCTCCCACCACCCGAGGGAAAGAACGAGGAGTCCTGGGCGAATCAAAAGAAACAAACACTGGAGAGCGCGCGCGATAACATCACGTACGCGCAGCAACTGCTGTTCAACGGAGCCTACCGCACGCCGGATGCAGCCAAGCGCGCCGGACTGCTGGCGCGATTCGCGCAGATGTTTCCGGATTCGCCGTATGCGGACCAGGCGTTGGGTGTGGCGGCGGCTTCCTATCAGCAGGCGCAGAACGGTCCGAAAATGCTGGAAGTAGCCAACGCGCTGCTCGGAAAAGATCCCAACAACGTTGGGATGCTGATCCTGCGGGCGGACTACTACGCCGAAAAGGGCGAGCAACTGGACAAAGCAGAAGCGGATGCGAAGAAAGCGATGTCCGTGCTGGAATCGGCGAAGAAGCCCGACGGAGTTAGCGACGAGCAGTGGCAGCAGCAAACGATGCTGCAAAAAGGCTTGGCGCTGAGCGATTTGGGACAAATCAACCTTCAGAAGAAAGAGAACGCTCAGGCGGTGGAGAATCTGAGGACGGCCGCGCCGATGTTGAAATCCGATGCGAACAGCTATGCGCGTAATCAGTACCGGCTGGGTTTCGCGCTGCTCAATCTGAAAAAAGTGCCGGAGGCAAAAGCGGCGTTCACGGAGGCGGCATCCGTGAACAGCCCGTACAAAGGACCCGCTCAGGAGAAGCTGAAGGGATTAGGCTCAACGCATACGGCTGTGGCGCGGCCGAAGTCGTAAGGGCTTGGCCGGTGGGCGGCCAAGGCTAACGCGGAATATCCAGTAAACTGTAGAATTGAATGAACGTTCATTCAATTCTTCGCGTGATTCTTTTTGTTGATCTGCGCATCGAATTAGGTGCTAACTCGCCTGGATCTCACGAGATAGCGTGCGGCATTGTCGCCGGGGCTTTGGGATTGTGTGCTTTTCGTTTAA